>WNEY01000068.1_pt1 | contig 44515 bp, 45 predicted proteins | sample 5400531 | NCBI WGS metagenome assembly WNEY01 (sample SAMN13153338, study PRJNA577476) | soil metagenome | isolation source: 200 cm saprolite under Douglas fir tree site 1 | place: USA:California | collected 2015-04-18 | reverse complement strand
GTGCGCGGCTGGGACGAGTTCGAGCTCGAGGTCGTGCGCGACCGCAAGGACAACGTGGTGATCGTCTGCTCGATCGAGAACATCGATCCGATGGGTGTCCACACCGGGGACTCCGTGACGGTCGCGCCGCAGATGACGCTGTCGGATCACGCGTATCAGGAGCTGCGCGACGCTGCCGCGGCCGTGGTGCGGGCGGTCGGCGTCGAGTGCGGCGGCTCGAACATCCAGTTCGCGCGCGAGCGCGACACCGGAGAGCTCCGTGTGATCGAGATGAACCCCCGCGTCTCCCGCTCATCAGCACTCGCCTCGAAGGCGACCGGCTACCCGATCGCGAAGGTGGCCGCGAAGCTCGCGGTCGGCTACACCCTCGACGAGATACCGAACGACCTCACCGGCACGACTCCCGCGAGCTTCGAGCCGACGCTCGACTACGTCGTCGTCAAGTTCCCGCGCTTCGCGTTCGAGAAGTTTCCCGGCGCCGACACGACGCTCGGAACGCAGATGAAGTCGGTCGGCGAGGCGATGGGCATCGGGCGCACGTTCATCGAAGCGTTCCGCAAGGCGCGGCGCTCGCGCGAGCTCGACGGCGAGGAGATCTGGCAGCTCGACGACAACGCGCATCCGTGGTTCGCTGTCGAGCTCGCTAACGAGCTCGACGAACTGAGGTTGGAGGATCTCGTCGCTGATGACTTCGTGCGCATCAAGCGGGCGGGCTTCTCCGACGCGGACATCGCCTTGCGTTGCGGAACCACGGAAGAGGATGTGCGCGCCAAGCGTCGGGCCTGGGGCGTGCGGCCGTCATATCGCCGGGTCGACTCGTGCGCCGGTGAGGTCGAGGCGGCCTCGACGTACTACTACTCGACCTGGGGCGAGACGGACGAATCGCCGCCGCACGGCGAGAAGCCGCGGGTGGTCATCCTCGGCTCCGGTCCAAACCGCATCGGTCAGGGCATCGAGTTCGACTACTGCTGCGTACACGCGGCGCAGAGCTTCCGGGCGCTGGGCTACGAGGCCGAGAAGGTGAATTGCAATCCGGAGACGGTCTCGACGGACTACGACACCTCCGACCGCCTCTACTTCGAGCCGCTCGGGCTGGAGGAGGTGCTCGCAGTGTGCGAGCGGGAGCAGCCCGAGGGCGTCGCGATCCAGTTCGGCGGCCAGACACCGCTGAAGCTCGCGCGCGGACTCGAAGCCGCGGGCTACCCGATCATCGGGACGCCGTTCGACGCCGTCGACCTCGCCGAGGATCGCGAGCGCTTCGGCGCACTCCTCGACCGTCTCGGCATCCGGTGTCCGGAGTGGGGGATCGCACGCACGACCGCGGAGGCGAGAACGATCGCGGAGCGGATCGGCTTCCCGATCTTGATCCGCCCCTCATATGTGCTTGGCGGTCGCGCGATGCGCGTCTGCTACTCCCCGGACGATCTCGGCGCGATCGAGAGCCCCGTGCTGATCGACCGCTTCATCGAGAGCGCGCTGGAAATTGACGTCGACGCGGTCTCGGACGGGCTCGAGACGTACGTCGGCGCAGTCATGCAGCACGTCGAGGAGGCAGGTGTGCACTCGGGTGATTCGGCCTGTGTGCTGCCGGCGCCCTCGCTCAGCCCGGCCCGTGACGCCGAGATCCGTTCGGTTGTCCGAACCGTCGCGCAGGCACTCGGCGTGGTCGGTCTTCTCAACGTGCAGCTCGCAGTCGTCGAAGGAAGCGTGTACGTGCTCGAGGCGAATCCACGCGCGTCGCGCACGGTTCCCTTCGCCTCGAAGGCGACGGGTGTCAACCTCGTCGAGGCCGCGTGCCGCGTCATGGCCGGTGCTCTTGTGTCGGAACTGGACCTGTTCGAGGGACAGTCCCTGGGACATGTTTCGGTGAAGGCTGCGGTGCTCCCGTTCGCCCGCTTCCCCGGCGCGGACCCGGTGCTCGGGCCCGAGATGCGCGCGACGGGAGAGGTGATGGCGAGCGCCGCCGATCTCCCAACTGCGTTTGCGAAGGCGGAGCGTGCAGCAGGCCGACCGCTACCGGTCGCCGGAACGGCGTTCCTCTCGGTGCGCGACGCAGACAAGCGGGCGGTGGTCCAGGTCGCCGGCGGGCTCGCCGAGCTCGGGTTCAAGTTGCTCGCGACCGCGGGTACCGCCGACACGCTCGCCTCGGCGGGGCTCGAGGTGGAACGCGTGCGCAAGGTGACGGAGGAGGGTGCAGGCCCGACGGTCGTCGACCTCATCCGCCGCGGTCGTTGCAATCTCGTCGTCAACACCCCACAAGGATCGGGCGCGCGGACCGACGGGTATCTGATCCGCGAGGCTGCCCTCGTGGCGCGCGTGCCGTGCATCACGACGCTGTCCGGCGCGGCGGCCGCAGTCCATGCGATCGCCAATGCGCGCAGCGAGGAATCGCTCTCGCTGCAGGAGCTCCAGGAACGAATCGAGCATGAGACGCGAGCGGCTTAGCGTCGTCGCGAACGAGCAGGTCGGGCCGTACACGCTGCTGCGGGTCGCGCGCGGCGGCATCGAGCCGGGCGTTCCCGGACAGTTCTTCATGCTCGAGGCGCCCGGCCGCCTGCTGCCTCGGCCGATGAGCCTGTGCCTCGCGCCTCGCGGCGAGCTCGCGTTCCTGATCGATGCGATCGGGCCGGGAACAGCGGCACTCTGCGAGCTAGAGCGCGACGAGGCGCTCCATGTGTTCGGCCCCCTTGGGAACGGCTTCGCCCTCGACCTGGAGCGGCCGCTGCTCGTCGGCGGCGGCATCGGGATCGCTCCGCTGCCCTACCTCTCGGAAGCGCTCGGGCGGCCGCCCGCCGTGCTCGGTTTCCGCTCCGACCTGCACGCCCAGGCTGCCGAGCTGGTGCCGAACGCCCAGGCGTGCGTCGAGCCGACCCTCGTGACCCAGCTGATCCCGGAGGGGATGGACGTCCTGGCCTGCGGGCCCGAGCCGATGTTGCAAGCCGTTCGAGCTCTGGCGCCAACCGCTCAATTGGCCTGGGAGGCACCGATGGCCTGCGGCTACGGGGCCTGCTACGGGTGTGCGGTGGAGATCGACGGCGAGCTGAGGCGCCTGTGCGTCGAGGGACCGGTGCTCCGTGCTGCTTAACGCCTCGGGATGTCTGGACGCACTCACCGCGCCCGACATCGCGCGCGGTCTCGACGCCTTCGTTACGAAGACAGTCACGCCGCTGCCACGCGACGGGAACACGCCGGTCCGGATCGCGGAGACCGAGGTCGGGATGCTCAACTCGATCGGGCTTGCAAATCCCGGCATCGATCGCTTCCTCACGCGCAACCTTCGAGCGCTCGGCGAGCTCGGCGTGCCGGTGTGGGTGTCGGTCGGCGGGTTCGAGACCGACGACTACGCCGAGATCTGCTCGCGGCTGGACGATCACGCCGAGGTGAGTGCGATCGAGCTGAACGTGTCCTGCCCGAACGTCGAGGCGCCGGCGGAGAGCGCGGCCCAGATCGTCAGCGCCTCGCGGCTGGCGACGCGAAAACCGTTGTGGGCCAAGCTCTCACCGGCGGTGCCCGACATCGCGGAAGTCGCGCGGGCCGCGCAGGCGGCGGGCGCCGACGGGCTCTCGCTCGTGAACACGATTCGCGGACTGAAGCTCGACAGCAAGACGCTCAGACCCGCGCTCGGCCCTGGGCAAGGCGGCCTCTCCGGCCCTGCGCTCAAGCCGATCGCGCTGGCCGCCGTCGCGACGTGCTATCAGGCGACACAGATGCCGATCGTCGGTATGGGCGGCGTGCAGACTGGTCTCGACGCACTCGAGCTCATCGCGGCGGGGGCTCGGCACGTCGCGCTCGGGACGGTGCTCTTCGCGGATCCCGACGCACCGGCACGCGTACGCGCGGAACTGCACGCTGCCGCCGCCGAGCGTGGCTGGAACGCATACGACGATGCATATGCAGTCGCTCATGAAGGTGTGTTGTCCGCCGGGACAACTCTCGACGAAAGGTCGAGTGTCTAACGGTTAAAAAGCCTGCTCAGAAGGCCAAACATACTCGCTTGACCGGCGCAGGTCGCTTGTTAGACTCCCGCGCTCATGGTGTCGTCCAAGACCCAAGCCGAGGCACCGATCCGTTCGCTTGATCAACGCATGGAGGCGCTGAAGAGGGCGAATGACATCCGTGTCAGACGAGCCAGGCTGAAGAAGGACCTCAAGGACGGACGCGTCCAGATCGAGCAGATCCTCAGCAACCCTCCGGAGTACGTGTCGACGGCGAAGGTGTTCGACATGCTGATGGCCGTCCCGAAGTTCGGACGGGTGAAGGCGGCACGCTTCCTGAACATGTGCCGGATCAGTCAGTCGAAGACGGTGGGAGGCCTCTCCGACCGGCAACGGTCTGAGCTGATTGGCCTCTTCCACCGCTAAGCCGCTGGTCCTCGTCGTCACCGGCACGTCTGGCGCCGGCAAAGGCACGCTCGAGAAGATTCTGCTCGAGCGGATGCCGGAGATCGAGCTGGCGGTTTCCGCGACGACCCGTGAGCAGAGGCCGGGCGAGCAGAACGGACGGGAGTACTGGTTCATCACGCCCGAGAAGTTCGAGCGGCTCGTGGAGGAAGGGGAGTTCCTCGAGTATGTCGACCTGCCGTGGGGCGCGCGGTCGGGCACGTTGCGTTCCGAGATCGACCGCATCCAGGCGCACGGCAAGGTGCCGCTGCTCGACCTCGAAACCGACGGAGCGTTGCGTGTGCAGGAGTCGATTCCGGGATCGGTCACGATCTTCGTCGACGCGCCGACGTTCGCCGAGCTCGAACGACGTCTACGCGAGCGGGCGACCGAGAGTTCCGGCGAGATCCAGGTCCGACTCGACCTTGCTCGCAAGCAACAAACCCTCAAGGGACGTTTCGATTACGCGATCGTCAACGACGACGTGGAGCGGGCTGCACAGGAGCTGACGGAAATCGTCCGCCGGGAACTCCAGACCGCAGGTACCATGAGCCGCCCATGATCCATCCACGCATCGATGAGCTCCTCGAAAACGTCGACTCGCGCTATGCGCTCGTCATCGTCGCCGCCAAGAGGGCCCGCCAGATCAACGACTACCACCACCAGCTCGGTGAGGGCATCGGCTTCGACCAGGCTCCGCCGCCACTGGTGGAATCACGCTCGAAGAACTACTTGACCATGGCCCTCGAGGAAGTCGCAGAGGGCAAGCTCAAGTACAAGTACCCGAAGTAGGGGTACGTCGAGAGCCTAGTCTCGTTTGCCTGGGATACGAACCTAGGTTTCTGGTTTAGACGGACGAGCGGGCAAAGCCCGCCCGTCCTTTAAGGGCGTCGACGAGCGACGCCCCGTCCGACCTGTTGCCACCTCTGCCGAAAGGGCAGAATTCCGGCATGGCTCGGGTGCTGGTCGGAATCACCGGTGGAATCGCCGCCTATAAGGCTTGCGACCTGGTTCGCCTGTTCGTGAAAGGGGGACACGAGGTCGTGCCGCTGGTCACACCCGGTGCGGAGCGCTTCGTCAGGGCCGAGACGTTCTTCGCCCTGGCCCGGCGGTCCCCGGCTGAGGACCTCTACGTTCACCTGACACGCGCCGACCTGCTGGTCGTAGCGCCGTTGACGGCGAACACGCTCGCCAAGCTCGCGCACGGGCTTGCGGACAACCTCGTCACCGAAGCGGCGCTGGCCCACCGCGGCCCGGTTCTGCTCGCCCCGGCAATGAATCCGCGCATGTGGGCGAGCCCGGTCACCCAGGCGAACGTCGACGTCGTTCGCTCGCGTGGCGCGGTGTTCGTCGGGCCTGACGAAGGGGAGACGTCGGAGGGCGAATGGGGCGTGGGCCGGATGGCGGAGCCCGAGGAGATCTTCCGCCGCAGCCGCGAGTTGCTCGGCGAGACCGATTCGCTCGCCGGCCGCCGCGTGCTCGTCAGCGCAGGCGGGACCCGTGAGCCGCTCGACACGGTGCGGTTCGTCGGGAATCGCTCCTCGGGGCGGATGGGCGTGGCGCTCGCAGAGGAGGCACGGAAGCGCGGTGCCGAGGTGACCTTGCTCGCGGCGAATCTTGCAGTACCACCGCCAAGCGGCATCGAGGTCGTCGAGACCCCCACCGCCGCGGCGATGCTGGATGAGGTCTTGGCGCATGGTGATGCAGACGTGGTCCTGATGGCAGCGGCCGTCGCCGACTACCGGCCGGCGGAGCCCGCTCCCGAGAAACGCCCCAAGGACGGGCTGGCGTGGCAGGTGACACTCGAGCCGACCATCGACGTCTTGCGTACCCTTGGCGAACGGCGCACCAACGGCCAGGTGCTGATCGGCTTCGCCGCCGACCACGGAGAGCAAGGCCTTGCGCGCGCGCGCGAGAAACTGGAACGCAAGCGCGTCGACCTCGTCGTCTACAACGACGTCTCGCGCAGCGACATCGGCTTCGACGCCGGTGACAACGAGGTCGTCCTCATCACTGCCGCGGGGGAACGCCGAGTCGCGAAAGCCCCGAAAGACCGAATCGCGGTGACAATCGTAGATACAGCCGAGGAACTCTTACGTGAGCGAGCCCGGTAGCCAGCGGGTAGAGAGTGCGACGGCGGCCGAGACGATCCGCGCGATCGTCGACAACCTCGCACGGGTTGTGCATGCGCCAGACGAGACGCTGCGCCTGTGCGTCCTCTGCCTCGTCAGCGAGGGCCACCTGATCCTCGAGGACTTTCCCGGGGTGGGGAAGACGATGCTCGCCAAGGCGCTCGCACGTTCGCTGGACGTATCGTTTTCGCGCATGCAATTCACGCCCGACCTGCTGCCGTCGGACGTCACCGGCGTCAACGTCTTCAACCAGCGTTCGAACGAGTTCGAGTTCAGGCCGGGACCCGTGTTCGCAAACCTGCTGCTCGTCGACGAGATCAACCGTGCGTCGCCGAAGACGCAGGCAGCCCTGCTGGAATGTATGCAGGAACAGCAGGTGACCACCGACGGCGTCACGAACCAGCTGGCCCGGCCGTTCATGGTGATGGCGACCCAGAACCCGATCGAGTACGAGGGGACGTATCCCCTGCCCGAGGCGCAGCTCGACCGGTTCACGATGCGCATCGCCATCGGCTACCCGCCGCTGTCCGAGGAGGCGAAGATGCTCACCGAGCAGACGGCTGACCCGCCGCTCGACGCGCTCGAGCCCGTAGCCAACGCAGCGGATGCGGTCGCGCTGGCCGACGAGGCGAGGGAGATCTTCGTCGAGGAGAGCCTCAACCGCTACGTCGTCGCGCTCCTGCGGGCGACCCGCGGCGACTCGCGGCTCTACCTGGGCGCGAGTCCTCGCGCGGGCATTGCGCTGCTGAGAGTTGCGAAGGCGCGCGCGCTCGCCGACAGCCGCAGCTACCTCGAGCCCGACGACATCAAAGCGGTAGCGGTCGCGGTGCTCGCGCACCGGCTCATCCTCGCCCCCGAGGCCCGCTCGACGGGGCTGACCGGCGAGCAGATCGTCGTGGAGACGCTCGACAAGACACCAGTCCCCGTCTAAATGCTGACTCGGCGCGGACGTGTGATCTTCGCGCTGGGCTTCGGGGTCTACCTTGCCGCCTGGGGCTTCGGCTCCAAGCCGCTCTATCCGGTCGCAACCGGCCTGCTCCTGGTCGTCGGCGTAGCCTGGGTCTGGGTGGGCCTCTCGGACCGCCCGTTCCGCGTGAGACGTGGGTGGGGCGATCGCGAGCACGTCGAGGGCGACAACGTGCCCGTGGTGGCCGAGCTCGATCCGACCGGCAGCATCCTGCCCGCGTCCGTGACGCTGAGCGAACGGGTCGGCCGGCTTGGAGAGCAGCGGCACGTCCTGAGGCGAAACGGGCGACGCTTGAGTGTCCGCTACGTCCTCGAGAACGTTCCGCGCGGACGCTACGCCTTCGAGAACGTGCAAGCCGAGCTCACCGATCCGTTTGGGCTCGAGCAGGCAATCGTGCAGTTGCCGGCGCCGGGCGCGCTGCTCGTGTATCCGCGGCTTGTGCGCCTCGGGCCGCTGTTCACGGAATCGGGAACGCGCTCACATGACGGCCAGCGACTGCTGCTGCGGCGGCACAGCGGCTTCGAGCTGCACAGCGTGCGCGAGTACGAGCAGGGCGAATCCTTGCGCCGCGTGCACTGGCCGTCCACGGCTCGCCGCGGACAGTTGATGGTCAAGGAGCTCGAGGACTCACCGCGTGACGAGATCGCCGTCCTGCTCGACGCCGACGCCAAGGCTGTCGTGGGAGAGAGCTTCGAGGTGCAAGTACGCGCGGCAGGGTCGATTCTCGACGCGTACGTGCGGCGCGGGCGTCGAGGAGTGCTGGTGCTCAACTCCGAGCAGCGCGAGGTTCAACAGGTGCACTCGCCGGCGGCGGACTGGCGTCGCGCGCTCGAGCTGCTCGCGGCCGTCGAGGCGACGGGGAACAGGCCCGTCGCTCGGCTGCTCGCAGAGGAGGACAGTCCTGCCGCGCGCGCGCTCGAGCTGGTCGTCGTGACGGCGAGGCTCGAGCCCGCGCTCGTCGACCGGCTGATCCAGCGGGCACTCTCCCGACGCAAGGTGTCGGTCGTGTTCGTCGACGCTGCGAGTTTCAACGGCGCCGCACGGCGTCCCGAACCCGCACTGCTGCGCCTGCAGGTTGCGGGCATCCCGGTCGCGGTGGTCCGCGCGGGCGATGACCTGGCGGCGTGCCTGTCGGGCGAGCCCGCGACCGAGAGCGCACATGCTTAAGACGGCATTGCTTTCGGGCGCGGCGGCGATCGTGATCGCGGTCGACTGGATGCGGTTCGAGGAGCCGCGGTCCGGGGGAGGCCGCCCGTCCCTCGTCGCGGTCATCGCCGTGGCAGCGGTGCTGCTGCGCCCGCTCTGGCTCCGGCTGACGGCGATCGCGGTGTCGGCATTGCTCGCCAGCTGGATCGCCTTCTCCCTTCCCCCGTGGGCGGTCTGGCCGGGCGGAGAAGGTTTCTTCGGACCCCTCGGCTCCCGGTTTTCGCGCGGCTTCCTGGACTTCTACGACTATCGCCTGCCGATCGATCCGGCGACGCATCCCCAGATGCACGCCGTTATCTTGATTGCGATCTTCGGCTTCACCCTTGCCGTCGCGCTTGCGGTCGCCGCGCGCAGGGCGCTCCTGGCGGTCGTGCTCTTCTTCCTCGGCGCGGGCTGGCCCGCGACGCTGCTTTCCGGCGGCAACGAGCTCGGCCGCGGGCTCGCCATCCTGGCGGTCGCGCTCGCGCTGCTCGCCGGTATGACGGAACGGCCGAGCCGGCTGGCGCTGATCGCGGCAGGCGCTGTACTCGGCGGCGCGTTGGCGCTCTCGAGCTCGCCGGCTGTCGCGAAGAGCGCATTCCTCGACTGGCAGCACTGGGATTTCTACACACGCCCACAAAAGGCGGTGAGTGTCCACTACGTCTGGGATGCCAACTACGGAGGCGTGCGTTTCCCGAAGACGAAGACAACGGTGCTCACGATCCGTGCGCCGCACCGCTCGTACTACTGGCGTGCAACGGTGCTCGACCGATTCGACGGCACGCGCTGGCTGGAACATGTGTGGCCAGAGACTGCGCGGCAGCGACTCGAGCTGACGCCTGCGTCGGCGCGGAAGCGGTCGAACCTCCTCCGTCAGGAGGTCACGGTCGCCGCCCTCCGAGACGACCACGTGATCGGGGCAAGCCTCCCCATTTTCAATGACCTGCATACGGCGGCGGCCTACGAGGGACAAGGTGTTGCCCGCGTGATCGGCGGTCTGCGGCGGGACGAGCACTACGCCGTCTGGAGCTACGCGCCGCGACCGACGCCGGAGGAGCTCGTCCGGGTCGCGCCTTCGTATCCAAAGGCGCTGACAAGACCGGGGAGGGAGCTGGACCTTGCACCCGGCGTGACAGCGCCACCGTTCGGCACGCCTGGACGCGACGCTCGCCTGTTGAAACCGTTGACCGGACGCCTGCTCCCGTACGCGGCGCTGTACGAGCGCGCGGAGCAGGTAGCGGGGCAGACGAGCTCGCCGTATGCAGCGGTCGTCGCGCTCGAGACCTGGTTCCGGTCGACCGGAGGCTTCACGTACTCCGAACAGCCCGGCCCGACACCGGGGCTACCGCCGCTCGTAGGCTTCGTCGCCGACACGAAGACGGGGTACTGCCAGCACTTCGCTGGTGCGATGGCGTTGATGCTCCGTCTCCTTGGGATCCCGGCCCGCGTCGCGGCGGGTTTCCTCCCCGGGAGTTACCACGGTGATTTCTGGCAGGTCACCGACCACGACGCCCATACCTGGGTCGAAGTCTGGTTCCGCGGATTCGGCTGGCTACCGTTCGATCCGACACCGGGGCGCGGGCATCTGAGCGGGACCTACAGTTCGACGTCGCTCGGCTTCAACGCCGCAGGTGCGGCAAAGCTGCTGGCCGGGCTCGTCAAAGGCGGGGAGGTGTTCGGCAGCGGTGGCACCGCGCGGATCGCACACCTTCAGCGTCGGAATCCGCGCTCGGGAGACCTTCCCCTTGGCATCGGCAGTCCGGTCACAGCCCAGCCGAAGAAGGGGACACCAAGCCTGCTGTTCTTCCTGTTCCTCCTCGCGGCCGGAGTGGCGGCGGCGATCGTCCTTCTGAAGCTGGGACGACGCAAGGCGCGCTACCTGACGCGCGATCCGCGGCGGATCGCGGTCGCATGCGCGCGCGAGTTGGCGGAGTACCTACACGATCAGCGCCTGCCCTCCGCCGCCGCGGTGACCTTCCGCGAGCTGGGCGGCACGGTCCGAGAGCGGCTCGGAGTCGATGCGAGCAGCTTCGCTCAAGCAGCGACCGCTGCTCGTTACGGCCCGCCCGAAGGTGCGCGGCAGGCGGCGGGGTCCGCGCGCAAGGAGTTGCGGGAGTTGAAGCGTCACCTGCGCAGGAGCCTTGCCAGGTCAGACCGTGCCCGCGGTCTCCTGTCTGTCCGCTCACTCGGGCTCGGCTAACGATGGAAGCCGTCGTCATGGCGGCGGGCGAGGGAACGAGACTCCGCCCGCTCACCGCACAGTGGCCCAAGCCCGTGCTGCCGATCGACGGGAGGCCGGTGCTCTCGGTCCTCCTGCGAGAGCTCGCGGCCGCCGAGCTCCGACGCGTCTGGCTCGTCACCGGTCACCTCGCCGAGCAGGTCGAGCGGCTTGCCGGCGACGGCTCGGCGTTCGGGCTCGAGCTCACCTTCGTGCGCCAGCCGGGCGTGCTCGGTTCCGCGGACGCGGTCCAGCGGGCGTTGGACAGCGGCGCGGCGACGCCGGTGCTCGTCTCGGCGGCGGACACCGTCTACCGTCGCGGCGACGTGGCCCGCTTCGCTGCCGAATTCGCCGCCTCCGCTGCCGCGGGGGCACTTGCGGTCCGCACCGACCCTCCTCCCGGGCCCGGCCGTCGGGCCATCCGCCGCAACGGCGCCCGGATCGAGGCCATCCGTGACGAGGATCCAGAGAATCCGTGGTCGGCTGCGCCCCTCTGGGCGGTCGGACCGGCCGTTGCCGAGCGCCTCTGCCTCGACAATCCGCCCTACGAGCTGGAGCACGCCTTTCAGTCGGCGATCGATGCGGGGGAGACGGTTATGGCTGTGGAGATCGGGAAAACACGGGATTTGACCTATCCGGTTGACTTGGTGGAGGAGAACTTTCCCTACCTGCGAGCGACATGAGCGAGACCTACGACCTCTACCAGCAAGGACGGGCCCACCTGAAGAAGGGTCGGGCCGCTCAGGCGACCGTCGCACTCGAGAAAGCGAAGCGCCGCGAGCCGGAGAAGGCGTCGATTCGGGAAGCGCTTGGGATCGCCTACCTGCGGATTCAGCGCTATGAAGAAGCCGAGCAGGAATTCCGAGTCATGCTCGAGCTGTCGCCGGCCGACCACTACGCCCACTACGGGCTCGGGCGAGCGCTCGAGAGGCAGGGCAAGCAATCGGAGGCAAACGGCCACTACAAGCTGGCGAGCTCGTTGCGACCCCAGAACGAGCATTACGCCTCGCGCATCCTCGATCTCGACCAGGAGGGCGACGAGCTCAACGAGCCCGACGAATCCGGGGAGCTCAACGAGTCCGGCGAGGCCGACGGGCCCAACGCCGACGCCTCGAGTACCTGACACAGATCTGGCGCTCTTTCGTTGCAGACGTGCGCGCCATTCGCCTGTAGCGTCGAACGCAGTGGGTGGTGGGTGACAAACCCCCACCCTGGGTGGGGACGCGCGCGCGCGTAACTAGAGGAGGCAGCGGGCGCCGGGCTGAGATGATGGGCTCCCGATGCGGGCGGTTTGCCAGCGAGTCTCCGAAGCCCGCGTCACGGTCGACGGTGTGGTGACCGGCGCGATCGGCGCAGGTCTGCTCGTACTGCTTGGGATCGAGCGCAAGGACGAGCCCCCCGAGGCGGGGCGGTTCGCGCGGAAGGTGGCGCAGCTGCGGATCTTCGAGGACGAGGACGGCAAGTTCGCCCAGAGCCTGCTCGACACGGCCGGGTCCGCACTGGTCGTGAGCCAATTCACGCTCGTCGCTGACACGCGCAAGGGCAACCGCCCGAGCTTCGCGAACGCCGCACCCCCCGAACAGGCCGAACCTCTCTACGAGGAGTTCTGCGCGGCCCTCGCAGCGGAGGGCGTCCCGGTCGAACGAGGTATTTTCGGCGCCCGGATGGCGGTCGCGCTCGTAAACGCGGGCCCCGTGACGATCGTCCTCGACTAGCCCCGCTTTGCGGGGCTGGAGGGCTTTTTCCCGAGCAAAGCGGGAAAATCGGTGTGCTCGAAGCCGGTTAGCTTGCTATCCTGCTGACACCACATTTCGAGCTGTTCGCGAAGTGGGCCTGCGGGCCCATTTTTTGTGACAGGAGCAAGGGCAATGGCAGCCACACACGACAAGGAGAAGCAACTGACGCGGGAGATAGCACCGAAGGTCGAGAACGCGCTTCCGGGCACCGAGGTGCTCGCGGTCGAGCTCACGAGCCCTGGGCGGTTCACGGTGTTTGTGGACCACGTCCAGGGCGTCGACCACGCGCTTTGCGCGCGCGTCACGAACGTGCTGCGAGACTATCTCGGCGAGTACTCCGTCGACGTCTCGTCGCCTGGTCTCGAGCGGCCTGTCCGGAAGCCTGCACACTTTCGCGCCGCCGTCGGTCGCCGCGTTGCGCTGCGCACCAGGGAGCGAAACCGAGTGCGCGGTGAGGTCGTCGCGGCGGACGAGCGCACCGTCACCGTCAAGACGGAAGCCGAGTCCGTGGACATCCCGTATGAGGCCATCGTGCGGGGCAATCTGATCGAGGAAGCGGGGAAGAGATGAGCCAGGAAATCGTCGAGGCCGTTCGAGACATCGAGCGGGAGAAGGGAATCGAGAGCGGCACGCTCGTCGCGGCGCTCGAGGATGCCCTCCTTGCCGCCTACAAGAAGATGCCCGGAGCCGCGCGCCACGCGATCGTCGAGATCGACGAGCTGGGCGATTTCCGCGTCTTCGCCGTCGAGCTGCCCCCGGACATCGAGGAGCGCCTGATCGAGGAAGCACGCGAGCGCAAGCTCGAGGAGCTCGAGGCGCTCGAGGTCGAGACGGGAGAGCGCTCGCACACGCTCATCTCCGACACAGACCTCGACGTCGACTGGTCCGACGTGCCGGAGCACCTGATCAAACGCGAGGACGTCACTCCCGAGAACTTCGGCCGCATCGCCGCGCAAACTGCGAAGCAGGTCATCCTGCAGCGCATCCGCGAGGCCGAGCGCGCGATGATGTACGACGAGTACGTCGACCGCGTCAGCGAGGTCGTGACGGGAATCGTCCAGCAGGCCGGAGATCGCAACAACGTGCTCGTCGACCTCGGGAAAGTCGAGGCACTGCTGCCACGCTCGGAGCAGGTCGACGGCGAGCGCTACGAGCAGGGTTCGCGGATCAAGGCCGTCATCACCGAAGTCCGCTCGGGCACGAAGGGACCGCAGGTGATTCTCTCGCGGCGTGATCCCGAACTGATCAAGACACTCTTCGAGCTGGAGGTCCCGGAGATCGCAGACGGGCTCGTCGAGATCCGCGGCGTCGCCCGCGAGCCCGGCTACCGATCGAAGATCGCCGTCGAGTCACACGCGCAGGGTGTCGACCCGGTCGGCGCCTGCGTCGGCCCGCGCGGCTCGCGCGTGCGCATGGTCGTGTCGGAGCTCCGCGGCGAGAAGATCGACATCATCCCGTGGAACCCCGAGCCGGCGCGGTTCGTCGCGAAGGCGCTGTCTCCCGCACGGGTGCGCGAGGTCTTCGTCGACGACGAGACCAAAGAGGCGACCGTCATCGTTCCAGATGATCAGCTTGCGCTCGCGATCGGCAAGGAAGGATTGAACGCACGCCTGGCCGCGCGCCTCACCGGCTGGAAGGTGGACATCCAGTCGGACACCGAGTTCGCTCAGGCGGAAGCCGCCGCAGCTTACGGCGGAGCGAACGAGGGCGAGGAGTTCACCGGCCGCTGCTCGGCGGTGCTGTCGAACGGCAAGCGCTGTCCGAACGAGGCGCTCCCCGGCTCGCGCTACTGCGGCCTGCCGGCGCATCAGGAGCTTGCGCTCCAGGACGGCAACGGCACAGAGCCGGCCACCGCGCCGGTGGTGGTCGAGGAAGCACCTGTTGCCGCCGCCGTAGACGAAGTCGTCGCGGAGGTTGAAGGCGGCGGCGCAGAGGAGCAGGCGGAGGTCGCCGAACCCGTTGAGGTTCCTCCGCTCGCAGAAGTCGAGCAGGTGCCCGCGGGGATCCCGGTCGAACAAACGTCCGGCGACGGCGACACCGAGGAGCATCCGCCGGCTGCGTGACCGAGCCGATCAGAAGCTGCATCGGCTGCGGGCGGAAAGCTCCCCAGGGGCAGCTTCTGCGCTTTGCGGCGGTGGACGGCCAGCTCGTTCCGGGCGGAGGCATGCCCGGTCGCGGGGCCTATACCTGCCGCCGGCTCGCGTGCTTCGAGCGAGCGGTCTCACGCCGCGCGTTCAATCGCACGCTGCGGAAGACCGTGCGGGTCGATCAGGAACTGGCATCCCTCTACACTTGAACACTCATGGCTAACGAATCCGGCTCGAATAGACCAAATCGCCCGATGCGGCCCCGCCAGGGCGGTGCGGGCTCCCGACGCAAGCGCCGCGTCGTGATCGACAACGCGGCTGCCCGCCCGCGCGACGCGCGCCAGCAGCAGCGCGAACGCGAGGCGTCACGACCGAAGACGCCGCGCGAGGTGGTGGCCCCGACCGGGCCGATCACCGTGCCGTCGGGCGTCACCGTCCGAGACCTCTCGCAGGCACTCGGGGTTCCAGCGCCCAAGATCATCATGTTCATGATGGGTCTCGGCAAGGCCGTAACGATCACGCAGACCCTGGCCGACGACGAGGTCCAGTTGATTGCGGCCGAGTTGGCGCCGGAGCGCGAGTTCACGATCAAGCACGCAGCGGATGAGGACGAGGAGCCGGAGAGCTACGAGGACAGCGACGCCGATCTTGCGCCGCGCCCTCCTGTGGTCACGATCATGGGTCACGTCGACCATGGCAAGACCACGCTTCTCGATGCGATTCGCAAGACCTCGGTCGTCGCCACGGAAGCCGGTGGGATCACGCAACACATCGGTGCGTACCAGGCCGAGCACAACGGTCGCAGAATCACGTTCCTCGACACGCCGGGCCACGAAGCCTTCACGGCGATGCGTGCCCGCGGCGCAAAGGTCACGGACATTGCCGTGCTCGTCGTCGCAGCCGACGACGGCGTGATGCCGCAGACGAAAGAGTCGATCTCCCACGCGCGGGCGGCCGAAGTGCCGATCGTCGTCGCGGTGAACAAGATCGACGTCCCGGACGCCGATCCGAATCGCGTGCGCAGCGAGCTGTCGACGGAGGGGCTGCAGCCCGAGGAGTGGGGAGGGACGACGCAGTTCTCGGACGTCTCCGCAAGAGAGTCCCAGAACCTGGACGATCTCTTGGAGAAAGTCTTGCTCGTTGCCGACGCCGAGCTCGAGCTGACTGCGAACCCAACTGCAGAGGCCTCCGGTCCGATCATCGAGTCGCGTCTCGACGTCGGTCGAGGGCCGGCCGCGACGATGCTCATCCACCGCGGCACGCTCCATGTTGGAGATGCGATCGTCGCCGGAGACGCCTGGGGGAAGGTGCGTGCCCTCTACGACTTCCGCGGCGACAAGGTGAAGGAGGCGCGCCCGGGTGACCCGGTCGAGATCCTCGGGTTCGACAAGCCGCCTCCCGCCGGGGAGATCGGACGCGTCGTCGAGAACGAGCGGCGCGCGCGCGAGCTTGCAAACGCGCGCGGCGAGCGGCTGCGCCGCGAGCAGCTCGCGCAAGGGTCGCGAGGCGTCTCGATGGAGAGTTTGTTCGAGCAGATCGAGGCAGGCGCGGTACAGGACCTCAACCTCGTCCTCAAGGGCGACGTGGTCGGCTCTGTCGAGGCAGCCGTCTCCGAGCTCAGCAAGATCCAGCACTCGGAGGTGCGCGTGAACGTCATCCACCAGGGGGTGGGCGGCATCACCGAGGGCGACATCATGCTCGCCTCGGCCTCCGGCGCGACCGTCGTCGGATTCAACGTCCGGCCGAATGCCGAAGCGCGCACGCTGGCCGAGCGTGAAGGCGTCGAGATCCGCACGTACCGCGTCATCTACCAGTTGACCGAGGACATCGAGCAGGCGCTCGTCGGCATGTTGAAGCCCGTCGAGAAGGAGGAGACGCTCGGCGAGGCCGAGGTCCGTGCGCTCTTCAAAGTCTCGCGCCTCGGGACGATTGCGGGGTGCATGGTCACGAGCGGCGTCATCCGTCGCTCGGCGCAGGCGCGGGTCATTCGCGACGGCACGGTGATCATCGAGACGACGATCTCTCAGCTCAAGCGCTTCAAAGACGATGCCCGTGAAGTCGCCGAAGGCTTCGAGTGCGGAATCCTCCTCGACGGCTTCAACGACGTCAAAGAAGGCGACGTGATCGAGGCATTCGAGACTCGCGAGATCGAGCGGACGACGCTCGACCAGCCGCCGGCGCCCGCCGTCTCCTCCTCCTAGCTGATCAGAGCCCGGACTTGAGCGCGGGCTACATCGGCATCCTGAGCGTCGAGCTGCATTTTCCCGAGGCGGGCTCGCTGAAGGGCAAGCGGAAGTACGTCAAGTCGGCGAAGGCTCAGCTCCAGAACCGCTTCGGGGCGTCGGTGGCCGAGGTCGATCATCACGAGCTCTGGCAGCGGGCACGGCTCACGCTCTCCTGCGTCACAAGGGAGTACCGCGAGGCCGAGCAACTCCTCGACCAGGCCGAGCGCTACCTGGCGGGACAGGACTTCGAGCTCGTTCGCGCTGAGCGCGACGTGGTCACGCTCGACTAGAGAGTGCCCTGCAGGATCATGGCGATACCGGCGACGAGCAAGACGAGCCCGACGGCGCGGAGCAGCTGCCGTTCGTCCAGTCGACCCGTGAGCCGCGCGCCGAGGATCGCACCCGGTACCGAGGTCGCAGCACCGACGCCGAGCAGGAGCCAGTCGACACCTCCGGGGAGGTGGCCGAACACGCCGGCAACGCCGAGACAAAAGCCGACGGCGGCATTGGTGCCCACGGCCCGAAAAGGGTCGGCGCCGACGAACCGCAGAAGCGCCGGGAGCCTCAACGCGCCGAGAATGAGGCCGACGAAACCGCCGAGCAGCCCGATCAGTGCTCCGCTCAAGATCGCTGCCCGTGCGCTCATACGACCCGCGTCACCCTGCCGCTCGCCCGGCTTCGGGCGAAGAAGGTCGACCCCGAAGGCGAGCAGCGTCACGCCGATCACTGTGAGCAGGGCGTTTCCTGCAACCACACCGGACAGGAGGCCTCCGAGCACCGCCCCGACCATCGACGGCGGCGCCATCCAGGCAAAGAGGCGCCAGTCGATTCGGCCTGCACGAACGTGGGCGACCGCCGCAGCGAGGGCCGCAACGGCGGAGACACCGATATTTGCGCCGGCACCCGCCGCCGGGCTCGAGGCGACGAGAACGAGCACCGGCAGCCGGATGTTTCCCAGTACCAGGCCCACGAGGCCGCCCGCGAGAGCGGTGACAAAGCACCAGAGACCGACTGCGACGAGGAGGAGAGCGTGCAAGCGCTTGAATATCCCGCATGCCTGATCGGATGCGCCGAGTCAACGAGTCGGTTCGCCAAGTCCTGTCGGAAGCGATCGGGCAGTTGAAGGACCCCCGGATCGGCTTCGTCACGATCACGGGAGTGGAAACCTCGGCCGACCTCCGGCACGCACGGGTCTACGTGTCCGTCCTCGGCGCCGAACGAAAGCGGGCGCAGACGATCGACCGCCTCCAGGCCGCCCATTCGTTGCTGCAGGCCCAGCTTGCGCGCGAGTTGCGCATGAAACGCACTCCGCAACTTGCGTTCGAGTACGATCCGTCGGTCGAACGTGGGGTCCGCATGACAAAGCTGATCGATGAGCTCGCCCCAGACGACAGCGAGTGACCTGACTGCGGTCGCGGACGCAATTCGCGAACACGACCGCTTTGTCCTCACGACGCACGAAAACCCCGATGGCGATGCCCTCGGCTCGCTGCTTGCTGCGAATCTCGCACTCGAGCAGCTCGGCAAGGACACCATCATGGTGCTGCACGGCGACGCGCCGCTGCCAGTCGAGTATGGGTTCATGCCGCTCGGGGACCTCCAACGACGCTGGCCGGACGACGTTGCCGAGCGGGTCCTCCTCGCCGTCGACTGCGCAAACGAGAGCCGGATCGCGGACCCGGAAGTGCTCGGAAGGGTCCTGCTCTCGATCAACGTCGACCACCACCACGACAACACGCGCTTTGGCCGGATCAACCTGGTCGTCGCGGATGCATCATCCAGCGGCGAGGTGCTGCGCGATCTCTTCCGCGAGCTCGACGTCGAGCTGACGCCCGACATCGCCGAGGCTCTCTATATCGCCCTCGTCACCGATACGGGCCGGTTCCAGTACACGAACACGACGCCCAAGGCCCTGCGCCTGGCGGCCGAGCTAGTGGAGGCCGGCGCAGATGTCCACCGTGTGTTTCAGGGTGTCTACGAATCTGTGCAGTTCGCAAAGCTCAAGCTGCTCGCACGTGCTCTCGAGCGGGCACAGGTCTTCGAAGGTGGACGCATCGTCGTTTCCTATCTCGTGCGCACGGACTTCACCGAGGTCGGGGCCCCCGAGGCCTACTCGGAGGGAATCATCGACCCGCTGCGTTCGGTCGAGGGCGCCGACATGGCTGTGCTCATCCGCGAGCCTCCCCGCCAGGACGGCCCGGCCAGGCGCGTCAGCCTGCGGGCGAGCATCGACGAGCTCGATGTATCGGCGATCGCCCGCAAATCGGGCGGCGGCGGGCACCGTCAGGCCGCAGGTTTCTCCAGCGAGGCGTCGATCGAGGAGATCACGGACTTCGTGCGCCGAGAGTTCCTTGCCTCCTCGCGCGCTTAATCCGACGGGGATCGTCCTCGTGGACAAGCCGGCCGGCCCTTCTTCGTTTGCGATCGTGTCGGATCTCCGGCGCCGGACCGGGGCGCGCACCGGCCATGCCGGAACGCTCGACCCTTTTGCGACGGGGCTGTTGCTCCTGTTGTCCGGTTCGGCAACTAAACTCGCCTCGTGCTTCGTTGGGCTCGACAAGCGCTACGTGACGGACGTCGACCTGACGGCGCGGACCTCCACGGGGGATCCGGAGGGAGAGGTCGCCGAACGTCGCGAGGCGCCGAGCCAGGCAGAGCTCGAACGGCGGCTCGCGGGCCTCCGCGGTGAGATCGAACTGCCGATCCCGGCCGCGTCGGCCGTGAAGATCGGCGGGGAGCGCGCGTACAAGCTTGCCCGTCGCGGCATCGAGGTGCAGATGCCGATGCGGAGCTCGCTTGTCGAGACGCTCGACGTCATCTCGTATACCGGCGAGGAGGTGCGGCTCGACCTTCGCGTCAGCTCCGGGACCTACGTGCGGTCGATCGCAGATGCCCTGGGCGGCCACTGCCGCACATTGCGTCGACTCGAGATCGGCCCGTTCTCGGTCGACGAAGCTGATCCCGCTCGCTTCATCCCCGCCGACGAGGCACTCGCGCGACTGTGAAGGTTGCTCACCGTCCCGAGGAGCTCACCGCCGATGAATGTGTTGCAGCGATCGGCAGCTTCGACGGCGTGCATCGCGGGCACCGCCGAGTATTGAAGACCGCCCGTGCTGCGGGGGCGCCCGTCACGGTCGTGACCTTCTGGCCACACCCGCGGCTGGTGCTCGGAAACAGGGTGGAGCTGCTCTCGACCCTGGAACGCCGCCTCGAGCTCCTGGAGGAGGCGAGCGTCGACGAGGTCCTCGTCGTCGAGTTCACGCCCGAGCTCGCTGCGCGCGAGCCCGCGGAGTTCGCCGAATCGGTCTTGCGGCAGATCGGCGCGAAGGTCATTGTCGTCGGCGAAAGCTTCCGCTTCGGGCGCGCGGCCGCCGGTGATCCTGCCCTGCTCCAGCGGCTCGGTTTCGACGTGCGAATGGTGCCGACGCTCGAAGGCGTTTCCTCGACCAACGTCCGCAGCCTGCTCCGTGCCGGGGACGTCGTCGGAGCCGCGCACCTACTGGGCCGTCCGCCGGAGCTCGAGGGAACTGTCGTCCTCGGAGACCAACGCGGTGGCACGCTCGGCTATCCCACGGCGAACCTCTCCGTTCCGGCCGAGCTGCTCGTGCCGGCGTACGGCATCTATGCCGGCTCCGCATTCGACCACCGCGCCGCGATCTCCATCGGCGTGAATCCCCACTACGGGGGCGACGAGCGCCGGATCGAACCGCATTTGCTCGACTTCGAAGGAGACCTCTACGGCCGGCGCCTCATCGTGGAGCTGTGGCGGCGGCTGCGGGAAGAGCGGGCGTTCTCGAGCGAGGACGAGCTGGTGGCTCAGATCACCCGTGACGTGGAGGAGACGCGCGCGGCCGAGCGTCCCACCTAAGCGGAACACAAGTTTCAATCCTCATCGATATCCTCTTGAAGGTGGATCGAGAATCCGCGGCGTCGTCGCGCCAGTAATTCTTCCTGCCACGAGCGGTTCGCAAGTTTCCGCAAAGAGCGGAGTCTTCTTGCACGTGACCTCGGATTCGGACGCCGCACCCAAGTTGACCGTGCTCGAAAGCGTGCAGTGCCTTGAGTGCGGCGCGGTGTACGCCAAACCCACCGGCGGCGGCACAGTCCAGGCGAATCCCGGCTGCCCCGACTGCGGGTACGTGGGGTGGGTCGGCACTCGTGTCGGGGCCTTCAACGAGTCGTGGCTGCCGCGCCACTCCGACGCGGGTCACCAGCCGCACCCGCGCGGCTGACGACGCTGACGCCGCCGAAGTAGTGGTGCGGGGCAGGCCAGCGCCTGACCATCAGTCCACGCCTCTCGAGCTCGTCCAGCGCGGCTTCATCCACGCCGGGCTCCGCGTTGACCAGGTCGGGAGCGGCGTGGAAGCGCGCGCGCGCCACAGCAGCTCCCGCGGTTATGCCTTCGTCGAGGATGCCGGCGACGACAGTCAGGAGCGCGGTCCTGAGTCGCGTCCCTCCGGCCGCGCCCGCCGCGAGTGACAGGCCGTCTCCGTCGAAAGCCAACAGCGGCGCCATCATGCTTTGCATTCGCGCTCCCGGTTCGAGCCGGCCCCGCAGCAGGTCGGTTTCGCCCAGCATGCTGTTGAGGTGAAGGTCGAGGCCCGGGATGAAGTCCCCGGAGCCGAGCCCGAGACTGGACGTGAAGGCGCACGCGTTGCCGTCTCGATCCACGACCGACACGTTCGTCGTGTCACCGTGCAGGTCGACCGGCGCGCCGAAGGTGTCGACAAGCGCAAGGACGCGCTCCGTCTCGTCGAGGCCGTGCAGGCGCGGCAACCGCGGCACCGTCTCCGGGACCGCCGACAGACCGCCCCGCGTCACGAGACGATCGCCCGCATATCCGACCTCGACGGGATCGGTCCAGCGCGCTTCGTACGCGTCGAAGTCCGCGCGGGTGAGGAGACCGCCACGCTCCGCGGAGAGGGTGAGCAACTCGGTGCCGATTTCCCCGCGGTAGACCGTCGAAGCGTCGTCCGCGAGCGCTTCGAGCGCCGCGACTAATCCCGGCTGCACGAGCCGGTCGCCGGCCTGCAGCAGCTCGCCGCCAGGGGCGTAGATCGCGGCGCCTTCGTTCATGGTCATCACTGGCGCGAGCATCGCGAGGCACGCGGCGTGCGCCGGCGGGAAGTCGACACCGTCGCGGGCAAGCCGCAGCGCAGGTTCCACGAGCCGCCGCCACGGCAGCCGTCCGTGTTCGCGCGACAGTGCCTCGAGGCCGGCGGGTAGTCCAGGGACGGCGCACGACGCTGGACCGACGGCGTAATGAACGAGCTCCGCGCCGAACGGGACGTCGAGGTGGATCAGTTCGGCGTCGCGCGGCTCGTCTCCCAAGCCGGGCACGGCGACGAAGCAATCGAGATTGCGAACGCGCCCGCTCGCGGCCTCGTAATAGACCGCGTGACCGCCTCCCAGAAGTCCCGTCATCACCGTCTCGGTGACACATGACGCGAGCGACGCAGCGACTGCGGCATCGGCCGCGTTGCCACCGTCCTCTAACACCGTTATACCCACTGCCACCGTCGCCGGATGGCCGCCAGCTACAGCCGCTTGCATCGCGCAAGAAACTATCGCGCCGCCGCCGCGTGCGGCCGGTAAGTTGAAGAAGTGGTCGATGCAGCCGTACAGCTGCCGCTGGTGCATGCCCGCGGATTGGTCAAGAGTTTCGGTGAGCTCGTAGCCGTCGACGGCGTCGACTTCGACGTCGAACGTGGCGAGGCTTTCGGTTTCCTCGGGCCCAACGGCGCCGGCAAGACGTCCACGATGCGGATGATCGGGTGTGTCTCGCCGCCATCGGGTGGAACGCTGAGCATTCTCGGCCTCGATCCGGTCACGCATGGCGCCGACATCCGTGCTCGACTCGGCGTCGTCCCGCAGCAGGACACGCTCGACATGGAGCTGACGGTCCGCGAGAACATCATCATCTACGGCCGTTATTTCGGTCTGCCGCGCGCCGACCTCGGCAGGCGGGCCGACGAGCTGATCGACTTCGTCCAGCTCACCGAACGGGCGAACGACAAGGTCGAACCGCTGTCGGGCGGCATGAAACGCCGGCTGACGATCGCGCGCTCGCTCGTGAACGATCCGGAGGTCCTGCTCCTGGACGAACCCACGACCGGGCTCGACCCCCAGGCGCGCCACACCGTCTGGGATCGACTCTTCCGGCTGAAACAGCGCGGCGTCACGCTGATCCTCACGACGCACTACATGGACGAGGCCGAACAGCTCTGCGACCGACTCGTCGTCATGGACAAGGGAAAAATCGCCGCCGAAGGCTCGCCGCAAGAGCTCATCCAGCGGTATTCCACCCGCGAGGTCGTCGAGCTTCGCTTTCGCGGGGAGAACCGTCCAGAGGAAGTCGCGGCCGAGCTCACCTCGCGCCAGGATGGCTTCGTCCGCAGGCTCGAGGCGCTTCCGGACCGGCTGCTGCTCTACACGGACGATGGCGACGCCACCGCCTCGCACCTGCACGAGCTCGGTCTACAGCCCGAGAGCGTGCTCGTCCGCCGCTCGACCCTCGAGGATGTCTTCCTTCACTTGACGGGGCGAACCCTGGTGGACGATTGAACAGCCTGGCGCTGCCGCTCCGAGTCTTCGAGTACTGGCTGATGGTGTACCGCCGCGTCTGGCGCGGCACGGGGATCACGAGCATCGTCAACCCGGTGTTTTATCTCGGCGCCCTGGGCGTCGGGCTGGGGACGCTCGTGAACAAGTCTGCGGGTAACTCTCTCGGGGTCCCGTACATCGACTTCGTTGCGCCCGGAATGCTCGCGGCAACGGCGATGACGATCGCCGCAGGTGAGGCCTCGTGGCCGGTGGTCGCGTCGATCAAGTGGACACGACAGTACTTCGCAATGCTCGCGACTCCAATCGGAACGCGAGACATCGTGCTCGGCCATCAACTGTGGATGACCGCGCGCGTCGCGTCGACCAGCGCTGTCTACCTCGCGGTAATTACGGCCTTTGGCGGAGTCAATTCGGCGTTCGGAATCCTGGCGCTACCTGCGGCCGTCCTGCTCGGCGCGGCCTTCACGATGCCGTTCGCGGCATATGCAGCGACGGTGGATTCGGACGCCGCTTTCGTCCCGGTCAACCGTTTCATCGTCGTCCCGATGTTTCTCTTTTCGGGCACCTTCTTTCCGGTATCGCGTCTCCCGCTGCCGCTCGAATGGCTTGCTTACGCAACGCCCCTCTGGCACGGGGTCGAGCTGTGCCGCATGTTTACGCTCGGCGACGTGCACGCTGTGCGGGCTCTAGGGCAAGCGGCCTATCTCTTGCTCTTCGTCGTGATCGGCTTCATGTGGGCGCAGCGGACCTATGCGAAGAGGCTGCTGAAGTGACCACCGTCGCGTTTGCCGGGAGCCGCGGCCGCCTGCTCTTCGAGCGCAATCTGATGGTCTACCGCCGCTCGTGGATGGTCATCTTCTCGGGCGTCTTCGAGCCGCTCTTCTACCTCTTCTCGTTGGGCATCGGACTGGGGCACTTCGTCGGCAAGGTTCCTGGACCGGGTGGCGGGCTCGTCGACTATTCGAGCTTCATCTCACCGGCATTGCTCGCATCTGCGGCCATGAACGGCGCGATCTACGACTCGACGAACGTGTTCTGGAAGCTGAAGTACGCGCGGACGTACGACGCAGTGCTGTCGACGCCGATCGGTCCGGCGGATGTGGCGGTCGGTGAGACGGCCTGGGCGCTGTTCCGGGGTTTCCTCTACGCGCTTTCGTTCATGGCCGTAGCCGGCGCCCTCCGCCTGATCGAATCGCCGTGGGGCCTGCTCGCGTTGCCGGGCGCGGTGGTGATCGGCTTCGCGTTCGCGGGTCTCGGCGTGGCGGCGACGACCTTCATGCGCACCTGGCAGGACTTCGAGTTGGTCGCCCTCGTTCAGCTCCCGATGTTCCTGTTCTCGGCGACGTTCTTCCCGATCACGACGTATCCGGATGCGATCCAGTGGGTCGTTCGTTTCTCCCCGCTCTACCACGCGATCGCGCTCCTGCGGGCGCTCAACTTCGGAACGGTCGGCTGGGCCCAGCTCGTGAACGTCGGTTATCTCCTCGTTCTAGGCTGCTTCGGCCTGTTTCTCGCTCAGCGGCGGATCGCCAAGCTCCTGATCAAGTAGTCCTGCCCGTTGCTACCCTGTCGGCCGACCGCAGCCGCGGCTTTCCGCCCACTTCCGGCGGTTTGCTGGGACTGACGATACGGAGGTGAGATGGGCCTTACGAAGGAAGTCAAACAGGAGATCGTCCAGCAGCATGGGGCGAGCCATACAGACACGGGCTCGACCAAGGTGCAGGTCGCGCTCCTGACGAAGCGCATCAACGATCTGACGGAGCACCTGCGCGCACACCCGAAGGATCACTACTCGCGCCGCGGGCTACTCAAGCTCGTCGGGCGAAGACGGCGCTTCCTGACCTATCTTCAGAAACACGACCTGGAGGGATACCGGGCACTGATCAAGGAACTGGGCCTACGCAGGTAGTCCCGAGAAAAGGTACGCCCAAGCCAGGCTAAACCCTGGCACGGGATAAACGTGGAAGGGTGGAGATTCGAGCGAGCGCCGCTCCCCGACGCTGACTCGAGTCCCCACTCTCCCGCAAAGCAGAGTGGAGGACAACCGATGGCAATTGCCACTGAGCGCCGGGCCGACGTCAGCGTGACGATCGGCGGGCGCGAGATTACGTTTGAAACCGGCAAGCTGGCGAAGCAGGCGGATGGTTCCGTCGTCGTCCGCTCCGGCGACACGATGGTGCTGGCGACGGCGCAGGGCCGGATGGAGCCGCGCGAGGGTGCGGACTTCTTCCCACTCACCGTCGACGTCGAGGAGCGCATGTACGCGGCCGGGAAGATTCCCGGCGGCTTCTTCAAGCGCGAGGGCCGTCCGACGGAGCGGGCGATCCTGACCGCACGCATGATCGACCGGCCGATTCGGCCCCTCTGGCCCAAGGGCTACAAGAACGAGACCCAGGTGATCTGCACGGTGCTGAGCGCCGACCTGATCACCGCACACGACATCCTCTGTATCAACGGTGCCTCAGCAGCGCTGATGCTCTCGCCGATGCCGTTCATCGGTCCGGTCGGGGCCGTGCGGATCGCGATCATCGACGGCGAGCTCGTCGTCAATCCGACGCTGCCGGAAGTAGCAGAGCACAGGGAGCTCGACCTGATCGTCGTCGCATCACCCGAGGCGCTGACGATGGTCGAGGCGGGTGCAAACCAGGTCAGCGAGGAAAAGCTGCTCGAGGCGCTCGACCTCGCGCAGGCGGAGATCAACAAGATCTGCGAGGCGCAGGTCGATCTCCAGCGCCAAGCCGGCAAGGCGAAGTGGCTCGATTCGAGTGTGACGGAAGAGGTCGAGCGGGAGTCCGGCGACAAGATCCGCGAGCGGATCAGCGCCGAAGGCCTGCGTGCGGCCGACGCCGTCATCGAGGAGGCACTGGGCGAGCTGAGCATGGACTCGACCGAGGAGGACGTGCTCCGACAGGTGCAGCGCAAGATGAGCCTGGCGACAGTGCTCGAGCAGATCCGGCTCCAGACGGTGTTGCAGCCGGTGCGCGAGCAGTTCGAGAACGACCTGCGGGCGCTGACCGACGCAGAGCAGGACTCGAAGGAGTTGAAGTCCGCGAAGCGTCAGCTGCTCTTCGACCGCATCATCGACACGGTCCAGCTTCCGTTCCCGGTCGGCCCGTCAGTCGGCGAGGGTGACGCGGCGACCGCGAAGGACTCGATGACGAAGAACTACGTCAAGAAGGCGGCCGAGGCTGTGTACAAGGAACTTGTCCGCCGCAAGATCGCGGTCGACAAGCACCGCCCCGACGGCCGCAGTCCGGAGGAGATCCGTCCGATCGAGTGCGAGGTCGGCGTTTCGCCGCGCGTGCACGGCTCGGGCCTCTTCACGCGTGGGCAGACGCAGATCATGTCGCTGCTGACGCTCGGCACGGCGAAGGAAGGCCAGCGGATCGACGACCTCTCACTCGAGACCGACCGCCGCTTCATGCACCACTACAACTTCCCGCCCTACTCGGTCGGGGAGACCGGGTTCATGCGCGGGCCGAAACGCCGCGACATCGGCCACGGTGCACTGGCGCAGCGCTCGCTCGAACCGGTGATCCCGTCAACGGACGAGTTTCCGTACACGATCCGCATCGTCTCCGAGACGCTCGAGTCGAACGGCTCGTCGTCGATGGGCTCGGTGTGCGGCTCGACGCTCGCGCTGATGGACGCCGGCGTGCCGATCAAGGCGCCTGTTTCCGGCATCGCCATGGGCCTCGTCAAGGAGCGCGACGACTACGTCATCCTCACCGACATCCAGGGGGCAGAGGACCATCTCGGTGACATGGACTTCAAGGTCGCCGGCACTCGCGAAGGCATCACCGGCCTGCAGATGGACATCAAGATCACCGGCGTGACGCGGGAGATCATGCAGGCCGCGCTCGAGCAGGCGAAGCGGGCGCGCGAGATCATCCTTGACAAGATGCTCGAGGCGATCCCGGAGTCGCGATCGGAGCTGAACCAAAACGCACCGCGGATCTCGACCGTGAAGATCGACCCCGAGAAGATCGGCATGGTGATCGGCAAGGGCGGCGAGACGATCCGCGCGCTCGAGTCCGATCACGAAGTGCAGATCGACATCGAAGAAGACGGCACGATCCTCATCTACGCGACCGACGGCCAGAAGGCGGAGTCGGCGATCGCTGCCGTCCAGGCACTGACGAAGGAGCCCGAAGTCGGCGACGAGTTCCGTAATGCGAAGGTCGTGAAGACCACGCAGTTCGGCGCGTTCGTCGAGCTGAAGAAGGGCACCGACGGTCTGCTGCACGTCTCGAACGTCGGCCCGGGCCGGGTCGGCCACATCGAGGACGTGATCAACCGCGGCGACATCCTGGACGTGCTCGTGCAGGAAGTCGACAAGGCACGCGGGCGGATCGGCCTGAAGCTGATCCAGAAGCACGAGAACGGCAACACGGTCAGCCCCGAGGAGCTGATCGAGCGGGCGAAGGACGCTCCGCCTCGAGAGCGCGAGGAGCGACCGCCGCGCGACGGCGACCGCCGCGGTGGTCGCGGGGGCCGCGATCGCGAGCGGCGCTAGGCTCGCACCGACAAGCAGACGCTACGAGGGCGGCCTTACGGCCGCCCTCGTCAGCTATGCAGACGTTCTCTGCCGCGACTTGGCCGAACGTGGCACGGAGCTGGCACAGGCATGCGCGAATTCGGCCGGTATCGTCGACCGCGAGGGCGGCGGGTGTTCACCCCACCCTGAGGGTGGGGGTGCGCGTGCTCTGCTCGGAATTGCGGCTTAGGATGCACCCGTGCTTCGCCTGGAACACGTCACGTTCTCCTGCGACGACCCGGCGCGTCTCGCCGAGTTCTGGGGACAGTTGCTGGACTACGAGACGGCTGCCGCGGGCGGCAGTTGGCTGGCGACCGATCCGCGCGGTGAGGGCACCCGCCTTCTCTTCAACCGCATGCCGAAGTCGCCGACGATCGAGTTGCCGATCCACGTCGACGTGAACGTTCCGGACCGCGAGGCTGAGCTGGCGCGAGTGCTCGAGCTCGGCGGACATCTCGTCGAGACGAGATCGCACAGCGTGGGCGACCTCGAAGAGAAGTGGACCGTGATGCGCGACCCCGAGGGCAACGGGTTCTGCATCCAGTCGCCGCCGAATGCTCTGCCACACCGCTACATCGGCAACGTCACGTTCTCCTCCGCCGAGCCGAGGGAGCTGGGGCGGTTCTGGGCAAACGCCCTCGGCTGGCCCGACGAGGAGATCGACGAGGGCTTTCTGCAGCAGCTCCGCGCTGCGGGCGTGGGCGAGCGGGAGCTCACGGGCTTCTACGTCACGCGACCGCCGGACGGCGGCCGCCCGCGTTTTCTGTTTCAGCGCCGCGAGAAGTCCCGGCCTGCGTCGTATCCGATCCACCTCGACTTCGGCACCGAGGACCGTGAGGCAGAGATCGAGCGGCTCACGTCCGCCGGTGCGTCGGTCGTCGAGACGAAGGTCGGCACGAACATCACCTTCACCATCATGCGCGACCCAGAGGGCAATCCTTTCTGCGTCGGGTAGCTCCCGCGGCTGCAACTGCGACTTAGGATGCACCCGTGCTTCGCCTGGAACACGTCACTTTCTCCTGCGACGACTCGGCGCGTCTCGCCGAGTTCTGGGGACAGTTGCTGGACTACGAGACTGCCGCGGCGGGCGACAGTTGGCTGGCGACCGATCCCCGCGGTGAGGGCACCCGCCTTCTCTTCAACCGCATGCCGAGGTCACCGACGATCGAGTTGCCGATCCATCTCGACGTGAACGTTCCGGACCGCGAGGCGGAGCTGGCTCGGGTGCTCGAGCTTGGCGGACATCTCGTCATGACGAAATCGCACAGCGCGGGGGAGCTCGAATGGCAGTGGACCGTGATGCGCGACCCCGAGGGCAACGGTTTCTGCATCCAGTCGCCGCCCAAAGCGGAGCCGCACCGCTACATCGGTGACGTCACGTTCGCGTGTGCCGACCCGCGGGGGCTTGGGCGGTTCTGGGCGAACGCCCTCGGCTGGCCCGACGAGGACGTCGACGCGGGACTCCTGCAAAAACTCCGCGCTGCCGGCATGTACGAGGGCGAGCTGACCGGCTTCTGGGTCACGCGAGCGCCGGACGGCAGCCGCCCGCGTTTTCTCTTTCAACGCCGCGAGAAGTCCCGGCCCGCGTCGTATCCGATCCACCTCGACTTCGGCACCGAGGATCGTGAGGCAGAGATCGAGCGGCTCACGTCCGCCGGTGCGTCGGTTGTCGAGACGAAGGTCGGCACGAACATCACCTTCACGATCATGCGCGACCCGGAAGGGAATCCTTTCTGCGTCGGCTAGCTGTAGCCCCCGCAGACGCCTCGACGATCCAGCCCTGAGCCCCCGCTCGCTCGAGCGTCCCCCGGAGAACAGCGTCGGCGTCCTCGCGCTTCGCAACCGCGACCACCGAGCCGCCGAAGCCGCCCCCGGTCATCCGCGCGCCGACTGCTCCGGCGTCGAGTGCCGCCGCGACGACTGCGTTGAGCGTAGGGGTCGAGACCTCGTAGTCATCGCGGAGGCTGGCGTGACTCGCGAGCAAGAGGGAGCCGAGCGCCTGCAGGTCACTCTGCTCGAGCGCGTCGACCAGCTCCAGGACGCGTTCGTTTTCGCTGACGACATGCCGGACGCGCCGAGGATCGCCCGCCTCGAGCTCGGCACGGCGGTCGGCAAAGCCGGACGCCTCGAGCGAGTGCCGCTCGCCTGAGTCGACAACGAAAATCGCGAGCTGGCGCGGAAGCTCGACCCAGCGCCGCTCGAGCGTCCCGCAGTCGAGGAGGAGCGCGTGTCCTTGGCGCCCGAGGAGCGATGAAGCCTGGTCGAGGATCCCCGAGGGCACGCCGACCGCTCGTTGCTCGGCGCGCTGACAGGCTTGCGCGAGCTCGAGTGGCTCGAGCTCGAAGTCCGCGACCGCGCAGAGCGCTAGTGCCACGACCACCTCCACGGCTCCCGAAGAGCCGAGGCCGGCGCCGCGGGGCAGATCCGAGGCCAAGACTCCCTCGAGCCCGACCGGCGGACGGCCGAGCTCGGCCAGCTCCTTCGCAACTGCGGCGACGTAGCGGCCCCAGCCCTGGGCGTCACCGGCGCCGTCCGCCGATAGCTCCACGGCTTCGCCCTCGGAGACGAGGGAGATGCGCTCCTCGGGCCCTGCGGACAGCTCGATCCCCAGGTGGATCGCGACAGGCAGGACGAGGCCGCCGCTGTAGTCCGTGTGCTCCCCGATGAGGTTGACGCGCCCGGGGGCCCAGAAAGTCGCCATCATGCGATCCTCAACCTAGTGAAGGTCGCCTTCATCGGTGCCGGCTCGACGGTCTTCGCAAAAACGCTGATCGCTGACCTGATCAGCTACCCGGAGCTGGCCGACGGCTTGACGATCGCGCTGATGGACATCGACGAAGAACGGCTCGCGACCTCGGAGCTCGTCGCGCAAAGGATCCTGGAGACGTCCGGAGTGAGTGCTCGCATCGAAGCGAGCCGCGACCGCCGCACTGTGCTGGACGGCGCGGACTACGTTCTCACGATGATGCAGGTCGGCGGCTACCGGCCGGCGACGGTGACGGACTTCGAGGTGCCGAAGGACTTCGGCCTGCGGCAAACGATCGGCGACACCCTCGGCATCGGCGGAATCATGCGTGGGCTGCGGACGATTCCCGTCATCCTCGACGTCTGCCGCGACATGGAGGAGCTGTGTCCCGAGGCATTGCTCCTGCAGTACGTGAATCCGATGGCGATGCTGTGCTGGGCGGTCGCCCGCACCAACTCCATCGCCATGATCGGCCTCTGTCACTCGGTGCAAGGCACCGCCGGCGATCTTGAACGAGATCTCGGGCTTCCGCCCGGCGAGCTCGAGTACGTCTGCGCCGGAATCAACCACCTCTCGTTCTACCTCGAGCTCGTGCACGCCGGTCGCGACATGTATCCCGACCTGCGGGCGAAGGAGGACGTCCCCGACTGGAATCGCGTTCGCTACGAGGTCCTGCGTCACTTCGGCTACTTCTGCACCGAATCATCCGAACATCTCGCCGAATACGTCCCGTGGTTCATCAAACAGGCTCGACCCGAGCTCATCGACGAGTTCGGCGTCCCGCTCGACGAATATCCCCGCCGCTGCGAGGCGCAGATCGCGGAGTGGGAGGAGCTGCGCCGCTCCCTCGAGGACGGCAAAGCGCCGGCCATGACGAGAAGCAACGAGTACGGCGCCCACATCGTGCATGCGCTCGAGACCGGCGAACCGTTCACGTTCAACGGGAACGTCATGAACGATGGGCTGATCGACAACCTGCCCGAGTGCTGTGTGGAGGTGCCTTGTGTCGCGGACGCGAGCGGCGTCTCCCCTCAGCCCGTCGGCGCCTTGCCGCCGCAGCTCGCCGGGCTGATCCAGACGAACGTCAACGTGCAGGCCTTGACCGTCGAGGCGGCGCTGACAGGCAAGCGGGAGCACGTCTACCACGCGGCCATGATGGATCCCCACACGGCCGCGGAGCTCTCCCTGGCCGAGATCCACGAGCTGGTCGACCGCCTGCTCGAGGCCCACGGCGAGCTCGTCCCGGTTCTCAGCTAGGCGGCGCGCATGCCCCGCCAGGGATAATGCGGTCGTGCAGAAGTACGTCCTCTCCGAGCTCGACTCGGGCGAGCGGGTCATCTCGGAACGGATTCCGAGCGTCCGCTCGGTTGCGATCGGCTTCTGGATCGGCGCGGGCTCGCGGGACGAGACCGATCCCAAGGCCGGCGTGTCGCACTTCATCGAGCACCTCCTCTTCAAGGGCTCGCACTCATACACGGCGCAGCAGATCGCGGAGATCTTCGACGGCCTCGGCGGCGAGCTCAACGCGGCGACGTCGCGTGAGCACACGATGGTCTACGCCCGCGTCCCGGATGGACACGTCCAGACCGCGCTCAACGTCATGACCGACATGGTGTTCGCGCCCGCGTTCAAGGACCTTGACTCCGAGCGGGCCGTCGTCCTCGAGGAGATCGCCATGTACGAGGACACGCCCCAGGAGCTCGTGCACGATCTCTTCTCGGAGGCGGTCTTCGGACGCCATGCGCTCGGACGTCCAGTGATCGGCACGGCCGACGTCATCTCGTCGGTGACGAAGCGCGTGCTCTCCACGTATCACCGCCAGATGTACGCGGGCGGCAACGTCGTGATCGCGGCAGCGGGGAACATCGAGCACAACAAGTTCATCCGCATGCTCGCGCGCGCACAGAGCCAGCGGCGGCCCCCTGCCGGGGGCCCGCGTGTCAGGCGGCCGCTCGTGAAGGCGCCGCCACCGGGCTTCCGCTTCGCCAAGAAGGACACGGAGCAGTACCACGTCTGCGTCGGCGCACCTGGAATTGCGCGCTCTGACCCTCGCCGGTTCGCGGCCTCGATCCTCGACTCGATTCTCGGCGGCTCCGCTTCGTCGCGGCTCTTCCAGGAGATCCGCGAGAAGCGCGGCATGGCCTACTCCGTCTACTCGTTCGCATCGCAGTACACCGACACAGGGCTCGTCGGGATCTACGTCGGGACGCGCGAAGAGAACCTCGGGCCGTGCCTGGAGATTGCAAGCGAACAGCTCGTCGATATCGCGGCGGGGAATGTTCGCCCGGAAGAGATCGCGCGCGCGAAGGAAAATCTGAAGGGGCGGATCATGTTGTCGATGGAATCGACGTCGAACAGGATGACCAGGCTCGGGAAGTCGCTCATCACCGACACTGAGCTTCTCTCCTTCGAGCGGATCATCGCGGAGATCGAAGCGGTCGAGCCCGAGGAGGTCGCAGAGCTCGCCGGGCTCCTGTTCGCCCCCGAGAAGCTGTCGATCTCCGGCATCGGGCCGAGCGAGCGGGTCTTTCGCGCCGCCGCGCGCCGAATCAACCCGGCCGTGCTCGCCCGCGCCGCGTGAAGCTCGTCCTGAACGGGCGCGGCGGCAAGGTCGGGCGCGTCCTGGCGCCGGGACTCGAAGCCGCGGGGCACGAGCTCGTCGAGCTCCAGGCTGCGGACGCGATGATCGACTTCACCGCGCCCGACGTGGTCGAGGCGAACGTGACCGCCGCACTCGAGCAGGGCGTTCCGTGTGTGATCGGCACGACTAGCTTCGATCACGTGCGTGTAGATGCGCTGGCGCGGGACCGGGGGTTGGCCTGCTTTCATGCGCCGAACTTCGCGCTCGGCGCGGTCCTGATGATGCGCTTCGCGCGAGAAGCTGCCGCGCACATGCCACGTGCCGCGATCGTGGAGCTGCACAACGAAGCGAAGAAGGACGCTCCGTCCGGGACCGCGAGGGCGACCGCAGAGCTGGTCGGCGGCGACCCGGCGATTTACTCGATCCGGCTACCGGGCCTGGTCGCGCACCAGGAAGTCTTGTTCGGCGGCGACGGCCAGCTGCTGACGATCCGTCACGACACGTTCTCGCGCGAGGCGTTCGTCCCGGGCGTCCTGCTGGCCCTCGAGCGACTCGACGCCCTGCCGCCCGGCCTCACCGTTGGGCTGGACACCTTGCTCTGAGCCGGCGTGACTGACACGTCACGCATGACTACCGCGGATCTCCCGGATCTGCTGCCGCTCGTCCGAGGCTATTGCGATTTCTACGAGGTCGCTCCCTCCGACGATGCGCTGCTCGCAGTCTCTCGCGCGCTGATCGCCGACCCGGACCGAGAGGGCGTGCAGCTGATCGTCCGCAGCGACGGCGGGGAAGCAGTCGGTTTCGCGACCGTCTACTGGTCGTGGGACACGCTGATCGCCGCGCGAGTCGGGATCATGCACGACCTCTTCGTGATCCCGCCGGCTCGCGGAACGGGCATCGCCGACCTGCTCATCGAGGCGTGCGTCGAGGAGTGCCGCCGGCGCGGGGCCGCCAAGCTCGGCTGGCAGACTGCGCCTGACAACACGCGGGCGCGACGCGTGTACGAGCGCGTGGGTGCGACGAAGGACGAATGGGTGGACTACTGGCTCAGCGTCAGTCCAGCAGCTTCGTGAAGCGCTTGCCCGTTTCGTCGAGGCCGACCCGCTTGTAGAACCCGTGCGCGTCTTCGCGGCGTGCTGCTGTCGTGAGGAAGAGAAGGACACAACGGCGTGCGCGCGCCTCCGCTTCCATCGCCTCGACGAGCGCGCGGCCGATGCCTTCGCCGCGATGTGACTCGTGCACCACGAGCGCAGCGATCTTCGCCGCCGGCCGCTCGTGCTCGATCGTCGGCGAAGCATGCAGGTGGGCGAGGCCGACCACCTCGTCGTCGAGCTCCGCGACGACGACGCGGTCGCCGACGATCACGAGACGCTCGAGTCTCGGTGCGACGGCAGCGGCTTCCGTCTCGTAGCCCAGTTGGCCGAGCAGAGCCGCGATCGCCGCCCCGTCTCCGGCTTGGGCATCCCGAATCGTCAGACCCACGCGGGTAGACTAGTGGCGTGCTGGGCGAGGCCCTCACCGCGATCGTCACACCCCTGAAGACCGACGGCACGATCGACTTCGAACGGTTCAGCGAGCTCGCGCTGCACCTCGTCGAGAATGGCTCAGACGGGATCGTCGTCGCTGGGACAACCGGGGAGTCCCCGACGCTCACGGACGACGAACGACTCGAGCTGTTCCGCGTCGCCGTCGACACGCTCGGCGGGCGGGCGACCGTCATCGCCGGGACCGGCACCTACTCCACGGCTCACTCCGTCCACCTGACGCGTGAAGCGCACGAGCTCGGTGTAGACGGGCTCCTCGTCGTCACGCCGTACTACAACAAGCCCCCCGCCCGCGGGATCGTCGAGCACTTCCGTGCGATCGCCGACGTCAGCGACAAGCCGATCATCGTCTACAACATTCCCGGCCGCGTCGTCGTCAACATCGAGCCGCAGACGATCGCCGAACTGGCCGAGATCCCGAGCGTCCGGGCGGTCAAGCAGGCGAATGACGACCTCGTCCAGGCCCGGCGCATCGTCAGCGAGACCGACCTCACGCTCTACGCGGGAGACGACATCCTGATCTTTCCGTTCCTCGAACTCGGCGGGATCGGCGGTATTTGTGTACACACGCACGTCGTTGGACCGCAGGTCAAGCGAATGATCCGGTCCTTCCACGAGGGTGACCTGGAGACGGCGCGCCAGATCGATCAGGACCTCCAGCCGGCTTACGAGCTTCTCCAGGTCCAGGTCAATCCCATTGCGATCAAGGCGGCGCTGAATCTTCTTGGCCATGGCGTCGGTGGCCTCCGTCTACCGCTCGTCGAGGCGAACGAGGGCGAGGTCACGCTCATCCGCGACTGTCTCGAGCGGCTGGGCGTCCTGAGCGTCGCGCCCGTTTAGCTCCGGGCGGTCCGCCAACGCGAGCCCGATCTCGTCGAGCGAGTCGAGCAGGGCAAGCTCGACGTGCCGAGGCGGCAGCTTCGGCGCGGCGACGACGAGGAAGCCCACGAGCGCACTGTTGTCACGCCGGAGCGGGAGGGCGACGACGACTCCGCTTCGACCGAGCTCTACTCCTGGGGCGACGATCGCGTTGCGCCCCGATTCAGCCTCGCGTACGAGTAGCCCGGTCAGCGAGGCGGCCGGCGGAGGGTCGTCCCCACGTGCGTGCTCGATCGAGCCACCGAGTCCGTCCTCATCCCAGGCCATGAGTGCGATCCAGTCGTGCTTCCACATGCGCGCGACGCTGTCCGTCAGCCGTGCAAAGACGCGCACACGCTCCTCTCCCGTGCCGAGCGCGCGATGCAGTGCCGCGGCGGCCCGCTCGGCCCGCAAGCGGATCAGAGCGCGTAGTGCCAGCCCGGCAACGGCGATGCCGGCGCCGGACGCCGCGAGCCAGTCCTGAGCGAACCCGAGCCCGGCGAGCGCGAGGATGACTCCCCCGAGCGCGACGAGCTCCGGACGCTCCTTCAGCTCCGCCGGGCCCGTGAGCCCGATCCTGTACGGCGCCGAAGCTCCGCGCAGCTCTGCCAGCTCGTCCGCCGACAGGACCGTGGCTGGATCGGCGCCTCGTTGCACGGCCACGAACGCCTTCGCAACGGCCGGATGAAATTGCGTCCCGGCGTTGCGCTCGATCTCGGTCAGGGCGGCCTCGTGCGAGAGGCCTGCGCGATACGGGCGGTTGGTGGTCATGGCGTCGAAGCTGTCGGCGACGATCAGAAAGTGCGACGCGAGCGGCAGTTCGTCTCCGTCGACGCCGTAATAGCCGCCCCCGTCCATCCGTTCGTGATGCAGCTCGACCGCACGCGCCTGCGCGGAGACGAACTCGAAGCGCTGCAAGAGACGCGCGGACAGCCTTGGGTGCCGGCGCATCGCGGCCCACTCCGCCCGGTCGAGGTGTCCAGGCTTGCGCAGCAGCGATGCATCAACCGCAACCTTGCCGAGGTCGTGCAGCCGGCCCGCCCATCTGAGGCGGTCGATCTCCGAGAACGGAAGCTTCAAGGCACGTGCAAGTTCATCCACGTAGCCGGCGACCCGCAGCGAGTGCCGATAGGTGGACGGATCACGTTCGTCGACGATGTTGGCGAAGGTCTCGAGCGCGCGGAGCGTCTCGCGCTGGAGGCTCTCCAGCCGGAGTTGTACCTGTTGCACCGCGATCGCCACTGGAATGAGCACCGTCACGTCCCACGGATGGCCGATCGCGAGCAGCGCCAACGTCGCGCCGAGCCCGACTTCTCCGCTGCCGGACACGAGGCGCGGATCGAACGTTTCGCGTCTGCGCACGACGTCGAGCAAAAGGGCGCGCGCGGTCAGGTAGACGAGGGCGAGGGCAACGAGCGCGATCAGGTCTCCGAGCAGATGCAGGCTGCCAACGTTCCCGCCGGCGAACTCGAAGGCCAGTCCGCCCAGGCATGCGGCGATCGCGCCGGCGCTCGCGTCGAATGCGACGTTGCGGAGGGCACGGCCGCGGAACATTCCTCCCGCAACCACCCCGGCTGCTGCGACCAGAGCGCCGGCCCATGGGCCGAGCATGATGATCGCCGCGATCTGCACGGCGGCGGCGAGCCGGAAGCGCTCCCACTGCACGGGCTCGCGCGCACGCTCGCGGTCGGACTCCTCGAACAACTCGACGAGGATGATCGCTGCGAGAAAAAGGGCGAAGGCCGTGTGCCCGACGTCTCCCCGGATCTTGACGAGCGAGATTCCGAGCACGCCAAGGCCGAGGGCGATCGTGACGAGCGAGGAGCGAAACGGCCGCATACGAGCCCTATCGGCCAGATCCAGCCTCCCACTTAGACTGGGGCAATGACGGACACCTGCAGGATCGTCGCCCTGGGGGGCCTGGGCGAGGTCGGAAAGAACATGACTGTCTACGAGTACGACGGCTCCATCGTCGTCGTGGACGCCGGCCTGGCCTTCCCTCGCGACGAGCACCTCGGCGTGGATCTCGTGCTCCCGGACTTCTCATACCTCCGGGAGAACGCCGACGCCATCAAGGCGGTCATCCTCACGCACGGCCACGAGGACCATGTGGGCTCGCTGCCATATCTGATGCGCGAGGTGCCCATCCCCGAGGTCTGGGCAACGCGGCTGACGCTCGGGCTGGTCAAGTCCAAGCTCGACGAGCACGGCCTCTTGCGCGCCGCGGAGCTGCGCGAGGTTCACCCCGACGACCCGCCCCGCGAGCTCGGTCCATTCCGGATCTCGTTCGTCCGGATGGCGCACTCGATCCCGGACGCCGCCGCGGTCGTGCTCGAGACGCCCGCGGGTCGGATCGTGCACACGGGCGACTACAAGCTCGATCACACACCGGTCGACGGGCTCAAGACTGACGTCGGGAAACTCGCCGAGCTCGGGAATCAGGGCGTCGACCTTCTCCTCGGCGACTCGACGAACGCCGAGCGTCCCGGGTTCACCCAGTCGGAGCGAATCGTCGGCGAAGCCTTTCGGCAGATCTTTCCGCTGAGGGAAGGACGCATCCTCGTCGCTTCGTTCGCGTCCAACGTGCATCGTATGCAGCAGGCCGTCGACGTCGCCGTCGACCTCGACCGCAAGGTCTGCATCGTCGGACGCTCGATGCGCAAGAACACGAACATCGCGCGCAACCTCGGCTACATGGAGGTGCCGGAGGGAGTGCTCGTGCGTCCGCCGGAGCTGGAGGACATCCCGCCGCACGAACAGCTCATCCTCTGCACCGGCAGCCAGGGAGAGCCGCTCTCGGCGCTGACGCGGATCGCCTACAACGACCATCCTGCGATTCACGTCGAACGCGGCGACACGGTGATCATCTCGGCGAAGCCCGTGCCCGGGAACGAGCTCCGCGTGCACGACACGATCAACCAGCTCGCGAAGACCGGCGCCGAAGTGCTGCACCAGGAGATCGCGCCCGTCCACGTCTCGGGCCACGCCTGCGCCGAAGAGCTGCGCACGCTCTTGGCACTCGTGCGACCCAAAGCCGTGATGCCCATTCACGGAGAGTTCCGCATGCTGGCTGCACATGGTCAGCTCGCGCGCGAGGCGGGAGTGCCCGCCGCGAACATCATCCTGGCCGAGAACGGGACGGTCGTCGAGCTGTCTCGCGACGGCGTGCGGATCGTCGACGAGATCAAGACCGGGGTGACATTCGTCGACGGTCTCGGAGTGGGGGACGTGCACGACGTCGCGTTGCGGGATCGCCGCCGGCTTTCCGAGGACGGTGTGCTGATCGTCGTGGCGACGGTCGCGGGCTCGGAGGACGGCGCCGCGGGCCCGACCGAGCTGATCGCCCGTGGCTTCGGCGACGACTCAGGCGAGCTGCTCGAGGAGCTGCGGGAGGAGGCGGACCGGGTTCTGCAGGACCTCTTGCACAACGACATCGTCGAGATCAAGCTCTTACAGGAGCACCTACATGACGAACTCGGACAAATGGTCTACGACCGAACCCACCGCAGGCCGATGATCCTTCCAGTAGTGGTAGAGGTCTAAATGTCAACGATCAGAGCCAGAGAGCCCGGCTGGGCCGACGTCCTCGAGGACCACGCGGCGGAATGGACGACCGCGCGGCGGCTCGTGGGTCAGCTCGGCGCGTGCGAGGCCGCAGCGCTCGCGTTCTGCCGGCTGCTCGAACGCTGGGCGCGTGGCGATGCCTATCCGTCGACGGCCGGTGCACGTGACGCGGCGCTGCGTCACGCGGCCGATCGCGCCGAGACCGCGCTTGCTGGGCTCGATCATCCGCTCGACCGGTATCTGCTCGAGCTCGAATCCGACCGCGCCGAAGGCCGCTCGTGGTACGGCGGACCGGGCGCAGGCGAGCTCCTCGAATGGGAACCTGTTTTGAGGCGCGCCGGGGTCGGTGCGAACGCGACGCGCGTCGCGCAGGCGTACCTCGAGCTCGCCGTCCTCGTACGCGCGCTGCAGGGTCTTGCGGACATGGCACGCATCGACTCGGTGCCGGACCGCTCCTCGCTCTGGGCCGGCCTGTTCGATCTCCGCGAGAACCTCGAGCGCGCGGAGGCCGATCTGCGCGCACTTGCTGCCTAGCCCGAGTCTCACTGTCGTCGGGTCGATCAACCTCGACCTCGTGACCAGGATTGGACGTCTACCACGTCCGGGGGAGACGTTGAGCGGTGCCACGCTGGAACGGGTGCCTGGCGGAAAGGGAGCCAACCAGGCAGTCGGTGCGGCTCGGCTCGGTGCAAGCGTCAAGATGGTCGGCTGCGTCGGCGGCGATCCCAACGCCGACGAGGCGCTCGCTCAGCTCCGCGCGGCCGGAGTGCGACTGGAGGTGCGCGAAGTCGACGCGCCTACCGGTATCGCGATCATCCTCGTCGACGACGACGGGGAGAACGTCATCGTCGTGGTGCCAGGCGCCAATGCGCAAGTGGGTGCGTTTGCGGTGGACGGAAACGTCCTCTGCCAACTGGAGATCCCGGACGAAGCGGTGCGGGAAGCCCGAGCCCAGGCGAAGTGGTTGTGCGTGAACGCCGCGCCCGCCCGGCCGCTCGTCGTGGACGCCGACCTCGTCGTCGCGAACCGCTATGAGGCCGAGGTCGTCGGAGAGCAGCCGCTGCTGGCCGTGACGATGGGGGAGGAGGGCGCTGTCTTGCTCGAGCACGGGCAGGAGATCGCACGGGCCCGACCGCCGCGGGTGGAGGCTGTGGACGGGACGGCTGCCGGTGACGCCTTCACCGCCTGCCTTGTGGTCTCGCTCCTCGAAGAGCGCGAGCCGGAGGAAGCGCTGCGCCGCGCGTGCGCCGCAGGCGCGCTCGCGGCGTCACGCTTCGGGGCCCAACCGTCACTGCCGACCGCCGACGAGGTAGACGCAATACTCCGCGCGTGACCCCAACGCCGATCCTCATCGACTGCGATACCGGCCACGACGACGCTATCGCGCTGCTCCTCGCGGTCGCCTCGCCCGAGGTCGAGCTCCTCGGCGTCACGTCGGTCGCCGGGAACCAGACGGTCGACAAGACGACCGCGAATGCGATCCGCGTGCTGGAGTTCGCCGGCCGCGGCGATGTCCCCGTTGCAGCCGGTGCAGACCGGCCGCTTGTGCGCGAGCAGTTCGTCGCCGCGTACGTGCACGGCGAGACAGGCCTCGATGGTCCCGACCTGCCGCCTCCCCAGAAGGGACCCGTCGCACAGCACGCGGTCGATTTCCTCGCAGAGAAGATCCGCGCATCCGAGCGCCCGGTGACGCTGATTCCGGTCGGCCCGCTGACGAATGTGGCCCTTCTGCTTGCGTTGCATCCGGACGCGCGTCCCGAGCGGATCGTCCTGATGGGCGGCGCGATCGCCGAAGGAAACGTGACGCCGGCGGCCGAGTTCAACATCTGGTGCGATCCCGAGGCTGCTGCGCGCGTCTTCGCGAGCGGCATCGACGTGACGATGGTCGGCCTCGACGTCACGCACAAGGCGCTCTTCACCCAGGCGCACACCGGCAGGCTCGCCGGACGAGTGGGAGAGATGGTCACCGAGTTGTTGCGCTTCTACGACGCCTTCCACCGCACGGTCTACAACTTCGACGGCTCGCCGATCCACGATGCGCTCGCCGTCGCGCACGTGCTCAATCCCGATCTCGTTGGGACGCTGAAGCGAAACGTCGAGATCGACACCGAATCCGAGCTGTGCCGGGGCCGCACGGTCGTCGACCTCTGGCAGAGAACGGACCGCGAGCCGAACGCACACGTCGGGGTCGAGGTCGACTCGGACGGCTTCCTCGAGCTGCTGATCGAGCGCATCAACTCGTTCCAGTGAGCCTCGTCTTCGCCGCAATCGCGCCACACGGCACGCTGCCCGAGGCGCCGGTCCCGGGTGCCGAGAAGACACACGCAGCGCTCGCCGAGCTCGGCCGGCGCTTCGACACGGCGGCGCCCGAGGCGACGATCGTGCTCACGCCCCACAACGTGCACGTCGAGGGCCATTTCGCGGTCGTGCTCGCAGGCACGCTGTCGGGCTCGCTGGCCGAGTTCGATGCGCCGGAGGTGACGCTGTCGTGCCCGGTGGACGTCGAGCTCGCGATGGAGTCGATCGTCGCGCTGCACGACGAAGGCCTGCCGGTCGTCGGCGCGAGCTTCGGCGCGAACGATCCGGGAGCCGCGACGGCGCCGATGGACTGGGGCGTGCTGATCCCCGTGTGGGTCATGGGCGGCCGGTCGGAGCCCCAGGTGCCGGTGGTGGTCGTCAGTCCGGCGCGCGACCGCCCGCTCGACGAGCACGTCCGTGCGGGCCGGGCGATCGCATACGCGGCCGCACGATCGGGCAAGCGGGTCGCCCTGATCGCCAGCGCCGACCACGGGCATGCCCACGACCCGGACGGGCCCTACGGCTTCGATCCGGCCGCCGCGGCCTATGACGAGGCCGTCGTCCGCCTTGTCCAGGAGGACCGCTTGAGCGGGCTCCTGGAGCTCGACCCGGCGTTCGTGGAGGCTGCCAAAGCCGACAGCTGGTGGCAACTCGCGATGCTCGATGGAGCGCTTGGTGAGGGCTGGCGCGTCGAGTTTCTCTCTTACGAAGCATCAACCTATTTCGGGATGCTCTGTGCCGCCTATGTGCCGAATTAAAGACGGAGCCTTCCCAGGCCGAAATCGTCCTGGTAATGCCATCAAGTGGAGAATTGCGGCTGCGCACACTCATCCTGGCGCTTACAGCGCTCGGCGGGATCTGGATTGCCCTGGTGATCCAGCGGTCCCACCCTGTGCCGGCAGCTGCATTCGCGTCGGGCCCTCAACCCGCTGACTTCCCCGCGCCCGAGCTCGTGCGGGTGCCTGGGCTGAACCGTCCGGTCGCCGCGACACCGATCGCCAATGTGTCGCGCGTTCGTCCTTTCACGCGCGTGCCGACGAAGCAGACGCCCGACACTCAGGTCCGGCTCGCCGCCGCGAAGCCCGCTGAGCCTGCACCGTCTACCACCGAAGTCGTGCCCCAGCCGGACCGCTCTTCCGCAGAAACAACGCCGCCACCGCTCGAGCCGCTTGCGATCTCCGATGCGCAGGTCGTCTCCTTCGACTCGTCGAGTGCACGAGTCACGTGGAGGACGAACGTGCCCGCCCAGACGCAGGCCGCCTACGGCCTCGACGCACCGACGATCTGGGGGCAACCGAGTGCCGACCGTCTCATCGAGCACGAGACCGTCCTGACCGGCCTCGAGTTCGGAACGACCTACCAGGTCTATCTGCACGCGATCGACGAGTGGAACCGCGCCCAGACCACGACGGTGACGATCACGACCGGAGGAATGCCGGACCGCAGCGTCGCCTCGACGAACGGCAGCCAGATCGTCGTCGACAACCGCCCGTTCTTCCCCACCGCCGTGTGGGCCCAGTGCTCCGACGGTTTCGACAGCAACATCAACGACGGGATCAACCTCTTCATGGGCGAAGGTTGCAAAGCGGATGACAGCTCGCTCGCGACGCGCCTCGACGGCCGCGCGTACTCGATCGTCAACGCGGAATACGCCGGGACCGCCAACGGGCGCGGCTCGATCGGCTGGTATTACCCGGACGAGTGGGACTCGTTCCTGCAGAGCACCGTGACGCGCCAGGATCTCGCGAAGAGCATTGCGCCGCCGGAGACCGGTCGCATCAGCTTCCTCACGCTGACGAACCACTTCTACAGCCTCGCCAGCCCGCTGCCGCAAGGGAAAGGCATGTATCCGACGCTGATGTCGATTCCGGACGTCGTGGGCTTCGATCTCTATCCGCTGCAGGTGTGGTGCCGCCCTGCCTTCGGTGACGTCATGGATGCGCAGCGCGAGCTGGGCACCACGTCCGGGAAGCCGACATTCCAGTGGATCGAGGTCGCGCCGATGGAGCAGAAGTGCAGGGAGCAGAAGGAGCTCGACCCGACGCCCGAGACCGTGCGCGCCGAGACCTGGCTCGCAGTCGCGGGCGGCGCGGGCGCAATCGGCTACTTCCCCAACCGCTGGTCGGCGACCATCGGAACGGAGATCGCGCGCACCAACCGCGAGATCAAATCGCTCAGCCAGGCGCTGCTCGCTCCCGCAGGGACCGCGAGCTCCGACGCGTCGGCCGTCCGAGTCTCTTCGCGGACGCTCAACGGCGCGACGTATGTGATCGCCGTCAATACAACCGACGCGACTGTCCAGGCGAAGATCTCCGTCGAAGGTATCGCCGGACGCTCCGTGGTCGTGGTGGGCGGCGGCCAGGTTGTGGGTGCCGACGACACGGGGTTCGCGGACAACTTCGGCCCTCTCGCGGCCCGCGTCTACATCATCCCGCCCGCCGGCTGGTAGAGCCGCGTCTGCGGTTCGCGATTGTCCTCAACCGTGTGGGCGCGGGCGCTGCAGCGTCCTTGCCCACATCGGTACGCCTGCGGCTAAGCCCGGCTGCGCCTGGTCTTACCCTCCGGCCTTGAAGGGAACGCAGGGCGAGGGTTTTAGTCTCACAACCACCCTCGACCCACAGGCCGGAGGTTAGCGCAGGCGCAGCCGCGCTAACCGCAGGCCGCGGTTGACATCGAGCGTCCACTAGACCCCAAATAGAAGTGCGCGGGCTCGGCCCGCGCACGTTCCCCGCGAAGCGGCGTCCCCATACCCGAAGCGAAAGCGAAGCTCATGCTTATCCGCTTTGCTCCGCGGGGTGGGTTTCGGCTCGGCCGGTGATCTCGTGGTAGGCGGTCGGTTCGTGGACGGTTTCGACGCCGAGGCGCGCTTGGAAGCCGGCTTGCGGGGTACGGCG
>WNEY01000148.1_pt1 | contig 44577 bp, 45 predicted proteins | sample 5400531 | NCBI WGS metagenome assembly WNEY01 (sample SAMN13153338, study PRJNA577476) | soil metagenome | isolation source: 200 cm saprolite under Douglas fir tree site 1 | place: USA:California | collected 2015-04-18 | reverse complement strand
GGATGGCCGCCTGGCGTGATCAGCCAGACCTCGTACACCTTTCCTTTCTCGAGAGCGGGCAGCCCGCTGAAGTCGACCAGCGTCACGCCATCGCTCTTCAAGTCGATGACAGTGCCGTGCGCCGCTGCCAGAGCTCCATGCCCGGCCAGCGTGAAGCGGGCGACCTGCGGCGCCGGCGGAGAGATCGAGCCACGCCCCAGCAGGCCTCCAACCACGAGGCCGATCAACAGAGCCAGCAGCACCGTCGCCGCGGCAGCGAAGGCGGTCAAGCGGCCGAGCTGCACTGTGGCGACAGGCTTCCAGCGCCCAGGCGCCAGGGCGGCTCTCTTTCTGGCCGGCGCGCTGGGCATGGTCGAGGCCCGAGCGGCTGAGGCGGCGATGAGAATGCGCTCGCGCAGCCTGGCCGGTGGGACGACCTCCTCCACCTCGAGCGGAAGCGAGTCGGCTGCCCGGCGGAAGCGTGCAGCCGTCTGGCGGCAGGTTGCGCAGCCTTCGACGTGCACGCGCATGCTCTCCGCTTCGTCCGCGTCGAGTGCGCCCAGCACCCAGGCCGCGACTGTGCCCTCCAGCTCTTCGTGATCAGACATTGATCAGCCCCCTACCCTGTAGATACGAGCTCAGCTTCTCCAGGGCGAGTCGCATCCTGCCTTTGACAGTGCTTAGCGGGACGTGGGTCATGTCAGCGATCTCGGACTGCGAATAACCCCCGAAGTAGGCAAGCTGTACCGCCTGGCGCTGCTCGGCGGGCAGGCTGCCGACAGCCTCTCGCACGGCCATGCGCTCGAGTGAAAGGGAGACCTCGTGCCAGGGATCGGAACGGATGCCGGATTCGACCAGCTCGGGTTGCAGCTCCAGCTCCTGGCGCTCGTGGGCGCCGCGTCCACGCAAGTAGTCGATGGAGCGATTGCGGACGGCCGTGATCAGCCAGGTTCGCAGCGAACCCTTCTTGGGATCGAAAGAGGTGGCGTTGGTCCAGATCTTCAAGAACGCTTCCTGAACCACGTCTTCCGAGCGCCCTGGATCCCCGAGGACGCGCATGGCAACGGCGTACGCCAGCCCGGCATATCGGTCGTACAGCTCCAACAGCGCATCCTGGTTGCCGGCTGCCAGGACGACCGCGAGCTCGGCATCGGGGAGTCCTTCTGTGGCTATCGGCTCACGTACCTTCCAGCACGCTCAATTCGGCTTCACTGTGCGACCGGCGGGTCGTCAGCTCGCCGATGGGCGACTTCTTCGGCGGCGCGACCGCCCATTCCTCGTTGTCGATGAGTCGCCACGCCCACTCAGGGTTCTGGCGCCGGCGCTCGCGTGCCGTGTAGAGCGCCCTGGACATGAGCTCTATTCCGGCCAGGCCGGGCAGCTTGCCGATCTTCTCGTCCAGCGTCAGCAGATCCTCTTCGCCCTGCTCGTCGTCGAACAGGTAGAGCGCGAGCGCGTCGACCTGCTCCTGCGTCTTCACGCCCTGGCCGACCGGGACCCAGAACCGATCCAGCATCCAGCGATCCATACGCTGCGCTTTTTCATTTCCCGCCAGCCACTCCTTGGCCGAGTTGAAGTAGAAGGCGTAGTGCCGGCGCTCGTCTTTGATGATCCGGTTGAGCAGGTCTTTGAGAACCGGGTGGCCTGACTTGCGGATGAGAGCGGCGTAGCCGGTCAGCGTCGAGAGCTCGTTGATCGCCCCGATCGTCAGGTAGACGGCGGAGAAGTCCTTGAGCACCCATGAGCCGACCATCGTCGAGAGGAGGCTGACGCTGTTCTGAAAGCCGAGGTTGGCGCGCACGTTGGCGATCCGGTCCTGCGCGTCAAACTCGATTCCATACAGGTTGAGCAGCTTGCCGAGGTTCTCCCCGTGCCAGAGCTCCTCATAGTTCCAGCACGCCAGGAATGCGGTGAGGATGGGATCCATGCACGCACGCGTGACCAAGAGGTGCGACAGATAAAGCGGGACGTGGTTCTCGATGTCCATCATGTAGTGGAGGCAGAACAAGTCCCCCTTGGATAGAGGGCTGGCGGTCACCGCCGGCCAGTCGATCCCGGCGGTGTCGAGTTTCTTCGACTCCTCTTTGTAACGCTCGATGCTGAAGCTCATCCTTCCTCCAATCCGTTCCGGCGCTCTAGATCGATACGCATAAGCGGCTCCGCCGGATCATTTTCTGCTTTCGTCTCGACAAACTCACAGCTTCCTCACACGGTGTGTTGAGCGACGGCCGCCAGTCTCGAAGGCAACGCTCGAGCGAAAAACATCAGGAGGAAGTCAGCAGTGAACAGAGTTCGTACGGCAGTGACGGCAGCGGCCATCGCGGGGTCGATGCTCATAGGAGGGGTGGCCGGCGCCGCCCTGTACGGCGTGTCGGCGCTCAGCGCGGCCGCGGCCACGACCGCGGCGAGCCCCACCCCGACGCCCGGCACGTCCAGCGGCAAGTTCGTGCCCAACGAGGACGCCACGCACGAGGCCGGTGAGAGCGCGGCACGCGAGGCCCAGGAAAACGCTGGGCAGGTCCCGACCGTACCCTAAAGTGCGGTCGATAATCGGCGGGGTCGACGAAAAGTCGGCCCCGCCACCACTTCAAGAGAGACCAGCATGAAGTCTCGATTTCTCATCGCCGGCGCCGCGGTAATTGCGGTCATCGCGCTCGCGGGAGGCGGCGCCTACGTTTACTTCTTCTCCGGCCTCCGCTCGTCACCCAGCGCGCTCGGACTCTCTGCGTCGCCGAGCGCGCAAGCTTCGTCCGCGCCCTCCGCGTCGGCGACCGGCAGCCTCGCCGGGAGCTGGACGGCGACCACAGGCTCGCTCGCGGGCTACAGGGTCAAGGAGCTGTTCGTCGGTGAGACGTCCAAGCACGAGGCCGTAGCGCGCACATCCAGCGTCAGCGGAAGCCTCACCGTGGCCGGCGACTCGAGCGGCTACCAGGTGAGCGCCATCACGATCACGGCCGTGCTTACAGGGCTGCATAGCGTCGACACCGTCGCCGGCCGCGATGTCTCGCAGCGGGACGGCTTCGTCTCGCGCCAGATGAACCTGCAGCAATTTCCGGACGCTACCTTCACAGCTTCATCGGTTTCGATCGCCGGGTCGACGTCAGGACCGGTCGATGTGACGTTGCCCGGAAAGCTCACCATCCATGGAGTCACCAAGGACGTGACCGCCACGGCGAAGGCGCAGGTTTCCGGAAGCAAGGTCGAAGTGGCAGGCAGCGTGTCGATCGTGATGACCGATTACGGGATCACGCCGCCCTCGGTCCCGTTCACGACCGTCGACCCGCAGGTCACGATCGAGTTCGACGTCTTCCTGACGAAAGCCGCCTGAGCTAGCCGATCATCTGCCGCGCCACGAACATCACGTTCGCCGGGCGCTCGGCGAGCCTCCTCAAGTACCAGGCGTACCACGCGTCGCCGTACGCGATGAGGTCCTTGACGCGGTAGCCCTCGGCCGCCAGCTTCACCTGCTGGGCCGACTGGATGCCATAGAGCATGTGCACCTCGAGCTGGTGACGGTCCATGCCGATGGCGTCGGCGAATCGTGCGATGCGGTCGATCAGCGGAATGTCGTGTGTGGCCAGAACAAGGCGCAGGCGCCCTCGGTTGGCGTCGGGAAGCATCAGCGCGCACAGCGCCAGGTAATTGGCGTCGACATCGCGCTTGGCCGGGAACGCGCGGTCCGCCGGCTCTGCGTACGCCCCTTTGACCAGCCTGATCGCCGGCTTGAAGGCCAGCATCCGGTACGCGTCCGCAGCGGTGCGATACAGGTAGGCCTGCAAGCAGATGCCGACGCCCGGATGCCTGGAGTGGACCCTGTTGTAAAGGTCGATCGTGCGGTCCGTGTAAGCGCTGCCCTCCATGTCGATCCACAGGAAGCCTTTCGCGCGGGCAGCGGCTTCGGCGAGCCGGTTCAGGTTGACGAAGGTCGCATCGGGGTCGATGTCGAGTCCGAGTTGCGTGGGCTTGACCGAGATCTCGGGCTCGAGACCGGCATCGGCGCCGGTCTTGAGGACCATCTCGTAGTGTTCGACGGCACCGGTTGCATCCGACATCGCCTTGATGTTCTCGCCGAGCTTGGTGAAGACCGCGCCAATGCCGAGGGACTTGAATGCAACCGACGCCTTCAGCGCCGAGTCGAAGTCCTCACCGGGCATGAACCGCTTCACGGCCCGCCGGACGAAGCCCCATTGGGGCACGTGCTCCGAGAGCCAGGAATTCTGCGCGCACCACAGCAGGAGTTCCCTCACCGAATGGTCATGATATTGGGCTCAAGCTTGCGATCACGTGTGACCAGGCCTCTGGATCGTTCGGCACCACGGCCGGCCGCTCCATGGATGCGGCTTCGGACTTGAACCCGGCTCCCGTGTCGAACAGCGCGACACGCTCATCGGCTGAGATCAGCCCGCGCTCGAGCAGCGCCGGTAGGGCCGCCAGCGCCGCCGAGGATTCGAGGCTGAGGTAGCCGGCGCCGTCACGTGCCGCGAATGCTTGCATCGAGTCGATCTCAGTTTCAGGTACAGCTACGGCTCCTCCTCCCGAACGCCGCAGGCAATCGAGGATCAGGTGGTCGCCAAGCGCCGAAGGCACGCGAATGCCCGCGGCGCGTGTACGTGCGTGGGACCAGGGCTCGGCGAACTCCGCGCCTTCATCGAATGCGCGCACGATCGGAGCGCAGCCTTCTGCCTGCACCGCGTACATGCGCGGACGCGCGGAGCCGATGAACCCCAAGGTTTCCAGCTCTTCAAACGCCTTCCACATGCCGATCAGCCCGGTGCCGCCGCCGGTTGGATAGACGACGGCGTCTGGCAGGTTCCAGTCAAAGTCCTCGGCCAGCTCGAATCCGAGCGTCTTCTTGCCTTCGACCCGATAAGGCTCGCGCAGCGTGGCCACGTCGAACGCGCCGGTCAGCTCCGCGATCATGCGAGCCAGCTTGCCGCAGTCGGAGATGAGGCCGTCGAGGAGCATCACGCGCGCGCCACAGATAGCAGCCTCTTGCTGGTTGGCTATCGGTGCGTCCGCGGGCATGACGACCGTCGCCTGCACGCCCGCCGCAGCAGCGTATGCAGCCAGGGCGCCACCAGCATTGCCGGCCGAAGGCGCGACGAGGTGCGTGGCGCCGAGCTCGACCGCGCGGCTCACCGCCACCGCCATTCCCCTCGCCTTGAAGGACCCGGTCGGATTCACGCTCTCCGCCTTGATGAACAGCCCGCGCAGTCCGAGCCTGGAGGCCAGGCGCGCGGGTGGCAACAGCGGCGTCGCACCCTCGCCCAGCGTCGTGATGAACGACCGCAACCGCACGGGCAGGAGCTCTTCCCATCGCCAAACGCCGCCATGCCTGCGGGCGATAACCTCCGGCGTCAGTCGATCGCGAGCTGCCGAGAGGTCATAGCGCGCAAGAAGGGTGCGGCCGTCGGCCGGGTCTGTGCCATGCAACATGTCTGGGTCATACCGGATTCCCGATCGCGAGCCCTCGAGGAACTCGAGCGTCGAAGCGGTCCGCTGGCTGGAGCCGGCCATTCCAGCCGCGAGACTACTTCATCAACGACCGCCACCCTCTAACGTGGATCTCGACCCCGAACTTTCGAGCGGCGGCCCGAATACGCCTCCACGCGGCATCGCGCTCAGCGTTCGTAACGCCTTGAACCTGGTCGAATCGCGCCACCGCGTTCCGCACGTGGCGCGCGTCGGTGATCGGCTCCTTGCGCTTCTTCGTGAAGGCGAAGCGCTCGGCCGGAAGCCGGTTCTTCTGGCGCGTGGTCAATGCCTTCCGCTTTTTCGTTGCCAATTCATACCTCCCGCATTGGTAACGCCTACTCCGGAGGCGACTACGCAGGGCGGCTCTTCGAGTCCCTTATCACCTCGATCGGCCGCCGAACTTCCCTCGATTCGCGCATCGGGCTCGCCACCAAGCCCTTGGCGGTCGGCTGCCCGAGCCGGAACCGGTTGTAGACCGCACCGAGCAGGATGAGCTCGCTGACCACGTAGAGCCATGCGGCGAGAAGGAAGAACAGCCCGAACTGCGCGCCATAGGCGTTGAAACCTCCGGCCAGGCGCACATATAGAGGGAAGCCGAGCGAGAAGACTTCGATCAAGATTCCGGCCAGCATCGCTCCCGGAACCACGTCACGCACCTCGAAGGTTCGGTTGGGCACGAAGCGATAGAGCATGACGAGCAACCCGACCATTACGGCCGATCCGACCACGAATCCTGACACCCACGCCAATGGAAACACGGCCGCCACCGCGTTCGCGGCGACGGTGACGCCGACGGCGACAACGAGTAGGACCATCATCACGAGGCCCATCACCTTTTGCCTCACCATGTCTCGCTGCCTGGTTCCGAAGATCTGTGTGAAGGCAAACTCCATCGTGGAGAAGATGCTGCCGGCGCTCCACAGCAAGCCGGCGATGGACAGCACTCCCATCCATCCCGCCGAACGCTTCACTCCGCGCAGCGCATCCAGCAGCTGTGGCTGCGCTGCGCCCGGGAACAAGTTGATGATCAGTGTCTGGGCCCGGGCTTCGGTCGCGGGATCGCGGATCGCGAAACCCACAAGCGATAGGACGCCCAGCACCAGGGGAAACATCGCGAGCATGCAGCTGAACGCGAGCGCCAAAGCGTACTTGCTGGCCTGGCTCTCGCCGTAGGCGACCAGAACGCGAATTGGCAACCAGCTCGGTATGAGCTTCCTCACCTTATTAGAACGCCGAGCCGGGAGCCGGTACGGACTATGAAACCGGCGTTACGGTTTGTATATGGATCCTGGCCTCACGCCGCCCCAGATTCTTCCGCGGTCGGTTGACAGGCGCGTGTTCGAGGCGATCCACGGCCTTCCCCACTCACCGGAGGGCGACCGTTACATAGCACTTGTCTCCGACCTCGGCGAGGGCATGGGCTGGGTTGCCGCCGGCATCGGCGTTGCCTGGTTGGGTGGGCAAAAGGGCCGTCGCGCCGGCATTGCGACCGCGCTGGCGTCGCTGGGTACCACATATGTTGTGCAGCGCATGGTGAAGCCGATATTCAGGCGCCGCCGGCCGTTCGTAGCCCGCGAGGTCATGGTCGTCGGGATTCGAACGGCGGACGCGTCGTTCCCGTCGGGTCACACTGCATCGTCGTTTGCGGCGGCAACGGCGCTGGCGACCTTCTACCCGAAGGCGGCACCGCTCGTGTTCACCCTCGCCACGCTGGTGGGGGCTTCGCGCGTGCACCTCGGTCACCACTTCCCCAGCGACGTCGCTGCCGGCGCGGTCATCGGCGTCGGGACGGGGACGGTGACGGCCTGGCTGCTCAAGCTGCCCCGCTTCCTCTAGGGCATGAGCACCCTCACCGCGCTGACCCCGGCGCTGACGGTCGCCGGCGTCGTGCCGACGAGCACGTTGTCCGCGTAGACGCGGACCCGCGGCGTGGTCCGCACGCTGACCTTTCGGAATCGGAACACCTCGCTCTCCCCTTCCTCCTTGTGTTTCATCAGGAGGGCCGAAGCAATCGCGCGGCCGGCGATGTCCGTGCGAGTGCGACCCGTGTTGGCGGAGAACTGCAAGTTGGGCTCTCTGGGCGTGCTGTCGCCGACGGGAAGCCGCGCGCCGACTGACTCCGTGTTGGTGAAAACGAGCGACATCGCGGTGCCCTCGCGTTTCAGGTCGCCTGTCAGCTCGTAATTGAAGGGCTTGGCGCTGAGGACATTGGCCAGGCCGTCCGCGAGCCTCCCGTACTCGAAGTCCTTCATGTCCTGGCCAAGAGCGATCGTCTCGCCGAAAAGACCGATCGCGCACGCTTCCAGGAACACCGTCCCGTTCACACGTCCCAGGGTGATGGGACGAGGCGACGAACTCGATGCTGCCGTCGCCACCGGCGATCACGACACGCGCCCGCGTCGTGATCACGTTCTCGAAATCCACCTTCGGGTCGAAGGGAATGATGAGGTGGTCGGCGAACAGATGGCGCAGCTTCGCCTCGATCTCGGGTGTGAGGTTGCCGGCGCCGGTGCTGAGGATCAGGAGGCGGCTCGCCTTACGCCCGCTTTTCACCCCCATATGGTGGAAGAGCCCGGCCCTTGCAGGCCAGGCTCCCCCATCGATCAAACGCCCCGGTCCGGCCGCCTACCCGATCGCCGGTATGCTCGCCTCGTGGTCATCCGAAGCGACCTCGACGGCATGACCGGCGCCGACGTACGCCGGGCTCTGGCCGGGCTTCCTCGCGCCGGCGACTATGCGGTTGTGGTCAAGCCCCTGCGGTACCGGTCTTCCCCGCATCTCGCGGCACGCTGCGAGTTCGAAGAGCGCCGGATCGTCCTCCAGGTGCCGGTGCCATTTCATCCCTTCAAAGAGCCGGTCAGCTACGCCGCGCGCCGCAAGCGCGGACACGGCATTCGCTTCGCTTGGGCGGCGGAGAGCGTTTCGTTTCGCTTGCGCCGCGAGGTGCTCCGGTTTCTCTACTGCCACGAGTGGATGCACTGGTACCTTCATGAGGAGCTCGGCAAGAAATCCGCGGCCGAGACTGCGTGTGACAGGTTCGCGCTGAGGAACTTCAGGCGCCCTCGTGTCTCGATCGCCGATGCCGACGCGGCCCTTCGCCGCCGGCGCCAACCTCATCGGTGAGCAAGGTCGCCAGCCGCCTGATGGTCTTGGCCGCGGCGCTCGCAGGCTCCGCGGCGACGAGGACCTCCCCCGTCACCGCCGCTCGATCAAACCGCGGACCGTCATACGCGATCTCGATCTGCACGTCGTGTTTCAGCACGCGTTCAGCGTCGGCGCGGGTGACCATCGCCTGCGGTCGTGGGTGATTGAGAACAAGACTCACGCGAGCCAAAGAAATGTCGAGCACGTTCTCGAATATCTGCAGGAGGTCCGTAGTGTCCTTTAGAGCCGGCAGCTCGGGAGTGACCATGACGAGGATTCGATCGGCCCGTTCGAGAACCCCAAGCGCGAGCTCCGACATGGCCACGCCGAGGTCGACCAGCACGTATTCGAAGGTTTGCTCCAGGACGTCGAGCGACCGCTGCACTAGTTGCGGGGTGACGAGCTCCGACTGCTCGATCCGCAGGGCGCTTGGTAGTACGACCATGCCGGTGTGGTGGTGGAGGACCGCGCCCAGAAGCGCAGCCTCGAACGCGCCCTGCACCGCACGATCGCTCAGAGCCACACAGCTGGTCGGAACGAGGTTGGCCACCAAAGCCGCGTGGTTGTACGGCAAGCCGAGATCCAGCAGCACACAACCGCCCCGATGCTTCTGGCCGATCGCGGCGGCGATGTTGACAGCGATCGTGGTGCGGCCGGCACCGCCCTTGACCGAGTAGACGGCGACGATCATCCCGCTCGGCGTCTCAAGTAGGCGCGCACCTGGGCCGTGAGGACTGCCGGGCTGACGGGCTTGGCGATGAATCCCTCGCAGCCGGCTGCTCTGGCGGCTCGCTCATGCAAGGGCATGTTGTTCGCGGTCAGCGCGACGATCGGGATGGTCGATGTCTTGGATGTCGATTTGAGCTCGCGAGTGAAGTCGAGCCCGTCCATCCCGGGCAGGCCGATGTCCATCAGGATCAAGGCAGGCTTGCGACTCGCGAGGAGCTCACGCGCCTCCTCGGCTGAGCCGCGGCCATCGACTTCGAAGCCGTCTGCCTCCAGCGCAACCGTCGCGAGCATCAAGCTGCTCGGGTCGTCCTCGACGATCAGGATTCGTTGCTTTTTGGCCATCAAAGCGCGCCCTCTGCGCGCGCCAAAGTTAGCCCCTCGGGAGATACTTCGAAACCTCGGAAGCGAATGTCCTCGTGTTGATCGGCTTCGAGATGTAGCCGGAGCAGCCTGCCTCGAGCGTCCGCTCCCGGTCGCCCATCATCGCGAGGGCGGTGAGCGCCACCACCGGAATGGCCGCTGTTCGCGCGTCGCCCTTCAGCCGTCGGGTGAGCGTCAAACCGTCCATGCCCGGCATCTGCACATCCATGAGGATCAGTGCGGGCGAGGCGTTAGCCAGCTTTTGGAGCGCTTCTTCCGCATTGCCGGCCATCTCGACTCGATAGCCTTCGCGCTCGAGCACGGCGCCCGCGAGCAGCCGGTTGGCTTCATTGTCCTCGACGATGAGGATCATTGCGGGGCCGTTCATTTTGCCGGCGTGGTGGTGTCGATCGCCTGCCGCAAGAGCTGGAGCAAGTCCGTGGCACCAGTGGACCCACGCTTGAGGATCGTCGAAACGTGTCCGTTCAGCTGGCGGATGTCTGCTTCTGTGAGGTGTTTGGCGGTGAGGACCATGATCGGCGTCGACTTGGTGCCAGCGTCGGCCCGAAGGGCCTCGACGACGTCGAAACCGGTGACGTCCGGCATCATCAGATCAAGCAAGACCAGGTCCGGCTTGCGTGACTTCGCAAGCTCGATGGCTTCCTTTCCTCCGCGCGCCTGGATGACGGCGAAGCCCGCGGGTTCGAGAATTCTCTTCAACCATTCCCGGTTGGCGGGTTCGTCGTCGACGACGAGGACGCGAGGCTTCTCGCCGGCCTTGCGAACGAATTTGAATCGGTTCAGCCGGTTGATCAAGTCGTTGGCCGGAACCGGCTTGACGAAGTAGTCGAGCGCCCCAAGCGCTATGCCGAGCTCGGGGTTGTCGACAACGCTCACGACCACGACCGGGATCTCGCTCGTTGCCGCTTCACGCTTGAGACGAGTCAGCACCTCCCATCCGTCGAGGTCGGGCAGCAGGATGTCGAGCGTGATGGCGGCCGGCTTCCGCGCGATCGCTTTTGCGATGGCGTCCGCGCCGCTGCGGGCGACCTCCGTGCCGAAGCCCGCGCGATCCAGCTGCCGGGTGAGCAGCTCTGCGGCCGCGGGATCATCCTCCACGACAAGGACGAGGGGCCGCGAGGCATCGAGCGGGCGTGTGACCGCGCTCGGGGCGGGCGCTTCTTCGCCGTGGGCCTGAGTGGGCAGGCGGATCGTGAACACGCTGCCCTTTCCAGGTTCGCTTTGGAGGCTGACATCGCCGCCATGCAGCCTGGCGAAACGGCGCGTCAGCGTCAGCCCGAGCCCGGTGCCAGGCTGGGAACGCCCGACTCCCGAGTCCACCTGCTGGAACTCGTGAAAGATTCGCTCCTGGTCTTGCTTGTCGATACCGATGCCGGTGTCGGTGAACGACACGGTGATTGACTCGGGAAGCCGGTGCGTCTCGATCGTGACCATGCCGCTCTCGGGTGTGAACTTGACCGCGTTCGAAGCGAGGTTGAGCAGCATCTGCCTCACCTTGCCGGCGTCTGCTGTGATCTCCCCCGCTCCGCCGTCGGCGATCTTGAACTGAATCTTCTTTTGCGACGCCAGCGGCTCGACGGTAGCCGCCACCTGGTTGACGACCTCCTCGATGTTCACTGTCTGAAGACGCAGCTCCATCTGCCCGGCCTCGATCTTGGAGAGGTCGAGGATGTCGTTGATCAGGCCGAGCAGGTGCTTGCCGCTCGAATGGATCTGCTCGAGAAAACGCTTGCGTGTCGCCGGCGAGAACTGCCCGTTGTTGGCATCGATCAGCAGCTCGGAGAAACCGAGAATGGCGTTGAGAGGCGTCCTGAGCTCGTGGCTCATGCTGGCCAGGAACACGCTCTTGTGCCGGTTGGCTGCCAGCAGCTGCGCATTGCTCTCCTCGAGCCTGACGATCAGGTGCATGCGATCGAGAGCGGTCGCGACCGCGCTCATGAACTGCTGAACCCGGCGCATCTCATCCGAGCCGAATGCCGGCGTGAAGGGTCCGGAAACGATCACCAATGCACCCGCTCCCGACAAACCCTTGACGGGCAGCATCAGCACGGCGCGGTCCGCCCCGCTGATGTTCACGTTGCCGACGCCCTCGCCGAGGCTGCCCACTCCGTCCCGGAGGTCGGTCAGCTGGTCTGGGCGGAAGCCTCGCGAGGAGGTGACTGTTCCGGCAGTGTCGAACGAGGCCGCTGCCGCGCCGCCCACCAGTCTCATTGCCCACTCCAGCGCCTGATTGGCAAGTGCATCGCGATCCTCGCTGAGCAGCTGCTCCTCCATGAACGCGCGCAGGCCCTCTTCCTCAGCCGCGCGCCACTCGCGGCGCAGCCACGACGGCGGCGAGAAGCTCACGTATAGAAGCGGAACGACACCGAGGACGACCAGCTGGAGGATGAGCCGCACGGTCTGGTTGGCGGCTGCCGCGCCGGCGCCGAGAGCCAGCAGGGCGAACAGGAGGATGCCGACGATGCCGGCGAAACCGAGACTCAGCGAGCGCAGGCGCCACGCCTGAACCGCCGGGAGGCCACGCGCCACGAGCCAGAACCTCACGCATGGCTCGATGACAGTCACGGCCCACACAATCAGGATGAGAAGAGCCGCCCCGGTCTGGAGCTGGGTCGACAAGCCGGCGACCGAGCCGAGGAACCTCGCAAGGAAGTAAACCGCCAGGGCCACGACCATCGCGGTGACGGCGGTGACATGCCAGAAGCGAGACAGCGGGATCAGGATGGCGCGGAATCGCAGGAGCGCGTAGCTCGAGCCGACGAAGAATATGAGGTCGAGCTCCGCGAGAAATGGAACGGTGAAATGCAGCAGCTGCGGGATGCGGCCGAGCGTTAGGACCGACGACAGCAGGATGATGGCCAGCGCCAGCCACCCGAGCGAGCGGTCTCGGTGCCGGGCCCAGGTGACGGCCGTCGCCACACCGAGCAGCACGAACGCGACCGTGGTGACGTTCTGCAGGGCCGCCAGGACGCTCGTCACGGTTTAGTGCTCAGGCGGCGCCGAGCCGGTGGATGGCGGGCATTTCGCCCACGAAGAGGTCCACGACTTCGGGATCCCATTGATGGCCGGCGCCGTCGACCAGCATCGCCAGCGCTCGATCGACCGGGAGCCGCGGGCGGTACGGGCGGTCGTTGACGAGTGCGTCGAATGCGTCGCAGACGGCCACGATCCTCGCCAGTCGAGGGATCTCGCGCCCGCGCAGGCTGTCCGGGTAGCCCCTGCCGTCGAAACGCTCGTGGTGGTGCCGGATGATCGGGAGCAGCGTCGAAGCCGAGCGGAGCGGCCGCACGATGTTCTCGCCGATGAGCACGTGCGAGCGCATGCGGATCGTCTCCTCAGGGTCGAGCGGACCGGGCTTCAAAAGGATGGAGTCCGGGACGCCGATCTTGCCGATGTCGTGGATGATGCCACCTCGAAACAGGGCGTCCAGGGCCACCTCGGGCATGCCCAGTCGGGAACCGAGGTGACGCGCCGACTCACCGACCCGTTGTGTGTGCTTCTCAGTGAGCGAGTCCTTGGCCTCCACAGCCGCCGCAAGCGAGAAGATCACCTGCTCGGCGCTGTCGAGCGTGTTGTACAGAGCTTTCAGACGCAGGGCCGATCTGACCCGGGCGACGAGCTCCACCCGCTCGACCGGCTTGGACATGAAGTCGTCCGCGCCCGACTCGAGCGCGCGCACACGATCATCGGTCTGGTTCAGGGCTGTGATCATGACCACCGGCAGCAACCGGCCGCCCGGACCCGCCTTGATCCGCCGGCATACCTCGTAGCCGTCCATGCCGGGCATCTGGACGTCGAGGAGAACGAGGTCGGGGGGTTCTTGCTGGATCTGCTCGAGCGCTGAGGCACCGTCGGATGCCAGGCGAACTTCGCAGTCGAGGCCGCTCAGGTAAGCCTGGACAAGCTCTCGATTGGCAAGGCCGTCGTCAACTACCAGTACGACCGCCATTACCTGGCCGCCCTTCCACGCCTGTTAAGTGAATCACGGGGTGACATCGTAGCTTCAAACGTTTGAGTTAACGCGTTCTTAGCCTGTGTCGGTCGCTAAGCCACGCGAATTACGACCGAACCTAAACGGACGCCCGCAGCTACCCGGTTGCGGTGCGCTCCAGACTAGTCGCCAGGGCGGCCGGGTTTATCCCGGCCGCGACTCTGCACTCCTGCTGTTTGCAAGCGTGGCGAGGAGTATCCATTTCGATAATCACAACAGCGGGAAAGAGAGCAGCCGCGCGCGCAGCGCCCGGCGATGAGAGGGAACCGACAGGTTCCCTCTTATAACGTTCTCAGGCTGTAGCGGTGCGCTCGAGCTGGGCCGGCGGCGCGATCTTGGCGGGGTGCAACCGGTTGAGTGCGAGTCGCAGCTGGCGGTTCGCCGCGGCCAGGTCGCCGCGCTTTTCCAGGAGCTCCGCATATGTAACGTGGCACCGGCTCAAGCGCTCTTCTGCGCCGAGCGCATCGAGGATGCCCCAGGCTTCTCGGAACTCGGAGTCGACGCGGTCGTGGTCGCCGCGCTCGGCCGCGATGCGACCGAGCCACACGTGGCTGTCGGCCAGCGTCGCCTGCTCGTTGAGCCGCTCAGCGTATGTTCGCGCTTCGACCGCGTAGGTCTCGGCCGCGTCCAGCCGCGACCGCGCGATGTCCAGCTCGCACAGGCTCAGCAGGATCTCGGCTCTGCCGGTTTCGACTGCCGCTTCGTCGAACAACGCGAGCGACCGGTTCAGATGCTGTTCCGCCGCCTCAAGCTCGCCGCGCTTGACCAGGAGGAGGGCCAGGTTGTTCTCCGATCGGGCCAGCGACAGCCGGTCGTTGAGGGTCTCGTGGATGGAGATCGCCCGCTGAGCATAGTAAGAAGCCTGGTTCAGCTCCCCGGTCTCCTTGTAGGCAAGGCTCAACCCGCCGTACATGAGGGAGAGGCGCCGCAAGTCCTGCACGACCGCGCCGGCGGAGATCGCCTTCTCGTAGCACTCGATCGCGGCCGGCCAGTCTTCGTTAGTGACATGCACCGATCCAAGCACGAACAACAGCCGCGCCTCGGTTGTCTCGGGCACCGGGCGCAGCGTCCGGCAGAGCTCCAGGGCTCGTTCGGCCAGTCCGAGCGCCGCTTGATCCTGAAGGAGGTAAGCGGCAGACGCTTCGTGTCCCAGGCACTCGGCCGTCATGAGGCTGTCGCCCATCCTCTCGAAATAGGCGCGTGCTGCAACCGCAAGGCGCCTCGCTTCCCCTGGCTGCGCGGTGCGAAGCAATGCATAAGCCACCAATTGTTGGGCCCGCGCTTTTGTCTCCGGGTCCAACTCTCCTGCGAGCAGCGCGCGGCCTGTGGCCAGCGCACCTTGAAGATCGTTGGTCGCCATGAGGAGCTCGATCTCCAGCGTCTGAGGCGATGATCTGGGCTCGAGCGTCGAAGGCTGGGCAAGGAAGTAGTCCAGCGGACGGCCCGTTCGCTCCGCGATCAGCATGAGCGTCTCCATCGAAGGCTTGGCCTTGCCGACCTCGACGAAGTAAATGGCGGTCCGGCTCACGGCTCCGTTCGCGACCTGAGCCAGGCTGAGGCCCGCTTCCTTGCGGGCCTGCTTCACCGACCCTGCCTTGATCTCGATGCCGTGGCGCCTTCCTCGCCGGCCGGACGGGGTGGCGATTGGGGCCGGGCGCACGTCAGTTTCAGGCATTGCGCGCCAGCTTACAGGACACCACGAGGGATCGACACGATTGGATTAACGCAGTTCAGTGCGTTTCCAGTCGATCAGCAGCAGGGTGGAAGAACACCCGCGCCGGCGGTCGTCGCCAGCGAGAGCGCCATCGTTGCCGCCAGGATGGCAGCCAGGATCAGCTTCCTCATCAAATCTCACCTCCCTTGCGGCACGAGACCGCTAGAGGTTCGAAATCGGTAGCCAGGCATGCCGCGGCTCGCGAATCGCGGCCATCAGGCCCGATGCGCCCGCGGCGAGCTTGATGCCGCCAAGGATCGCTATGGCGGCTCCCGCGCCAAACTCGAGTGGTACTGTCGTCCCGAGGAGGATGGCCGTGCCAATTAACGCCGGGAGAGTTGCCAGCAACAGGGCCGTTACCGCTACGGCAAGCACGGCCGGCGAGCGGTCAGGCGCGCCTTCGTCGGCCTCTAGCCATTCGTCGCCGTCCTCCACAACGAAGGCGGTTGCGCGGTTTTCAAACCAGGTCTTTTCGATGACGGCTTCCTCACAAAGTCCCGATCTCACCCTTTCGCGGCTCTGCTCCGGTCGCGCAATGTTAACTCAAGGCTGGTTTGAATTAACATACGGTTCCCGATAAGTGGCCTGGCAAACTTCCCCCGCCGATCTGCCGGCGCTGAGCAGCATTCAGCCCTCGGCTGACAGCACCACTCGAATGATCTCCAGCTTTCTTCGGCGTGCCGCCCTCTCGCCTGAGTGGAGGCGATTCGCGGTCGCTGCGGCGCTGGCCCTGGTGGCCTCAGTCCTTTTCCTCATCTGGACCGGCTTTCGCCTCGGCGGCGACAAGACCACCATCGCCATTGACGACATCGGTGAAGGCGTGGCCAGCGGGATCGCGGCCGTCAGCCTGGCTGTTGCGGCGGTCAGGTCATCGGGCCGGACGCAAGCAGCGTGGGCGCTGCTTGCCGCATCGGCCGCGAGCTGGACCATCGGCGAGGCAATCTGGTCGTGGTACGAGGTCTTTCAGGGGATCGCGGTGCCGTTTCCTTCGCCGGCTGACGCGGGCTTCTTGCTCGCCATCCCGCTGACGATCGGAGGCGTCCTCACCTTCACGACGGCTCCGAGCCGCGTCGCGACTCGTGGGGAGGCGGTGCTATCAGGAGCAATCGTCGCCCTGTCGCTCCTGTTCGTGGCGTGGGCATTGGGGCTCCGCACCGTTTACGACCAATCGCAGCAGCCGATCCCCGCGACGCTGATCGGGCTCGCATACCCCATCGGCGACATCGTGATCATCACCGTGCTGCTGATCGCTCTGCGCCGCGCGAGCAAGGCGCAGTTCGGGCGCATGGTGCTCCTGATCGCCGGGCTGGCTTCGATCGCCGTTTCAGACAGCACGTTCACCTACCTCACCGCCAATGGCACGTATGGCGCGATCGGCAGCGTCCTCGACATCGGCTGGGTCATCGGCTACCTGTTGATCGCGCTCGCGCCCTTGTGGCCAGTGCCGGGTGTGGAACGCGAGACCGAAGAGGGACCGATCGAGCTCTGGCAGATGGCCCTTCCCTGGGTCGCCACGCTGGCGGCTGCATTGATGGCGATTCGTATCGCCTTTATCAACCAGGCCATGGACCAGTTCCTGACTGTCCTCGCCGGCAGCATCGGCGTGCTGTTCGTGTGCAACCAGATCCTCACCCACCGCGACTCGCTGAACCTGCTCGTCAAGAGCCGGCGAGCGGAGGTTCAGGTTCAGGCTCGCACGGCTCTTCTGAACCAGGTCATCGTCCAGGCGCCGCTGGGCATCGCCCGCGTCGACACCGACATGAGCATCCTCGACGCCAATCCGCGGCTCGGGGCCTTGCTGCACACGAAGCCGACCGACATGATCGGCAGCTCGATCGCCCATTTCATGCCGCCAGAGGAGATGGAGAGGGTGGTGGGCGCGCTGCAACCACTCTGGACCGGAGCAGCGGAGACCGTCGAGTCAGACAGCCATGCGCTGCGTGCCGACGGCAGCACCGTGTGGCTGCACTGGAGCGCCACGGCGGTCAAGAGACGCGGCGGCAACACGGACTTCTTCCTGGCGATGTTCGAGGATGCGACCGCGCAGCACACCGCTCAGGAGGCGGCCATGGCCAACCTCGCCGGGCTCGAGCGCCTGAGCCAGCTGAAAAGCGAGTTCGTCTCTCTGGTCAGTCACGAATTTCGAACCGCGCTGGTGGGGATCCAGGGATTCAGCGAAATGATCCGAGATCAAGAGCTGTCTGCAGAAGAAACCAAGGCGTTCGCGGGCGACATCAACAACGACGCCCAGCGCTTGAACCGGATGATCACCGAGATGCTGGACCTCGATCGTATCGAAGCCGGGCGGATGACCCTCAACATCTGCCCCGTTGACATCAACGGCATCCTCACCGAGGCGGCTGACCGCGCGCGGTCCGTGAGCCCGAAACATACGATCGAAGCCAATTTGGATCCGGCCCTGCCCGCGGTCAACGGCGATTCCGACCGACTGTTCCAGGTCGTTGCCAACCTGCTCAGCAACGCCGTGAAATATTCGCCCAGCGGCGGTGAGATCCTGGTCACGAGCGCAGCCAAGGACGGCATGGTCGAGGTCAGCGTCATCGATCACGGTCTCGGCATTCCGGCGGACTTCGTCAAGAAGCTGTTCGGTCGATACGAGCGATTCGAGGACAAGACCAAAGCCAAGATCATCGGCACGGGTCTGGGTCTCGCCATAACTCGACAGATCGTGGATATGCACGGGGGCAAGATCTGGGTCGACAGCACTGTGGGCGTGGGATCCGAGTTTCACTTCACGGTGCCGGTCGCCACGCCCGTGGCGGCTTCGCAGTAGTGCCGTTCGGAAAGATCCTGGTCGTCGACGACGAGGAGGCCAATCTTGCCCTTCTCGAAGCGATCCTCGAGGGTACGGGCGGTGAGATCCGCACCCTGGACGACTCGCGCCAGGTGGAGCAGGTCTTCGCCGAATTCGAACCTGACATCGTGCTGCTCGACCTGCACATGCCGGAGCCAGACGGTCTCGAGGTCCTGCGTAGGCTCCGCAGTGCGCGCAACGCCCTGGGCTATCTGCCGGTGATCATGCTCACCGGAGACACCCGCAACGTCGCACGCAACAGCGCGCTCATTCTCGGCGCCGACGATTTTCTGACCAAGCCACTCGATCGCGACGAGGTCGTGCTGCGAGTTCGCAACCTTCTCCGCAATCGCGAGCTCTACGTGGAACTTGCCCGGGCCAACCTCGCGCTGGAGCAGAAGCGCCGCACGTCTAGCTGAATACAGACCGCGTCATCCGGCCCCACAGAAGCCAGACCACCGCGGCCGGCACCACGACATTGGTGAGAAGCGCTACTGGGGCGTGGTTGGCGCCGATCGGCAGCACGAGCTGAAGGCCGGAGCCGGCCAGACAAGCGATCTCGAGGCCGATTGCAGTTCTCCGCGCCCAGCGCCGGCGCCACAAGACTCCGATAGCAACCAGGCAAACGAGCAGCGCGGCCAGCAGGGTTGCGAGGCCCAGCCCCATCATGTGGAGCTCGCCACCGAGCGCAAACGGGAGGGCTGAGATGCCGGCCACCATCCAGAAGATCGATTGCGTTAGCAGCAGGACGAAGACGGTTTCGGGCCGACTGGTTTCAGTTGAATGAGCGCCCTGCGCGCGCCCGGCGGCCTTTTCCATCACAAACGGTCCATTGCCGCCACGACCGATGAGTCAATGTCGACCGCGAACGGTCCGCCGTGGGGGTTGTCAACGATCCAGACATGCAGCATGGGCGGGGCGCTGATGTCGATCGCCCCGATCGGGCACGTCGCGTAGGGGGTCATCAAGCTGAACTCAAAGCCAAACGGAGTGAAGCAGATATTTTCGTGCTGGTGCCACGCGGTTATCGGTCCGCCCGGGTCGGGACCGAACCTGTTCAGGCCCTTCATCTGAAACATCGCGCCGAGCAGCACGGGACCGTGATGCGTGTTGGCGTAGACGAGTCCTTGCGGTCGCTCGGGATCCATCACGTAGCCGGCGTCGACATAGCGCTGGTTCATCCAGTGCGATGAGGGCAGGGTGGTCGAGCCGCCGGGACGATAGCCCGCAGCCCACGCTTGGTGCCAGTCCTCATAAGGAAGGATCGCGGTCTTCGTCGCCGCATACAGACGGTTGGCGGCGTCGACCTGCGTAGGTGTGGCCACGGTGTTCGTCGCCTGTAGAAGCGCGCCCGCATGGACGTGGCGCGGATCAGGACGAGCCAGGTCAACGATCCAGACGGTCGCGCCGGTGATGACGAGCAGCATCGGCATCGCCACGCCGAGCGTGGCCCAGCGCCACGACCGATGCGTGGGTCCAGCCTCGCCCCGGATCGGCACCAGGGCGAGCCCGAGGGCGGTCACCTCGACAAGCTTGGTGGCGAGGCCGACCTGGTCCGGACCTTCGAATCCGATCCCGACGTACACGAGGTAGGCGAGCACGGTCGAGATCAGCAGCCCGGCGGACGCCAGGCGCCAGTACCTCCACGTGAAAGTGACCGCCAGGGCGATGAATGCAAGGCCGTTTAGAAGGAACAGCACCGACGTGACCGGCTCCGTCGCCAGGTGGTGCGGGATCAGCGCCAGGTGCACGCCGCCGCTGACGGCCATCAGGACCGCAGCCGCGCGGACGGTGCCAGGCACCGAACGCCGGCGTGGGTGGAGGTGCAGTGCAATCAATGCTATGGGCAGAGCGAGAAGGCCGCCGACGATACCAATCGCGTGTTCCGGGTTCACCGAGTACATGAACCAAGAATCGGTGCTGTTGCTAAGAACGTCGTAAGAGCGGGAGGTCGACGTACAGCCCTGCGCCCCCGGCTTGGCTTTGGTCCGCGATGATGCGGCCGCCGTGCTGCGCGGTGATCCAGAGCGCTATCGACAGTCCGAGACCGGCGCCCTGCCCAGCGCGCGATGCGTCCGAGCGGTAAAAGCGCTCAAAGACTCGCTCCCGCTCTTCGACAGCGATCCCCGGGCCGTCGTCGCCGACCATCAGCCTCGCCCAGCCGGAGTCGACCTCGAGGTCGACCGCGATTTTCGACCGCGAGTAGTGGAGTGCGTTGTCGATAAGGATCCACAAGAGCTGGCGCAGCGCGTCCTCGTCTCCGGCGACTGACGCGTCGACCACCTGAACATCGAAGGTCCGATCTGCGTGGACTGCTGCCGCCTGGCGAGTTACATCGAGCACCAAGGCGCGCAGGTCGACGTCCGCCAGCTCGAGGCGAAGCCCCGAGTCGGCGCGCGCCAGCGTGAGCAGACGATCGACCAGCCTGCCCATCCTTTCGCTCTCGTCCGCGATGTCGGTTGCCGCCGCAAGCCGCACCGGCTCAGCTATCGGTGGACCGTGCGCGAGCAGCCCGGCATTGCCCTGGATCGTCGCCAGCGGCGTCCGGAGCTCGTGGGAAGCATCCGCCACGAAGCGCCGCTGGGACTCGTAGGCCTCCTGCAGCCGGCTGAGCATTCCGTTGAAGCTCGCCGAGAGCACGGCAACCTCGTCTCGGCTCCGTGGCGCCGGCAGCCTTCTCCCGAAATCGCGGGTCCTTCCAATGTCTTCCGCCGCGACGGCCACGGATTTCAACGGCCTCAACGCCCTGCCGGCGACGAGCCAGGATGCGGCCAGCGCTGCCAGCAGCGTCGGGATGCCGGAAATGACCAGGAAGCCGACGATGCCGGACAGGTTGGACTGCGGCACGCGCGTCGACTGACCCGTCACGACATAGCCGTCGCCGAAAGGCAGCACGAAAAATCGAAAGCCATCGTTGGTGTCGAATGCGCCTTCGGTGACTGAGGGCGCCTCCGCCTGCAGCCTGGCGGGCGGCGTTGGCGGGAGGCCATTGAGCTGCGCCGTCGTGTAAATGAGCGTCCAGCGGAGGTCGAACACCTCGACGAAGACATCGGTGCTCGTGCGCAGGTCGCCCGGCGCAAGCGGCGGCCTTGGAGCGAGGTCTGGCGCCAAAGACGCCGAGGCCGCCGCCTGGCGAGCTCGCGTGCGCAGCGCGTCGTCCTGGTTCGTGTTCACGCTTCGCGAGACAAGCGCATACAGCACGCCGCCGAAGATCACCAGCGTGAGAGCGACGACCCCAACCCCGAACAGGGCCAGGCGGAGCCGAAGCGGCATCTAGTGTCTCGCCCCGGAGGTCCGACGCATATTCGCGGCCTCGACACCCGGTGCCAAGGCGGGGGCGGCGCGAGGAGGAGCGCATCTCCTACTGGGGTCCCCGCGTCGTGGACGCGGGGGCAGCGACGACGCGACGGGCCCCCCAACGCAGGCATCAGCGCCCTTCTCGGGGTCCCCGCGGAATCGCAAGATTCCGCGGGGTGAGACGGCGCCCGGGCGTCTAGGCCGTCGAAGATGCAAGGAACTTCCGGGGTGGGACACTAGCCCTCTCGGAGGGCGTAGCCCGCGCCGCGAATGGTGTGGAGGAGCCGCGGCTCGCCGCCTCCTTCCAGCTTCTGACGCACGTACCCGACATACACCGCCACCACGTTGTCGCTCTCCGGCTCGCCCGCCCACACCGCCTCGAGCAGCTGCTCCCGCGTGAGCACCTGGCGCGGGTGACGAAGGAAATGCTCCAGCAGCGTGAATTCGGTGTGGGTCAGCGACAAAGGCCGCGCGCCCCGCCAGGCGCCGCGGCTCGCCGGCTCGAGGACGAGGTCCGCGAACCGCAAGTGGTCGACCGGACCCGTCCTCCGCAGAAGGGCGCGGACACGGGCAAGGAGCTCCTGGTACGCAAACGGCTTCACGAGGTAGTCGTCCGCGCCCGCATCCAGACCGCGGACGCGGTCCTCGGTGCCATCCAGGGCTGTGAGCATCAGGATCGGAAACTGCCCAGTCGCGCGCAGCCGGCGGCACACGCCGATGCCGTCGAGGCCGGGCAGCATCACGTCCAGAATCACCAGGTCGGGCGGCCGCTCCTTCGCGCGCCTCAGTGCCTGCATCCCATCGCCGGCCCTGGCAACCTCATGGCCTTCGGCGACAAGCACTCGCTCGAGCGTCGCCGCCAGTCGCGCGTCGTCCTCGACGACCAGGATCAAGGGGTTGGTCATGCTCACGGATATATACGACTCCGGTGAGGATTCCATAAGAGGCGTGGACCCCGAGGGGTTTCAGCGCGCCGGAACCGCGAGCCGCTCCGCGCGGGTGGTTTTGCGTCCGGCGGCGAGCGCGGCGACAAGCGCAGCCAGGACTGAGGCCGCCGCGTACGTCACGAACGCGGCCTGGATCCCAGCGATTGACCAGGCAAGGCCACCCAGCAGCGGCCCGACCGTCACGCCGACGTTTTCGAACTCCCCGAACAGCCCCATAACCAAGGCGTGGTTCCGGCGTGGTGAAGACTCCGAGATCCATGCGGTGGTGGCCGGCCACAGGAGCGAAGCGCCGGCGGTGCGGAGAACGGCGCCGATGACGACCACGCCGAAATTGCCGGCGATCGCATACACGCCGAAGCCGGCCGCCGAGAGGATGCCGCCGACGATCATCGTCGGGCGGCGGCCCCAGCGATCCGAGGCCATGCCACCCGGGACGAGCAGCACTCCTCCGACCGCGCCGACGATGAACATCGCGGTACCGGCCGTCGCGGCCGAAAGGTTCAGGTGCGACGTGACGAGGAGCGGCAGCAGGGCGAGCTCGCCGCCGGCTCCGACCTGGAACAGGAGGACGATCGCGGCCGTGACGACCATTACCCGGACGACGCTTGTTTGGCTTGTTGGCGCGTCTTCCACGGGCTCGGTCGATGACCTGCTGCCGTGCGTGTCGGTGTAACCGCGGAAGACGAGGATGACAAGCGCGGCGCTCAACAAGGGCAGTACCGACGCCCCGTAAAGCACGGAGCGAATCGGCAGGTGGTCGATCAGCTGCCCTCCGGCCCCTGAGCCGAACGCCTCGCCGATGACCCACATCGCCGCCAGCAGCGCCAGGCCGGTGCCCTGATACTTAGGCGGCAGGTTGGTGCCGAGGAACGAGCGGCCGACCGGCCCCACCGCCACCATCATTCCGGACGCGAGCAGGTACGCGATCGCGATCAGGAATACCGAATCCGCGCGCGCGAGCAAAACGATCCCGGCCGCGTACAGGATCAGCGACACGACCATCGGTGGCAGGTACCCGATCCGGTCCGCGAGCACGCCCCAGATCCATTCGAAAAGGAACATGCCGAGGCCGAACATCGAAAGCGCGATGCCGATCTCAGTCGGGCTCGCGCGCAGCTGGCGCAGCTCCAGCGGGACGGCGATCAGCATCACTCCCGTCGCGAGTGTCGAAAAGATGAGCGCCGCGATCAGCGCGCCGCTGCGGCTGCGGATCAGAGACTGGGCGATGGGTCCAGCCTAACCAGCCCCGTACTCCATCCCGGTGAGCGTCACGGTCTTGTGCGTTTCGAGCCGCCCGAGAAAAGGCGACACGTAGGTCCCGGACGTCGGCGCCACATCGGAATAATCGGCGCCGACCGCGATCGTCACGTAACCAAGCCCCGCCCTGCTTGCCTGAGTCGGATCGAACGGCCACGCGATCGCATCGCCCGTGCCGTCATTGGTGGGCAGCACTACCTCGACCCAGGCGTGCGTTCCGCCTTGACCGAGCAGGTGCCCTGACACATACCGCGCGGGCAGGCCGCAGGCACGGCAGATCGTGAGCATGATGTGGGCGTAGTCCTGGCACACGCCGGCCCCCTGGGCCAGCGCTGCGGCCGCGGTCGTCCGCACCCCGGTGACGCCGTACTCATAAGTCATGGCTTCGTGTACCCAGCCATTGATTCGGTCGGCGAGCTCCAGGCCCCAGGATGCCGATCCACTGAGCTCTTCCGCGATACGGCGAATCTGCGCGTCGGGGGTTGTGAGCGCGGAAGGCTGCAGGAGGTAGCCGTCCGCGAGCCAGCCGTCCAGCAGCCGGTTCGGCTCGGCGGCCCGGCGCTCGACGGCGATGTTGACGTCGAACTCGATCGCGGATGCCACTCGCGATGCGAAGACTTCGACCACGTTGTTGCCGAATCGGTCTCTCAGGTCGTCGAGCGTCACTCCGTCGAGGCCCACCGAAACCTGGTGCCGGAGCCTCCGCTGATCGCCAAACCTCTCAGGCGGAATCACGACGAGGCGGTGCTTGAGGTCGCTGACCGGCTGGGGATATTCATACCGGAAGCTCTGGGTGACGCTGTATGTCGCCCTCCGTGCGGCCGGCCAGTTCACGGACGCGATTTCGATCGCCATCAGGCCGCGTCTGCTTGGTCGGCCCAGACCGTCATCGACCGAAATTCCGCCGGCCCGAACGTAGTCACCATCGCCACATCGAGCGCATCGCGGCCCCGTCCAATCAGCACCCGACCGACTCGCCTGGCGTTGTTGCGGGGATCGAAAGTCCACCACCGGTCGCCCAGCCACACCTCCATCCAGGCGGCAAAATCCATTGGCTCCGGCGGCGCCGGAACATAGATGTCGGGCAGGTAGCCGAACACGTAGCGAGCGGGGATGCTCATCGCTCGGCAGAAGGTTACCGCGAGGTGCGCGAAGTCTCGACAGACTCCGGCGCGATTGTTGAAGACGTCGAGGGCGGTCGTCAGCGGGTTGCTCGCGCCGTACTGGAACTTGAGGTTGTCGTGGACCCAGTCGCAGATGGCCTGCACGCGCGCCCAGCCTGGCTCGGTCTGGCCGAAGAGCTCCCAGGCCGTGGCCATCATCACGTCAGAGAGGCAATACCGGCTTGGGAGCGTGAAGTGCAGCAGCTCGCCGGGGATCTGCTCGACCAGCGTCTGGCCCACGCCAGAGCCGTCGACGTCGGCTTCGTCGGGCACCACACACCGCGCGTCATAACGGAGAGTCAGCGTTCCCCGAGGAGCGACCAGCCGTTTGACGGGATTCCCATAGATGTCCACGTACTCGTCAACCGGGAGCGGAGGCTCGGTCGTCCAGCTCTCGGTAACGAGCTGGTGGCGGGCATCGGATCGTGGGCGCACCTGCACCGTCATCGTCGTGGGTGCGCTGACCTCGTAGTTGAACTCGCAGCCAACCCGTAAATTGATCGTCTTTCCTGGAGTCGGAATGGCGCAGACACTATAGCGGTGGCTTCAAGGAAATCTCTCGGGGCCAACTACGAGAGCAACGGCTTCTATGACGAAATGCTTGCGGGCGCCGGCGACCCGAGGCCGGGCTATCGCCGGCTTTTCGAGCAGCTCAACCGCCTCGGCGCGGCCGAGCTCGAGCGCCGCCACGAGCTCGCCATGCAGATGTTCCGCGACCACGGCATCACGTTCGCGGTATATCCGGACGCCCAGGGCAACGAGAAGGTCTTTCCTTTCGACATCATCCCGAGGGTCATCGCTGCCGCGACCTGGAAGCGCCTCGAGGCCGGCCTCAAGCAGCGGCTGACGGCCCTGAACCTCTTCCTCGATGACGTTTATGGCCGCAAGCTGATCCTGCGGCAGGGCGCGGTGCCCCCGGAGATCGTGCTCAGCAGCTCGCAGTACTTGAGAGAGATCGAGGGCCTCCCGGTGCCGCACGGCATCCACTGCCACATCGCCGGGATCGATCTGGTCAGGGACGACAAAGGTGAGTTCTTCGTGCTCGAGGACAACCTGCGCACGCCGTCGGGCGTCTCATACGTGCTGGCGAACCGCCAGGTCATGAAGCGCGTGTTGCCGGACCTGTTCGCGGGCTATCCCGTGCGCCCGGTGGAAGGCTACGTCCACGAGCTCCTCCGACATCTCCGCTGGCTGGCGCCGCGGGGCGTCGACGATCCCACGGTGGTGTTGCTGACGCCGGGCATCAACAACGCCGCCTATTACGAGCACCTGTACCTGGCCAAGCAGATGGGTATCGAGCTCGTGGAAGGCACCGACCTCGTCGTCGACCTCGACCACGTGTTTATGCGCACTACGCGCGGCCTTCGGCCTGTGCACGTCATTTACAGGCGGCTCGACGACGAATGGCTCGACCCCATCTTCGGGCGCCAGGAATCGCTCGTCGGCGTCGCGGGGCTGGTCAACGCATACCGCGCCGGCAACGTCGCCATCGCCAACGCGTTGGGCAACGGCGTCGCCGACGACAAGGCCGTTTACGCGCTGGTCCCCAAGATCATCGAGTACTACCTCGGCGAGGAGCCCATCCTGCCCAATGTTCCGACCTACCTCTGCGCCGTTGCGGAAGACCGGCGCTACGTGCTCGATCATCTCGACGATCTGGTTGTGAAGACCGTCGACGCGTCGGGCGGATACGGCATGCTGATCGGCCCTGCCTCGACTCGCGAACAGCGCGATGCATTTCGGGAGCGCATCGAAGCCCAGCCTCGTGCGTTCATCGCACAGCCCGTCGTGCCGCTGTCGGTGCAACCCATCCTCGATGGCGGAAAGCTTCGCCGAGCCCACCAGGACCTACGCCCGTTCGTGCTGACCGGACCCGACGTCCACGTCACGCCGGGCGGCCTGACACGCGTGGCGCTGAGGCCAGGCTCGCTCATCGTCAACAGCTCGCAGGGCGGGGGCAGCCGCGACACGTGGGTGATGGCTGAGGCGGGCGGCGATGTCGACCGGGTGAACGGCCAAGATGCTTAGCCGGGCCGCCACATCACTGACGCTGATGGGGCGCCACCTCGAACGCGCCGACCACCTGGCCCGAATCCTCGGGGTGCACGTCGCGCTGTCTCTGGATCGCACCGACGAGCCTGGGCCGGATTTCTGGATCAGGTTCATGGAGCTCGCCGGCTGGCCGGGCAGCAACACAGGCCGCCGCGATCAGGCCGTCGAGATGGTGGTCACGGGGACGCTGGGCCCCTCGGTGCAGGCGAGCGTCGCCGCGGCTCGCCTGGCGGCGCAGGCGGTTCGCCCCTCGTTGCCAACGGAGCTATACGAGCAGGTCAACGCGCTGCATTGGCGGGTCCAGGAAGGCAGCTGGCAGCCTGATCTGTACCCGTTCCTCATGAACGTCCAGCTGAGCGTCCGGCTGGTGGACGGCCTGATCGAGGACACGATGTCCCACGACGAGGCGCGCGACTTCGTTCGCCTCGGCAAGTTCCTCGAGCGCGCGGCGAACGTGACGGCGATCGTGACGCGCAAGTCCGCCGAATTGTCGGGTGCCCCAGAGGACGCGCTCGAGTGGACTGCGGTGCTGAAGTCGTGCTTCGCGTTCGAGTCCTACCAGGCGCGCTACTCGGGCGGTGTGACGCCTGACCACGTGATCGAGTGCTTGCTCCTCGACGCCACGTTGCCGCGCTCGGCTCGATTCTCTGCCGCGGAAGCGCTCGAGTCGGTGTCTCGAATCGATGGCGCGGGCCGCCGGTCGCGCCCGCGGATCCTGCTTTCGCGCTTCCAATCGCTGTTCAAGCAGGCGAACACGCAGGGGATCGCCGAAAACGCGCGCGATTTCGAGACGCAATGCCGGACACTGCTGCGCCAGCTCGAACTGGCGATGCGCGAGACCTACTTCCACCCGAGCAAGGTTCCGGCCGGCGTCCTCGGCGAGGAGGGACAGGCCATGCCCCAGCAGCAGCAATGAAATTGGAGGTCGTGCACGAAACCAAATACCGGTACACCGGGCCGATCGCGGAGACCGCCATGGAGCTCCGGCTGCGACCGATGGACGGAAATGGGCAACGCTGCCTGAAGTTCGATCTCGATGCAAGCGCGGGCATCGAGCCGAGAACATATCGCGACGGATACGGCAACGAAGTCCACTACTTCAACCTGGTTCGCCCTCATACCAGCTTGAGCGTGACCAGCACATCGGTGGTCGAAACCGGACTGAGGCTGGACAGTGAACCTGGGGAAGAGCTGGTCCAGGACTTCTTGCGCTTTCGCTCGCCTGTGAAAGACGTGCCGGGCGTGCGAGAGCTCGCGAGCAGGCAACCGATCGCCGACACCGAATCCGCCTCCGACGTGGAGCTGGCGCTCGACAACCTGACGCTTGCGATCAGCCGCGAGTTCGCCTACGACCGCGCGGTGACCAACGTGTACAGCTCGGTGGATGAGGTCCTGTCGCTGCGAGCGGGCGTTTGCCAGGATTTCGCGCACCTGTTCATCGCCGTCGCACGCGCCATGGGCGTGCCCGCCCGCTATGTCAGCGGCTACATCCACGATCCGCGAGGGCGCGGCGTCACCGGGGCGTCGCACGCGTGGGGTGAAGCCTGGATTCCGCATAAGGGATGGGCGGGCTACGACGCGACCCACCCGGTCCGTACCGGAGAGCACCATGTACGGATCGCTGTCGGCCGCGACTACAGCGACGCGGCTCCGACTCGCGGGGTCTATGTCGGCTCGGCCACCGGGACCATGAATGTCAGGGTCCGAACCCGCGCCCTGACCGACTAGAAGCGGCGGCCCCGGACCTGGTCGATCGAGAACTTGGCCGTGTCGGCGATAAGCATCACGGCCATCACCCCGGCTTCCACCGGGTCGCTGACCACGACGTCGGCGGCATCGGGCACCGACCCCGCCATGCTCGTGCAGAGGACGATGATCCCGGCCTCACGTATCTCTCGAACCGCGTGGCTGATGTCACCGCCCATCAGCGCCCCCGCCAGCACCAGCGCGCGCGCCCGATGCAATCGCGCCACGGCCCGGACCGCCTGCGCCAGCTGCTCCTCGCCCACGAGCGGGATCGTGTCGACCGAGATGCGCTCGCCCCGGATGTTGTGCCGGTCCGCCTCTGCCACAGCACCCTGGGCGACCATGCCCACCTGCGCGCCGCCGCCGATCACGATCACCCGCTTGCCAAAAATGCGCTGAAAGGTGGGCACGCGGCTGACCTGCGTGACACCTTCGAGCCCTTCCAGGTCGGCCACCAGGTTCCCCTCGTCCCGCGCGCCGGTCACCTCGAGCTGCAGCTCGGCGAGGCTGTCGCGATGAGCACCGCTAGCGATGTAGGTGATGTTGGCGCCGTGCTTGAAGATCGCTTCCGAGATCCGATAGAGCACGCCGGGCTCGTCGCGTGTCGCGACCAAAAGCCCGAGCACTTCCCTGTCCGACATGCGGAGAAGATAACCGCTGGCGGGTTAAGCTTCCGCGGCGTGTGGCCAGCGCGGCGCACCGAGCTCGCGGGACACGCCGCGAGCCGCCTCGCTCACCGCGGCCGACAGCCCCCGCGCAAGGCCGCGTGGAAAGATGCGCTCGGTCGCATCAACGACTCCAATCGCGCCGACCGCACTGCCGGCGTGGTCGAAGATCGGCGCCGCCACGCTCGACTCGCCGAGCACGGCCTCGTCGCGCTCCGTCGCGACTCCCTGGTCTCGGATCGACGCGATCTCCTTGCGGAGGGTCGTCGCATCGAGCGTCTGCTTTGTCAGGCGCGTGGGAGGCTCCGCAAGGAGGTCGTCGATCACCTGTAGGGGCGAGAACGCCAGGATTGCCTTCCCTAGCGAGCTCGCATGCAGCGGCAGCTGCAGGCCGACCTCCAGGACGCCGAATGCGGTGTCCGGCCGGAACACGTGGTGGACGACGACGACGCTCGATCCATGCATGACCCCGACCCTGACCCCCGCGTTGCTCCGAGCGGCGAGCCTGTCGGCGTATGGGATCGAGCGAGCGCGCAGCTCGTTGAGGTCGAGGTATGAGTAGCCGAGCTGAAGCAAACCGGGACCTAGCTGGTACTTGTCCGAGTGGCGGTCCTGCTCTACGAAACCGTGCGACTGCAGGGTTTGCAAAAGGCCGTGAACCGTCGGACGTGCCAGCCCGAGCCGGTCCGCAAGCTCGCTGACGCCCAGGCGGCGCGGGCCGCTGGCCAGCGCCTGGAGGATGGCGGTCGCCCGATCGATGGACTGGATGGACGATCGCCGTCCCTTCTCTTCATTCGGCATTGCTGAATTCCTGTCGGTAGTGTAGACTACGGCCGTCGTCTGGAACGCGATTGCGGGGCCTTTCGGGGCCTCGTGGGGAGTGTCGAATTTGGTCGGGATTGTACTGGTCTCCCACAGCCATGAACTTGCGCGAGGCCTGGCGGATCTGGCATCCCAGGTCGCCGGCGACGGCGTGAAGGTCGAGGCCGCGGGCGGGGGCCCGGGCGGGTCGCTCGGCACCAGCGGGGACGCGGTGCGAGAGGCGATCGCACGGGCTGACAGTGGCGAGGGTGTGGTTGTGCTCGCCGATCTCGGCAGCTCGATCCTCACCGTTCGCCACCTGCTCGAAGGCAAGCTGAACGGCCATGTGCGCCTGGTCGACGCTCCTTTCGTCGAGGGAGCCGTAGCGGCGGCGGTCATGTCTTCGGCGGGCCAGTCGCTGGAGGACGTGGCGAAAGCCGCCGAGGATGCCCGCGGTGCCAGCAAGTTCTGAATCGACCGTCGCGCTGCCGGCGGGGGTTGCCCTGCATGCCCGTCCCGCGGCGACGTTTGTGAAAACCGCTCTGCGGTTTCGGTCGCGCGTCACTGTGGGCGCCGACGGGAAGGTCGCCGACGCCAAAAGCATCCTCGCCGTGCTCGCGCTCGGAGCTACCGGCGGCAGCGTCCTGCGGCTGAGCGCCGAAGGCGAGGACGCGCCCGCGGCGTTAGACGCCCTTGCGAGCTGCGTCAGCGGGCTGATCGAGTAGCCGTTCCTCCGCGGCCTCGCGGCAGATCTTGAAGTCCAGGGCCCGGATCGCCTGACGAACTTCGCCGACGCGCGCGGCCGCGACGCTGAGCTCATCAACACCCAAGCCGACGAGAATCGGCATGGCCTCGGCGTCCGAAGCGGCCTCGCCGCAAACGTCAACCGGGATCCCGGCCGCTCGCGAGGCATGCGTCGTCGCCTCGATGAGCCGCAGAACTCTAATGTCCGTGACAGGAGCTGATTTCGACTTTTCGCGGTCGAGGCCCAACGCGAGTTGCGTGAGGTCGTTGGTGCCGATACTGAGAAAGTCCGATGCGTCAGCAATGTCGCCTGCTCGCAAGGCGGCCTCAGGCGTCTCGATCATCGACCCGACCTGAGGCGCGGGCCGTCCGTCCAGGACATTTCCCAGCATCTCGTGCACCGCGCGTACCTGGTCAGGGCTCGTGACCATCGGTATCAAGATGCGCAGTTTCGTGCCGGTGCCGGCTTCCACGATTGCGGCCAGCTGAGTTTTCAAGGCCTCGGGAGCTTGCAGGAGCAGCTCGATTCCACGACCTTCGACTCCATGCAGAAAGGGCGGGGTTTTGTCGCCGCCGAAGTCGAGGAGGCGAACCGTCGCCGTGCGGCCCTCGAGTCGGTCGAGAATCGGCTTGAGGAAACCCAGGTGCTGCGCGAGCGAGGGCCACGCGGACGCATCGAGGAAACCCAGCTCGGTGCGAAGCAGGCCCACACCTTCGGCGCCTTGTTCGGCGCCTTCGATCACCTCGGCCACGCTTGCGGCGTTGGCAAGCACGACGAGCCGATGACCGTCCGTGGTCTCAGCCGGCTCCAGGCGGCTGGCGACCGCATTCCTCCTGGCGGTGTGCCGGTGCTCGGTTATCGCCCGCGCGGCCGCGACCCGATCCGGGTCGGGCCGGCGGATGAGCACGCCTGCGTCTCCGTCCAGCACCACCTCTTCCCCGTCTTCGACGTCGAGCGCATCTGCGCCGAGCCCGACGACCATGGGCATCCCAAGCGACCGAGCCACGATCGCCGCATGCGCGGTGACGCCGCCGCCCGCCAGGGCGACACCCTTGGCGTGAGTCGCGAGCTCGGCCACGTCGGCGGGACCAAGGGTGGCGGCGACGAGAACACCAGCAGAGGCGTGCGTTCTTCCCCCTCTGGCATGGGCGGCTGCACGGCGGCCGAGACTGCGCACGTCATCTGCACGCAACGCGAGCGTTGGATCATCCAGGTGCGCCAGGTCCGTCGCTATCTGGTCCGCGGCCTGACCTAAGGCTGCATCCGCCGGCAGGCCAGACTCGAGAATCAACGACTGCATCCGGTCGATCAAGGCAGGGTCTGCGGCCATGAGCTCGCCTGTCTCGACGATTTCTGCCTCAGCGTCCCGACCCTTCTCCCGCAAACGTGTCGCTATCTCTTGCAGCTCATGCGCGGCAGCTCGAAGCGCAGCGTTGGCGCGATCGACTTCGCGACCGCGCGCCGCCGGCGCCACGGCTGTCCGAGCCAGGGGTCGAGGTCGATCGAGCACAACCGCAACGCCGAACGCGACGCCGGGGGCGGCGCTGACTCCCTGCACCGCACGTTCCATGTCAGCCCCCGGAGGTAACCGCCCTCTGCAGAGCTCGAATGATCAGAGCTGTCGAGGTAGCACCCGGGTCCTGGTGGCCCACCGAACGCTCGCCGAGATATGACGCGCGGCCCTTGCGGGCCTGGAGTGGGATGGTCGCGCGCATGCCCGCTTCCGCGGCTTCGGCCGCATCGTCGAGGGCGCGGTCTAGCGGCTCACCATCGGCGACGCGGGCTCGCAAAATGTCGACGGCAGGCTCGAGCGCGTCCACCATCGTCTTGTCGCCCAGCGCGGCGGTGCCGAGATCTTTGACCGAGGCGAGGGCGGCAGCGAGGACTTCAGTGAGCTGCGCGCCATCAAAGGTGGTCTGGTCACCGAGTGTGCGCCCGCCGGCGCGAAGCGCCGATCCCCACAGGGGACCGCTGGCGCCTCCGACCGTCGAGACCAGAGTGCGGCCGGCGATGATGAGCAGCCGTCCGGGCGGTGATCCGTTGTCTGCGCCGAGCGCCTGGACGACAGCCTCGAAGCCCCTGGTCATGTTCGTGCCGTGATCGCCATCGCCGATGGCGGCGTCGAGCTGGACCAGGTGGTCCCGCTCGACGCGCACCGACGTATCGATCTCACGCATCCAGGATGTGATCGTGGCCGCGTCCATGACCCTTTCGGTGATCAAAGGTTAGTGTCAGACCCTCCAGCGCAGGGCAGCAGTGTGCACCGGCGCGTCCCACAGCTTGATGAGCTCCTCGTCGAGCTCGAGCACGGTCAGCGACGAGCCGGCCATCTCGAGGGAGGTGATGTAGCTGCCGATGAGGTTGCGCACCGGCTCGAGTCCAGCCTTGCGCAGCTTTTCGTCGACCTCTCCATATATAAGGTAGAGCTCGAGCAGCGGCGTGCCGCCCATGCCGTTGACGAACGCGAGCACCTTGCTGCCGCGCTTTGCCTTCAGGTCGGACACCACGGCCTCGACCATGACGTCGACGACCTCGCTGGCCGTGCCCAGCGTCCCGCGGCGGCGCCCTGGCTCACCGTGGATGCCGACACCGAACTCGATCTGCCCCTCGGGCAGCTCGAAGATGACCTTCCCGTTGGCTGGTGGGATGCACGAGGACAGCGCCACACCGAAAGAACGTGAGCGATCGTTGACCCGCTTCACGATGTCGGTGACCTTGGCCAGGTCACTCCCACCTTCTGCCGCGGCGCCGGCGATCTTCTCCGCGAGCACCGTGGCGCCTACGCCGCGGCGGCCCGCGGTGTAGAGCGAGTCCTGGACCGCCACGTCGTCATCGATGACGACCGAGGTGACCTTGATGCCTTCGTCGGCTGCATCCTCGGCCGCCAGCTTGAAGTTGAGAACGTCGCCTGTGTAGTTCTTGACGATGTGGATGACCCCCGCGCCGCCATCGACGGCTTTCGTTGCCGCGAGCATCTGTCCGGGCACCGGCGAGGTGAACACCTCACCAGGGGCCGCGGCGTCGAGCATGCCCAGCCCGACGAATCCGCCGTGAAGGGGCTCGTGCCCCGACCCGCCGCCCGAGATGAGGGCGACCTTGCCCTTCTTGGGCGCGTCCTTGCGCACGATGATCTGGTTCGCGACGTCGTACCGCAGCAGGTCGGGGTGGGCCGCCGCGAGCCCTTTCAACGATTCCTTTACGACCGCGGACGGATCGTTGAGGAACTTCCGCATCTGATTGGTTTCGACTGCCATTCTGGTTTTTCTCCTGTCCGTAAAGATCTAGTGAGCGGCCGCGCGTGCGACGGTGTCCTCGTGGGTGACCGCTTCCACGATTGGCCGCGCAACGAGCCGAGGGTTGGCGAGGAAGTCGTACAGGAAGGCTGCAGCAGCTGCGCCCACCAGGCCTGGGATCAGATACACGGGCACGTACTGTGTCCAGAAGGTCGTGCCTCCGGCGATCGCCTGCACCAGCTCGGGCCCGAAGGCACGCGCGGGGTTGAGGGAGGCGCCCGTCACCGGTCCGAAGATGAGGATGATGCCGACGACCGCGCCGCCGATCACGATGCCGGCGAGCTGCGTCGGCGACTTCGAGTCGACGATGCCGAGGATCGCGAAGATGAGCAGCCCGGTGCCAAGAGCCTCGGCGAGCGCGGCCTGCAGAAAGTAGTTGGATGAAGCATCGGCTGCGAAGTGGGTCTGGCCCATTCCGAACGTCACCGCGTTGGTCCCGAAGACGCCCCAAATGGCGAATGCGCCGATGACGGCTCCGATGTATTGGGACCCCCAGTAGACGGGGACTTCCTTCCACGGGAAGCGCCTTGTCACCGCGAGCGCGAACGTGACCGCCGGGTTGATGTGGCATCCCGAGACCTTGCCGATCGCGTAGACGAGGGCCGTGATGATGAACCCGAACGCGAAGCTGATTGCCAGGAGGTCCGCCTCAGTGACGGCGGGCACCGCCTTGCCTGCAAGGGTGAGCGTCGCGATTACAGAACCAGGACCTACGAGGACCAACGCTGCTGTGCCGAACGTCTCGGCAAGCGCTCGCTGTGGCATCGAATGCATCTCTTCCGACCCCCTGTATCTGACTAGTGTTCGACAATGTCGAACTGATTTCACAAACCGTAGTCCCCCACAGGCGGTTTGTCAACAGGCAATTTGGCGTTGCCGCAATGTGAGCTTGACACGAAGCCTGGGCACCAGATTTGGAGATGGCCGCCAGGACGACCGCGGCCGGGTTGGCTTACTCTTCTGCTTCCATGCGCAAGCAGATCGCAAACGAGATCGAGATTACTCGGGGAGGTCTCCCGACTTAGCGCGCTCCGCTGAAGTCGATGGACCTCCCGGCCAAGAGAAGGCCCGGAGGTTTTTTTATGCCCAAGCCCACCACCAGCCATCACCGCAACGGCGCCGCACGGCGGATCGTGATCTATGACACGACCCTGCGCGATGGCGCCCAGGGCCCGGCCGTCTCGTTCTCGGCCTCGGACAAGGTGAGGATCGCGCGCACCCTCGACGGGCTTGGGTTCGATTACGTCGAGGGCGGGTTTCCAGGATCGAACCCGAAAGACGAGGAGACGTTCGCGGAGCTGGCGGCTCATCCACTCAAGCACGCGCGCCTGGCCGCGTTCGGCGCAACGCGCCGTGCCGGCGGCACGTGTGAAGACGACGCGAACCTGCAGGCGCTGGCGCGGAGCGGTGCGCCGACGTGGACCCTCGTCGGCAAGAGCGACACGTGGCAGGTGAGCAAGGTCTTGCAGACGACGCCGAACGAGAACCTGGCGATGGTCCGCGAGTCCGTCGCGCATGGCGTGGCCGGCGGGAAAGAGGTGATCTTCGATGCAGAGCACTTCTTCGACGGCTTCGCGCGAGACTCCGAATACGCGGTCGAGGTTTGCCTGGAAGCAGCGCGGGCCGGCGCCAGCTGGGTCGTCCTGTGCGACACCAACGGTGGAAGCCTCCCGGCCGAGATCAGGCAGGGTGTGGAGGCGGTGAGCCGCGCCCTCGCCGTCCTCGACCGTCCGGCACGGGTAGGAATCCACTGCCACAACGATTGCGAGCTCGCCGTCGCCAACACGCTGGAGGGCGTCGCCGCGGGCGCGGACATGGTCCAGGGCACGATCAACGGTTATGGCGAGCGCTGCGGAAACGCGAACCTCGTGTCGGTCGTCGCCAACCTGGTTTTGAAGCTCGGAATGGACGCGCTGCCGAAGGCGTCCCTCGCACGGTCGAGCGATCTCTCGAGAACAATCGCCGAGATCGCGAACGTCGCCCTGCCGCTGCAGCAGCCGTTCGTCGGCTACGGAGCGTTCGCCCACAAGGGCGGCCAGCATGTGGCCGCGGTGCTGAAGCACGCCGATTCGTACCAGCACATCGACCCGAGCCTTGTCGGCAACTCGCCACACGTGCTCGTCTCGGAGCTCTCCGGTCGCGGCAACATCCTAGCCAAGGCGCGCGAGTTTGGGCTCGAGCTGGATCGAGACGATCCCCAGACGAAGTGGCTTGTCCAGCACCTCAAGGAGCTCGAGCACCGCGGCTACTCGTACGAGGCCGCCGATGCTTCGTTCGAAATGCTTATGCGCCGCCTGCGGCCTGGGTACGAAGCGCCGTGGACTGTGGCGGACTTCACGACCCTGGTGCGCAAGGACGGCGGTTCGGTGCACGCAGAAGCCACGGTCAAGGTCGAGGTTGCGGGCAAGGTCTATCACACGGCAGCTTCCGGAAACGGGCCCGTCAACGCGCTCGACGCCGCGCTGCGCAAGGCCCTCAGCCCGAAGTTCCCGGCCCTGCGAGGCGTCAGCCTGCACGACTACAAGGTGCGCATCCTCGACGGCGCTGCCGGCACTGCGGCGACGACTCGTGTGCTCGTTGAATCCGGCAAGGGGTCGAAGCGGTGGACTACCGTCGGCTGCTCGAGCAACATCATCGAGGCATCGCTGGCGGCCCTGCTCGACTCGTTCGAGTACGCACACCAGTCGCGAACCGCCGCAATGAAAGCTTGACCGGCCTCCCCGCCGCGAGGGGAGGTCGGCCCGCTCGCGCAGCGAGCAGCGCGGGAGGGGATTCCCGATCCTCCGCGCGGCAGGCGATCCCAGATCCGCTCCGCCGCGACGTGCGAATGCTGGGTGAGATTCTCGGACAGGTGATAAAGGAATACGGCGGAGCGGCGCTCCTGAAGGACGTCGAGACGCTACGCAGGTCGGTCATTCGCGCGCGCGACGCCGATGTTCACGAGCGCAGGACTGAGAACATCGTGGCGTCCTGGCCGCTCGAGCGAGCCGAGCAGGTGGCTCGCGCATTTGCCGTCTACTTCCACCTTGTCAACCTGGCTGAGGAGCACCATCGGGCTCGGGTCCTGCGCGAACGCGACAGCGGAGCGCGACCGATGCCCGAATCGCTGGCGGCGACCGTGGCCTCGCTGCGCAAAAGATTGGGCCGCCGGCGGCTGGGCGAGGTGCTCGCCTGCCTCGAGGTGCACCCCGTTTTCACGGCCCACCCGACCGAGGCAAGGCGCCGTGCGGTGGTCGCAGCCATCCGTCGTGTGGGGGAGCAGCTGCGCCGGCTCGAGGATCCGAGGGCGTCCGAGGGCGAGCGCAGCGAGTCCATGCGCAGGATCACCGAAGAGATCGACTCTCTTTGGCGAACCGGTCAGCTGCGCACGACGCAGGTCACGCCGTTGGACGAGGTCCGCTCGACGATGGCCGTTTTCGATGAAACGCTGTTTCGTGTCGTGCCGGAGATCTATCGCGAGCTCGATCGCGCGCTCGGCCCATCGGATACCGGCATGCGCCCTCCCCTCGCGCCCGCGTTCCTTCGCTTCGGCAGCTGGGTTGGGGGCGATCGCGATGGCAACGATTCGGTGACCGCCAAGGTGACCGCGGCCACGATGCTGATACAGGCCGAGCACGCACTGCTCGGACTCGAAGCGGCAACGCTTCGAATCGGCCGGGCGCTCACGTCTGATGCGGCCACCACCCCTCCCGGTGCCGAGCTCCGCCGCCGCCTGGCGGCGCTGCGCGCCGTCGAGCCTGAGCGATCTGCCGAGCTGGAGAAGCACTCGCCATCCGAGCAGCACCGTCAGTTTCTGCTCCATGTCGGCGATCGCTTGCGCGCAACACGATCAGGGGCACGCGAGCGATATGCGTCCTCGGCGGAGCTGCTTGCCGACCTCCGCAGCGTTCAAACCTCACTGGCGGGCGCGGGCGCGCCGCGCCAGGCATACGGTGAGATGCAGCACCTAATCTGGCAGGCGGAGACATTCGGGTTTCACCTAGCCGCGCTCGAGGTGCGCCAGCACAGCGGGGTCCACGCGCGAGCACTCGCCGAGGTTCGCGCGAAACGAGCGCTGTCCCCGCCGACCCAAGAAGTCCTCGACACGATGGCGGCGATCGCAACAATTCAGGCCCGGTTCGGCCCCGAGGCATGCCGGCGCTACGTCGTGAGCTTCACCCGCAGTGTCGGGGACATCGCCGCTGTGTACGAGTTGGCCGAGTACGCAGACGGCGGCATCCAGCCTGTGCTCGACGTCATCCCTCTTTTCGAGACTGTCGAAGACCTGCATGAGGCGCCGAACGTAATGGAGCAGATGCTCGGGCTTGCGCCAGTGAAGCGTCGCCTCGCGGAGACAGGCCGCGGCCTCGAGGTGATGCTCGGCTACTCCGACTCGACGAAAGAGGTGGGGCCGCTATCCGCCACCCTGGCTCTTTACGAAGCTCAATCACATTTGACCGCTTGGGCCAAGCAGCGTCGCGTGCGCCTGACCATGTTTCACGGGCGCGGTGGAGCGCTCGGGCGCGGGGGCGGTCCAGCCAACCGCGCTGTGCGCGCCCAGGCGCCCGGATCGGTTGCCGGTCGTTTCAAGGTCACCGAGCAGGGCGAGGTCATCTTCGCGCGGTACGGAAACGCCGCCATCGCACGGCGCCACCTCGAGCAGGTGGCGTCGGCCGTGCTCGAGGCGACGACCGCACCCGCGCGGTCCGAGCCCTCGAGCCGATTTCGCAAGCTGGCGGCCGGGGTTGACGCGGCGTCGCGCGCCGCTTATCGCGCGCTGGTTGAGACTCCGGGTTTCACCGAGTGGTTCGCAGACGTCAGCCCGATCGAAGAGCTGGGCCGCATGCGCATCGCATCCAGGCCGCCGCGTCGAGGCGGCGGGGAGTCACTCAACGACCTGCGCGCGATCCCGTGGGTGTTCGCGTGGTCGCAGATGCGCCTCAACCTGCCGGGTTGGTACGGAATTGGCAGCGGCCTGGAGGCGGCGCACCTTGATGACCTCCGCCGGGCCTACGCCAAATGGCCGCTTTTCAACGTCCTTCTCGACAATGCCGAGATGAGCCTTGCCAAGACCGACAGGCGGATCGCCGCGCGATACCTGGCGCTGGGCGACCGCCCAGACCTCGCGGAGCGTGTTCTCCGCGAGTACGACCTCACGAAGAAGAACGTGCTCGCGGTCACCGGGCATACACGACTGCTCGAAAGGCATCGGGTCCTGTCGTGGGCGGTCGAGCTGCGCAATCCTTATGTCGACGCGCTTTCACATTTGCAGCTGCGCGCGCTGCGCGAGCTGCGGGCGACAGGTCGATCGGCGCAGCGGCGGGCCCGAGCTGAGCGATTGTTCCTGCTGACCGTCAACGGAGTTGCCGCCGGCCTGCAAAATACCGGCTAATTACACGTTCCCGAGAGGTCGAGACAGCTTGAGAGCCACTCCAGACCACGCTAGAAGTCGAAGCGGCCGTCGAAATGCCTGGCGACCTCCGGGCGCGTCAGCTCGTAGATGGCGAGGCGATGGCCGGTGGGCGTCGTGAACGAGCAGCAGGGACCCATCGGAATCTCCAACTTTTGGGCCTTTTTCCAGCCTCGCTTCCTCAACTCGCGCATCGCGAGGTCGAGGTCTTCGACCCTGTAGATGAAAATCGGCCGGTCGCCGTCGAGGTGGTCGGTGAGCAGAACGTAGGGCGGCCCATCGGTGAGCTCGATCTTCGCGACCCGCGCGCCCATCCCCTCGATTGCGAAAGCCAGCCTGCCACCGAGCACGTCAGTGAAGTACTTCGAATCGGCGGCGACGTTGGAACTGGGCGTGTATAGATAGTCGAGCTGTACGAACGGGAGCGGCACGGCCTTGCTCCGCGTCGTCACGCCGCCAAGGTTAGTCGAACGCGGGCGCCCGCCTGGGGGTGTGCGCGTCGAGCGATATGATCAGGGCACTGACCACGACCGGGTCGAGGTGCGGTCCGGCTTCCTCCTGAAGAACGCGACGAGCTTCGCGCTCGCTTCGGGCTCGCTGGTACGGCCGGTCTGAGGTGAGCACGTCGTACATGTCGGCCACGGCGACGACGCGGGCCTCGATTGGAATCGCATCGCCGACGAGGCCATGCGGATATCCGCTGCCATCCATCCGCTCGTGATGGTGAAGCACCGCCAAAAGAGAGCGCTCGAAGTGGCCCGCCCATTGCAGGATCTTCAATCCGACTTCAGGGTGGGTCTTCATCAGCTTCCACTCCGAGTCGTCAAGCGGGTCGTGCTTGTGGAGGATGGAGCCTGGGAGAGCCAGCTTCCCGATGTCGTGCAGCAGGCCCGAGCGCGCGAGGACGCGCTGCTCACCGTCCGTCATGCCCAGCTGGCGCGCGATCTGGACGCACAGCTCGCCTACGCGGCCATTGTGCGCTCGGATCTCGCGGTCGGACACATGCACGATTCGTGCCTTGCCGCTCCGGTTTGAAAATCCCCCTACCAGCGGACCTGGGATGACGATTGCCATCCGCTACCCCCTTTGGTTGCTGCTCGCTCTTCAGATCGACAACGAAGCAGCTGGACAGGGGGGTCGCTTACCGAAGGGGGATCAGTCGGCTACTTTTCAGAGCCTATGCGAAGAAGCGCCGGCGGTACAGGAGGAGAGCGAGGACGCCACATATCAATAGAAGGGCGAGCGCCATTGCGGTCAGCGCGACCCACGAGTGTCGCCGGCGTTCGCGAACGAAAGCCTCGGCCGGGACGCTGCGCGGCGCGTAGCTGGACGCGATCGCGAACACTGGCGGGGGCGCGGACGGCGCCGCGATTGGAAGCGGTCGCCTCAACGGGTTCATAGACATGGTCGTGGTCTCCTGCGAAGGCATGGCCTGCTGGAGACCACCGTAGGCAGCGTTGGGGCGCGTGTCGTCCGGGCCTGTACTGAATGTTTAGCCGGCGGGGCTCGCGGTTGCGAACCTCGCCCGAGCCGCCGGGCCTGGCAGAGCGATGAAGCTCACCAGCCAGCCCACCGTGCCGGTGACAGGCACGGCTCCCGACCAAATGTTCGGCTCCCACCAGATGCCGGTCGTCGACGCCAGCACTATGAAATAAGAAGCCGTCAGCGCCGCGGGCGTCAGGAACAGGAAGGCATGGAAGGCGTACGGCCGCGCGGGCGATGGGCGCAGGACATACAGGAACAGGTCGCCGGCGACCCCTCCGACAATCGCAACCAGAACGAGCTCGGTGTGGTTGGCGACCGGGCTGACGAGCAGTGCGTTGATGGTCAGGATCACCGTCACCGTCCCGATCGGAAGCTCGAACCTGCGCAACAGCAGCACGAGCAGCCCGGCGACCATCGCCGCGTACAGGATCAGACCGATCATCCCGAGCTCCTCTTCCATCCACAGCGGGCCGCGCGCGTCCGGCATCGTTCCCGCCGCCCATCTATCGATGAGGGGCTGGTCGAACTGCAGGAAGAATGTGAGCATCGAAAGCGTCAGCGCGCCCGAGATGATCGCCGGCCAGGTCGCACGATTCCCGCCCCGGCGCATGGCCGCGCGAAGAGGACCGCTGACGATCAGCCCCCCAGTGAACATGAGGAAGAGATGCGGCGGGCTGAACAACGCGGCCACGCTGAATTCGACGCCAAACCGCCGGTGCCACAGGAGGTCCAGCACACCGCCGATGCCGAAGAGCACTGTGCCGAGCAGGGAGACCCCGTAGCCGTCAGGCAGCAGCTCATCCCACATCCCGTAGCGGCGATAGTTGCGGACCACGTTCAGGGCGAGATAGATCCCGATCGCGGTCATCCCCGAGTAGAGGACGGCGTGATACGGCGTGAAGAAGTTCGTCTCCACGCCTTTGAGGCTGTGATGGTGCCAGGAATCGAGATACGCGCCCGCCATCAACCAGATGCAGAGGAGCACGAAGGTCCAGGTAAAGCGCGCGCTGGCGGTGCGTGGTTGCCGCGGCCGGCGCGCGGCGGGGGTCGAGGGCGCAACTGCCATCACCGTTCTCCTTCTTGATGTTCAGAAACAGACGATGAGGGCGTTTCGTTTCGGATCTCGGCGCGCAGCTGTTGAAGATCCGACTGAATCTTCGGGTCGAGATCGAGCGCGACGGGCTCCCGCGGAGCGGGCTGGCCGGTGCGCGACGCCTCGGAAAGGCTTGCGTCAAGAAGGCGATCGGCCGCTTTGATGCGGGACCGCACACGGCTGTGCGGGGCTTTCGAGACGACGAGTTGGGTAAGGTTGTCGAGCTCGTGCAGCAGCACGCGCCGCCGCAGAAGAGCCAGGCTGGCCACGTGGTCCTGGCCCGCGGCCAGCGCGAGGGCTGCGCGATCCCAGAGATCGGGCACCTTCTTGCGGACCGAAGCCAGCATGGCTTCCACCCCATTCGGCGCCCCATCAGCCTTGACCACCGGATCGCATCCTAGGCCGGGCCGCTTCATACATCATCCGTGAGCGCACGGAGATTTAAGATGCGCGCGGCGACGCCGTGTTCGAAAGGGAAGGAGTGATGGCGGCCATCGCCCTCGTGCTCGAACGCGCGCGCGCGGGCGAAGGCCAGACTCTATTCGTGATCGGCGAGGCCGGTCTCGGCAAGACAAGCGTGCTGGAAAGCACGCGCGAGCTGGCCACCGGGTTCGCAGTCGGGGTCGGCCGGGGTCAGGCAGTGGAAGCGACGCTCCATTTCGGGATCGTGAGCGAAGCGCTCCGAGGATTGGGCGCGGGCACACCGCTGGACATCCCTAAGGGAGCGGCGCCGGCGGGCCTTGACGCAAGGGCCTCTTACTTCTACGCGACGCTCCGCGACCTGGAATCCCGAAAAAAGCCGGCGCTCATCCTGCTCGACGACCTGCACTGGGCGGACCCCGACTCGCTGGCGCTCATATCGTTCCTGAGCCACCGTGTCGCCTCGGTGCGCGTCGCGATCGTAGCCACCCTGCGGCCCTGGCCGCGGGCGGCGCTCGATCTCGCCCGGCATCTCGCCCAGCAGGGGCAAGCTGAGCTCGAGCAGCTGATGCCACTGAGCCCGCCGGCGGCGACTGCGCTGCTCACCGAGCAGATGGGCGCCGAACTTTCCGAAGAGACCATCAGCCGGGCCTGGGCGGCGAGCGGCGGCAACCCCTTGTTCCTGGAAGAGATCGCGCGCCATCTTAGAGATGGCCGCAGCTTGGAGGATCTGGACGAACGCGGATCTGAGGCCACGATCCTGCTGTCGCGCATCGCCGGCCCAGGTGCTGATCTGCGCTACGCGCATGCCGCGAGCGTTTTCGGTATCGAGTTCCGGCCCATGCTGGCAGCCCGGGTGGCCGGGATGAGCGAGGCCGAGGCGACCGAAGCCCTTGGCGTTCTGGTCGACACGGGGCTGGTTCGGCCTGGCCAGGCCGGCTGGGCGCAGTTCACTCATCCGCTTTTTCGCCAGGCCCTCTACGAGGACATGGCCCCGCCGGTCCGCGAGCGATGGCACGCCGCGGCATTCAGGCATCTGCTTGCGCATGGTGTAGAGCCCGGCGAAGCGGCAGAGCACGCGGTCAGCGGCCAGTTGCGCGGGGATGTCGAAGCGATCGCCGTGCTCCAGCGGGCGGGCAGGGCGGCCATGGCTGACGGGGCCGTCGCCACCGCGCGCCACCGCTTGCAGTCGGCCGTCATCCTGGCGGGCGACAGCCCGTCGACACAGCTGCTGATCGGGCTGGCCGAGACCCTGCTGTCCACGGGCGAGCCCGGGAAGGCCGTCGACATCTACAGCCGTATCCTCGACGGCGCCGCGGACGATGGCGATGCTCTCGCCGACGTCCACCGCATGCTCGGCCGCGCGCTGTTCGCCAACGGCGATGCGCGCGCCGCCGAGGCCCAATTCGCGGCCGCAGCGGAACTGGGGCTCGACGCCGCCGACCCGACACCCGGCATCGAGGCGCTCCTCGACCACGCCACCGCCTGCTGGATCGCGGGCCGTATCGCGCCTGCTGTCGATTACGCGAAGCGGGCGCGGCAGCTGGCCCATGACGCCGGTCCGGACGTCAGGCGGCGGGCAGAATCGACCTGGGCCCTGGTCACGTTCCTTTCGGGCTCAGCTGAAGGGATTCCAGCGGCGGCAGCCGCGGCCGCCGAGGCCGAGCTGAACCCGTTGCTGGAGACCGTCGATCCGACCTGGGGCTGGGGACCGATTGGCAACTACATGTTCATCTCGGAGTTCTCGGAGAACTACCCCGAAGCTCAACGCGTGCTGGACGTCGCGTATCGCGCTGCGGAACAGCTCGGCGCGCCGATGGCGATTGGCCTCCTCGATACGCTGCGCACGAACGTCCTCATCAGGCGCGGCCGCCTGAGCGAGGCGCGCCATCATGCCGAGCACGCGTTGACGATGGTGGACCTGGTGCCGTCGCTGGCCGGTTACGCATGGATCGCGAACGCTGCCACCGTTCTCGAGATGGGGCACATGGACGAG
>WNEY01000619.1_pt1 | contig 44847 bp, 41 predicted proteins | sample 5400531 | NCBI WGS metagenome assembly WNEY01 (sample SAMN13153338, study PRJNA577476) | soil metagenome | isolation source: 200 cm saprolite under Douglas fir tree site 1 | place: USA:California | collected 2015-04-18 | reverse complement strand
CTGAGCGGCCGACGACGAGCGCGGCGTACTTCGCGGCGGCGGAACGCCCGGAATCGAAGAGCTGCTCCTGCGCCTTCTCGATCGCGGGACGCTCGCCTGATAGGCTCGCGCTCCGGGCGTCTGGGCTCGGTGTACGCGTGTCGTCAGAGCCAGCCATGTTGTCGGTACCACTCGAGCGTGCGGCGGATGCCCTCTCGCAGACCGACGCGCGGCGCAAAGCCAATTTCGTTCCGCGCGCGCGTGATGTCGAACGCGCGGCTCTTGGTGAAGAAATCGACCCGCCGGCGATAGATCGGAGGCTCGATCCCGAACGGGCTGCAGATCGCTTCGCACACCGCCCCGGCCGCGCGGAACGGCCACACCGGCAGGTGCCATCCCGGCGCCGGGACGCCCGCGCCTTCCGCCACCAGATCGACCAGCTCGTTCAGCGTCGTCACTTCCCCGCCGGCGAGGATGTAAATCCGATTCGCGGCCGCCGGATGAACGCCGCACAAGCGAAGGCCTTCTACGAGATCGTCGATGAAGGTCAGATGGTAATAGATTTTGCCCGAGCCGAGCGTGACCCACCGCCGCCGCGCGACCCCGCGAAACAGCCTCAGCAGCCGGCGATCGCCGGGTCCGTAGATGCCCGTCGGCCTGGCAATCGTCACCTCGACGCCCGCGCGTGTGCCGGCCTCCCGCGCCAACTGCTCGCCTTCGAGCTTCGTCACCTGGTAGACATCGCCCGGTCTGAGCGGCGCGTCTTCGGTTGCCGGTGGATGCTCGACGTCACCATGCACCCCGACCGTACTGCAGTGCACGACGCGCTTCGCGCCTCCACGCGCGGCGGCTTCGACGATGTCGCGGGCGGCGGTCGCATTCACCGCGCGATAGGCCTCGACCGGCAGCCCGGCCTGCCGGTAGATGGCTGCGATGTGGTAGACGAGGTCGACGCCGGCCGAGGCATCGGCGAGCGCCGCGCGATCGCGCAGGTCGCCGATCGCGAGCCTGATGCCGCTGCCGGCGAGTGCGGGGGCCGCCGGACTGTCGGCGCGGACGAGCGCGCACACGGCGTCGCCACGCGCCGCCAGCGCGCGCGCGAGATGGCCGCCCGTGAAGCCCGTCGCGCCGGTTACGAGGACGCGCACCGTTCGGCGACGACCGTCACCGGCGACCCGAACGGCTTGCGCAGGCCGACACGGTCGAGGACTTTTTCGGAGAAGATCGTGAACCGGCGGGAGCCGATGATGCGGTGAAGCTGAATGGGCATGACGAACTGCCGGTGCACCGACCGCACCCGGAATCCCGACTCGTCGAGCGCCTGCCGGATCGTGCGGTCGGTAAACACGCGATACGCCTCCGTCCGGCCGCCCATGGCGTGCAGCGCCCGGCGGGACGCGGAATGCAGCAGCGCAACGCTGGTCGCCGAGGGGTAGTCGAAGATCACCAGACGCTCGGCGACGCGGCACAGCTCGCCAAGGCAGCGGCGCCAATCAGGCGTGTGCATCAAGACCCGCAGGCAGACGACGACGTCGAACTCGGCGTCGCGAAACTCGAGCGCGTGCGCATCGCCCCGCATGAATTTCACTTTCACGCCTTCGCTGGCCGCACGCCGGCGCGCGACCACCAGCATCTCTTCCGACGCGTCCACGGCGGTGACCAATGCGCCGCCGCGCGCCAGAATCAGTGCGGCCCGCCCGGTGCCGGTGCCGACGTCGAGAACGCGGCGCTCCTGAATGCGCCCGACCATGTTCGACAGCACGCGCGCCTGCGTGCCGGCGACGAGCTCGCCGATCGGTCCGCCAAACCGGCTTTCCTCGAACGTCCGCGCCATCTCGGGGTCGGCATACGCGGAGTAGCTGTAGTGATCCTCCGGGCGGCCGCGCTTCACGCCAGATCCTTGACGACCGCCACGGGCGGCGCCTCGGGCACCAGCGCGGCGCACGCCTGCCGCGTCCGCTCGAGGTACGCCTCGTAGCTGTACTTCGTCTCCGCGAGCTCGCGGGCGCGCGCAGCGACGGCAGCGGCGCGATCCCGATCGGACAGACCGGCCAGCATGCCGCCGGCGAACCCTTCCGGCGTGGCCACTGTCAGGATCGCGGTCTGATCGCTCAGCACCTGCGTATGCGTCAACAGCCGGGTGGCGACGATGGGTTTGCCGGACCGGAGGTACTGATAGATTTTCAGCGGCGTATTCGTGCCGCGCGAACGCGGCGACACGAGGAGGTCGGCGGCCAGCAGGTACGCCGGAATCTCCCGGGCGGCACGCTCGCCCGCAAACACAGTGACCTGCTCGATGCCGGCCCTATGCGCCTCGTCGCGGACGCGCGCGATCTGGTCGGGACGTCCGCCCGCAAGCACCAGCCGCGCATCGGGGCGCGAGCGACGCACGATGGCCATCGCGTCGAACAGCAGATCGAGCCCTTGATACGCCTCGAACGTGCCGGTGTACATCACGACCGGCGTGTCGGGCGACAGGCCGAGCGACCGGCGCACCGCCGCCGCTTCGTCTGTGGTGGCGACCTCGTCCGCGGATCCTGGGGCGTTCTCGATCAGCACCGTCCGCGCCTGCGGCTCGATCGCACGCACCGTCTCTTCCAGCGACGGACAGATGACGACGACCACCCGCGAGCGGCGGATGATGAAGCGCTCGATCACCTGAAACATCGTCTTCAGCAGCCGCGACCCGCTGAATGCGAAGTTGCTGAGCTGTTGCGGCAGGCTCGAGTGCATGTCGTAGAGATGGGGCACGCGCAACAACATCGCGAGCGCCGCGCCGATGAGCCCGCCTTCCTCGTGCGAATGGATGGCGTCGTAGCGGTCGGCGAGCGCGCGCCGGATCACGGTGAGCGTGAGCAGCGCGTCGAGCGGAATCTTCGCCAGCGACGGCCCGACCCTGACGTGATGGACCCATGGCGGCCGGAGGCTGCGGAACACGCGGAGTCCCGGCATCGACACGGTCTGGCCGAAGGGATATGTGACGAGATCGACGTGGTGGCCGAGCGCCGTGAGCGCGCGAATGCGGTGAAACTCGCTGAACGGAGTACCGCGCGGCTCGAAGAACGGCTCGGGCGCGATCATCAGGATGCGCACGGTTCGCATGATTTTCGCACGAAATCATAGTACAGTGTCGCGGCCTTTCGCAGAATGCCCGCCGAACATCAGGAACCGTCTTCGTCGCCGCGCCGCTACGTACTCTTGGCGGCGAAGCTCTCGGTCAGCGTGGTCCTGCTCGGCGTGCTGTTCTCGAAGATCGATGTCGGTGGCCTCTGGGAGACTGCACGCCTGGCGTCGATGCCGTGGCTGCTCGCGGCGCTGCTCATCTACGCGCTCAACGTGATCGCGGCGACGTGGCGGTGGCGGCTTTTGCTCGGTGCGCAGCGTGTGCGTGTCGGGGCGCGCTCGCTGCTCGGCTCCTATCTGGTCGCCGGCTTCTTCAATAATTTCCTGCCGAGCAACATCGGCGGCGATGTCATCCGAATCGGCGACACGGCGAGAGCCGCCGGCTCGAAGACGCTGGCCACGACGGTGATTCTCGTAGATCGCGGCCTCGGCCTGATGGCCCTCGTCCTCGTGGCGGCCGTGGGCGCCACCGCCGCCGGGAGCCTGCATCAGCAGGCCGCGGCGCCAATCTGGCCAAGCTGGCTCTGGGCGCTGTTTCTCGTTGGCGCAGCGGCGTCCGCGCCGGCCGTCTTCGCGCCTGACGGTTTCGGCCGACTCCTGCAGCCGCTCACCGTGTTCCATCCCGAGTGGGTCGGCGATCGCATCGACAAGCTCACCGGCGCGCTCGCGCGCTTCCGCGATCAGCCGAGCGCGCTCCTGGGCTGCTTTGGCGGCGCGGTGTTCGTGCAGGCCACGATGGTGGTGTTTTACTTCGCGGTGTCGTACGCGCTGCACCTGAACGTCGCGCTCTCGGACCTCGCGGTGGTCGTGCCCGTGTCGTTCGTGGTCCAGATGCTGCCCGTGTCGGTGAACGGCTTCGGGGTGCGCGAAGCGACTTTCTCGTTTTACTTCACGCGTATCGGCCACCCGCTCGCCTCCGCCCTGCTCGTGTCGCTCGTCGCGCAGGCGCTGATCATGGTGTTCTCGCTGAGCGGCGCGGCGGTCTACGTCTCACGCACGCGTCATCATGGTCGGCCGGCGCGCTAATCCCGGAAGGCGTTTGACCTGGCGCATGCCGAAAAAGGGGACACAAGCCCTTTCCGGGATTAAGGCGGATTAAGGCGGGAAGCCGACGATCTCGTACAGCCTCGTGCTCTCGTCCTTGTAGAGCGGCTTCAAGTACGCATCGAACTCCTTGAGCCGCGCGGTCACGTCCCGCCAGTTTTCGTGGTTGTACCAGTATCGGTGGAACAGCGCGTAGCGCACGCGGCTCTGCTCGAGCAGCTTGAGCGAATTGCGGCTCGGGAACGGCGCCAGCGTCATCACGTTCGCGACAAAATCGGGCGGCATGTAATCGCTGTAGCCGTTCACGAGCGGCATCCAGTGAGTCGTCGACTGCAGCATGTAATACGTGTGCCGGGGGAACATGTAATCGAGATAGAAGAACGGCATCTCGATGAGGGGCCCCCGCGGCAGCGTCGCGAGCCTCTGATAGACCGGCTCGATCGGTGGCACCTCTGGCATGTTGAGCGGCACCAGAAGCTCCGCGCTCGCAAGCGTCACGACCACGGCGAGCGCCATGGCCGGTCGCCGAACGCGGCGCAACCAGGCCGACACGGCGACGCCGCCCAGGACGGCCAGCGCGAAGACGACGATCAGCCCGAACCGGCTCGGCGCGCGCAGCCACGTGAACACCGGGATGATGGCGTAAAACCAGGAGTACAGGCGTCCGGCCGGACCGAATGACATCCAGAACGCGAGGCCCGCGAGCCCGCCATAGAGGAGCGCCAGTTCGCCTCGTCCCTGGCGGCGCGCCACGATGAGGCCGGCGCCTCCGAACACCGTGACCAGCAGTCCCGGAAACAACGCGTCTTTCCATTGCGGCAGAAACGCCAGCAGCCACGCATGGGCGAACGACGAGCTCGCGAGATACGCGCTCCAGTTGGCCGAGTACGGCACCGCCTCGCCGACCCCGCGACCGAAACCGCTCGTGTGCTGCAGGGCGAGGTACGGCCAAAATGCCGGCGCGACGACCGCGACCGACACAAGCGCGGCGATGCCAATGGCGGTCCAGTACCGCCGATCGGTCCACAGCCGGCGCGTGACGGCGACGATGGCGACCGCGTAGCCGATCATGAGGATCTCGAAGATCCCGTAGTAGCCGCAGAACAGCGCCTGCGCCGCCATGGCCGCGCCCAGCGTCGCGCCGCGCCCCGGCGTCGGCCGATCGGCCATGCGATGAAAGGCCAACATGCTGAACGGCAGCCCCGCGTCCATCAGGAGCTGGATATGCGCGGTGCGCGCGAAGATGAACGGGCAGAACGCAAACCAGATCGCAGACACGAACGCGGCACGCCGGTCGTTGGTCAGATGGCGGACCAGATAGTACGCGCCGGCAAACGCCAGCATGAAGCCGAGCAGGACCGCCGAGTTGTGCGCTGCGTATGGATTGCGCGAGGCCAGGTACACCGGCATCGCCAGAACGCCCGCGCCGAGGTTGTTCTCGGAATAGGCCAGTGTGCCGCGATGCGGATAAAAAATGTTGGCGTCGAACACGTGCAGCGGATCGGCGGCCAGCGTGCGCGCGACCCACGCCACGTTCCAGATCGAGAACTGGCCGTCGCCGTTGTCCACCCGGCCGACGTGTCCGAGCTTGAACGCGATCGGATAGGTATAGACGGCGGTGAGCAGTGCGCTCGCCAGGAGGACGAACGCGAGCTCGCGGCGTGGCGTCATTTCTTCTCGGGCACCGCGGTGAAGCGGAGCAGGACGCCGAGGTTCCGGTTGTCGGTCGACTCGGGGTTGCGGAGGTGCTCCGTGAACCCCTCGGTCGAGCGGGCGGACATCAAATACGCGTAGCTGTGCTGATCGCGGATGCCGGATACCGGGACATCGAAGGTGACCGGCTTTCCCGGCACGAGCGGCACCGTCGACTGCGCCGCGCCAACCGAGATGATGAACACCGTTGGAATCGGCGATCGCGCCGTCACGGTCAGATGACCGATGGGCCAGTCCGATCGCATGAGGATGTCGGCGCGCCCGTCGCCGGCGATCCAGACGCCCTTGTGCCCTTCCGCGTCGATCGTCTCCGGGTAGTAGGCGTGCTCGTCCAGAAAATAGAGCAGCACGTCGCTGAACCACGCGTGGGCGCGTATGCCTTCCAGCATCACCGGCAGATCGTTGGCCATCGTCACCTCGACCGGCAGCCGGCGGGCGAAGCCGCGCTCGGTGATCTGGCTCGGCGACTTGGCGCTGACGAACGGGTTGACCAGCATCTTCGCGGTGAACAGCGCCCCCCCGATCCATGCAGTCATCGCGGGCGTGACGGTGAGCAGCGGCGGCGTCAGGAAAAAAAGAGCCGGGTAGATGCTCATGAAGTATCGATTGCCCGGCGGGCCGCCTCCCCCGCTCCACGAGTACGGCGTGAAGGTCAGGAGCGCGAGGACCGAGGCGACGACCGCCAGAAACGTGAAGACGCGCCAGGGCTGCAGGCGGTCCCGCGACGCGAGCCACAGCGCGATCGCCACCGCGCCAGGGAAGAAGTACGGCACGAAGCCGAAATGGCGGCCGATCAGGAAGTACTCGACGTTGTGGACGAACCGGTTCGCAAAATCCTGCAGCACGCTGTCGGCGTCCGAGTCGTTGGTGCTGTGCTCGGGCGTGGCGCTCCAGACGTCGTCCACCGATCCGTCGAATGGGAATGTTCCGTAAAACGTCTTGCGATCGCCGCCCTGATAGTTGAACTCACCGGTTGCGAGCGCATTCAGGCCGAACAGCGCCGCCGCAGTCGCGACGGCGACGATGCCCACGGCGAGCCCCGCCGCGTACCGCCGGCGCCACCACGACCAGAGGACCAGCGGCGCGACGAGCAGCGCGTGGCTCGGCTTCGAGTACGTGGCGGCACCAAGCAGCAGGGCGGCGCACAGATCGCTCGCGCGGCTTCGGAGGAATGCGACGCCGTCACCGGATGCGACCTCCTTGTATAGCCACAGGAAATACGCAACGAAGACGAGCGTGAAATTGAACACCTCGGGCGCGAGAAACACGAGATAGATTGGCACGCAGGACGCGACGACAAAAGCCAGCGTGAACGCGAGCGCGGGTCCGGGCCGGGATCGGGCCGCGAGGAACGCGTAGCCACATGCGCACGCGGCGGCCATCAGCAGCACGTGCAGGACCAGGAAGCCGTTCAGGCCCAACACGCGAACGAAGGGCGCCGCCACGATCGGATAGATCAGCGCCTTGCCGAAATAGAGGCGGTCGTTCCGCCGATCGGGAGACTTGATGAGGTGCACGAACGGCGGCGCGCCGCCGAATCGCACGTGAAGCTGTCTGCCGCGCTTGAGGAAGATGCCGTCAGGCCCCCAGCGATAGAGGCCGGCGAACCGCTCGAGATCGCGGCGCTCGTACGAGACGTTGTGATCGTACGCCACGCTGAGCGCCATCGCCACGTACGTCGACTCGTCGCCTTTGACACCCTGCCCCGCTTTCACCACGTCGATCGACAACGCCGCCGCGAGGCCGACGACGAGCAGAACGGCGCCGACAACTGCGGCGCCGCCGCGCGCCGGCGCGGCAGGTGTGACGATCGGCGTGAGCGCGGGCACGCGCACATAATAGAATACTCACGTTAGATTTCCCTATGGCAGCGCGCGTCCCATTCGCCGAACGCGGCGGCCGCCTCCGCGGCGTGCTCGATCTCGCCACCGGCTGCTATCCGGCGTTCCTGTTCGGCGGATCGCTCGGCGATCTGCTGCCCGCGTTCCATTTTCACGATGTGACGCGCGACTGGCTCGAGCCGCGCCTGCAGTTCCTCGTCGACAACGGTTATCGCACGGTCGGCTGCGACGAGATCGCGAGGCTGGTGATCGACGGTGTCCATCCGGGACCGCGGCCGGTCGCGCTGACGTTCGACGATGCGTGGGCAAGTGTCTGGTCGGTGGCGCTGCCGCTGCTGAAGCAATACGGGCTGCAGGCGATCCTCTTTGCCATTCCCGGGCGCATCGAGGAGGCCCGCGGCGCCTCTCCGTTCGTGACCTGGACCGAGCTCCGCGAGATCCACGCCAGCGGCGTATTCGACGTCCAGTCCCACACGCGCTCCCACGCCATGATCTTCGGCGGCGACGAGATCGTCGACTTCGTCACGCCCGATTTCGCGCGAGAGCCCTATCTGAACCGGCCCGTCACCGCGATCAATGGACACGTGGACTCGGTCGGACCGGATGCGCTCGGCACACCGCTTTACATCCGGCGTTCCCGGATGTCCGACGCGCGGCGGTACTTCGCGGACGAAAGCGCCGCCGACCGCTGCCGGCGCCATGTGGCGGCGCATGGCGGACCACGATTCTTCGACCGCCCGCAGTGGCGCCGCGAGCTGCTGGCAACCGCGGCGAGCGCGCGGGGCCGGTTCGAACAAGACGACGAGCGCGCCTCCGCCATTCGCGACGAGCTCGCTGGCGGCCGCGCGCTGCTGAACGAGAAACTCGGCACAAGCGACGTGAAGCACGTGGCGCTGCCGTGGGGCATCAGCGGCGCGCTGACGCGCGGTGCGCTGGCGGCGACCGGGCACGAAACGGCGTTCGCCGAGCGTCCCTTGCTGCGCCGGGCGGTCCGCGCCGGCGACGACCGGTTTCAGCTGATGCGTTTGAATGGCCGGTTCCTCACCTGCCTCCCCGGTCGAAGCCGGCAGTGGTTCTTCACGACGGTGCGATGACTCTCGAAGGAGGATTGCGGATTGCGGATTGCCGATTGCGGACGGCTGACTTTCCGGCGGACGTGGATGTGGCGATCGTCGCGCACAATAATCTGTCGGCCCTGCCGGCGACACTCCGGTCGCTGGCCGACACCGGCTGCCCGGCCGAGCGGATCACGGTCGTCGACGTGGCGAGCACCGACGGTACCGCCGACTGGATGGCGCGCGAGTGGCCGCGCGCGCGCGTCCGGCGGCTGGATCGGAATGAGGGCCCGAGCCCGGGCCGGAACGTCGGCATCACCGAGGCGTCGCGGCGGTTCGTGTTCCTGATGGACGCCGACGTCCGCGTCGAGCCGGGGGCCGTTCAGCGCCTCCATGCGGCCATGCTCTCTGATGCGGCCATCAAGGTCGGCAGCCCGATCGTCGTTCACGCCGACCACCCCGATCGCATCCAGTACGCTGGCGGCGCCCTGCATTTCATCTGTGAAGCGGTGAATCCCTGGCTGGACCGGCCGCTTGCCGAGCGCGGTTCCTCGCCCATGGACATCGGCGCCGCTCCAACCTGCGCGCTGCTGCTCGACCGGGCCGCGGCGATCGACGTCGGTCTGTTCGACGAGCGCTATTTCATCGGGAAAGAAGACGGCGATTTCACTCACCGCATCAAAATGGCGGGCTACAAAATCTGGGAATTGCCCCAGGCGCTCGTGCTCCACAACAGCCGGCCGCGCGGAGCGTGGCTCTTCTATTACCAGATCCGCAACCGCTGGCATTTCATCCTGAAGAACTATCAGCTGAGCACCATCGTCTGCCTGATTCCGCCTTTGCTGGTCCACGAACCGCTGCAGTTCATCGTCCTCGTCGTCAAAGGGCACGGGTGGACGTACCTGCGCGCCGTCGCCGGGCTGATCGCGATGCTGCCCGCGCTGGCGCGCGATCGTGCGATCGCGCGGCGGATCCGCCGCAGACCGGACCGGGACTTACTGGTCGCCGCGCCGTTTGTCGTGCGGGACGACCTCGCGGCGAACGTCGCGATCCGCAGCGGCAAGGCCCTGTACGAGCGGCTGCTGTCCGGCTACTGGCGTCTACTGACGGAAACCGTGCTCGCGCGATGAAGCCGCGCGTTCTCGTCATCACAACCTATTACTATCCCGTGCTGGGTGGCGTCGAAACACACGCGCGTCAGCTGGCGACCCACCTCCACGACGCCGGCTTCGGCGTGGAGGTCGTGACGAAGCGCGTCGGCCGAGACGACGAGACGGAGGCGTTGGTCGACGGGGTGCCGGTCCACCGCGTCGGGCCGCCGGGGGAACGAAGCGCCAGGGGCAAATGGGTCGCGCTCCCCGCGTTCTCGAGAGCGATTCTGGCCCGCGCGTCGCGCTTCGACGTCATCGTCTGCATCGATTACCGCGGCATCGGCGTGGGCGCGGTCGCTGCCGGGCGGCTCCTCGGCAAGCCGGTGATCGTCCAGGGCGAAACCGCGGGCGTGCTTGCCGGTGCCGTGATCGGTTCCAATTCCGGCCTCCCGCCCGAATCGGCTGCCATGCGCCTGCTGAAGGCGCCGGTGCGCGCGATCTATCGCCGCGCCCATCACGTGGTGTGCATCGGCCGCGACCTCGAGCGCGAGGCGCTGCGCGCCGACATGCCGCGCGATCGCGTGCACTACCTGCCGCCGGGCGTCGATGTCGAGCGATTCCGGCCGCCGATGCCGGGCGAGCGCGAGCGCATTCGCGCGGAGCTCGGCTGGCCCGCGGATCGTCAGATCGTGCTGTTCGTGGGCCGGTTGAGCGTCGAAAAAGGCGTCATGGATCTGATCGAAGCCTGGCGGCTGGCGGATCGTCGCGATGCCGTGCTGGCGATGGTCGGCCCCGACATGACCGGGCATCCGTGGGACGTCGGCGTCGCCGGCCGGGCGTATGTCGCGGAGCACGGGCTCGCCGATCGCGTGCGGTTCGAAGGACCCACGTCGGACACCGCGCCCTGCTTTCGGGCGGCCGACGTCTACGTGCAGCCGTCCCACTTCGAGGCGTTCGGCTCGTCGGCGATCGAGGCGCTGGCGAGCGGGCTGCCGGCTGTCGCCTCCGGGGTCGGGGGCCTGGGCGATTTTCTGATCGACGGCGAGAACGCGCTGCTGCACGAGCCGCGATCGACGCAATCGCTCGCGGCGGCGCTGAATCGGATGCTGGACGACGGCCCGCTCCGCGCGCGGCTGTCGAAGGCCGGCCGCCAGACCGCGACGGATCAATTCGAGATCCACGCCCTGCTCGATCGCTTCGCGCGGTTGATCGAATCGACGGTCGAGCGCCGCTGATGTTGCGCAACATGGCGTACGCCAGCGTGTCGGCGGCGAGTGCCGGCCTGCTCCTGATCCTGTTCGTTGTCGCCGGCCGGACGCTTGGCGATGTCGAGTTCGGCAAGTTCTCGTTTGCGCTGGCGCTCGGCACCATCTTCGAGACGCTGATGGATTTCGGGCTCCATCAGGTCACCATCCGCGCGGTGGCCCGCGATCGATCGCAGGCGACGGCCCTGCTGCATCACACGCTCGGCATCAAGCTGATTTGGGGCGCCGTGGCGCTGCTCGCGCTGATGGCGGCGGCGACCGCCCTGCGGCGCGAGTGGGACGTGCGGATCGCCTGCTACCTGCTCGGCGGATCGCTGGTGCTGCGGTCCTATATGCTCACCATTCGCGGCGTGCTGCAGGGGCTCGAGCGCTTCGGCTGGGACAGCGTGGTGGTGGCCGCCGATCGCGGCATCCTCCTCGTGCTCGGCAGCGCGGCCCTCTTCGCGGGCGCCGGTCTGCGCGGCCTGGCCATCGCCTTCGTCGCGGCGCGCGGGACGGCGCTGGCGCTGGCGGCGTGGCTCACTCAGGCGCAGCTCGGCGGCGTCGGCATCCGGTTCGATCGCGCGATCTGGCGCCAGCTGCAGACGACGGCGCTGCCGCTGGGGTTTTTCCTGGTCGTCCTGAATCTGTATTCTTACGTCGACGGCGTGATGCTGGGGGTGATGCGCGGGGATATCGAAACCGGCTTCTACGCGGCGGCGTATCGGACGTACGAGGGGATGAGCTATCTCCCGTCGATCATAGCCGCCGTGCTGACGCCGCGTCTCTCCGATCTGTTCGTTAGCAACCGGACCGACCATCGCCGCGTGGCGCTGCGCGGTCTCGCGGGCGCCGTCTCGCTCGCGCTCGTCGTCGGCGCCGGGGCGTACATGCTGGCGACACCGCTGATCGTGGCGCTCTTCGGGCCGCTCTTCGCGCCGGCGGCGGCGCCGTTTCGCATTCTCTGCCTCGGCCTGCCGCTCGTGTTCGCGATCTGGGTGCTGCATGCGATCGCGATTTCGGTGAACCGGGAGGGCCTCCTGGTCAAGACCGCGCTCGTCGGCCTGACGGTCAACGTGAGTCTGAACCTCTACGTGATCCCGCGCATGGGCGCTGACGGCGCCGCGCTGGCTACGGTAATCGGCGAGCTGGTGAGCATGACCATTCTCCTCGGTGGCGTCGGGAGTCGTTTGCGAACTCTGCCGTCATGATTGCAAAAAGGACAAACGGCTCCCGACCCCTCCTGTTCACCCTGCTGTTCGTGTCGTTCGCGTACTTCTATCAGGCGGGCGGCTGGAACCAGAACTCGCGGTTCGATCTCGTCCGCGCGATCACGAACGAAGGCACGCTCAGCATCGATCCATTCAAACACTCCACCGGCGACAAGGCGTTCCACGACGGCCACTACTATTCGGACAAAGCACCCGGCATCGCGCTGACGGCGGTGCCGCTCGTCGCCGCCGTGCGGCCGATCATGCACGCGTTCGGCGGGGATCCGGAAACCTACGAAGGGCTCGCGCTGTTGTCATATCTGGCGACCGTGGTGACGGCCGGGCTCTTCACGGCGCTTGCCGGCGTGAGCCTGTTCAGCCTGTGCGTGGAACTGGGCGCCAGCCCCGGCGGCGCGCTGTTCGCCGCGCTGACCTTTGCCTTCGCAACGCCAATCTGGACGCTAGCGACGATCTTCATCGGCCATTCGTTTGCCGCCGCCTTCCTCGTCTTCGCCTTCGCGGCCGCGATGCGCGTCGGTGTGGCCGATCCCTCGCGCGACCTGCGGCTCGGCGCGATGGTCGGCCTCGGCGCCGGCTGGGCCACCGTATCCGAATTTCCAGCCGCAGTACCGGCCGCGCTGTTTGCGGCGCTGGCCGCCTTCCACGCCTGGCCGCTCGGCCGCGCCCGGGCGACCCGCATCCTCACCGCGCTGACCGTGTCGGCGCTGGCGTGCGCGGCGATCCTGATGGCCTATCAATACGCGTGCTTCGGATCTCCGTTCCATCTCTCGTATAGCAGCGAAATCGGCTACGAAGGCATGCAGCAGGGCGTCTTCGGCGTCACGCTGCCGAAGCTGATCCGGCTGCGCCGCATCCTGTTCGGCGGGTACCGCGGGCTGCTGCCGATCGCGCCGACGCTCGTCCTCGCGCCGTTCGGCCTGGCGCTCATGATGACCGGCCGGCTGAAGCCGCGCTTCGTCCAGGCTCGGGGCGGCGCTGATCTCGTCGAAGCGCCGGACGCTTCGACTGTGACGGGATACCGGCGCCGCGCCGCGATCGTTGCGGCAGCCATCGCCGCCTATTACATCCTGCTGAACGCGAGCTACTCCTACTGGGAAGGCGGCTGGTCGTACGGTCCGCGCCACGCCTCGCCGGCGATCCCGTTTCTCTGCATCGGGCTCGCGCCGCTCTGGACGATCGCCCCGGCTGTGGGACGCTGGGTGCTCGCGCTGCTGTCGACCTATGGCGCCGCGGTCACGCTGATCGCGGTCTCGACGATGCCGCTGCCGCCGGCGCAGATTCGCCGGCCGGTGCAGGAACTGATGCTCCCGGCGTTCATCGACGGCGATCTCGCGCTCAACACGCAGCGGTTCGCAGACGGGAGCGCAGACGCCGATTTCCGGGCGCACCGCGCGCCGAAAGCGGCGTTCAATCTCGGCATGAAGATCGGATTGCGCGGGCACGCGAGCCTGCTTCCGCTCGCGGCCATGTGGCTCGCCTGCGGTCTTGCGCTCACCGCTTCCGTGGGCGCACGAAGAAAGGCGCACCCATCGACGGCCTCACAGACGTCGGCGGCACCTCCAGCGTCGCTTTGATCTCCTTGAAAAACGCCCCGGCGATCGTTGCATAGCCGGCAGCGGTCGGGTGCAGGCCGTCGGGTCCGATCAACGTCGTCACGTCCCCGTTGAACGCTGCGAACACGTCGACGAGCGTGGCGCCTTCGGCGGCCGCGATGGCCCTGATCCCGTCGTTGTAGGATGGCAACAGGACATCTCCGTTGCCGCGGCGTGGACAGCACGCCAGCGGATTCTGCGGCGGCAGCGTGCCCAGTTCGACGCGCAAGCCGCGGCCCCTCGCCAGGCGGACCATCGCCCGGATATTTCCCAGCGCGCGATCCCGTGTCGACGCGTTAGTGTTATTGAGGTCGTTGGCGCCTTCCATCAGCAGCAGCACCTGATATTGTCCGGCCAGGACGCTCGATATCCGCGCGAGCCCTGCGCCCGTGAGTTCGCCCTTCACGCCGGAATTGACAACGAGGATCGATTGCGCCGTGTAGCGGCCGGCGACCGACAGGCGCAGGTCCGTCGGATACGAGAGATCGTCGCGGACGGTCAGGGTCCGGATGCCTCCTTCGCCTTGCACCGTGATCTCACCTGCGGTCAGGCTGTCGCCGAACGCCACAAATCTCGACAGGCTCAGCTGCGGCGGGGCCGTGACGGTCACCATGAACGTGCACTCGCCCGTCACGTTCTTCGTGTCCGTCGCCGTACACGTGACGGGCGTGGTGCCGATTTGGAACGTCGTATCGCTCGCCGGCATGCATGTCACCTGCACCGGCGGCGTACCGCCGGCCGCAATGGGTGTGCCGTAACGCACCGCGACCGGCAGCCCGTTCGACGACAGCTGCGACACCGGCTCCGGGCAGGTTACCGTTAATGGATCCGGGGGCGGCGGGGGCGCGGGCGTGGGCGTGGCGGGACTACGGGAGCAGCTGCCGACCGCCAGCGAGGCGGCGAACACGAGCCCGGCACTGGAGACGGCGCGTATAAGGAAACTGAGGCGACGCACGATCAGAAATCGCCCCACAGTAATGGTCCGTTCAGTCGCCGGTCAAGTCCGGCCGTCCCGCCTCTCAGCGGAACGTGAAGCTGGCGCCGGCATCGCTCGGCATCGTCACCACGACGACGTTCGACCGTTCCTTGACTGGTGAGCCGCTACCGTCGGTCCGGTTCCGGCAGTCACCCGCGCAGACGAAGAAGCCGATCTGCTCGCCCACCGCGGGCTGGTGATACGTCATCGGCGCCCAGCGTCCCGGGTCGTAGAACCAGTTCAGCGCGTACCGCGACGGCGGTCCACCGGAGGCATCGAGGCCGTTCCAGAATTCGATCGGGGCGGACGCGTAGTAGCGGCCGTCGATGCTCAGCACCATTCCCAGCGTGTACTGGAGCGGACCGCTCCAGCCCGGAGGCGTGTAGTCAGGCCAGCGACCCGCTCCGTCGCGCTTCGAGAACTCGACATGGACACCGTTCGACCGCAAATCGATTCGCGTGATGCTGGTCGTCACCGGCCAGCGCGCGAGGTCGCTCGGCGAGTTCAGGATGGTGGCCGACGCAAGGCTGATCATGTCGGCGGCGACCGGTGTGCCAGGACTTGGACCCGGTCCGGGGGTCGGTGTCGGTGTCGGTGGGGGCGGGGGCACGTGCGGCGTGGCAAACGCCTGCGTCCGCGAAAACGGACCGAGCGTTGTCGGATCGTAGGCGCGCACGTGCCAGTAGTAGACCTTGTTGTACGCCAGGTCGGTCGGGATATCGAGCGATGTCCGATTCGGCTGCTCGGATCCGGTCCACGCCGCGATCTTGTTCGCGAACGAGTCGCTGTCGGCGACCTCCACCAGATACGTGATGGCGCCCACCGGCCCGCTCCGCGCGGCGTTCGTGAACACGAATCGCGGACGCAGGGTGTCGACGGTCGCGTTGATCCCGGGCGCCACCGGCGTCGGCGCCTCGATGATGATCGGCGTGAACACGTCGAAGGACATCGTGCTGGTGTAGGGACCTTCGTTCGCCCCGTCGACCGCGCGCGCGCGCCAGAAGTAGGTGCGCCCGGTGGCCAGAGAATCCTCGAGGCGGAGGCTCGTGCGGCCGCCTGCACCTGGCGCGATGCCTTCGCGCGCCAACACCTTGTTGTTGAAGTTGGCGTCGGTCGCGATGTCGAACGTGTAGGACAACGGACGCACGCCTGTGGTCAACGCGTTTTCGACCAGCAGCGTCACCGGCTGTCTGTCCACCGCAATCTTCTGCCCGGCGAACGGCTCCAGTATCTTCGGCGCGGAGATATTGACGCCCGGAATCGGCCCCGCGACCGCGGGGCTGAGCGGGTTCGAGCTCTTGGTCGCCTCGCACGCCGTCAGGGCGAGGGCGGCTGCCAGCATGCCTGCGGCGGGTACCAATAGTCGGTTCATGAGAGTCACCTGGATACGGCTGAGCCCGCAGCGCACGGCGCACACGTTGATGTGCACAGCTTTTCGTATCGGTCTCATCGACGCGGACCTTTAGAACGCGCTGCGAATCGAGTCGCCGGGTAGCCTTCTCGGGCTGCCCACCGGCGCAAAAACAAACCCTGACCGCCAAAGCTTTCAGCGAAGGCGGAAGCTTGACGCGAAGTCGGAAGGCCTGTGCAACGCAAAACCGGCGATCACCTGGTAACGTCCGGCGCGCCTGAATCTTCGAGGGAAGGCGCATGGTAGCATGCGCGCCGCATGACAGCCAAGCGGGAGATCGCGCTTTTCAGCGCGCTTGCCGTCGTCCTGGTGCTGCTCCGGAGCTTCGTGCCGGCGTATTACGAGGGCTACTTCTTCGACTCCGACCAGGCCATCGTCGGGCTGATGGCGCGGCATCTCAGTCGCCTGCAGACCTTTCCGCTGTTCTATTACGGGCTGAACTACATGCTCGGCGTCGAGTCGTGGATCATCGCGCCGTTCTTCTGGCTGGGTCGATCGTCGGTGACGTTGATGCGGCTGCCGTTTGTCGCGCTGAATGCCGGCGTCGCCGTATGGCTCGTGCGGGCGTTCGCCACGCAGCTCGGTCTGCGCCCGGCGCTTGGCTTCGCCGCGGCGCTGCCCTTCATCATGCCGACGCCGGGGGCAGGCGGCCACCTGCTCGAGCTCGCGGGCGCCTGTGTGGAGCCGTTCGTCTACGTCCTGCTGCTGTGGTCGCTCCGTCGCCGGCCATTTGCGTTCGGGGCGCTCCTCGCGGTTGCGTATCTCCACCGCGAGTTCACGATCTTCGCAGTTCCGGCGCTCGTGCTCGTCGAAGTCCGGCGGCCGGCTTTCTGGACGCGCGCGAACCTCGCGCGCGGGGTGTGGGCGCTGGCCGGGGCCGCGCTCGCGTGGCTCGTCGTCGACGATGTGCGGATGCATGTTGCGGGCGCGCCGCTGGCGGTCCAGGCCGCGTCGCTGCGCGGCCAGATGTGCGTGTCGGGGCCCGAGCTGGCACAACGCGCGCGGGCGATGATCACCGAGGCGGTGCCGATTCTGTTCGGGGCGCGCCCGCTGCCGCTCGCGCGCCTGCGCATGAACAGCGCCGTGGTCGCCGGATCCAGCGTCGTTGGGTGGCTGATTGCCGCCGCGCTCGCGACAATCGTGGTGCGGCTGCTCGCCGGGCGGCGGGGGGGCCCGGCGAATCCATCCGGCGCGGCGCCGTCGCACGACGAGGGGTTCGGCATGTACCTCGCGTGGGTCGGCGGCTTCACGGCGTGCGCCTACCCGCTGTCGTGCAGCATCGTGCCCGGTGGGCCGCCACTGCTGCGCTATCTCCCGCTGGCGATTCTGTTGCCGGTCGGGTGCTGCGCGACGTTCCTGCAGCGCGAACGCTCACAGGCGCTGCGCACGCTCGTCGTCAGCGTCTTCGTGCTGTGGGCGGGCGCGAACCTCCGGGACAACGTGCGGGTCATTCGCGGAGCGCTGGCGGAGCCACCGGGGAGCGAGCACCGCGTGCTCGTGGATTATCTGATCGGGCAGCGCATCCGCTACGCGCGCGCGATCTACTGGGATGCGTACGTCGTCGATTTCCTGTCGGGCGAGCGGGTCATCACGGCGTCGATCGATGTCATCCGCATCCCGGAGTACCAGAAGCAGGTCGACGAACACGCATACGCGGCGGTGAATCTCGAACGACTGCCATGCACTGGAGCGCGCCGCATCGCATCGTGGTGCGTCACGGGACCGTGATGGTCTCTGGTTGACCGCGGAGCGCGCTGAGAGCGCAGAGAAATCGTCTCTACGCGTGCTCCGCGCGCTTCGCGGTCAAAAATTCACTTCCGCCGGAACGAGAGCGCCGACGTCGTCGATGAGAATGAATAGGTTGCGAAGTCGTCGTTGTGCCAGGGCACGACGGCGACGTTCGTTCGCTCGCATATCTGCGGGCAGGCGCCACGCGGGTATGCTTTATCCCGCAGGTTGCCCGTCCCGGCGAACAGACCGACGAGCTCGCCGTTGGACGGCTGGTAACCTTGCATCGCTCCCCAACGCGAGTCGTAGAACCAGTTCCTGGCCACATAGGACGGCGGAGTGGAGGCTGAAAGCTCACGGCCGTGCCAGAACTGGACGACGGCCGAGCAGTACCACTGGCGGTTGATGTTCAAGCACATCCCCAGAGTGTATTGGATGGTTCCGGGGCCTCCGTCCCCGAAAGCCAGGTCGCGCCACCGGTCCGGTCCATTTCGCCTGTCGAAATCCACCAAGAAGGCCTCGGGGCTGAATTCGATGGAGGTGATCTTGGCGCTCTCGGCCCAGAACCCGAGGTCCGGCGGCGAGTCGACGATAATCGCCTGGCGCATATCGAACGGCTGATAGGTGAACGAGAACACGGCCGAAAGCGCCGAGGTCACCGCGTTCGACGGATCGCTCGCCTGGACGCGCCAGAAAAACGTGCCCGCCGGCGTGTTGGCCGCGACCGGCCACGACACAGACGTCTGGCCGCCGCCCTGCTCGGCCACGGTGCTCGTGAACACGATCGGGTTGAACGACGCGGCATTCGACACTTCGAAGCGATAGAAGATCGTCCCCGCCGGTCCCGTTCTCGCGGCGTTGTTCACGACGAACGCCGGACTGCCGGAAGCGGTCGAATTCTGCGCGGGCGATACCAGGACCGGCGCCTGAATGACGACTTCCGGACCGACATTGAAGCCGCGCGCGTTGCTGTTCGGACCGACGGTCGATCCGCTCGTCACGCGCGAACGCCAGAAGTAATTCCTGTCGCCGGCAAGCTTATCGATGAGCTGTGCCGTCTGTCCGTTGGCGCCTTCGGGCACGCCCTCTTTCGTGTAGACCTTGCTGGCGAAGCCGGCGTCGGTCGCGACCTCGAAGCTGTAGGTCAGCCCGGTGGCGCCGCTGCTGATGGCGTTCTTGACGGTCAAGGTCAGCGGCTGCTCCGAGTACTTGAATTGCTGGTTGGTGGTGGGCGTCAGCGGCTGCGGCGTCGTGACCGTGACGCCGGTATTCGCGTCGGTGACCGACGCGGTGGATGCAGGCGATTCCACCTCGGAAGGACGGGCGGGGCTGCTCTTCTCACATGCCGTCGTCACGACGAACAGAGCAAGCACGCTCCAGAGACCAAGAGACTTCAGCTTCATGTGCTCCTACCGCATCTGTTAGGGTTGTAGAAAAAAACGAGCCGCTTGCGTACAGTCCTGCCGCGACAAAGGCTGGGAGACCTGTCGACGGCTGTGAGGGTGACAAAAGAATACGGTCTTCTTATGACGTCGTCAAGCGATATTCGGCCGTGATCGCACCAAGACGACACACAGTTTATCGTCCTGCCAGCGCGCGTTCGACAGGGGGGGTCTGACGGATGTCGCGAATCACGTAGATCGGCTTGCCCAGCGACTCGTGGTAGGTCCGTGCCTGGATTTCCGCGAGCAGGCCGAGGCTGACGAGTTGAAATCCGGTGGAGATCAACAGGATGCCGAGGAGCAACAGCGGCAGGTGCTGGTTGAGCGAGACCTCGCCAAAGATCCGCTCGTAGGCGAGCCAGCCGCTGATCACTCCTCCGAGGAGCCCCATGCTGACGCCAACCAGACCGAAGATCTGCAGCGGTCGCGTGGAATAGCTCAGGAGGAACTTCACCGTCAGGAGATCGAGGATGACGCGGACCGTGCGGCCGATCCCGTATTTCGATCGTCCGTGGCGGCGCGCGCGATGGTTGACGGTCACCTCGTCGATCACCACGCCCTGGTCGCTCGCGATGGCCGGCAGGAAGCGATGCATCTCGCCGTAGAGCTTCAGCGACTTCACGACCTCGGCGCGAAACACTTTCAGCGAGCAGCCGTAGTCGTGCAGGTGCACGCCGGTAGCGACCGAAATCACGCGGTTCGCAATCATCGACGGCAGCCGACGCGACACGAAGGCGTCCCTGCGATCCTTTCGCCACCCGCACACGATGTCGGCCCCCCGCTCGAGCCGCTCGACCAGGGCCGGAATGTCACGCGGATCGTTCTGCAAGTCGCCGTCGGAGGTGACGATGATTCCTCCGCGCGCGTGATCGAAGCCGGCGGCAAACGCCGCGGTCTGGCCGAAGTTCCGCCGGAACCGGATCACGCGCAGGTGCGCGTCGAGAGCCTGGAGGCGCGCCAGGATCTCGAAGCTCTCATCCGTGCTGCCGTCGTCGACGATGATGATTTCGTACGCGCGCCCCCACGTCGCCAGCGTGTCGGTGAGCTCGCGATGCAGCTCGACGAGCGACGGCGCTTCGTTCCGAATGGGAATCACGACGCTGAGGTCCACGTCGCTCATGATAAGCGATTTATCGGCGCTTCCCGGACCGTGCTTTGGTCCACAGCAGGTACGCGCCGAAGCCGCCCACGAGCACGCCGACGGCCCCGAGCGAGACGGACGTGCCGTGCTCGCGCACGTAGGCGGTCGCGTGATCGCCGTAGGCGACGGCGAGCCAGCCGAGCGCGATGTAGCGAATGCCGCGGCCGATGGCAATCGCGGTCGCGAATCGCGCCGCGCCGATGCCGACGACGCCCGCGAGCAGGACGAAAATCTTGAAGGGCGCAGGCGGCGGCAGCAGCGACGGCACGAGCACCGCCATCATCCCGTGCCGCCGGAGCGACGCCAGCGCCTGCGCGATCTTCTCGCCCGTGAATCGTTTTCGGGCGAGCGCTTCGCCGCCCTTCTTCCCGAGAGAGTGCAGCACCAGGCAGCCCGCGACCGATCCGGCCACGGCGATGGCGACGTACCACAGCATCCGGCCCGGGTGGCGCGTCACCATCACGATCAGGAGCACGTCGGTGATGCCCGGGAGCGGGAGGAACGAGGAATCCAGGAAGGCGACGAGGAAGAGGCCTGGCGCTCCGAGCGTCAGCGCGAGCGCGCGGATCCTGCCGACGAATCTGCCCATAGAATAAAGAGGTGATTATACCGTTCGCGCGGCGCGCGCTGACGGCATCGCCGATCGCGAGTGGGCTCGCGGCGGCTGTCGGCGGCGCGATCGCGGCGTGGCATTATCATCTCCTCGGTCTGACGCTCAGTCACTACGACGCCCGCGGACATCTCGTCGTCGCGCGCCGGATCATCGACAGCGTCACGCCGGGCTGGCAGCAGATCGGCGCCGTCTGGCTGCCGCTGCCGCATCTCGTCAACGCGATTCCCGTTCAGCTCGATCTGTTTTACAGGACCGGCGCGTCCGCGGTCGCGATCTCGATCGCGTGTTACGCCGTCACGGTCGCGGCGATCGTGTGGATCGTGCGGTCGCTGACCGATTCCACCGCCGCCGCATGCGCCGGCGCGGTCGTGTTCGCGCTCAACCCGAACGTGCTCTATCTGCAGTCGACGCCGATGACCGAGCCGATGCTGCTGGCGACGGCGACGACGGCGGTGGCGATGCTGATTGAATGGTCCCAAAAACGGGACAGCGGCCCCCATGACAAAAAGGGGTACGGCTCCTTTTCGACTGACGCCGCTGAAAAGGGGCCGTACCCCTTTTTGGTCGGCTGGGCGTTCGCGCTCGCGTGCCTCACGCGCTACGAAGCGTGGCCGGTCACGGCCAGCGCGTTGGCGGCCGCGGCGTGGGTGCGATGGCGCCGCGGGCAGATGCTCCCTGCGCTCGTCCGAGACGTCGGCGCGATCACGCTCTACCCCGTCCTCGCCGTCGCGGGCTTCGTGATCTTCAGCCGCGTCGTGATCGGCGAGTGGTTCGTCGCCAGCGGGTTCTTCGTGCCGGAGAACAAGGCGCTCGGCGACCCGATGCTCGCGGCGTCTCGCGAGCCGCCGGCGCGCCGACGCATTGATCCCCGTGTCGCTTCTCACCATGGCAGTCATTCCGTGGACGGCATTCTTGCGCGGCCATCCGTTCCGCATCCGCTACATCGTGCCGCTGATGGCCATCGAAGCCATCGGCGCCGGCTTCGCCGCCGCGGCCGTGCCGAACCGCGGCATCCGCGCGGCGTGCCTCATCGCGCTGCTCGCGATCGCCGCGTACGAATTGCATCCGCTCGACGCGTCGGCGCCGATGGTAATCGAAGCGCAATGGGACCGGCCGAACGCGCCGGCGCGCGCGCAGGTGACCGCCTGCCTCGGCCGCCCCTCGCCTGGCGTGAAAACCATGGCGAGCATGGGATCGCTTGGGCACTACATGCAGGAAATGTCGCGATCCGGGTTCGAAGTCCGCGATTTCCTGCACGAAGGCAACGGCGACATCTGGCTCGCCGCGCTCGAGCGCCCGCGGCTGTTCGCCGCGTGGATGTTGATCGAGGAAAAAGCCGAGGGCGGCGACATGCTGGCCCGCATCGCACGCGACCGGCCTGCATTTCTCGAGGGCTACCGGCGGGTGTGTGAAGGCGCCGGGCTCGCGCTGTACAAAAGACGCGAGTATCCTTAAAATGGCTGATGGCTGATGGCTAATGGCTGATGGTTGATGGATTTGGCATCACGCCATGAACCCTATGCCATCACCATCAGCCATCAGCCATGTCATGGATCATGAATGGTGGATCAGAACCTGACATGGATCATGAACGAGTACGTGATCCCTCCCAGATCGATCTTCGTGCCGAAGAAATTCGGATTCGTCAGCGTTCCCTCCGCGGACTGATAGCGAATCTCGCCGCCGACGCCCCACGAGCCCACCGGCACGCGAATGCCGCCGAGCACCACCGGACCGGTCGCAGCGCCGCTGCCGACGAACGTGTCGCGGAAGATCGAGCTGTCAGTGGCGAGGAACTGGCCGCTCTCGCTGTATCGAAACCCGAACACGCCGACGCCGGCGCCGATATACGGCTCCACGCCGCTGTGGCCGATGGGCAGCCAGCGCACCGTTGCCGTAAACGGGATGACGCGCAGCTTGAGCTCCTGCTCGATCTCGGTGCCGTTCGCGTTGACGAAGTTGTTGTAGACCGTCGGCACCGCGCGCTGGTAGAAGCCGGCGCCCAGGCCCGCCTCGAACCTGTCGCCCAGCCCGACGAGGTATTCGGCGCCGACCGTGACGCCGTTGAAATCCTCGATCCGGAACGCCAGGGGGTTCAGGTTGTTCACGAGCACGTCGTCTCGGGAGCGGGCATCCTGGCTGCGAGGATTGAAGCCGCCGATGGAAAAATTCATGGACTGCTGAGCTGATGCCACCGCGGGGGCCATGACCGTCGCCGCCATCACGAACGTCATGCAGGTCTTGGACAGTCGATGCATACGGCGCTCCTACAAAGGGCGACCCTCGAGGGTTGCGGGATGGCAACCCTGAAAGCTCGCCCTACATCCAGGCACAGCAGAAGAGGTGCCAGGCAGACCGGTCGAAAATGGCCGAAAACAGCCGGGCTCCACGCCCGGTGTCTGTCGCGGATATCACAGCGTCACTTTCGGAGCACGACTGGCCCGAAAATTCGTGATCACCGCGAGCATGGCGTCGTGCAAGTGTCCGTTTGTGGCCAGGACGCGACCGCCGCGTGACGTGAACGGCTGGCCGTCGGTGTTCGTGATGCGCCCCCCTGCCTCGGCGACGACCAGCGCGCCGCCCGCGATGTCCCACGCCTTCAGGTCGGTCTCCCAGAAACCATCCAGGCGCCCGGCTGCGACGTAGCACAAATCGAGGGCCGCGGATCCGAGGCGCCGCACCGCGCGCGCCTGTCCCACGAACGCGCCGAACAACCCGACGATCTCGTCGACGCGCGTGTGCACGTCATAAGGAAAGCCGGTTGCCAGCATCGCGTCGATCAGCCGCGCGGCCGACGAGACGCGAAGCGGCCGGCCATTGAGGAACGCGCCGCCGCCGCGCTCCGCCGTGAAGAGCTCCTTGCGCGTGGGATCGTAGACCGCGGCGACCTCGGCGACGCCGTCGATCTCGAGCGCGAGCGACGCGCAGAAAATGGGCAGGCCGTGCGCGAAGTTCGACGTGCCGTCGATCGGATCGAACACCCAGCAGGCGCCGGGCGGCGCTGCCGCCGCGCCGCCGAACTCTTCGCCGAGCACCTGATGGTCGGGAAACCGCTCCGCGATCATCGCGCGGAATTGCCGCTCCACGGCGACGTCGACTTCGGTCACCAGGTCGATGGTGCCTTTCTTGTCGATCTGGAAGTGCTGGCCGAACTGCGCCATCTGGAGGGCGCCGGCATGGACGACCGCCTCGATGGCGGTGGTGAGGAACAGCGGATTGGGCGCCACTCAGGCTTGAGCCGATCCGTCGGCCGCGCCCGTGGACTGCACACGCTTGACCATGCGGATTTCCATCCCGCCCTCGGGCGCGCGTTGCAGCCGCACGTCGTCCATGAAGTTGCGAATGAGGAAGATGCCCCGGCCGCTCGATTTCAGCAGGTTCTCGGGATCAAGCGGGTTGGCGACCGTCTCCGGATCGAAGCCTTCGCCTTCATCGCGCACGCGAATCGCGAACTCCCCCACGTCGGATCGCGTCGCCGTCTCGAACTCGACGAAGACGTGTTTTTCCACGTCGTTCCGGTTGCCATGCTTGATCGCGTTGATCACCGACTCGCGGATCGCCACGCTGACCCAGTGGAGCGAGTCTTCGTCCAGCCCGACGCCACGCGCCAAGTGGTCGCTGACCACCTGTACGAAGTCGAGCATCTCGAAAGCGCTGCTGAACTCGAGCCGGATGATGTGGTGCCCGTTCGCCGTCATGTCTCCGTCATGCCGCACTTAACGCCATCTCTCCGCGGATGTCAAGGCGCGCGGTCCCATCGGCAAGGTCGCGTAAGATCGGATGCGCATGCCGCCGATGTCCGCCGCCACGATTACACCGGCCCGCCGGCTGCGTGGCCGGCTCCGCGTGCCCGGCGACAAGTCGATCGCGCACCGCTACGCGCTGTTCGCGGCGCTGGCGGAAGGACCTTCGACGCTGACTCATTTTGCCCCGGGGGCCGATTGCCGGTCGACGCTGTCGTGCCTCCGCGGGCTGGGCGTCGAGGTGGACGACGGGCAGGCCGGCACCGTTAGATTACTGGGACGAGGTTTCGGGCAACTCTGTTCGCCGGCCGTCCCGCTCGACGCCGGCAACTCGGGGACGACCATGCGGCTGCTGGCGGGCGTGCTGGCGGGCCATCCCTTCTCGAGCACGCTGGTCGGGGACGCCTCGCTCTCGCGCCGCCCGATGCGCCGCGTCATGGCCCCGCTCGAACGCATGGGCGCCCACATCGAGGCGACCGACGGCCGTCCGCCACTCACCATCCATGGCGCGCGGCTGCAGGCGATTGCGCACACATCCGACACGCCGAGCGCGCAGGTCAAAAGCGCCGTGCTGCTCGCAGGTTTGCACGCAGACGGCACGACGAGCATCGTCGAGCCGGCCGCGACCCGGGATCATACAGAGCGGGCGCTGACGGCCTTTGGCGGGCACGTCCGCGTGGATGGGCTCGCCGTCTCGGTGGTCGGCCACCAGCGGCTTCAGGGGCGGACGCTGGATGTGCCCGGCGACTTCTCGTCGGCCGCCTTCTGGTTCGTGGCGGCGGCCGCGTTGCCTGGGTCGCGCGTCGAGATCGAGGACGTGGGGCTGAATCCGACGCGCACGACATTGCTCGACGTCCTTCGCCGGTTCGGTGCGCGCGTCACGATCGAGATCACGGCCATTGAGGCCGGGGAGCCGCGCGGCCTGGTCGCGGTTGAAGGCGATCGCACCGGCTCGCTCGACATTGCGCCCGGCGAAGTGCCCGGGTTGATTGACGAGCTGCCCGCGATCGCCGCACTGGCGGCGCACGGCGGCCAGGTGACCGTGCGCGGCGCCAGCGAGCTGCGCGTGAAGGAAAGCGACCGAATTGCCGCGCTGGTCGCCGGATTCCGCGCGCTCGGCATCGACGCCGACGAGCGGGCCGATGGCTTCACCGTCGGCGGGTCGGCTGCCAGACCGTCGGGCGGCTCGGCCGACGCCCGCGGCGATCACCGGATGGCAATGGCGTTTGCCATCGCCGCGCTCGCTGCGGAACGTCCGTCGACGATCGACGGCTCCGATGCGGTGGCGATCTCGTACCCCGGCTTTTTCGAGACGCTCGAGCGGCTGGTGGCGCCCCGCGACGGGACCCCCTGAGCCGGAGTCGGACGCGTGAAAGCGGACAAGGTCTATCTCGTCGGCTTCATGGCGGCCGGAAAGACCAGCGTGGCCCGGGCGCTGGGCAAACGGCTGGACTGGCCATGCGTCGACATCGACGAGCTGATCGAGCAGCGCGAGCGGCAATCGGTGGCCGATATTTTCGCGACGCACGGCGAATCGTACTTCCGGGCGGTGGAGCGGCAGGTGCTGCTCGAGCAGATTGGGCCCCGTCATCTGGTGGTGGCCACCGGCGGCGGCACCTTCGCCGACCCGCAAAACCGTGCAGCCATCAACGGCGACGGGGTCTCGGTCTGGCTCGATGTGCCCCTGGAGCGGCTGATCGGGCGAGTGCCGGCCGACAGGCGCCGTCCGCTGGCCGCCGATCGCGCCGGGTTCGAACGCCTGTATCATCAAAGGCGCGCGGGATACGAGCAGGCGCACGTTCGGCTGGATGCCGGGCGCGCCAGCGTCGACGCGCTGGTTGAACAGCTCGTCGATTGGCTGGCACACTGATGCGCTATCTCGTTCTGACCGACATTCACGCAAACCTCGAAGCGCTCGACGCCTGCCTGGCCGACGCGCGCAGCCGTTCTTGCGATCAGACGCTTGTGCTTGGCGACCTCGTCGGCTACGGCGCCGATCCGAACGCCGTCGTCGCGCGGGTGCAGGCGCTCAAGCCGATCGCCATCGTCCGCGGGAACCACGACAAGGTCGCGTGCGGCCTGGAGCAGGCTGAAGGGTTCAACGCCGTCGCAAAGAGCGCCGCCCGCTGGACGCTCGATGTCCTGGAGCCGGCCTACCGCGACTGGGTCGCCGCGCTGCCGCAGGGGCCGACCCAGGTCGATGACGTTGTTGAAATCTGCCACGGGTCGCCGTTCGACGAGGACGCGTACATCTTCGATGAGCTGGACGCGGTTCGTGCGCTGAAAGTCTCGACGCGCCAGCTGTGCCTGTTCGGGCACACCCACTACCCCGTCACCTTCGAGCTGTCATCGGAATCATTTGACAGCGTCGGGTCGACGTATCCGGACAATCACGTCCAGATGCGGGACGGCTGCAAGTATCTTCTCAACCCGGGATCGGTCGGCCAGCCGCGCGATGGCGATCCGCGCGCCGCGTATGCGATCGTCGACACGGATCAGAAGCGGGTCGAGCTGTACCGTCTGAAATATCCGGTCGAGGAGGCGCAGGCGAAGATCATCGACGCGGGACTGCCGGAAGTACTGGCGCAGAGGCTCGCGGTGGGCAGGTAGGGCTGGTAGCTCAGGTAAGGCAGGCGGGTCGGGTGAGGCAGGCTGGTCGGGTAGGTCAGGTAGGTCAGGTAGGGAGTGCGTTTTCCCCGCTCGACCCACCAGCCCCACCTGACTCACCAGACCTGCCTGGCCCACCTGCCCCACCCGACTTACCCGCCCGCGCAGCCTTGTCCTCCCGCCGTCTGAGCTCAGCGGCGAAAGCGTCTCGCGCGGCGCGCGACCCCAGGATCCACCCGATAACCAGGCCGATCAGCAGAACCGCCGGGATGAAGATGAAGTGTCCCGCGGTCATCGCCGCGCCGTCTTCTGCGCGAGCGCGTGCATCTCGGTCTCCACTCTGTTCAGCCGGCGCCAGATCGTCCACAGGTAGAAGATCGCGGCAACCCAGATGAACGCGTACGCCGCCACCAGCAGCGGCGCCGCGGGAATCGAATCTGTGGGCGGCAGGTCCTTGGCGGGGATGAACTCGCTCTGGCCCGCGGGCGGCTGGAACGCGAGCGCCGCTGCGGCCGGCGCGTGAGTGAGAACGAGAATCGAGATCGCGACAAGGGCGCGTCGAATCATGATCGATCCTCTTCTGCGAGATACAGCTCGTCGAGCGCCGCGCGCTGGCGCTCGAGGTGAACGCGGGCGGCCAGCAGGAGCAGGTAGAACAGGAACAGCGTGAGCGCGCAGAACCAGAAGGGCCCGCGCATGCCGGGTGGCAGAGTCGGCACCACGGTCGTCTTCGGATGCAGCGTCCGCCAGACGTTCACCGACACGTAGATGAACGGCACGTTGACCGAACCGAATACCGCGAGCGCCGCGCCGAGCTTGTCCGATCCGGGTCCGGCGTACTTCCGGACGAAGAGGTACGACACCGAGATCAGCCAGCCGACGAACGACATCGTGAGCCGGGGCTCCCAGTCCCACCAGATGCCCCACGCCTTTCTCGCCCACATCGGGCCGGTAACGATCACAATCAGCCCGAAGAGCGCCGTGAGCTCGGCCGACGCCATGGCGACGCGATCGGCAGCCGGGCTCTTCCGCCACAGGTAGATGGCGCTCGCGACGCCGCACACAAGCGCCGACAGCAGCATCACCATTCCCGACGGCGCGTGAAAGTAGAGAATCTTCGAGACCACGCCCATCGACGACTCGTAGTCGCCCTGCGCGATCATGATCGGCGCGTACGCAAACATCCCCGCCGCCACGACCAGCAGCGGTATAAAAGCCTTCCTCATCGATCGTCTTCCTTTGCGTCCCTCGTGGCCTTTGTTGCCTTTGTGTCCTTTGTTGCCTTTGTGTCCTTGGCATTCATTCCGTCATGACCGGCTCGAAGGTCCAGAGCGACAGCGTCACGAACACGACGTCGAACGCCGCGAGGATGGCGACCCACATCGTCACGCTCGCCGTGTCGGGCGGCGATTGCAGCAGCGCCGCCGTTCCACGCACGCCTCCAATCATCACGGGAATCGTGATCGGATACAAGAGGATGGGCAGCATCACGTCCCGGGACCGCGCACGAACGAGCATCGCGGCGAACAGCGCGCCGACGGCGGCGAAGCCGATGGTCCCCGCGGCCAGCAGCGCCGCGAGGAGCGCGGGCTGTGCGAACAGCGGCGCGTGAAAGAGGATCGCGACGAGCGGCACCAGCACCAGCTCGACGACGGCGAGCAGGAGCAGGATGCCGAGCGTCTTCCCGACGTAGATCGCGGCGCGTGACGCCGGCGCCAGCAGCAGCGCCCGGAGCGTTTCCGCGTAGCGCTCGCGCTCGAAGGTGCGCCCCAGCGCGAGCGTGCCGGCGAACTCGACCGCGATCCACAGGATGCCGGCCGCGGCGTCCTCGAGCGGTTCGCCCTGCTTCACGAACGCGATCGAGAACACCAGCACGCATGAGAGCGCGAACAACAGCGTCGTGTAGAGGATTTCGCGGCTCTTGACTTCGATCGCGAAATCCTTCCGCAGCACCAGCAGCGCCGTCTGCAGGAACATCAGGCGTGCCCCACGACGCCGCGATAGCGCGCGCGCAGGCCGTCGGCCGCCGGCTCGTCGGCCAGCAGCCGCCCCTCCTTGACGAGCGCGATGCGCGTCACCAGCCCGTCGGCAAGATCGAGGTCGTGCGTCGCGACCATGACGATCGTGCCGTCCGCGGCCAGCGTGCGGAGCCGCTCCGACACCAGCGTGACGGCGCGGTCGTCCAGCCCCGTGAACGGCTCGTCGAAGAGCGCCAGCCGCGGTCGATGCAGCAGCGCGCGCTCGACCGCGAGGCGCTGACGCATGCCGCGCGAGAAGCCGCTCACCTCGTCGTCGGCGCGATCGACGAGGCCCGCGCGCTCGAGCGCGGCGTCGACGACGTCGCGCGCGGCGAGTCCGTAGAGCGCGGCGAAGAACGCGAGGTTCTGCCGCGCCGACAGCTCGGGATAGAGGAACAGCTCGTGCGCCAGGAGGCCGAGCCGGCGGCGCAGTGCCGGTCCCAGGTCCGACGCCGGACGGTCGCCGTACCGGACTTCGCCGCTCGTCGGCGTCGTCAGGGTCGCGAGCACGGAGATCAGCGTGGATTTGCCGGCGCCGTTCGGCCCGAGAAGGCCGACGATGTCGCCGGCGCGTGCCGTGAGATTGATTTTCGAGAGCGCGCGGCGGCGGCCGAAATGACGCGAGACGTCGGTCAGCTGGACGGATTCGAAATCGACGCTCACGCTCTGCGCCCGCTCAGGGCGCCCCGACGGCGCCGAGGGTCGCGGCGAGACCTGCGCGGTCGGCAGATGCCGGTCGGGAGTCGTCGCTGTCGAGCGCGCTGTAGACCGGCTCGAGCGAGGAGACGAGCTCTTCGCGCCGCGCGGTGTAGCGGCGATCGTCCACGCGGCCGTTCCGGCGATCGTGTTCGAGCCGCACCAGGTCGTTGAACAGCTTGTCGCGGCGCGCGATCAGACGCTTCCGCTCGGCCGTGTCCGCGGCCGCCGTTTCCATGGGGCGGGTCGCGGCGAACAGGCCGACCAGCGCGATGCCCGTCGCCAGCGTGAGCGCAACGATGCGCGGCGTCGCACTGTGGTGCGGAAACCCGCTGAGCGACAGCACCACCGGCTGACCCGCCGGCACCGCGCCGCCCGTGGCCGCGATGAAGACTTCGCCGTCGGCCGGCAACTCACGCTGTTCCTTGATCTGGATCGAGCTCAGGGTCGTCTCGCCGACTTTCTTGACGACGACGGCCAACTGCTCGAAGTTCGCCGGGAATTGCTGCGCGATGTCGACCGTACCGCTGCCGCCCGGCAGCTCGAATGCGACCTCGACGAAGGTGTGCCCCGGCGCGAATGGGGCCTGGACGGTGACCCGTGTGCCGTTGATGCTCGCCTGCTTCGACGAGCCTTGCATGATCGTTCCGCTGGGGGCGCCCTGCGGCAGGTCGAACACGAACGGCGACGGCGGGTTCACCGCCACGGTCGCGTTGTTCGCGATGTCGAGCAGATAGAACACCTCGACCGTGTCTTCGCCCGGCTGCATGACGATGCGGGACTGGCTGCCGATCGTCAGCGAAGCGGTGACCGCCTGCGGATTGGTCGACGCGGCCGCAGGCTTCGACGTGTTGGTCGCCACGAGCATCAGCCTGATGCCGCCGCGCGTCGGCGACGGAAACTCCCGCGACTCGAGGTGCTCGCCGTCGACGTCGGCGCTGGCTTTCACCGGCACGCCCGGCGTGACCTCGTTGAACTGGGCGCGTCCGGCTTCGTCGGTCTTCACGGTGATGACCTTCGAGCCCATGTGGAGCTCGACCGGATGATTCACGATGTTGTTCGACAGCTGGCCGCGAATGAGCCGCACCGAGATCGCACCGTTCGGCAGATCATCGACCGGCCTCGGGATGCCTGCCATCTCCTTCGGATCCGGCATCTGGAACTGCGCGCGCACCTCCTGGCGCGCGGCACAAAGGACCCAGAGGGCAGAAAGGACACACAGGATCGCCGATTTCCGATTGCGCGGTCGGCGATTCGTGATGCTCATAGCTTCGCCCCGCACGCCTTGCAGAACCTCGCGTCGTAATCGTTTTCAGTCTCGCAGCTCGCGCACGTACGCCCGGCTACGGCCTGCGCGCTACCGGAGTTGTCAGGCATACGGTCCGTTACCGCCTGCGCGCCACGAGCGTCCGCGCCACGGGAACCAGCGTTCGCGGCGGCAGCGTGCTCACCACTGTCCTCGTCGCGCGAGGGCTTCAGCCGGGCGTTCACGTCGCCCTTCCCTTCGAGCCGCTTCGCGAGGTCGCGCTCAATCTGCTCGCGATAGCCCGTGCCGGCGTCGAGCTGGCGGATCAGCCGCGCCGCGCGCGTGCGAAGCCGGCCCGACATCTCCTTCCAGTCCTCGTCGGACAGCCGGCCCATCGCGCGGTCGAACTCGAGCTCCTTGATCGACCGCAGCGCGAGCATCTTTTCGCGCTCGAGCGCGACGCGCGTCCGCTGGCCGACCATCACCGTCCGATCGTCCTCGGGTGACACGAGTGGCCGCACCGTGCGAAGGGCCGCGCAGCCGACGAACGCGGCGGCGCCCATCATGAGACCGAGGAGGATGATGGCGACGGGACCCTGTCCGCGCGCGACGAAGGTCACGGCGGTCGCGCAGCCCAGCGCGGCGAGGACGAAGAACTGCCACGGCTGGAGACCGTCGCTCGGGGTTCGAGGTGCGTCGTTCGGCGTTCGCGACGGGTTAGTCGAGGTCGCGGAGCTCATCGTCGATGCGCTCTTCGAGCGTGGAATCAATCGACGCGGGCGCGTCGGTCGTCGGATCCGCCTTGCGCGTCCATTTCACCGCGGCGAAGCCGACGGCGACCGCGCTGGTGGCGCCAACCAGATACGGAAAGAGCCACGCGAGCCGGCTGAAGCCTTTGTCGAGCGGCGCGCCGAGCATCTCTTCGCTGCCGTACTTGGCGATGAACGCTTGAATGATCTCGTCGTGGTTCTTCCCCTCATCGATGAGCGCGGCCAGCTGGCCGCGCATTTCGTGGGAGGTCGTGCACGGATCTTTCCGGCACTCGGCGATGGTCGCGTGCCCGCAGCTGCCGCAGGTGCAGACGATTTCGTGCTGCATCTGACGCTCGAAGTCGCTGCGGGCGTAGTGCGACGACTGGACGTTCGGATCCGCACTGCCGCCCATCCCCGTCTGCGCCGACAGCCTCGCGCCGCCGAAGACCAGCATCGCGAGCAGCAGCGCCGCCGTGGTGGTGGCGGCATCCGCCGGCAGCTTGGCGAGCGCGAAGGAGTAGGCGCGCTCGGGCAGCAGCGCGATCCCGGTGCCCAGCGCCATGATGCCGAAGCCGAACCAGATCCAGTCCACCAGCGGGTTCACCACAATCTGCAGTGTCGCCGTTTGCGTCGCGAGGTCGTTGGGCTGGAACGCGAGGACGATGTACAGGTCCTCGGCAAACGTGCGCCGGATGGCCACCTCCGTCGTCGGCTCCTGTTCGTGCTTCCGGTACGCCCACTTCGCCGGATACAGCTGGTCGATCTCCTTGCCGTTCTGGAAGATCGACAGATACGCCGTGGTCATCTGCTTCTGACCGTCGTCGCTCACCTTCAGACCGTTGTTGCGAATGGTGTAGCTGGCGATCTTGGCTTCTTGCCCCGGCGTCAGCAGCACCTGCTCGTCCTTCTTGAAGCCGTTGCCGGCGAACCCGAGGAAGATCAGCACGATGCCGAGGTGGACGATGTAGCCGCCGTAGCGGCGCTTGTTGCGGCCGACCAGGCCGATGATCGCCGTCAGCATGTCGGTGCCGGTGTTCTTGCGGCGAATGTTCCCGCCGCGCCAGAACTCCTGCGCGATCGTGCCGAAGACCATCGCCGACATCGCGAAGCACAGCCCCGACGACCAGACGCGGACGCCGAGCGCGGCGAGCGTCGCCGCGGTGACAAGCGCCGCCGCCACCGGGAAGATGAACGAGTCGCGAAGGTTCGAGATCGTCGACTTCCGCCACGCGAGCAGCGGACCGACGCCGGTCAGGAACAGCAGCACGAAGCCGATCGGCACCATCCACTTGTTGAAGAACGGCGCAGCGACGGTGAGGCGGTGGCCGGTCACCGCCTCGCTGAGCGTGGGGAACATCGTCGCGAACAGGATGAAGAGCGCCGAGAACAGCAGCACCCAGTTGTTCACCATGAACGCCGCCTCGCGCGACATCCACGAGTCCAGCTCGTTGCGCGCCTTCAGCAGCGGCAGCCGCCAGATGACGAGCCCGAAGCTGACGCCGAGGATGATGATCATGAAGCCGGTGAACAGCTTCGCGAGGATCGGATCGTCGCCGAACGCGTGCACCGACTGCACGACGCCCGAGCGCGTCATGAAAGTGCCGAAGATCGTGAGGAAGAAGGTGACGATGACGAGCGTGACGTTCCACACGCGCAGCATGCTGCGGCGCTCCTGGACCATCACCGAGTGCAGAAACGCGGTCGCGGTGAACCACGGCAGCAGGCCGGCGTTCTCGACCGGATCCCACGCCCAGTAGCCTCCCCAGCCGAGCTCTTCGTACGCCCAGATCATCCCGAGCGTGAGGCCGAAGGAGAGGAACAGCCAGCTGAACATCGTCCAGCGCCGGACCGCGCGCAGCCACGAGTCGTCCAGGTGGCCTGTCGCGAGCGCCGCGATGCCGAACGCGAAGGGAATCGTCATGCCGACGAAGCCGGTGTAGAGCGATGGCGGATGAATCGCCATGTAGAAGTTCTGGAGCAGCGGGTTCAGTCCCTGCCCATCGGCCGGCGCGGCGGTGAGAGACGTCGTGAACGGGTTCTTGTGCACCACCATCAGGAACAGAAAGAACATCTGCACGACCGAGATGGTGGCGACCACGTAGGGGATCAGCTCGCGATGGCGCTCGCGGTTCACGAACACTGCCAGCGACCCGAAGATCGACAGCAGGAATACCCAGAACATGATCGAGCCGTCGAGCCCGCCCCAGTACGACGTAATCCGGTAGAACAACGGCTGCACGCTGTCCGAGTAATGGGCGACGTACTTGATCGAATAGTCGCCCGTGAGGAACGCGTTGATCAGAACCGCAGACGCCGCCGTCATCAGCGCGCAAATCAGGTAGAACGCGCCGATGCCGCTTTCAATCAGCCGGCGCGAGCGGCGCCGCGCGCCGACGACCGAGATGCCCGCGGCGTAGCTGCAGCCGACGAACGCGAAGAGGAGGAGAAACGTCCCCAGTGAAGCCATTTTGCCCTACGTTCCCGATGCCGCGGATTTACTCGCCGCCTCGTACTTCGAGGGACACTTGGCCATGACGCCGTTCGGATCCGTGTGGAATCCGGTCGGCGTGAGTCGCCCCTTCAGCACGACCTCGGCTTCGTCCTTGAACGTGTCCGGTACGATGCCGGTGTACGTCGCATCGACGACGCCGCCGTCGGGCAGAGTCGAGCGGGCGGGGTTGTTCTGCACCCTGAACTTGTATTCGAGCGAGTCGCGCTTGCGAAAAATCGATCCCGGTACAACATAGCCATGCAGCTGGAGCTGTTTGTCGTGCCACTGCTGCTGGTCCGAGACGACCTCGTTGATGTTCTTGTAGTACTCGGTGCCGTCGCGCAACGTGGACCACATCATCAGCGCGAAGGCGCCGACAAGAACGACACTGGTCGCTGCGATTTTGATATATCGATGTGTCATAAGGACTTCCGGGGGAAAGCGCCAACGCTCAGAATAGCCTGACCGCCCTGGGGATGCAAGGAAATGGCGCCGGGCCGAAATTCAGCCGCCTCAGCCGGCCTCGGGCCGACGCAGGAATCCGTCAGTACGGCCTTCACGACGCGGTCACAGCGCCTCGCCTGGAACTGGAACGCGGCCGGCGTCGCCGGCGCAGGCCCAGCGCTCGGATAAGGCTGCGGCGATGTGAGGCTTTCCATGACCGCGAGCGGGCCTCGAGCCAGACGTTCAACGTCCGCCTCACCGACGCGAAGATGGCCGAGTTGGCTGAGCACCGGAAATCTCTCTCAGAAGCTGGTGCACGCACGCAACGGGCAATCCGACAACGTTCGAATAGGACCCTTCGATGCGCGGGATGAAGCGAGATGCCAGGCCCTGGATGGCATACGCGCCCGCTTTGTCGCGCCCTTCCCCGCTGGCGACGTACCACGCGATCTCATCCTCTGACAGCGCGCGAATGTCGACGGCGGTAGTCTCGACCCGGCTGACCTCATACGCGCCCTGCCTCAGGCTGACGCCGGTCAGGACCTCGTGGCGCTTGCCCGACAGTCGCCGCAGCATCGCAGCTGATTCGCCGTCGCCGCTCGGCTTGCCAAGGATCTCGCCCGCGATGACGACCGCCGTGTCGGCGCCGACGATCACGACGTCGGTTCGCAGGGGCGGACGTTCGTGTCCGCCCGCGCCGACGCGGGGGGCGGCTCCTGCGGCTCCGGTCGTCACATCTGCTTGCGCCGAGGCGGACTTGTCCGTCGCGAGCCGCCGCACGTACATCGCCGGCGATTCGCCAGGGCGAATCGATTCGTCGACGGTCGCGACGACGACCTTGAAGTCGTATCCCGCCGCGCGCAGGAGCTCGGCCCGGCGCGGCGACGCCGATGCCAGGATGAGACGCATGCTAGAATTTTGACATTCAGCGTTCGAGATTCCAAGTTACATGCGCCCGCTTTCTCATGCCGTGCCCGGCGCGCTCGTCGAGCTGCTCCGCGCGACGCCGCTCTCCGACGGCAAGGTGACTTTCGCGTGGGGCGCGGCCGTCGGCCCGGCGCTCGTGCGCGTGACGGCTGTGAAGCTCGAGGGGCGCGTGCTGCTCGTCGAAGCCGCGAGCGCGCAGTGGTCGCACGAGATCCTGCGCTCCTCGCCAACCATCCTGAACCGGCTGCGCGGGTTTCTTGGCCCGGATGTCGTCGACCGGATTGAAACGCGCACGAACCCCAATCTGCAATCTGCAATCAAATCTGCACTCTGAAATCTGCCATCTGCAATGCGTGAATCAGTCATCGTCTCAGCCGTTCGCACCCCGACCGGCAAGTTCCTCGGCGCGCTCAAGAGCTTCACCGCCACGCAGCTCGGCGCGCGCGTCGTCGCCGAAGCGGTCCGCCGCGCGGGCATCGACTCCGAGATCGTCGACGAATGCATCATGGGCAACGTCGTGTCCGCGGGGCTCGGTCAGAATCCCGCCCGCCAGGCGGCGCTCAACGGCGGGCTGCCCGATCATGTGAGCGCGCTCACGATCAACAAGGTCTGCGGCTCCGGCCTGAAGGCCGTGATGCTCGCGGATCAGGGCATCCGGGTCGGCGACATCGACGTCGCGGTCGCCGGCGGCATGGAGTCGATGAGCAACTGCCCGTACCTGCTGCCGCGCGTGCGCGACGGCCTGCGCATGGGCAACGGCGAAGTCGTCGACTCGATGATCAACGACGGTCTGTGGTGCGCGTTCGAGCAGTGCCACATGGGCAACTCCGGTGAGGTCGTCGCGGAGTATTACAAGATCAGCCGGGCGGCGCAGGACGACTACGCCGCGCGAAGCCATCAAAAAGCGGCGCGCGCCGCCAGCGACGGCGCGTTCAACGAAGAAACCCTGCCGATTACGATCCCGCAGAGACAAGGCGACCCGATCGTCGTCGATCGCGACGAGGGGATCCGGCCGGAGACGACCGTGGACACGCTCGCGGCGTTGAAGCCGGCGTTCAAGAAGGACGGTACCGTCACGGCCGGCAACGCGCCCGGCGTGAACGACGGCGCGTCAGCGCTCGTCGTGATGGCGGAGGTGCGCGCCCGGTCGCTCCAACTCGCACCGCTCGCGCGCATCGTCGGCCAGGCGACCAGCGGGCTCGCGCCGAAGTTCGTCCTCATGACGCCCGTCGAAGCCGTCCGCCGCGTCGCGGAGAAAGTCGGCTGGGATCTGAAAGACGTCGACCTGTTCGAGCTGAACGAAGCGTTTGCGGTGCAGGCAGTCGCCGTGCTGAACGAGCTCGGCATCGATCGGGACAGGGTGAACGTGAACGGCGGCGCTGTCGCACTCGGACATGCGATCGGTTCGAGCGGCGGCCGCGTCCTGACGACGCTGCTCTACGCGCTGAAGCAGAGGAACCTGAAGCGCGGCATCGCGACGCTCTGTCTCGGCGGGGGCAACGGCGTCGCGCTCGCTGTCGAACGCGTCTGACAGAGCAAATGCAACCACGACGACACGAAGACTCGAAGGACTCACGAAGAAAACCAAACCTTCGCTTCTTCGTGCTTCTTCGTGTCCTTCGTGCTTTCGTGGTCTCGGCAGTGGTCCCGGCAGGAACATGATCAAAACCATCGGCGTCATCGGTGCCGGCACGATGGGCAACGGGATCGCCCAGGTGTTCGCGCAGTCCGGATTCGAGGTGCGGCTGGTGGACGTGGCGCAGCCGATGCTCGATCGCGCGCGCGCGTCGATCGAGAAGAGCCTCGGAAAACTCGTCGAGAAGGGGAAGCTCACGGCCGCTGATCGCGACGCCGCCATGGGACGCCTTGCCACCTTCACGACGGCCGATCGGCTCAGCGACGTGGATTACGTCGTCGAGGCGATCGTCGAGAACGCGGAGGCCAAACGGGCGTTGTTCACGAGCCTCGACGCGATCGTGCGAAGCGACGTGATCCTCGCGTCGAACACCTCCTCGATCTCCATCACGGTGCTTGGTGCGGCGACGAAGCGCCCGGACAAGGTGCTCGGCATGCACTTCATGAACCCGGTGCCGCTGATGACGCTCGTGGAAGTGATTCGCGGGCAGGCGACGTCGGCCCAGTCGATGCACATCGCGTCGGAGCTCTGCGCGAAGCTGGGCAAGACGCCGGTCGAAGCGGCCGACTACCCCGGCTTCATCGCGAACCGGATTCTGATGCCGATGATCAACGAGGCGATCTTCGCGTTGATGGAAGGCGTCGGGACGCCCGAGGCGATCGACACCGTGATGAAGCTGGGGATGAATCATCCGATGGGGCCGCTGACGCTCGCCGACTTCATCGGCCTCGACGTGTGCCTCGCGATCCTCGACGTGCTGCACGACGGACTCGGCGATCCGAAGTACCGGCCGTGCCCGCTACTGCGCCGCATGGTCGCCGCGGGACAGCTCGGTCGAAAGTCCGGTCAGGGCTTTTACGCGTACTAACCAGATCACGACGAGGATCGGCACCAGGATCGCCAGTTCCTGACACACGGCCAGCACATTCTGGCGGATGATCGCCGGAGTCAGAAAGTGCTGCCGCGCGGTCTGCCGGAACAGGTCCCAGTCCGAGATGTACCACGCGTCGCTGAAAGGCCACAGCAGCTGGATGCCGCGGGGCGGAAAGCTGTCCGCGCCGAGCCAGTCGAGCAGCAGGTGCGACGCGTAGGCGGCGCCGCATCTCAGCGTCGTGCGCCAGCGAGTGACCTGCCCTGTCACGGCGGCCGCGATCATCATGACGAGGAGGTCCGCAGTCACGCTGTGCGTCGCGGCGCGGTGAGAGCCCGGCCACAGCAGGTCGAGGTCCGGCGTAGTCGCCAAGAGCGCGCACGCGATGATCAGGCGGTCGGACGAGGGTCGACGCTCGACGAGATCCACCGCCCAGACCACGGCTACCGCTCCAAGCGCATGGCCAATTGGGCTAGGCATTCAGGGGCCTATCATCGCAGATTCTGCGATCGGGCGGCTTGTGAGGCGAAAGTGACCACGCGCGTAACCATCTGATTCGTTGTTAGTTCCAGCGCTGCACTTACGTTATTGCGCTTGACTTTCGCCCGGCACGCCTTTAGAATGGCCGGGCTTCGCGACCCTGAGGGCAGCTGCTGCGAAAAGCCCCCTCACCAGGGCCGCGCTACGAAAGCGTAGGGCGAGCCGTTCAGGCCCGCCGAGAGGAGAATCCATGCCGCCGATCGAGAGAGACGAACGTCAGGAGCGAGAACGCCAGAAGGCCGTGGAGATCGCCTTCGGTCAAATCGAAAAGCAGTTCGGGAAGGGCTCGATCATGCGCCTGGGCCAGAAGGGCGCCATCCAGCCGATTGACTTCATCCCCACGGGCGCCATCAGCATCGATTTCGCTCTCGGAATCGGCGGCGTGCCTCGCGGGCGGGTCGTCGAAATCTTTGGCCCGGAATCGTCGGGCAAGACGACGTTGGCGCTGCAGGTGATCGCGGAAGCGCAGAAACTGGGCGGCATGGCGGCGTTCGTCGACGCGGAGCACGCGCTCGACGCCGCGTACGCGCAGAAGCTGGGCGTCGACATCGACAACCTGCTCGTGTCGCAGCCGGACAACGGCGAGCAGGCGCTCGAGATCGTCGAGGTGCTCATCCGCTCGAACGGCGTCGACGTGGTCGTCGTCGACTCGGTCGCGGCGCTGGTGCCTAGGGCAGAAATCGAAGGCGAGATGGGCGAAGCGCAGATGGGCCTGCAGGCGCGGCTGATGTCGCAGGCGCTCCGGAAGCTCACGGGCGCGGTGTCGAAGTCGAAGTGCTGCCTGATCTTCATCAACCAGCTGCGCGAAAAGATCGGCGTCATGTTCGGCAACCCCGAAACGACGACCGGCGGCCGCGCGCTGAAGTTCTACTCGTCGGTGCGCATGGACATCCGCCGCATCGCGAGCATCAAGGACGGCGATGTGGTGGTCGGCGGCCGAACGCGCGTCAAGGTCGTAAAGAACAAGGTCGCGCCGCCATTCCGCGAGGCCGAGTTCGACGTCATGTACGGGGAAGGCATTTCGAAGACCGGCGATCTGCTCGACCTTGCCGTCGACAAGCGGATCGTCGAAAAGAGCGGCGCCTGGTTCGCCTACGGCGGCGAGCGACTCGGTCAGGGCCGCGAAAACGCGAAGCAGTTCCTCAAGGACAACCCCGAGATCTACAAGACCATCGAAGAGCGGGTGCGCCGCGAGCTTGGCATGGCGAGGGAAGCGGAGCCGACGACGGTTTAGGCTCCGCCTAGCCATGACAACCTTCCTCCCCGGCCGACCTGTCCAAGCGGGCATGCGATATCTCACAGTTCTTACGCTGGTGCTGGCCCAGACCCTCTTGGCCCGGGCTCAGGCCCAAACCGACGTCCGCGGTACGTGGACGGCTGAGCTTCGCAACGCGAAGGTGTTTCTGCAGGTCCGTACCGCCCCGCCGAAGGAATGGAACGGCGATCGCTGGGGCGGCGACTGGAATATGGGCCAGAGCTTCCCCATCGAGGAGTTCCCCGGCCTGCCCCCGAACGACGACCAGTTCTCGGTCACGAACATCAAGTTCGATCTGCACCGCGAGGCCGGCACGCTCGCCTTCGAGGGAGCGTTCCGCGACGGCCGCGGCGCCGGCCTCTTCACGTTCACCCAGCGGCCCCAATACACCGCGGAAATGCGCGCGCTCGGCTACACCGAGGATCTGCCGATCTGGCGGCGGTTTCAGCTCGCGGTGCACGACGTCGGACCGAAGTACATCCGCGATCTGAAGAGCGAGGGCTACGACAAGCTGACGCTCGATCAGATTCAGCGGGCGAAAAGCCACGGCGTCACCATGGAATTCATCCGCGGGCTCAAGGCGGAAGGATTCCGCGCGGTCGCCCTCGAGACCCTCGTGCGCACGCGCGACCACGGCGTCACCGCCGAGTACATCAAGGCGCTGAAGGCCGAGGGATATACGACGGCGAGCCTCGACGAGCTCGTGCGTCTGCGGGACCACGGCGTCACGCAGCTGTATATCCAGGAGATGAGGAAGGCGGGCTTCGCGAACACGGCGATTGACGATCTCGTCCGCGCGCGCGATCACGGCGTCACGCCGGAGTTCGTGGCTGAGATCCGCGGGCTCGGCCTCAGCGTCACCGGCCTCGATCAGTACGTCCGGCTGCGCGACCACGGCGTTCGCGCCGCCTTCGTGCAGGACCTGAAGGCTGCCGGATACGACAAGCTCGGAGCCGAGGAGCTGATCCGCCTGCACGACCACGGCGTGACATCGGCTTTCGTGCGCGATCTCGGGGCGCAGGGATTCAAGAACCTCGCGCTCGAAGACGTCGTGCGCGCCAAGGATCACGGCGTCAGCTCCGACTACATCGCCGACATGAAGGAGCTCGGGCTGAAAGACCTGTCGCTGTCGCAGATCGTGCGCCTGCGCGACCACGGTATCACGCCCGGGTTCGTGAATCACGTGCGCGCCAGGGGCTTCAAGCCCGCCGATGCGGACGAGCTGGTGCGTCTGAAAAACACCGGCCTGTATCGCTAACGATCGTAGAATTCGCTCGTCCAACGAGCGATGAGGTTTCTCGGCGACGTTCGGTTCGCGCTCCGGATTCTCGCCCGCAATCCCTCTTACGCGGCCGCGGCCGTCACGGTGCTGGCGCTCGGTATCGGAGCCGTGACGGCGATGTTCACCGTGGTGCGCGCCGTCCTCCTGCAGCCGCTGCCGTACCGCGACGCCGACCGCCTCGTGACGTTTCGCGTCGACGGCCCCGCCGTAGCGCACGCGCCGTTGCTGACCGGTGAGGAATTCTTCGCGCTGCGCGAGCGGACGGATGTCTTCGAGGCCGTCGCCACCGTCAACGATTCCCAGGGGAGCCTCACGGGCGTGGACGACATGGAAGTCGTCACCGCCGCGTCAGTCAGCGACAACTACCTGCCGCTGCTGGGCGCGTCCCCCGTGCTTGGCCGCACCGTGAATGCGCGGGAGGACCTGGGGACGCCGTACATTCGCGCCGTCAACGTCGGCTATGACCTCTGGCAGCGCCGCTGGCGCGGCGATCCGGCGCTGGTCGGCCGGCACATCGAGGTGAACAACATCGACGTGGTGGTGGTCGGCATCATGCCGCGGGGCTTCCGCGCGTATCTCGGATCGGGCACCAACCTGGCCGACCATATCGACATCTGGTTTCCCGGGGCGCCGGACTTCACGCCGACGTCGCGGAATGTACCGGGCCTCGCGAAACTTCGCCGCGGCGTCTCGATCGCCGCCGCGCAGGCAGCGGTCGACACGTTCATCGCGCAGTTCATCGCGGCGCATCCATCCAATTACGGCCTCGGCCCCGTCAGGCTGACCGTTGTTCGCCTCGACGAAGACCTCGTGCGCGACGTCAAGCCGGCGCTCGTGGCTCTGGCCGGCGCCGTCACCTTCGTGCTGCTCGTCGCGTGCGCGAACCTGACCAACCTGCTGCTGGCGCGCGCCACGGCCCGTGCGCGGGAGCTGGCCGTCCGGCGCGCGATTGGCGCCTCCCGCGCCCACGTCGTTCGGCAGCTGACGACGGAAAGCGTCGTGTTGTGGCTCTTCGGCGCCGCCGCGGGCCTGCTCGTGGCGCGGTGGGCCGTCGACGCGTTGCTGCAGCTTGCGCCCTCGACTCTGCCGCGGCGCGAGCAGATCGGCATCGACCTCACGGCTGCGGCGTTCGCGGCGGTGGTGTCGCTCAGCTGTGCGGCCGTATCTGGGCTGATTCCCGCGTGGCACGCGACGCGCGAAGATGTGACGGGCACATTGAAGCGCGATCCGGCGACTGCACCGGCTGGGGCGATGACACGCGGCCTGCTGGTCGCGAGTCAGCTCGCCTTGTCGCTGATGCTCCTGGTCGGCGCCGGGCTCATGACGCGCGCGTTCCTGAACCTGATCACGGTGCCGCTCGGCTTCGATCCCTCGCACGTCCTGACACTGACCGTCGACGCGCGGGCGTTCTCGGCCAATACGTCGGCGGACGAGCGGCTGCGTGCTTACAACGGCGCGGCCGATGCAGGGCGTCGCCTCCCGGGTGTAGATAGCGTCGCGATCGGCCTGCCGGTGCCGCTGAGCGACACGCGCCTCGCCCAGCGCTTCGCGACGGGGGCTGACGCGCCCGAGCAGGTGGCGACGCAGTTCATCGCTCTTCCTGGCTTTGCCGAGACGCTCCACATCCCGCTGCGCGCCGGGCGCACTTTCACTACGGCCGACAATGTGCGCAGCGATCCGGGCGTTCTCGTCGACGAGCGCCTCGCCGCGTCCGCGTGGCCAGGTCGGCGCGCCGTCGGTCAGCGATTGATGCTCGGGCCGAGCGGCGGCACGCGTACGTCGGCGGAGGTCATCGGCGTCGTCGCGCACGTGCAAACGATCGATGTACGCGCCGACGCACGGCCGCAGATCTGGGTGACGTATCCGACGCGTCTCTTCTTCCAAATGGGCATCGTCGTCCGGACGCACGGCGACCCGGCCGCGATCGCGCCGGCCGTCAGACAGACCATCGAGCATCTGGGCCCGCGGCGGCCGCTGACCGATGTGCGAACGCTCGAGGATTACGTTTCCGCCGCATCCGCCGATACCATGTTCGCGCTGTTCGTGTTCAGCGTCTTCGCCATCATCGCCGTCGTGCTCACCTCGGTCGGCGTCTACGGCGTGGTCGCGTACACGACCGCGAGGCGCACGCGCGAGATTGCCGTGCGGCGGGCGCTCGGCGCCGACGCGCGCGCGATCGTGATGCTGGTGCTGCGCGAAGGTCTCGCCTGGACGGCCGGCGGCGTGCTCGCGGGCGCGACCGGCGCCCGCCTGCTGTCGCGATGGCTCGAGTCGCTGCTGTTTCAGGTGAAATCGACTGACGCGCCGACCCTCATCGTCGTCGCTGCGCTGCTTGCAGCCATTGCGCTCGTCGCGAGCGCGCTGCCCGCTATCCGCGCGGTCGGCGTCGACCCGATGGGCGCCTTGCGGTCGGAGTAAACCACACGGTATGATCGTGAGAATTGGTGAGTTGGTGAATTTGTGAATTGGTGAATTCCCGATCCCCTGATTGAATTCACCACATCACGAAGCCACCAATTCACCAATTGTCGTGATCCCACCCCGTGGCGAGGTAGCTCAGTTGGTAGAGCATACGACTGAAAATCGTAGTGTCGACAGTTCGATTCTGTCCCTCGCCACCATTTTCTCGAACAATTTGGAAGGTCTCAAGAACCGTCATCCGTGAAACCCCGGTCGGGTGACGAACGGGTGACAATCGATAGCGCCTCACACGCATTTTCAGCCCACCTGCACGTTCTCGTCTGATCGCTGCGCGAGTCGATCGACGCGGCGCTGGCGCGCTTGCCGCATCGATTCCGCCAACGAGTTCGCTCGCGCGTTCATGTAGCGCTGTGTTGTGGTGATATTCGCGCGACCGGCGAGCCTCTGCAGTTCGTGCACAGGAACTCCCTCGTCGGCGAGACGCGACAGCGCCTCGTGTCGCAGGTCGTGCCAGTGCAGGTTGATCTTCCGAAGCGCCTCTCTTTCGAGTCTCCGCTTAGCTACTTTCCGGTGAAGAAATGACCGCTCAGCGAGCTGTTCTGTCCCGATCGCGCGGCCGGCTCGGTGTCCGATCGTTTCAAATCGCCGGCTTCTATCCGGCGGCCCGCGCCACGACAGGGTCGCGGTACTCAT
>WNEY01000938.1_pt1 | contig 45224 bp, 42 predicted proteins | sample 5400531 | NCBI WGS metagenome assembly WNEY01 (sample SAMN13153338, study PRJNA577476) | soil metagenome | isolation source: 200 cm saprolite under Douglas fir tree site 1 | place: USA:California | collected 2015-04-18 | reverse complement strand
CCTTCCGATGGAACCGCTCGAGCGCGTCGAGGAGGAACGCCTCCGCCCGCTTCGGATCGTCGCGGCTCGCCGCGAAGACCCCTGCCGCGAGGAGCGCCTGGGACACGACGTCGGCATCGCCGGAGGCCTTGGCCTCGTGCAGCCCCGCGTCGAACGCGGTGCGGGCGTCGTCCCATCGACGGAGCTCCAGGAGGGCGTTCCCATGACGCAGGAGCGCGAGGGCGCGGGAGGCGGGGTCCGGGGCCTTCTGAACGAGGTCGGCGTAGAGGGTCGCGGCCTCGTCCCATCGGAGGGCCCGCTCCTTCTCAAACCCGTCGCGGAGCGTGGCAGCGAACGCGTCAAGATCCATGGGGCGACCAGTTCGCCGGTCGTAACCGGCCGGGCGTTTTCTCTCTTTGCCCGGGGACCGCCTCAGTCGCGCCGCGCGACGTCCTCGACGGCGGAGACGATCCGCTCAATGTCGGCCGGGCCGACGCCCGGGTGGATGGGCAGCTCGAAGAGGCCCGGGATCACGGCCTCGGCGACGGGACACCGACCCCGGAGCTTCAGATCGCGGAGCGCCTTCTGCTTGTACAGCGGCATCGGGTACGAGGGCCGACAACCGATTCCGTCCTCCGTCAGGTCCTCGACGATCTCGTCGCGGGACCGCGGGAACGCGTCCTCCCGGCGCACGACGTACTGGTAGTATGCGTGGACCATCCAGTTGCCCTCGGAGGGCGGCACGAGCCCCTCGATCCCGTCGAGCCCTTTCGTGAGGGCGCGGGCGTTCGCGCGCCGCTGCTTCACCCAGCCGTCCAGCTTCCGGAGTTGCACCAGGCCGATCGCCGCTGCGATCTCCGTCATCCGGTAGTTGTAGCCGAGCGCGACGTGCTGATACTTCGACGCCTCGCCGTGGGACCGGAGGAGGCGGGATTTCGAGGCGATGTCGTCGTCGTCCGTGACGATCATGCCGCCCTCGCCCGTCGTCATGTTCTTCGTCGGGTAGAAGGAGAAGCACGCGGTCGCGCCGAGCTTACCGGCCTTCTTGCCGTGGTATTCGGCGCCGGCCGCTTGGGCCGCGTCCTCGATGACGGGGATCCCGCGCTCGGACGCGGCCTCCAAAATCGGATCCATCTCCGCGGTCTGGCCGTACAGATGGACGGGGACGATCGCGGCCGTCTTCCGGGTCATCGCCCCGCCGACTCTCGCGGGGTCCATGTTGTACGAGGCGCGGTCGACGTCGACGAATACGGGTTTCGCGCCGCAGAACAAGACGGTCGAGGCGGTCGCGAAGAACGTCAGGGGCGGGATGAGGACCTCCTGGCCTTGCGTGATTCCGTGGGCGAGGAGGGCGATGTGCAGTGCGGCGGTGCCATTGGCGACCGCGATCCCGTGCTTGCGTCCGAGGTCTGCGGCGAAGGCATCCTCGAAGGCCTTGACCTTGGGACCTTGGGCGAGCATGCCCGAGGCGAGGACCTCCTTGACCGCGGCGAACTCGTCCTCGCCGAGGATCGGACGAGCGATCGGGATCATCCCAGGCGCGGAACGGACGCCGGCGTATGAAGGTTCGCCACTCGCTAGCGGCGGCGGGAACGAGCGGGCCGCGACGCCTTCGTCAACCTCGGAAACCGCTTGTCGTCGTAGGTGCAGTGCATCGTCCGGTCGAGAGGGCGGCCGCACTCACACACCCAGCCGATCCGTTTCGCGGGGACCCCGGCGACGAGCGCGTGGGGGGGAACATCTTTCGTGACGACGGCACCCGCGGCGACCATCGCGTGGTGTCCGATTCGCACGCCGCACACGATCGTGGCATTGGCGCCAATCGACGCATGGTCCTCCACGTCAGTCGGCGTGATCGCCCATTGTTCCGTCACCGCCCTCGGGTACTTGTCGTTCGTGAAGACCGCGTGCGGGCCGATGAATACCCCGTTGCCGATCGTCACGCCGTCGTAGACCGTCGCGAAGTTCTGGAACTTGCAGTCATCCCCGATGACGACGTTCCTGTCGATGTAGACGTCCTTCCCGACCCGGCAGTTGCGGCCGACGCGTGCGTTCTCCCGGACTTGCGCCCAATGCCAGATTGTCGTGCCGTCGCCAATCGTCGCGGCGGGCGAAACATCGGCGGTCGGATGGATGCGGGTGGCCATGGCCCCGATACCGCATCGCGCCTCCGATATGAAACCTGCACCCTTTGGCGGGCCATCCGACTCGAATGATTTCGATTCTCGTATCGGGAACGAAAACCAGGGCCTACCCTTTAAGTCGCCATGATGCGAGCGGCGCCGCGTGCAAGGTCACGTCGTCACTGGGAGCGAGAGCGCGCAGGCTCTTGTCTCGCACGGCTTCGACTGGACAAAGGCGCTTACGGCCGCCCTCGGCTCGACGAGCGCGATCGTCATCGTACTCGCCCTCCTCATCCCCCTGAACCTCGCGGGCGGCTTCGGGATCCTCCTTTCGTTCGTCCTGTCCGACGCAATCGTCCTGATGCTGACTCCGCCGCTGATTCGAAAAATGATCGCCGGTGGGATGATGGGCGTCGACGTGAACAAGACCGCCAAAGTCTCCGTGGCCGAGCTCGGGGGAATCGCGGCTCTGTTCGCTTTCTCGATCTCGCTGACCTTGGTCGTGGGGATTCAGAAGCTGCTCGGAGACGTCGCAGAACCGCCTTTCCTCGCCGCGATCAGCGTGTTCTTCATGGCCGCGATAATCGGGCTGATCGACGACGTCTCGGACTTGCGGCAACGCCTCAAAGCGGTGGCGGTCGCCTTCGCCGCCCTACCTCTGACCCTCGTCCATCTTGGGGCCCCCGCAATCGACTTGCCCTTCGGATTCTCCCTCGACTTCGCCGGTCAGTGGCACTTGCTGTACTGGCTCATCCTGGTGCCGATTGGCGTGACCGGCGTCGCAAATGCCATGAACATGTCGGCGGGCTACAACGGGCTGGAGTCGGGCCAGATTGCCGTCATCTCCCTTTCGTTGCTCGTCGTTAGCGCCATACGCGGCGCGCCCGAGGTCGCGCTCCTCGTGTTCGGCGCGGTCTTCGGTTGCTCCGCCGGCCTGTTCGTTTTCAATCGCTACCCCGCCAGGATTTTCATCGGCGACATAGGGACCCTCGGTCTGGGAGCAGCGGTGGCGGCCGGTGTCATCCTCGGTCACATCGAGTTCTACGGAGTGATTGCGATCGCACCGGCGTTCTACGAGATGATTGCGACAGGGTACTTCGGGCTCCATGGGGCGAACGGAAACCGCAAGAAGGCGTACCGGAATCCCGTCTTCCTTCCGAACGGCGAGATTGGCGCGCCGGCGGGAACGAAGTACTACACGTTGGCCTCTTGGCTGCTCTCCCGCAAGCCAAGGACCGAGAAGGGCCTCGTTCGGTCGATCCTGCTCTTCTATGTCGTCAGCGGCCTCTGCGCCGTTGTATTCAGTTTGGTCTGAGCCATGGTCCACGCGGTGAAGGCACTTAGCGACGTAGGACTCGCCCGACGTGTCGCAATGGTCGCGTACACCGAGTACGCATCCGATCCCCGCGTCCGTCGGACAGCCGAGACATTGGTGGCCGAAGGACACCGGGTCGAAGCAATCGTCCTCCGACCAAAATCGGGTCTGTCCGCGGCCGAGCTTGATGGCGTCCATTTGCACGAAGTCCCTTTGAGCGGGAGGCGCGGGGGCGGAATGCGGTACCTCTACCAGTACGCCGTCTTCTTCCTCCTAAGCTCCGTCCTCTTATTTCGATTGTATCGGCGCATGAGGTTCAATCTGATTTACGTCCACTCGTTGCCCGACTTTCAGGTGTTTTGCGCGCTCCCTTTCAAGTTCATGCGAATCCCGGTGCTGCTCGACCTGCACGAGCCGATGCCAGAAATCGTCGTCGCCCGATTTGGGAGGCCGACTCGATCGGCATGGTTCCGGCTCTCCGCCGCGGTCGAGAGGCTGAGTTGCCTCTTCGCCGACCACGTCATCGCTGCGAACGACGGAATTCGCAACGCGGTCGTGTCCCGGCGCCTTCCTCCCTCCCGCGTCACGACCGTCTACAACGTCTACGAAGTCGGTCCGCAGCCCGTCTCGCCGGAGGATGTGCGGCGTCGTCTCGGACTTCCAGAAGGGCGTCTCCTGGTCCACGCCGGGGGAGTCAGTCCGGAGCGGGATCTCGCGACGCTAGTTGAAGCCGTTGCGCTGTTGTCAGGTTACGATGACGTCCATTTGGTGATTGCCGGAGAGGGAGCCCCCGATTACATCGAGACGTTGCGAGGGCTCGCGCGTCACCTGGGCGTCGAGGACCGCGTCCGATTTGTACCGAAGATGCAACTGGAACTGGCGAGGGCTCTCGTCGCCCTCTCCGAAATCGGCATTGTTACCCTCGAGTCGAACCCGCTTACCCAGCTCGCTTGGCCGACACGGCTCGTCGAATTGGTGGCCCTCCGAAAGCCGCTCGTGGTTCCGCAGCTCCCCCTACTCGCGTCGGTGTTGCGGGATGCCGCCCGATATTATCCCCCTGGGGACGCGCACGGCCTGGCGAGGGCTCTGAAGGAGGTCCTCACCAACAAACACGAGTGGGAGTCCAAGGCGGAGGAAGCAGCACGGGTCTGCCAACAGTTCGACGGCAAGCGAGCCCGGGCTACGCTGCTCGAAATTCTGCACCGGATGGACAATCCGACGATCCCGTCTTCCGCGCCCGCGACGGAGGTTGAGTCAATATGATCTCGGCAGGAATCTTGGAACACGTCCCCATCGATTGGGCAACGGTTCCCTTCATGATTGGTTCGTTCACCCTTGACTTAGGTCGTTGTCTTTTCCAGGACGAGAAGGATCTCACTCGACTTGTCGAGTAGAACGGGGAACTTCACAAAGAACTGGGTCGGGATGCTCCTTAGGATCCTGGTCAGACCTCGGACGTGCGTGACCTGAAAAACGCCCTTCGCGGATCGGAGTCGGAACAGTCCATGGGTCATTGAGGCAATTTCGGAGTACGTAACGGGTCGGTCGTAAGGCTGTCTTCGATCGCCGAGCCCGCCCGTCGCTTCTGGGAGAGGTGTTGTGAGGATCACGCAACCACTCTCGCGAAGCACGCGCCAGCACTCGCGGACTAGAAGACATTTTTCCACCACGTGTTCAAGCGCGTCGAGCATGAGAACGGTCCCGAATGAACCCGAACGAAATGGAAGCCGGGTCCCATCCGCTCTCGCAACCTCCCCATGCCGCTGGGCGCCTTTCAACGCACGAAGGGAAATGTCGCAGCCGATGGCCTCGATCGATCGTTCGTCCAAGACGGACATGGCGATTCCGTTTCCACAGCCCAAATCGAGGATTCTCCCAGAATTGGTCGAGACTAGCTCCACCGCGCGTTTCCGCAACGCCCCTGCGCCTGCGTCTCTCCAGTCATCAGACGCGTCCCATACGTGTTCCCAGAAGTGCTCGTAGTCCCTCACGATTCTTTCCTTGCTGATCATTTCATCCTAACCCCGCCAGGTTTGTCGTCCCAGGACCGCTGACGCGGATGAGGGATCACCGCGCTGCGCGCCGATGCCTCGTCCCGGACTTGTCGAAGAATGGTCGCAATCGATCGCGCCGTGGTTCGAAAGTCGATTGCCGCCCTGATCGCGGGGTCGATGGAGCCGCCTTTCATCCGTCTCGCGGAAAGGGCATCGCGCAGCGCGCGCGCGAACGACGCGGGGTCTGGCTCAACGACGACACCCGTTGCTCCGCGAAGGAAGTGACGAGCTCGACCGACGTCGGTGGAGACAACCGGCAGTCCGGACCCAAGCGCCTCCAGGAGGACGATGGGGAGCCCCTCATAAGTGGAGGTAATCGCGAGGACGTTTGCGACCGCCATGAGATCCAAGACTTGGTCGTGGCTAGTCCGAGGTACCCACCGAAGCCAAGGTCGACTGGACAATGTGGTGGCGAGCCGGTCCCCTTGCGGACCCTCTCCGACCACCACGGCGTTGAATTTCTGCCCCGAGGATGCCAGGTAGTCGCAGGCCGCGAGGAATAGAGATACGTTCTTCTCCGGCGAGAGACGCCCTACGAACAAGATGATTGAGCTTTCCTCATCGATTGCGAAGTCCCGTCGGGGCGAACCCTTGGGCCGGTGCTCGAAAGCGCCGAGCTCGACCCCGATCGACATCGAGACGAATTTTTCGTCTGGCTCCCGATGGTAGCGGTGCGCGTAGTATTCACGCACTCGATCCGTGACGCAAATCACTCGACGGGCGTTCCTGATGGCACGCGGTTCGATGAACGCTCGGAAAAGGAGCGCGGAAACTCGACCGCGCCTTATCCGCAGGGTCTCTGAGACAACCCCATGGGCCAGGAGGACAGTAGGCAGGTCCAGGTTCCGAAGGGCCCAGGAGTAGTGCTCCGCGTTCGCGAGGACGACCGATTCCTCAGGGACGTGGAACTTTCGGGTTCGGACGAACTTCTTGAGCGCGCGAACGTATTCCGACTCCGACCGGACACTCGCGAGGACCGGAAAGAAATGGACAGAGCTTCCATGGGACTCATGCGGGCCGACTCCCAGCACCGTCAATTCCAACCCAACCTCCGAAGACACGGCGCAGAGCATCCGAACGAAAGTCTGCACGCCGCCACCAACATCCGGACCGTCCAACGAGGCGGAGAATGGAACGATGACGGATTGGGGCCCGACGGACAGAAAGGTCACCCCTCCTGCTTCGTGAGCTGGGGCTCCATGGCGGACTCGGTGAAATCCCCGAACGTTGGAGAGGCCACTCGTCCGCGCTCCGCATGCGGCCTCACGAGCTGCTCGTGCCAGAGTAGGACACTGTAAATGCGCCAGAGATCCCGCCGGGCCCGTCTCGAACGTCGTCTCAGGAGCTTACGTGCGCGCCGGATGTCCAGGAGGTCGGCAAGCGTTGAGGGAATCCGCGAGCAGAGGCCGTTGAACGCGTTCCGGAATGCCTCAGATTGCAGCCAGGCGTCGGGTACGTCGAAGCCAACTTTGTCCCTTCTTCGCAGCACGTTTGGCGGCAGGTCCTCCTGAACGGCCAGTCGAAGGATGTTCTTGCGAGCGTTCGCTCCGACGATCAAGCCCGGAGGCGAGTCGAGGACGAACTCTACCAAGCCATGGTCGAGGAAGGGGTGCCTCGTTTCGATGGAGAACGCCATGCTGTTCCGGTCCTCGTACCGCAGCAGCTCGGGAAGTCGACGTTTCACATGGAAGAGCAACGCGTCTCGTAGACTGCGGCATCTCACGAGATCTTCTTCGTACGCACTGCGAGTCCTAGAATCCCGGCGGGACCTGAGCCAAGGTTTCCGCCAGAGTAACTGCTGAAATCCCGCGGGCAGGAAGAGGAATGAGACCTGAGCGACTACGGTCGCCAGGCGCGGAGCGTTCCTTTCGTCGAACAAGTAGGACAGGGCTTTGGAGAATTTCCTTCGGGCAAGGAGGTCCGCGATCGCGTAGGACTCGAAGTACTGGTACCCGCCGAGGTACTCATCGGCTCCCTGACCCGTGAGCAGGACTCGGATGCCGGATTCATGGACGGTCCGCATCATGAGCCACTGCGCCACGATTGAGGGAGAGATGAACGGCTCTCCCTGGTCCTCGTGGCACGACTCGGCCCAACGCAGATCCATCTCCGGGGCCGCTCTTGTCGTGAGGGATAAACCGCTGCGCGCCGCGACCTCTTCCGCGTAAGGACGCTCGTCGACGCGCGATCCTGGAAAGGTGACCGTGAACGCGCGCTGAGTGTCGTCGTGCGGCTGGCTCGCACCCAGAGTCGCAATGGTCGACGAGTCGATACCTCCGCTGAGCAAGATTCCGACCGGGACATCGCTTCGGAATCGCAGGGCGATCGACCGCTCAAGCCTCTTGCGGAATTCGGCGATGCGCCCCCTCTCCGGCGAGTTCGGGGACGCGGCCGCTTCCGCCAATGAGTACCAGGCGCTGACGCGGATTCGGCCCGACTCGATCACACCGAAGTGACCGGGGGGGAGCTGCTTGATGTGCGAGAAGAAGGTCCTGTCGTCAACGTCCGTGACACCAAACCGGAGGAACTCTTCTACCGCATGGAGGTCGGGATCTCTCGGGACCAGCCCTGTCGTCAGGAGCGCTCTTGGCTCTGAGGCGAACAAGTAAAGTCCGCGCTCTTCCGCATAGCAAAAGGGCTTGATGCCGAAGCGGTCCCGCGCGAAGAAAAGGCGTTGATGGTCGCCATCCAGGATCGCGAAAGCAAACATGCCGTTGAAATGGGGCAGGCATTCGAGGCCCCACTCCTCATATGCGTGAAGGATGACCTCTGTGTCGCCCGTACTGGCAAAACGGTGGCCGAGGTCGCGCAACTGATCCCGAAGCTCGACGTAGTTGAAGATCTCGCCATTGTAGACGACCGTGCAATTCGAGTCGGGGCTCCGCATGGGCTGGTTCGAGGCGGGCTCGAGTCCGAGGATGGAGAGACGGCAGCACCCAAGGACCGCCGTCGCGAACGGCGCCACTCCCTTCGCATCAGGGCCACGGTGCTCCATCTGGGCAACCATCGACGCGACCGCCTCGGACAGGGCCTGAATCTGCTTGTCGCTGCGTAAGTCGACGGCTCCAGCGATGCCACACATCCGAGGACTCCCGAACGATCTGCGTAGAGGCCAAATAGGGCGGCGGGCAGACCGTCTCCTCAGCCGATATGAACGTTTTCGAGTGAGTATCGGGCAAGATACATTGGGAGCCGGTACTCGGGCAATCGATTCCCTGGAACCGAATGATCGTTGAAATCAAGGTTCCAACCCACTCGGGAACCTTCATTAAAGGGCAGCGGGCATTCGTCGCCGATGCGGGTCGCGCTCCTGGTGCCCTCGTCCGTTGCGGTGCCTCCTGACCACGAGCTCGGACCATCCCGTGCGGTTCGCAACTTAACGCGGGCGCTCGCCGTCGTCGATGGCCTCGAGGTCCTCGCAATGAACGGCCGGCTGACCCCCGGTGGACGGCAGAGTTGGGACTTGGACGGTTTCCGATATGTCCGGTACTGGGTTGGCTGGGGAGGGAGCGTGTTGCGAGACTTCCAACCGTCGATTCTCCAGACGTTCAGCACAACGGCCACCAGCGCGGTCGGAATTTGGACCGCAGCCACGGCCCACCGGTTGGGCGCGAAATGGGTGGACACTGTCCTGGGACTCGCGAGGCTCGAGAGTGAATACGGTTATCCGCATCACCCCCAGAGCTTCCTCTTCGAGCGGCACCGACTCCGCGGCTCGGACTGCGCCGTGTTCCCTTCCGCGTTTGCAAGGCAAGCGGCCTCCGAGGCGCTGGAGATGCGCCCTCGCAACGGGGACCAAGTGATCCCACTCGGCATCGGGGACGAGTGGTTCGACCACGGAACCTGGGCCTATCCAGCGACTCGCCGATCCTCGGAGCCACGCCTCGATGTGGTGTCGGTGGGGGTCATCGCCCCGCACAAGGGCCAAGACATCCTGTTGGACGCGTTCAAACGAGCCAACGTGACAGGCCGGATTCGTTTCGTCGGGCCAGAGCGAGACCACCACTATGCGGCACACCTTCGGAATACGGCAAGGAACCTAGGGCCCGGCAAGGCCGTGGAGTACGCGGGGTTCCTCACCCAAGCTCAGACAATCGCCGAACTGAAGCAAGCAAGTGTCTTCGCGTTGCTCAGTCGTTTCGATGTGTTCCCCTCGGCCGTCGTCGAAGCAATGGCCTTGGGACATGCTCCGATTGTCACTCGGTCCGTCGGTGTGTCGGAACTCGTCGCAGACGGGACGTCGGGCTACGTCGTCGAGGATGGCGACGCCGATGCAGTCGCCAACATCCTGGAAGAGATTGTGGCTGATCCGGAAGCTCACCGGCACAAAGGAGATCGGGCGAGAGCACTCGCCCGCGAGCTTCGGTGGCCGATCATCGCCCAACGGTATGCGGCGATTTACCGCGATCTCGTCCGCGCCGCGAGTTGAGGAGCCTGAGGATGTCATGACTGACCCCACAGACGACGCCGAAATCCTCGAAGCGGGACGACAAGCGTTCCAAGGCAGAACGGATGCTCGCTCGGCGGGGAAGCCCGCCAAGACTGGCGATGCCCTGTCCACGGGAGAGAGCGCAACGGCTTCTGCGGGAGCCAGCCCAGCGAGACGCAAGAAACGGCACATACCGGCCAAGCTCGCGCTCCTCTCAGTGACGCTACTCACGATTGTCCTGCGGTATCCGGGCGACCACGAGCGTGGTGTCGACTCGTTCAGCTTTCACGCGCTTGCAGCCGTCGTCGTCCAAACAGGTTCGATGGGGTGGCTAGTCAATGCGTGGTCATACTTCGGTCTCTCTCCATTCTCCTACCCTCCCGCTGTGCCGGTCTCCGTTGCGGCGTTCGTGGAGCTGTCCGGCCTCAGTGTGGAAGCTGCGATCCTCGTCTATGCCCTACTGCTCGGCGCCGTCGCGGGGTGGACCTCCTTTTTGTTGGGACGCGCAGTCTTTCATAAAGACAGCCCGGCTCTCATTCTGAGCTTCCTGTTCTCAATCTCTGGGGGCGTGGTTGCGTTTACGAACTGGAACCTCTCCAGCCGTGGGTCCCTGCTCGTCTTCGTGCCTCTTGTGTTGGCCCTGACAATCCGCGCGGTTAGGTCCGTGCCTCCGAAGTCATGGAAGATGTGGCTCGCGGCCGCCTTGGTCAGCGTTGTCCTCGTCCTGATCCATTTCATGTGGCTGCTGTTGGTGCCTCTGCTGATCGCCACGCTCGCGCTCTATCGCATCGCGGCGGTGGAGAACTCGATCCTCATCCACACGCGGGGCGCGCCGGCGAGGTCCCGAGTAATTCTCGCGACTCACGCCATCATCGCGTTCGTCTTCGCGGCAGGGCTTCTGTGGTCGGTCGCCGGTCTGTTCACCTTTTCCCATTTTCCGACCATCCGGAGCAGTGTCGTACCGGACAATATCATCACGCGCGTGGGTGTCGAATACGCCACGGAGATGGGGCTCGCGATCGTCGTGCTCCCAATTGGAGTCTGGCAAGTCCTGATGTTCGCCGAACGCACCCGGCGGTTCGCGGCCACCGCCCTCATCGTGGCGTTCTTGCCCGTTTCCATCGACCCGGTGTATGGTATTTTGCTGGCGATTCCCGTGACGCTACTCGTTGCCTCGGCGGCTCTCTCGGGCAAATTCCCACTGCGCTCTCCCAGGATTTTCCGAAGACCGTTCATGCGGGGTGCGATCGTCGTAATCGCTCTCGCGGCTTTCCTCGTCGTGCCGTACGCGGTGACCGTTCCAAGAGCTGCAACAATCGGCTGCGGTCAAGGCGGAAGCTTGGACAACAGTGCCTACGACGCTGGGCTGTACCTGAGGTATGTCGGTCCCGACACGAACTTCAGCTTCGCGTGGGACGACCCGCTCAACGCGGCGCGCCTCGAAGCGGTCTCAGGTGTCCCAAGCGTTGAACCGATCTTGTCCATCGGTATCCTTGCTTATCCGTGGCTGGCGCAACGAAACCGTATTGAGTTCACCCGGTCCGACAACGTGTTTCAGGACTTGATTAACGAGCAACAGATCCTCGGCGTCAGGGAGTGGATTTCGGCGACTGGCGCCGGTTATCCATACTACTTCGGAAAGCACAGTTTCGTGTTGTCCCTGAATACCCCGGATTCCGCGGTGGGTTCTGCCATTCTCGACGCGTACGGGACGCGTTATGCGGTTCAAATCTGTCAACCGAGCCCTAGCACCTTCTTTCGTGCTGTGAGTGCCACCAGCTACGTTGTCTTCGACAATCGAGCACAGCGCGTGTACTGGATTACCCGCTGAGCCACCTTCAACGTGCGAACGAAGGAGAGCTTGCCCGCGGCCAGGAACCACTAGCGGGAGTCTCCGCCGGTCCGCGCCGCCTTTCGCGGTCCAAATCCAACGCGATAATCTCTCACAACATCACATATACCGAAATCGTCACACGTGGTCGCTGTCGATGATAGTGGGATCCCTACACGACGTGTTCTCGGAGAGGAATCGCGATCCCGAGGTAAAGGCGCCCCGATTTTTGGTCTTCTCCTCCGCGTTTCTCTTCCGGGCGGAGCGATACGCCGAGGCCGCCCGTTCGTGGGCTTTGGCGACAATGCTCGAGAGGTCTGGCTTTCGGGTGTTCCTCTTCGGCCCTGATTGTCGCGGCTACCAAGTTGGAAGCTCCGCGCCAGCCCGCTCGCTGGCCCCGGAAGAATCGATCGGACACCCGATCCTTCGAAAATTCATCTCCATGGGGCCGGTGAAAACCCTCTTGGTCCTGATGCGCGCGTTGTCCCACGGCCCTTGGTCCGAGAGTGCGACAGCGTGTGTGGTGTTGCACAACGGAGGCTGGATGAGTTTCGCAGCATGGATGTACGCCAAGCTGCGGCCATCCCCCTTCCTGCACCTCGACCTAATGGGGATCGCCGATCAGGAGGCTGCCCTCGCACGCTATCGCTTCTGGAAAGGAAAAGCTCGAATCTTTCGGTACGCCCTCCGTAAGACCGTTCTGCCGTCGCACATCCTCACCACGATTAACGCCGCCCACGCCGAGGCAATCAGGCGGCTCTACGGGAGAGACGCCGTCGTCATTCCAGATCGTCTCCTGGAAGACCGGATGAAGCGTCTTGGATCCCTCCAAGGCCCGACGGAACGCCCGACCATCACCCTGTTCTTCATGGGATCGCTTTCGTCGGGGCGGCTCGACCTGTTCCTTCGAGTCTGCCGCGAGCTGATTGGCGAAGAGCCCCGTCTCCGGGTCGTCGTGTGCGGAAGCGGATCGGACCTCGAGCGGTACAAGGCAGAGTTCGGGTCGGAGCGCATCCGATTCCCAGGGTACATCGGCGGCCAGCGGTTGTTCGGCTATCTCGCCGATGCCGACATTTGCTATAGTGACGTCTGGAGTGAGATCGGAACTCCGTACAAGCTCATCGAGTACATGGCAGCCGGGCGTGCAATCGTGACCCACAAGACTCCGGCAGTGGACGATCTCATCGCCGATGGCGTTGAGGGAGTAGTTTGTGAGCCGCGGAGGCAGGACCTAAAGGACGCCCTCTGGTCCCTTATCGACAACAAGGACCTGAGGCGACGTCTGGGTGCGCGAGCACGGGAGAAGGCAATTGCCCTCCACGCCGTCGACTGGCGCACGCGGGTGATCGCGCTTTACCAATCCCTCCCCGGATGGAATGGCGCAGGGGACCACGGCCCGGCATACCCCGACCCCGCAGCGGGGAGTGGCGCATAATCTCGACGTGATTCCCTTGGAACCCGAGCGTCCCGCAAAGGCCCTCAGGCCACCTGCTTCCGGGACGACCCGCGATCCACTCACGGGCTCCGGAGCCGTCCGAGGCCCACAAGGCCGTGGCGGAACAAACCTTCGAAAACGTCCCGGTCTGCGATCCTCAGCAAGACCAGGTAGATTACGACGCCGAGCGGCGTGAGGACCAAGAGGACAACCGTCTCGGAACGAATTGCCCAGTCCGCGAACGGGATTACCACGGCCGAGGGAGCGATTGCGAAGAGCGCGAGCTTGGAAAGGAATACGAATACGCCCATACTCTCCGCCGCCAAGATGGGCCCACGAATCGATCGGATGAGGTCTGACGGCCGCGCGTCCAGGACCACGGCTGAGCGATGAATCGAAATCAGGAACACGACAAAAACAGGGATCGTCATTGCAATCGCAGTGCCAACGATACCCATACCGAGGGTTAGGGGGAACAGGAGGACAACCGACAGGAGGAGCACGTAGAGATTCAAGCGCGCGATTTCGTTGGGACTCCCAGCGGCCGAGAAAAGAGAACTGCTGAAGTCCAACAGGGCCCGGCAGGCACCGTATGCGCCCAGCACGACCAGCGGAAGAATTGAGGGCTCCCATTGGGGTCCGAAAAACACGCGGACCAGTTCGGGGGCAATGAGCGCGAGGCCGACTCCTGTCGGGAGAATCGCGGCGGCGGCATACGACAAGCTCTCGCTGTAGGCGCTCCGAAGCCGCGAGCGGTCGGCTTCGATTTTGGCCAGGGACGGGAACAGAGCGGCGCCCGCGGGCGTCGAAAACAAGGCGACAGGGAGATAGCCGATTCCGTAGGCAACCGCGTAGAACCCGAGCGCGATGCTGCCTAGGAAGTAGCCGATTGCGAAGTTGTCAATATTCGTGATCAAGAACCCAAGCAGGGCGGCGAATACAAGATGGCGGCCGAACCCGAGCAAGGATTGTACCGTGCCGCGGTCAAGCGACAAGTGGAACCGATACGGCTGGACAACGATGTAGGTCAAGGTCGCAAGAACCTGGGCGGCCACAAAGCTCAGCACCAACGACCAAACTCTGAAGCCCGCGAAGGCGAGTCCGATGGAAAGCGCCGAGTTCGCGATCTGGGCGACGAGGCTCGGTACTGAGATGGCCCGGAACTTCAGGTTTGCGACAAGCCGGGTCGAGGGAACAAAGGACCAAGGGGTAACGAGATAGATGAGTGCCAATACCTGGGTCGTGGGGGACACGATCGGCGTGCTGAAGAGCTGAGCCCAGGGATTCGCAAGAACGAAGGTCACGGCGAAAAGGACAAAGGCGATCAGAAGGCGGAGAGTCATGCCGACGTCGTAGTCGCGCTCCGTCGCGCTGGGACCTTTCTGGACAATCGCGTAGTCGAGGCCGAAGTTCCCGAAGGTGGAGACGAATCCGAGGAGGCCGACCGCCAGTGCGAATGTTCCAAAGTCTTCCGGGAACAATAGGCGCACAAGAACAATCTTAGTTACTACCGCAAGGCCGCGATTCAGCCATTGAAGGGCAACAAGAATCACGACGTTCTCCGCGGTCCTGACGCGGAACACTGACTTCCATATGGCTGCCTCCTATAAAAATGTCCAGAGGTCCGATTCCCCGCCCCGGTTCGGCTGCTCAAACGGCAACAGTCCGCAGGCCGGCTGATCTGGACGATCGAGATCTGAATCTTGCGGCAGGTCGGGCAGTCGATGAGAGAAGCATCGGGTGAATCAGGGCCGTTCGGCCAAAAGGCGTGGCTCATCCTGGGGGAATCGAGAGCGCATCGAGGTTCGAGCTTACGTCCCGCGCACAACTAGAGCACCATCAACCCGGAAGCCCCGGCCGCAAGAGGGACACTGTCGTGCCGTCGCGAGGCAATTGCGGTGATAGTACGATCCGCACGTGCAACGGGTTGCCGGGATGACCGGTGTTAGCGATTCAGAACAGATTCCGCAGCGAGGTTCCGCGTGTGTTACCCGGACTTCGGATGGAGCGGCGGCACTGTCGGCGCCCCTTTCAAGGGGCATCAATTTGAAGGCAACCGTGAGGACAAAGGCCGCGAAGGCCGACGCGAAGATTCCAAAGGAATAGATTCCCGAACACGAGGTCGTGATAATGATCGTCACCTGCACCGCCAAGTTCCGGGGCGTGAACGTCAGCCCCGGAGCCGTTGCCCCTGGGACGGCGTGGACGGAGTTCTGCACACCAAGGACGGAGAGCACGGCCCCGGTCTCGGGAGCGAGCGCGGCCCAGGAGTACAGGTCAACGGAACGTTCGAAGTCGGCGTAGTATGCGCGGGCGACGAGGAGGGGAGCGACGAGGATCGCATTCAATGCGATGAAGAACATCAGGACGAAATCCCGTTCCCGTGCGAATCGCGGCGGAACGAACCCGTAGGCCATCAATACAAACGCCGCGAGCAGGACGATGATATCCTCGGTCAGCAAGGCCGGAGTCGCAGAGAGCAGCATGTTGAACGAAAGATCCGCAATCACAATCGCCACGCCGATTGCTGGGAAGAGCTTCACGAGACGGCCGTCCCAGGTTACCCAGCGGAGAAGCCGATTGGCTAGGTTTGGCGCGCTCTGGACGAGAACCTGGCCGGTGGGCCACACGGCCCACGCGAAAACCGCGCCACCTACGATGAGGAATGGAATTCCAAGCCACTCGAGGATGCTGCCTTTCGGGCGGTCGAGGAGGAGTCCGACTCCGGCGAAAGTCGTGATGAGCGCGATGAACGTTGTCGCCCGACGAGACATGGGCAGCGACGCAATCCGGTCACGGAGGTTCATTCGGGTCTTGTTCATCCACCCCGCCGAACTGTATAAGAAAGCTCGCCGCCGGTTATCGGGGTCGCGAGGCGTCGGACGATTCATATAGGCCCCCTTCGATGCATTCGGTCGGCTTCATGAAAGTCGTCGGCGGCTCCGCGTCGGTCCCGCTCGCACGCGGGATCGCAAAAGAAGCCCGCGCCGGCTTTGTGGATGTGGCCTTCGAGAAGCACCGTGGTGGATTCCCTGACGGCGAACGGTACGTTCATGTCGTGCTCGTGCAGACGACGCACCCGGATCCGATGATCGTCGAGTTCCTCCTCCTCGCGGACGCGATTCGGGATGCGGGTGCCCACCGAGTCACGGCCGTCGTCCCATACTTCGGCTACGGCCGCCAAGACAAGCGCTTCCTCGACGGTGAGCCGATCTCGGCCAAGACGATCGCCAAGCACATCGCGGTCGATTGCGACGAACTCCTGACGATGGCGATCCCCGCCAACCCGGAGATCCTCAAGACGTTCCCGCTCCCCACCCGCGAGGTGAGCGGCATGCCGGCGATCGGCCGCTACCTGAAGTCCGCGAAGGTCGACGTGCTCCTCGCGCCGGACGAGGGCGCGCTCCGACTCGCGAAAGAGGCGTCCGCGGTCGCCGACGTCCCGTTCGACTTCCTTGTGAAGGAGCGCATCGATTCGTACACGGTGAAGATTGAGCCGAAAGCCCTCGCGGTCAAGGGCAAGTCCGTCGGTATCGTCGACGACGTCATCTCGACAGGCGGCACGATCGCGACCGCGGCGCAGGAGCTGCGGGCCCAAGGCGCCAGGCGCGTGATCGCCGCGTGCGTCCACGGCCTTTTCGTGGGCAAAGCGGAGGCGAACCTGAAAGCGTGCGACGAGGTGATTGCGACGGACACCGTCCTCTCGCCGCACACGAAGGTCAGCGTCGCCCCGGAGTTCGCCGCGGCGATCCGCGCGTTGGGTTGAGCCTCAGGGCCGGCCCATGAACGTCAGGAGCGCGACGGTTGCCGTCAGGACGAGCCCGGCCCACACGAGCAAGCCGATGTTCTGCATGTCCGTGGTCCGCTTCGACCCCAAGGCGCCACCGACGCTGAAGAACGCCGCCATGGCCCCGCCGCTCACGACGAGGAACCGGGCGAGGTTGAGGACGTTCGCGTCGCGGCTGAACGCCGCGAGGACGCCCCCGAGCCACCAGCCGAACAGGCCGACCGCATTCAGCGCGAACACCATCCGCTTGGACAGGTACGATTCGACCTGCCTCGCGGGCCCGTACGCTCCGGGATACGGCTGCGATGGTTGCATCCCGTTCACCTGGGCGCGCGATAGGTTTCGGCTTATAAAACTATAATCCGATAAATATATATAACGGCGAATCGAGCTCTCGCCTTCCTGGCCACCCGGGTGGATGGGGACCTCGAACGCGGCGACATGCGACCGAGGAGGCTCTCCCCGCGACGGTTCGAAACTCCTTTAACGCGGCCCGTTATCGCGGTATATCGTGACCGAGTTGACGTCCGCCGCGGTCCGCGCCCTCGGCAAGGCGGGCGCCCAATTCGGTGACGTGCGAATCGAGGATCGCGGCGGGTTTGTCGTCCGCGTTGCGAACGAACAGGTCCAGAATGTGAACGAAGGTCATCGGAGAGGATGGGGCCTCCGCGCGTTCGTGGACGGTGCTTGGGGCTACGCGTCCGGGACGTCGTGGGACTCCGCTGCCGTCGCGGAGGCGGCCCGAACGGCCGTCGCCATCGCTCGTGGCGGGGCCGCCTCGGGGGTGCCCAAATCGAGGCTTCGGAAGATGCTGTCCTCCCGCAAGACCGAGAAGCCGCGGATTAAGATCGAACCACGGGACGTGTCGGCCGAGGAGAAAGTCGCCGCCGCGATGGAGGCGTGCCGCGCCCAACGGCGGGACGGAATCGCGAATACGAACGCCTCGTACAACGAATCCGATTGGCGGTTCGAACTCGCGAACACCTGGGGCGCTCACCTCCGCTGGCGGGAGGTCCGGGTCCGCGTCGCCGGCCAAGCGGTCGCCCGCGAGGGGGATCGTCGGGAGGCGGCGTATGAGTTCCGAGATGGGACCGCCGGCTGGGAACTCGTGAAGGCGCTGGACCTCGGCGAGTTCGGGCGACGGGTCGCGGGCGAGGCCGTCGAGATGCTCGCGGCAGAAAAGCCTCCGGCAGGCCTCCTGACCGTGGTCACGGACCCCGGCGTCTCCGGCGTCCTCGCGCATGAGGTCATGGGTCATGCTTCGGAGGGCGACGAGATCGTGAAGAGTCGCTCGTTCCTCACGCACCAAATCGGGAAGAAGGTGGGCTCGTCCCTCGTGACGATGTACGACGACGGCACCTATCCGGGCGCCCACGGGTCGATTCCGTTCGACGCGGAGGGCACGCCGGCCCACAAGACGACGGTCATCGAGCGGGGCATCTACCGCGGATTCCTCCACAGCTTGGAGACGTCCGCCGCGCTGGGGGCCCGCCCGACCGGCAACGGCCGGGCACAAGACTTCGGCCGCCGGGTCTGGGTGCGCATGACGAACACGTACTTCGGGCCCGGCAAAGATCGAACGGAGGAGATCCTCGCGGACACGAAGTCCGGCGTCCTCACGAAGAGCTGGATCAGCGGCATGGAGGACCCCGTCGGTGGAGCGTTCCAGGCCGTCACGCAATCCGGCTTCCGGATTCAGAGGGGCGAGGTCGCGGGGCGCGTGCGTGGGATGACGCTCACCGGCAGCGCGCTCTCGATCCTGAAGAGTGTGGACCGGGTGTCGCGCGAGATCCATCTCGACGGCGGCTCGTGTGGGAAAGGCGAGGAAGACTACGTGCCGATCGCGGCCGGAGGCCCGTACATGCGGTGCAGGATTGTGGTGGGAGGCGGCTGACTTGGACGGGCTGGACCTCGCGCCCGAGGCGGTTCGACGCGCCCGGGCCGAGGGGGCCGGCGCCGCCGAGGCGTACGCCCTCACGTTCCACTCCCGCTCCGTGTACATCGAGGACGACGTCCCGAAGGTCGCGGAGAGTCGAAGCGAGACCGGCATCGGGCTTCGCGTCGCGCAAGGAAAGCGGGTCGCCTTCTCGTCGACGACGCTCGCCGCGTCGGAGGACCTCGCCTCCGTCGCGCGCTCAGCGGTCTCCGCTCTGAAAGGCGTCCCGGAAGATCCCGACTTCTCCGGGTTCCCGACCGAAGCCGGGAAGGGAGAGGTCGGCGGCACCTGGGACGCAACGACCGCACGGACGGACGTCGCGGGCCTGCTCGAGTCCGCGAAGGCGTTCACGGATGCGGCCACGGAGCCCAAGGAGACCTCGGTGCCGAAGGCGATCGTTCGAATCCAGGACTACCGCTTCCGGATCGCGAACTCGCATGGCATCGACGCGAGCCACCGGGGGACCCTCGCCTTCGCCTACCTGACCGCGAAGGCCGGCTCAAAGGGAAAATTCGGGGAAGGGATCGCAAAGGCGATGAGCACCTCAATTCGCGGAATCGACTTCGCGGCCCTCGGGACGACCGTGGCACGTCGGGCGGCGGAAAACCTCCGGGCTCGCGCGTTCAAGGGCAAGCTCGCGGGGATCGCGGTCCTCAATCCGATGGACCTCGCCGAAGTGTTCCTCGGGACCGTCGGGGGTGCGGTGAACGGCGAGGACGTCCACAAGGGTCGATCCCCTTGGGCCGGCAGGATCGGACAGGAGGTCGCCTCGATCGGCGTGACGATCCGGGACCGGCCTCGGATGCCCGGCGGTCTCGCCTCCGGCGTCGTCGACGATGAAGGGAACGCGACGCGGGACCGCACCGTGGTGGAGGCCGGCATCTTGAAGGCGTTCATCGCGGATCGCAAGCACGCGGCGCTGATTCAGGTCCCACCGGGGAACGGATTTCGACGGGCCGTCGCGACCGTGGAAGGGGCGTACGCCCGACCGGCGGAGACGGAGCCGTCGAACCTCGTCGTGGAGCCGGGCCGCCGGTCCCTCGTCGATTTGCTTCAGGATGTCGAGTCCGGCGTGTACGTCGAGAAGTTCGCGTCGCCCGAGGTGAATCCGTTCTCCGGGGCGTTCGCATTGGAGGTCCGGAACGCGACGTTGATTGAAAAGGGGGAACTCGGGGACCACGTGAAAGTCGCCCTCCTCACGGGGAACTTCTACGACGGCCTGAAGAAGGTTGTTCGCCCTCCTCACGGGGAACTTCTACGACGGCCTGAAGAAGGTTGTTGGCGTCGGACGAGACGTCGCGGCGAACCACGCGTTCCTGACGGCCCCCGGTTGTGCGTACGTCCCGCCGATGGCGTTCGAAGGGTTCGAGCTTGTCGGGCAGGCGTGAGACGTTTTCCCAGGCCGGGGCGGATTGCACAAGCTACTTAGACGGGAGGCTTCTACACGGGCGAGGCGTTATCCCATGGTGGAGGTGGAGCTTCGGACGCTGAAGGATGTCGACCTGAAAGGCGGCACGGTCGTTGCGGCGTTCCCGAGCGTCGGACTCGTGAGCACGATCAGCGCGACGTACATGATCACGACATTGAAAGTGGACCAGGTGTGCGCCCTCGAGTCCCCGGACTTCCCATCGCTTTCGATGATCTACGCGAAGAAGCCGAAGTTCCCCGCCCGGGTGTACGCGTCCTCGGATCCGAAGCTCGCGATCTTCATTTGTGAGATGCCCCTGCCCATGTCGACCCACCGCGCCGTGGCGTACACCCTACTGAAGTGGGCGAAAGATCACGGCTGCCGATGGATCGTGCCGCTTGAGGGGATCCCGGCCGACCTCGATGTGCCGGCGGCCGGAGAGCCGTCCGTGTGGGGCGTCGGGAGCACGGACCGCGCGCGGGCCGAGCTCGATAAACGCGGGATTCAGCAACTCGAAACAGGCATGATTACGGGCGTGAGCGGCGTCCTCCTGAACGAAGGCCGGTGGCGCAACGTCGATGTCGTCGCTCTCTTGGCCGAGGCTCGGCCCGACTTTCCCGACGCACGCGCCGCCGTCAGCCTCGTCCACTCGCTCGACCTCCTCCTGCCGGAAATCGAGATTGACCTGAAGCCGCTCCAGGCCGAGGCAAAAGCGCTCGAGGACCGCTTGACCAAGCTGAAGCAGCAGGCCGGCCCCGTCGTGCCGGCAGAGCCGATCCCGGGCGAAATGTACCGCTGAAACGACCCAAACCCGGGGTTCATCCGGCTTGGGCGGCGGCCTTAATTCGGAAGTAGCGCTCCTTGTAGAGTTGCTCGCATGACGGGCAGCACAGGTAATGGATCCGGCCCTCCAGTCGAAGGGTGATAGGCTCCCCTTCGATCGCCTGCCCGCACTCGAAACATGCGACGGTCGTCGACAGAGGCCCGGAAAGGATTGCCTGCGGTGCCTCCTTGAATCGTTTTGCCGCGACGTGATGCTCGAACGAAACGACGCCGTCGAGGGATCGCACCCGCTCGAGGAAGGGATTGATTCCCTTCGAAGATCGGAGGACCACCTCCGCGATGAGTCGGGATTCGGCCGTCCGGATCGTCCAACGCACTTCAGGGAGCGTCGCGAGTACCCGACCAACCCGGTCGGCCTCCTGCGATCGACATTTCAGGATCAGGAACAGCCGGGTTTGGCGGAGCTTCTCGGGGTCGATGGCTGCGTGATATCCCGACAGCACGCCGAGACGCTCCAAGTTGGCCACATGTGCGCTCACGGTCGGAACGCTCACCCCAACGCGCCGCGCGATCTCTCGGAACGAGCGCCTAGCATCCTCTTGGAGCGCTCGGAGAATCTTCGTATCGGTTCGGTCAAGCTGCATGGGGTCCTTACCACTCGCACCGTAGTTCATGAAGCTTTACAAATGTAAAGACGAATCGGAATGACCGACCGTCGCTCTTGAAACCGTCGGGAGTCCTGGATGCCTACAGACCCAGTCTGCGGAATGTACGTGGACGCGGGGACGCACCTCACCGCGGTTGTCCGCGGCCGGTGGTACCATTTCTGCTCCGAGACGTGCCTCGAGACATTCACCGCGCCGGAAAAGGAACTCGCGCGGCTGAAACGACTCATGGCTCTCGCCCTTGGGGTCGGGATCCCGCTCTTCGTCGTGGCCCTGGGAATGGGCCTCGGATGGTTCTGGTCGAATCTGATGGAACCGATGAACGTCGTATTCTTCGTCCTCGCGACACCGGTCCAGTTCGTCGCGGGGTGGCGATTCTACCGCGGCTTCTGGGACGCGATCCGGAGCCGGAGTGCGAACATGGACGTGCTCATCGCGATCGGGACATCGGCCGCGTGGGGCTACAGCGCCATCGTGACCTTCCTCCCATACGTTGGCGTGCGGGGCGTCGACCCAGCGACGTACTACGACACCGCCGCGGTGATCATTGGCCTAATCCTCCTGGGAAAGTACTTCGAGGAGATCGCGAAGGGCAAGGCGAGTGACGCGATCCGGAAGCTGATGGACCTCGCGCCGCGGACCGCGCACGTGCTTCGTGACGGCCGGGAAGAGGAAGTCGCGGTCGAGCTCGTTCAGCTTGAGGATCTCGTGATCATCCGACCGGGCGAGCGTGTGCCCGTCGACGGGACGATCGTGGAAGGGTTCTCCGCAATCGACGAATCGATGATCACGGGGGAATCGATTCCGGTCGACAAGAAGATTGGCGACACGGCGATCGGGGCGACGGTCAACAAGACGGGCTTCTTGAAGATTCGCGCGACCCGGGTGGGAGCGGACACGACGTTGAACCAAATTGTCAAGCTCGTCGAAGATGCCCAGGTCGCCCGGGCCCCGATCCAGAGGCTCGCGGACCGGGTGTCGTCCGTCTTCGTGCCCGCGGTCGTGGCAATCGCGACGTTCACATTCTTGGCCTGGTACATCCCGCTGGGTCAGTCGGTTGCCCATGCCCTCCTTTTCTTCATCGCGGTCCTGATCATCGCGTGCCCCTGCGCGCTCGGCATCGCGACGCCTGCCGCGATCATGGTCGGCACAGGGAAGGGCGCCGAGAACGGGTTGTTAATCAAAGGCGGGGAGTATCTCGAGAAAGCGCATAAGCTGACGACGGTCGTCTTCGACAAAACCGGCACGCTGACGAAAGGCAAGCCGTCGGTCACCGACGTGGCGGCGTTCGGCTCGAGATCGGAAGCGGATGTGCTCCGCCTCGCAGCCTCGGCGGAGAAAGGGTCTGAGCACCCACTCGGGGAGGCGATTGTACGCGCGGCCGCCGCGCGGGGCCTTCCCACGGAGGACCCGGTAGACTTCGAAGCGATTCCGGGCCTAGGAATCCGCGCGCGGATCGGCGGCCGTCCGGTCCTTCTTGGGAATCGCAAACTGATGGCAGATGCGGGAGTCTCCATCGCTGGAGCCGAAGCGGTCCTTCAGCGGTTCGAGGCGGACGGAAAGACGGCGATCATCCTCGCGGTGGATGCAACGACTACGGGCGTGGTGGCGGTCGCCGACACCTTGAAGGACCACTCTATTGAGGCGGTCCGCGCGCTGAAGGCGATGGGGATCGAGGTCATCATGATGACAGGCGACAACCGCCGGACGGCGGAAGCGATCGCTCGCCAAGCCGGCGTCGATCGCGTCATCGCGGAAGTCCTCCCCGACCAAAAGGAGGAGAAAATCAAGGAGCTGCAGGGCGCCGGCAAGGTCGTCTCGATGGTCGGCGACGGGATCAACGATGCGCCCGCGCTCGCTCAGAGCGATGTCGGGATCGCGCTCGGAAGCGGAACGGATGTGGCCATGGAAGCGGGCGGCATCGTCCTGATCAAGGATGACCTGCGGGACGTCGTCGCGTCGATCCAGCTGAGCCGGCGAACGGTCCAGAAGATCCGCCAGAACCTGTTCTGGGCGTTCTTCTACAACGCGGCCCTCATCCCGCTCGCCGCTGGGGTCCTCGCCGGATTGGGAATTGTCCTGAATCCGATCATCGCGGGCGCCGCGATGGGCTTCAGCTCCGTCTCCGTCATCATGAACTCGATGACCCTGCGCCGCTTCACGCCGAAATTCTGAGGAGGTGACATATGGCAAAGGACCCCGTTTGCGGGATGGAAGTCGATCCAAAGCGAGCTGCGGGCAGCCGAACGCACGACCATACGACGTTCTTCTTCTGCTCGCAAGGTTGCTTGAAGGCTTTCGACAGCGACTCTCACCGGTACGGGCACTCTCACTAACTAGAGATTAGTCGGAAAGGTAACGTCTCTTTGGGGTCAGGCGAGGCAGCCGCCTGAACCAGGCAGCCATCGAGTGTCGCCTTTCCCCTCATGCCGGGCGTAAGCCCCGCCTGGCACCTTCCAACCTGGATCAAGGCAAAGGTTTGGAGCCCCATTCCGCCAAGTTGAATTGCGATGGCCCGCACCGCCGTGGAGCCGGCGGTGATCCGATGCTAACGTCCACTACGCTGGGGAGCACAGTGACCTTACATTCACCGACAGGTCGGACAACCAGTCGCCGATTTGGCACACGACGTGGCTATTTCACTCAGCTTCCTTGGAACATCTAGCGCAGGCCTCAAGTTCAAGTATAACGCCGTTATCAGCAGGGACCTCAGGGCAGCCATTCGATGAGCGAAACGTACAGTGCCCCCAACGTCTCCGATGCCGATGTCACGCCCTCGTTCGTTCGAGACGAGCTGCTCCGATGTTTCGAGAGCGCGAACCAACAGTTCTTCGAGATCCTCGGGCAGCCCGTGACGGACGAGCAGCTCCGAGCGCAGGTCCGGGAGTTCGTGACCGGCGTCTTCCGGCAGTGTGGCGTTCAGTTCGAGACGCCCACGAAACAGGGCATCCGCATTGCAATCGATCAGTGCAAGGCGAACGCGGAAGGCATGATGGGTGACAAGGGCGTAGACATCATCCGCCATCACTACGCGGAGATGACCAAACTCGTCGAGCGGCTGCCGGACTAGGTGCGGCGAGTCATAGGCCACTGGCGGCCGCAGGGTCTGCGTCCTTCAATCGACATCGAGTCTCAACTCTTCGAGCGTATCCGGGGGAACTCGAACCTGGGCAACGCCCTCGAGCTCGCGGGGATGGAAGGCTAGCGCCGACTGGCTCCTACACGCACGCCCTGACTCACAATACCATCGCCACCGATGTGCGCCTGCCATCTCTGGGACGGACCGGACCCCATTCGCGCATCTCGAAGTTCCGCGAGAGCGAGGATGTCGCTCGGTGACCCCGAACTTCTTGAACGACGACCCCATGCACGCTGCCATGGCGAAGGGCCGAGCGGCTGAGGTTCGGGTCCGAGCGAAGGAGACCGTCAAGCTCGGTGGTCTCAACGTCACAAATCGGACCGCCAACTCGATCATGGTCAAGAAGACGGCGGATGGGTTGGTCGTCACCAACTGTTGCCTCGAGGAGCAAGGGATGTAGTACCACGTAGGCGGCAATTCCTCCACGCCGGCACGGTCATCACCGGCGCCTTCGTGGTCGACGTCGTTCGAGTTGGAGGTCACACGGCCTTACGACGCATGAGGAGCGCGTTCGTCACGACGATCACGCTTGAGGCGGCCATGAAGAGCGCACCCCACTCGGGTCGCAACACAATGCCTGCCGGCACCCCGACCCCCGCGGCGAGGGGGAGCGCGACCGCGTTGTAGCCGGTCGCCCAGACGAGGTTCTGCCGCATCTTGCTCGATGTGAGCCGGCTCAAGCGAATCAGACGCACCACGTCCCTTGGATCGTTCCGTACGAGGACAATGTCCGCGGAGTCCATCGCCACGTCGGTGCCTGCGCCGATTGCAATTCCGACGTCCGCTTGGACGAGCGCCGGGGACTTCCGCGAAGAACGTGTCAAGCCCGAGCTGGCCGGCGACGTAGGCGGCCGTGGTCCGGTTGTCGCCCGTCAGCATCGCGACTCGGATTCCCATCGACTTGAGGTCGGCGACGGCCTCCCCCGATTCGTCCCGGATCACGTCGGCGAGCGCGATCACCCCGGCAAGGCGGTCGTCGACAACCGCGTGGACGATCGTCTTGCCCTGGGCCGCGAGGCGATCCGCTTCCGCCGGCGGTTCGAGGCCGAGGTCATCGAGGAGCGCTCGATTCCCGAGGACGACCGCATGCCGGTCCGCCTTCGCGCGGGCGCCTTTCCCCGGGAGGGCGGTGAAGTCAACGACGTCGGGGAGTGAGACGCCCCGAGATTCCGCGTGCGCCACGATTGCCTTCCCGATGACGTGCTCCGAGTTCCGCTCGACCCCGGCGGCGAGCCGGAGGAGGTCGGCCTCCGACCAGGAGCCGAATGGGATGACGTCCGTGACGCCGAACCGGCCCGTCGTCAAGGTGCCCGTCTTGTCAAAGAGGACGATGTCTAGGTCCCTGGCGGTCTCGAGGCCCTCCGCGTTGCGGATCAGGAGCCCTCGTTGCGCACCCATCGTCGTCGAGATCACGGTGACCGTGGGGATCGCGAGGCCAAGGGCATGCGGGCACGCGATCACGAACACCGTGATCATCAACGTGAGGGCGAAGAGGCTATCCGCCCGCGCTACGCCGAACCAATATGCGAACGTCACGATGCCCAGGGTCACGGCGATCAGCGTGAGGGCCGTGGCCGCACGGTCCGCGAGGCGTTGCACAGGCGGTTTGGATTCCTGCGCTTCTCGCACGAGGTTCACGATCTGGGCGAGGGCGGTCTCCTCGCCCGTCTTTGCCACGCGCACGCGGAGCGCGCCTTCTCCGTTGATCGTCCCGCCGAGGACGGTGTCTCCCGCGTCCTTCGACACCGGTTTCGATTCCCCGGTGACGAGGGCCTCATTCACGGAGCTTACGCCCTCGAGCACGATGCCATCGATTGGGACCTTTTCGCCGGGTCGCACGAGGACCACATCGCCGAGGGCCAGGGAAGCCGTCTCGACCTCCTCGATCGAGCCGTCGGACTTCACGCGGTTCGCGGACGGCGGGATAAGCTTCACGAGCTCCCGCAACGCCCCAGAGGCGCCGCGGACGGACCGCATCTCCATCCAGTGTCCGAAGAGAAGGAAGAGCACCAGAGTCGAGACCTCCCAGTAGAAGTCCGGAGCGACAAAGAGAAACGTTGCGGCGACGCTGTACAGGTAGCCCGAGAGGACCGCGAGGCTCACGAGGACGTCCATGTCGGCCGTGCGTGCGCGGAGCGCGGTCGCGGCCCCGCGGTAGAACGGCACGCCGCCGTACAAGACGATGATCGAAGCGAGGGCTACGAGGACGAAGTTGAGGCCGACGAGATCCGGAAGTCGGTAACCGGCCCAAGACTGGATCGTCGGCGAGAGGATCAGGACGGGAATCGCGAGGCCGAGGACGACGAGGAACCGCCGACGCATCTCCTGCTCCATCATCGCGTGGTGGTCGTGCTCCGCGAGCCGTCCGGTCGCGTGGGCCCGGTGCTCCGCCGCGGCGATATCTACGGTCGAGGGGCGGGCACCGCACTCGACACCGACTTCCCGGAGGCGTCGCACGACGGCCTCAGGTGACCCCCCGGGGGCGAGAGTGACCGTGACCGTGCCCATCATCGGATTCAGAGAGGCCGCGCGAACGCCAGGTACATCAAGGAGGCGGGCCTCGACGCGGTCGCTGCAATCGGGCGGAAGGAAGGCGTGGATTTGCAGGACGAGCTTGGCCGCCTCGGATCGCGCGGCCACTTGCTTGTGCTCCGCGTGGCCGTGATATTCCATCCAACCCGCCGGATCTGGCAAAGGGGCTGACAGCCCATGAAACCGACGGGGCGTATCGAAACCGGAAGGTTCAGGTTAAACCGTTGGTTCGAGTACGACCATGGAGAAAGATCCCGTCTGCGGGATGATGGTTGATCCGAAGCGGGCCGCGGGCAGCTCCGCCTACAAGGGCAGGACGTTCTACTTCTGCTCCTCCGGCTGCAAGGCCACGTTCGACCGGAACCCAACCCAGTTCGCGAAGTGATTCACTCGGACCCTTTGTCGGCAAACATTTATCCTCGATCGGACCGTGTCGTCGGGCGTGGCTTCCGCCCTTTGGGCTCGGCTGACCTGGAGCCGCGCGCTCTTCGCGGTCCTCGTCCTGAACGTGAGTTGGACCGCCTCGCTGTTCATCTGTCCGTACCTAGTCCCACCCGGGTCTTTCGCGAACCAGGTCGGCGGCGCGAACCTCATCGACCACGAGAACATCTGGGCGACCTTCCCCATTTACCCGCGAGTCATCTACACGATCGGGGACGCGCAATGCCACCAGCTCTACTATCGCTCCTTCTGGCTCAACGGGAATCAGATGCCGATCGACGAGCGCATGACGTCGATGTACATCTTCGCGAGCCTCGGTTTGGTCGCCGCAATTTTCGCCCGGCCCTCGACGAGCACGGGGCAAGTCATGATCAACGCGTTGCCAGAGTTCCTGCGCCGGCGGCTCTCGAAGGTGGGCTCCGAGCGGGCGGGGGCGTTCATCGTCATCCTCGGCCTCATTCCGATGGCGATTGATGGGTTCACGCAGCTCTTCAAGGTGAATGGCTACGAGTCAACAGCGCTCGCCCGCGTTGTTACGGGCGGCCTCGCGGGCCTGGTCGGCGGGCTTCTTATCGGCGCGATGCTCGTGACGATCCGCCAGTTCTCGATCGAGATGCAGGCGCTCCGCGCTCGGCTCTACCCCGCGTCGACCGTTGAGCGTTGAGCAAATCCTGCGGTCGCAAGACTCTGACGAGTCGGCAAACTACTTCTGGAGGGACTTCCCTCCGGCCCTCGCGACCGGTTGCAGAGGGATTCAATATCGACAGAGAGTGTCGCGTCCACACTTTGGTGGCCGACGTTGCGATCATCGCGGAAGGCCAAGTCCTGCTCGTCCGCTACCGAGACTCGGCGAAGTATGACCACGAAACCGGGTGGTTCCTGCCGGATGATGAGTTGCAGTACCTCGAGCATCCGGAACGCGCCGGGACGCGGATCCTGAAAGAACAACTCGGCTTGTCCAACGTCAAGGCGCGGATGGATCACATCGAATCGTTCAAAGGGAACAGCGGCGCGTGGCACATGTCGTTCCACAGCAGGGCGGAACTCGAACGCAAGCCTCGCCTCCACCCGGCGAACGACCTCGCGATGGCCGAATGGTTCGATCTCGGGAAGCTGCCACCACGGGACGAGGTCGCCCACCACGGCTGGGCCCTGCACACGTTGGAGACGATGGCGAAACGCGCCGCGTAGTCGTTCGAAATCTGTACGGGTTATCGCAGCGCGCGAGAACGACCGTCGTCGATGAGCGAAGGTTTTTGAAGGCCCCCCCACTTCCAACGGCCCGATGGCCCGCCGGAAACGGAAGGAAGACGAGCCCGACTGGGTCCCGCCCGAGTTCGACGAGGTGGGCTACATGCGGCAAGAGATCCAGGGGGCCCACGCCGCGATCGCGACGATCGGTTGGGCGGTGATCGGGGCGGTCGTTGCGCTCCTCTTGTATGCGGTCCTGCCAGTGCTGGCGTTCTTCGCGGGAATCGCGGTGGGCTTTGGGATGTATTTCGTCTTCCCACTCATCGGCATCAACACGGATGGGTTCAAGCGCCGAGACTGGGTGGGCCATGGGATTACGTACTTCTTCAGCTGGCTCGCGTTCTGGATTCTCCTGCTGAACCCGCCGTTCAGCGACCACACCGATCCGACGGTCCAGTCGATCTCCGTGTCGCCGTACCATGCGGGATACTTGGTCGATCCGAGCAACAAGCTCTCGTGCCTGTCCCTCCTCGGTGGAAGCGTGACGGCGCCGATGACGGGAAACGACTCGCTGTACATCTTGTTCCGGGCGACGGACAACGTCGGCCTTTCGGACCTTTCGATGGAAATCGCCCCCGGCTCTCAGAACCCGTTCTCGCTGAAACCCACGCTGGTCTCTGGACCGAACCGCTGTGTCGGTCATGCATTGGAGACCTACCCGGGGGGCACCTACGAAGCGTCATTCTTCGTGAATGCGACGAGCTACACCGTCACGATTCGCGCGGTCGACACGAGCGGGCGCCAAGCGGGCACCGCGTTCCAGATTCTCCCCGCATGAATCGCCTACCGTTCCCAAGGGAACCGCTTGTCGAAGAGCCGGGTCCATGCCTCCGCGTAAGCGGCGCGGAGGGCATCGGAGCCGGACCGGAGACGAATAGATCGACGGGCCGACTTGTCCAAATCTTTTCCAAGGCTGAGTTCCCGCCAAGTCGCCTTCACGAGTCCCGGGGCCGTCGTCACGGTGCGGGCCACGTCGACCACCCAGCGGTCGCCTTGGATGAACGGGCCCGCGATCGTCTTCGCGCTGCGCTGCCATTTGTCGAGGAACGCCTGTGCGTTCTTGACCCAGACCGGCGGACCTTCGTGGCGCGACACCCTCGGAAGCGCGGCGACCGCGAACTCGAAGAGGAAGACTGCCTCCTTGCCGACAACGTCGAAACGTGAGTCGGAGACCCGGAACTCGTCGCGGTGGAACGCGTCCAGGAAGGCGCGGTGCGCCTTCCGCAGCTGCGGATACAGGACGTCGTCCGTGAGCGCGGGGGCGGGGATTGAGATCGCGAGGAGGCCGCCCCCTCGTTGCTTCGCGACGGACCGCAGCCTTGGGGCCGCGAGCGGCTTCAGCGGGCGCGGGAAGAAGAATCGCTCGCTCGGTTTCTGGAGGTACTCGCGCGCCGCATGGACGAACGTCGCGAGCTGCTCGAGGCTCACCGCGCTCGCCACGTTCCGGTTCGGGTCCACCGGGTCGATGACCACGAGCGGCTCCTCGAAACTCCGCCCCGCCGGACGGTCGAGCTCGACGACGAGTCCCCGCCGCCAAGCGAGGCTGGCCTCCAGGACGCCGCGGAAGGTCCCGTATTTCAGGACCAAGAGCTCGCAGAGGTACCCGCTGAAGCCGAGGATTTTGGCCTCCGCACCGTAGACCCCGATTCCCTCCGCCCACGCCTTCAGGAGTCGGATTTCGTCCGTCTGTCCGTCCTTGACCCGGCCAAGGACGTAGTCGACGTGGAGCGGCGTGCGATCGACCGCGCTCATCCGCTGCGAGGCGTCCGTGATCCGGTAGCACGGGACGATCTCGACCTCGAACCCACCGTACCATCCGCGGGTGTACGGGTGCTCGGCGTACAGGTGCGCGCCGCGTTCGAGGATCTCCCCGAGGGCGAGGCCCCGCGCCTCGAGGTCCTCCCGCGGGACGTCGCGCGGGAAGGCGACGAAGACATCGATTTCCGTGCCCGTCAGGTGAGTTCCCTTCGCGACGGAACCGGCGAGGAACGGCTTCGCGTCCCAGCCGCGCGTTTGGAGCGTCGCCCGGAGGCGCTCCAAGATCTCGCGGACCACGGCTTCGATCCGCACTTCCTCCTTGGCGGTCGGCCGAATCCGGGAGAGGATCTGCTCCTCGACATTCACGCAGACCGCATGCGAGGCCCCGGATAAAAGGGCATGGGGGTTTCGTCACACGAGCGGGATTCCATGGAGTTTCGCGACGCCAATGACGCCGTCGATGATGAACTGAACCGCGATCGCGGCGAGCAACAGCCCCATGACGCGACCGACGGCCCGCGTGCCCGCTCGTCCCAGCCGGCGGAAGATCCGATCCGCGTTGTGGAGCAAGAAGTATGTGACGAGGACGGCGACGAGGATTCCGCCGAAGACGAACAGCTTGTCCGCGGGATCCGCGACGGGGGCAGCCATGTAGATCATGACCGTCGTGATTGCACCAGGACCCGCGAGGAGCGGGATCCCGAGCGGGACGACGGCCACCTCGTCGCGCTCGAGCGTCTCTTCTCGCTCTTGTTGTGTGAGCCGCGTCCGAGATCGTTCCCCGCGGAGCATCTCGAACGCGACGCCGAAGAGGATGATGCCCCCGGCAATCTTGAACGCCGGGATCGTGAAGCCGAACCCCGCGAAAATCCACTGGCCGAAAACCGCGAAGACACCGAGGATGATCGCCGTTGTGAGGCACGCCTTCGAGATGATGTTCTGCTTCTGCGGCGGGGTCATGTCCTCCGTGAGCACGGAGAAGAACGGCACCACGCCGAGAGGATCCACGATCGCGAAGATGGAGGCCATGGCGGTGGCGCCGAACGCCAAGTCCACCATGGTCGTTCCCGCGGACGCCGGATCAGTGCCTTCGCATGAGCTTCATCCAGCCGCCGCTCTCGTACACGGCGAGGTCGCGGCCGGACGCGGTCTTCTCGAACTCGTCCCAGCTGATCACCTGGAGCTTGTCGCTTCCGCCCTTCGTGAAGCGGAGCGTGTTCGTGCCTCGTACCTTGCTCGGCTGGAGGCCCTTCACGGCGGCGATTTGCCGCGCGTACTCAAACGAGATTTCTCGCAGTGCAGGCATGTTCCATCCCTTCGTCGCACGACGCCTATGGAGGCGTGCTGACGGCCGCACGACAATTTCCGTATAAGTGTCTTTCGTTTGTCTGACGCACGTTGACAAACCAATGGAGGGGGGCCGGCCGGCCCGTTGAGCGGCACGCGCCAATTCGCGGCCGGCGCAGCGCACCGAAGATTGGCGGTCCTTCGTAGCCGCGTGGGCTCCCGTCCTCCGGAGCCTCCTGAACCTCTTGTATTCTCGCGCTTGATTCCTTGGGGAGACGCCTTATATAGCGTCGGATGCACCAATCGTGCGGTACGCCCTGGATTGGCGGTGACCTGACATGCCGAGCGACAAGCCGAACCCAGCTCTCCTCGACGCGGTGAAAGCCCAGGCCTTGAAGATCAAGGAAACGAAGAACATCCTGGACGCACGCCAGAAAGAGGTCGATGCCCTCCGCACGGAACTCGAATCCCGCGCTGCCGACCTCGAGAAGCGAGAGACGCGCGTCGAGGCCGAGCGGGCCGAATTCCTGAAAGAGAAGGAGCAGGTCGCTGCCGCCCGCGCCACGATCGACAAGGACCTCTCCACTGTGAGGATGGATCGGGACAAGTCCGCGGCCGAGGAGCGGCGCGTCCAGGACTGGGCGCGTACACTGAACGAGCGAGAGAAAACGACGAAAGAGCGCGAGGACCAGGTCAGGCGGCTCGAGCGCGACCTGACGGATCACCTCAAGGAGTCCGAGCGGAAAATCCAGGCTCTCGTCGAGCGCGAGGAAGTCGCCGCACAGCGAGAGCGCGCGCTGGGGGAGACGATTGAACGTCTCTCGGTGATGGAGAAAGGAATGGCGGACCGGGACCGCAAGCTCGCGAACCGAGAAGAGGAGCTCATCCGGCTCCAGAACGAGCGGCTCGTCGCCCTGGAGTCCCGCGAGCGAGAGATCCTGAAGATCAGCGAGGAGATGTTTGCCCGCCAGAAGGAATCCGCGGAGCAGCATGAGTCCTTCGTCGAATTGCAGAACACGTTGAAAGACGAGCTCAACCATCTCGCCGACGAGCGGGAGAAGCTCGCGGTGAAGGAGAAAAGCCTCCTCGAAGCCGAGAGGTACATCACCGCGGCCCTCGAGGCGAGCGGGATCGACTTGCCCGACGAGCCCGAGGAGCGGACACCGCCCCCGCCCCCTGCGGTGGAGATGCAGCCGCCGCGTCCGCCATCCCATGCCGCAATGCCCGCGGCCGCGCCACAGGGGCCCCTCCACGACGAGATCTTCGAGGACGAACCGGTCGAGGCAAAGCCGAGAGTCTCCCGGGCGGATGCGCTCGAGCGGATGACGAAGGCCCTCGAAACCGCGAAGCGAGCTCGGGACGCCGGCAAAAACGTGAGCGACATTCGGAAGTCGTTGAAGCAGGCGCGCGCGTCGTTCGAGAGCGGCGACTACGACTCGGCCTCACGCCTCGCGGCGGAGATCCTCAGGGAGCTTGAGGCCGTCGTGGTGTCTCGATAGTCGACTCCCGCGTTCCGCCGTTCGCCATCCCGTGGATGGGCATCGCGTACACCGGTACCCCCGGGACGCGCGCCTCGTACCGTTGGGCGGGAATCTCTCCCCACGGATCGGGGTCGGACACCGGGCCTCGGAGCAACGTCCACGCGACGTTTCCGACGAAGAAGAGTTGTCCGAACCCCAAAATGAACGCCCCGAGGCTCGCGAGCCAGTTCAGGGTCCACAGGGAGGGCGGGTAGTCGTAAATGCGGCGCTGCATCCCTTCGAGGCCCAGGAAATGCATCGTGAAGAACACGAGGTTCATGCCGACCAATGTGAAGGCGAAGTGCCATCGGGCGAGCCGCTCCGAGTACATCCGCCGGGACATCCGAGGGAACCAGAAGTAGAACCCCGCGAAGACGCCGAGGATCGTGCCGCCGAACAAGACGTAGTGCAGGTGGGCGACCACCCAGTACGTGTCCTGGAGCGGGTAGTCGAGCGGGATCGGCGCTTGGAACACGCCGTTGATTCCGCCGATTACGAACATCGTGACGAAGCCGATCGCGAACAGCATCGGCGCCTTCAGTTCGATCGCGCCGCCCCACATCGTCGCGATCCAGTTGAAGATCTTGATGCCGCTCGGCACCGCGATGGCGAGGGTGATGACCATGAACGGCAGCCTTGCGGAGATCGAGATGCCCGTCGTGAACATGTGGTGGACCCAAACGCCGAACGACAGAAATCCGATCGCCACGGTCGAGAGCGCGATCGCCTTGTACCCGAAGATTGGCTTATGGCTCATCCGGGGGATGACCTCGGAAATGATCCCCATCGCGGGGAGGATCATGATGTACACGGCGGGATGGGAGTAGAACCAGAACAGGTGCTGCCACATGATCGGGTCGCCACCGACGGCCGGCGAGAGGAACGCCGTGATCCCGTGTCGATCGAGGAGGAGGATGAAGAGCCCGCCCGCGAGGACAGGCGTCGCGAGGAGGACAAGCCCTTGCGTGACGAGGATCGACCACACGAACAGGGAGAGGTTCTTGAACGTGATCCCCGGCGCGCGGTGCCGCAAGATCGTGACGAGGAAGTTGATCGCGCCCGCGGTGGACGAGATCCCGAGGAGTTGGAGCCCGACGATCCACATGTCGATGCCGGGACTCGTGTCGTAGACGCTGAGTGGCGTGTATCCGGTCCACCCGATGTTCGCGGCGGCGAGCCACATGATGACGCCGGCCGTGGGGATGAGCCAGAAGCTCAGCGCGTTGATCCGCGGGAACGCCATGTCTTTCGCGCCGATGAGCGGCGGCACCATCAGGTTCCCGAAGCCCGCGAGGATCGGGATCGCGACGAGGAAGACCATCGTGGTCCCGTGCATCGTGAACAGTTCCTCGTACGTGTTCGCGTCCACGATCGTCGGCCCCGGGTACGCGAGCTCCGTCCGCATCAGGAGGGCGAGCATTCCGGCTAGTAGGAAGAAAAGGAATGAGTTCGCGAGATACAGGATTCCGATCTCGTGATGGTTCGTCGTCGTGAGCCAACGGAACACGCCGATCGGAGCGTTGCGATGATGGTACCCGGAGACGACTTCGCCCGCCATCGATGAAACTCCGAGATGGTGGCCGGACCCGAGCGGCCACCGCGCCCCTGTACTTCGGATTCCGACATAAGGCTTTCCACCTGTGATCTCCGGGGATTGTCCGAGGCGCGACATGTATCGTTCGACCGCAACTTCTTTAGAGGAAAGCGGTTTTCCGAATCCGATGTCGGGCCTCCGACGGGTCGCCCTCGTGGCCCCGGCGCTGTTTCTGTTCCTCGCGTTCTCCGGAGGAAACGTTCGCGCCGCCATCTCGCCGGGTCAAGAGGCGACGGATCAGCTCTACTGGCTCGTCCTCGTCCCGGCGATCGGGATCGGCGTCTTGGTGATGGCGCTCGTGGCCTACGCGGTCCTCAAATTCCGAGTGCGGCCGGGTCACACCGTGGGCCCCGCGAACCCGGCGACCAACAACCCCCGCCTCGAGGCGTTGTGGACCGTCATCCCTGCGATCATCCTGGTCGTCGTCGGCGTCGCGGCGTTCACGACGCTTGTGAAGACGGACACGATCCCGCAGAATCCAGACGTGATCGTCGAGGTCAATGCACACCAGTGGTTCTGGAATTTCAACATCACCTACGTCCGGAACGGGACGTGGCTGAACACGACCGGGACGTTCGCGTCCCTCAATACGACCGGCGCGCTCACGATCCAGAAGAACCTGACTGTGAAACTCATCTTACGATCCTTCGACGTCGCACATTCGTTCTACCTGCCCGATTTCCTGTTCAAGATTGACGTGATCCCGGGGCACGAGAACACGTACTGGTTCCAAGCGCTTCAGCCCGGGGACTACCGAATCGAGTGCGCGGAGTACTGCGGGCTGAACCATTACACGATGACGGGCATGCTCCACGTCGTGAAGTGAGTGCGAGGAGTCGAGGAGCCGCGATGATCCGGATCGCTGCGCGCGTGGTGGCCGTCGAGGTAGTCGCTGTGGTGCTCGGCGCCGCTCTGGCCGTTGGGTTCACGTTCCTCCCGGCCTCCATGGCTCCCCTCGGCGTCGTCGCTGCCGCGCCCCCGCCCCTCCCTCCGCGGACGGGCGTGTGGCCCGTGAACTTCACGTTGTATGGGAACGCGTCGCGCGGCTGGGGGTTCTCTGCCGCCACGATTTCCAACCCCGGCCCCAACATCACGGTGTTCTATGGAGACACGGTGAACCTGACTTTGATCGGCAACGACTTGCAAGTGTCCCATAGCTGGTTCATCGACTATGACAACAGCTTCACCCCGACCGATAATGAGCCGAACTCGCCCCCCTTCAATGGGCCGGCAGAGCCGTCGTTGTTGGTGTGGAGTTTCCAGGCGTTGCAACCGGGCATTTGGACGTACCGGTGCGGGATGCATCCGAATTCCATGACGGGTGCGATCAAAGTCTTGGCAGAACCGAGGCCCGTCAATCTCACGCTAATCGGCGACTCGACGCGCGGCTGGGGATTCTCGAATGCGACGATTCGAAACCCGGGGCCGCCTCTGGTCGTCCTCTGGGGCACCAACTTGACCCTCACCCTCCTGGCGGACTTTGCGTCCGATTCGGCTCCTCACAACTGGTTCATCGACTACAGTGGCGATCGGGCCATGTCGGTGGGAGAGCCCGGCTCTCCGGATTTCAACAATCCCGTTGGCAAGATCATCGTGTGGAGCATGCCCCGGTCCGAACAACAGACCGGCAACTGGACCTACCGATGCCACGTCCATCCGATCAGCATGACGGGCAACATCTCCATTGTCGGAGGGCCGCCTCCGGCGTTGCCCCGAGGCACGATTCCATTGATCACAGGTATCATGGTTGGCGCGCTGGGCTTCGTCCTCGTCTTTGCCGCCATCTATCATGTCCGCGCGATCCGCGCGGCGAAGCGACCGCGATGAGGGAGGGCGTTGACGGACCTCTCCGTCCTCGCCACGGGGTTTGGAGTGATTCCCCTCGCGGCGATCCTTCTGTATTCCTTCGCCGGGCAGCTGACGAGGCACCGCGAAGCCGTCTGGGGATTCCTTGCCGGGATCGTGGCGTTCCTCGGCCTGTCCCATGCGATGGCCGCGGTCCTCGTGAACCACTCCGTGCTCGGGTTCGATCCGGCGCTCGCGACGGTGGTGCCTTCCGTCGGCCTCCTCGTCGGGGCGGGAATCGCTTGGCTCCTCCTTGAGGGGGCTTTCATACGAGCTGAGCCGAACCGCATTGTCGCAACCGCCGTCGCGTTCCTCGCTCTGCATAGCTTCAGCGACGGCCTCGTGCTAGGCGCGGGCTTCATCCCGGGTATCGTGTCCTCCGTCCGGATCGATGCCATTACCGTGAGCGCGACCATCCTCCATCGCTTCTTGGAAGGATGCCTCGTCATTATGCCGGCCCTCGCGGCCTCATGGAGACCGAGGTCCGCATTCGTCGTCCTGTTCGCCTCGCTGTTTGCGATCCCGGCCGCGTACGTTCCGAGCTGGATTTTCAATATCGCCACACAGCCGGCCCGAGCCGAAGTCCAACTGGCCGTCCCCACGTTCCTTGGTGCGGTCGAGGCGACACTCGGTCTGTGGCTGCTCGCGCGAGCATTCCTTCCGATTGCCGCGGCGGGCCGCGGGAGCCGGTGGCCCGTGTGGACCGCGATCGGGTTCATCGCGATCAGCCTCGTCCACTTCTTCGTCGAATGAGATTCAACGATCGAGCGCCGCACTCACGGCGGATGGGGGCCAGAGAGAAACCATCGCCACGATCAGCGCGGCCGCGAGCGTCGCGGTCCCGAGAGCGAGGTGGATTGTGACGACGACCCAGTCGTTCTCCGACGTGATCGTGAGGGCACCGACCGCCACCTGGGTGACGAGGATTGCGAAACTCATGATGGACAGCGTCACGATTCGCAGATCGGAGCGAAACCATACCAGGGAGGCGACGAGGGTGGACAAGATGAACATCCCCGTCAACGCGGCGATCAGGCGATGGACGTACTCTATGAGGATCCGGGCATCCGCGAGATTGGGCACGAACGAACCGTTGCACAGGGGCCAATCGGGGCAGGAGACTCCCGCACCCGGGATTCCCCGCACGGTTCCTCCAACGATGATCGTGGCGTATGCAGAGACGGCCCCGAGGATCGCCAAGGTCTGAAGAAACCGTCGCCGGTCGATCCGCACGAGAGCCCCGGCCGTGGGAGAAAGTTCTCCTCGATAAACTCTCGCAAAGAAACCGGTCCGATTGCCTCAGGAATCCGCAGAAGCGATCTCACTTGAGAAACGGATTCTCGCTGTAGTCTACGGGGATGTCGACGACGCACGGCACGTTCGACTCGAGCGCCTGCTCCAACGTGGACGCCAATTCCGACGGGCGCTCCACTGCGAACCCTCGCACGCCGAACGCTTTCGCGAGCGCGGGAAGATCCGGGTTTCCGAATTCGGTGCCGAGCGTGCGACCGAAGCGAGCCATTTGCTTCCATCGGATGCTCCCGAGGCCGCCATCCCGGAAGACCAGGTTGACGGTCGCGACCCGCTCTCGCTTCGCGGTCTCCAGCTCGTGCGCGGCCATCAGGAAGCCGCCGTCCCCGCTGATCGTGACAACGCGTCGACCGGGGTTCAGGAGCTTCGCCGCGATCCCACCGGGGACTGCGATGCCCATGGCGGAGAGGCCGTTCGAGACGAGGACCGTGTTGGGCTTCGCGGCGCCGAAGAACCGGCCCACGAAGATCTTGTGGGCTCCGACATCGGAGATGAGCAGGTCCTCCGGCCGCAACGTGTCCCGTAGGATCTTCAGCATCGCCTGCGGTTTCGCAAGCCGGGCACGCCCTTCAGAACCCGAAGACTCGAACCTCTTTCGGATTCGCGTCTTCAGCGACTGGACCCACGCCGGGTCCTTGGGTTGCGAGACGCGCTTTTGCAACGCCTGCAGGGACTCGCGAATGTCCGCGACGATCTCCACCTCCGGGATGTATTCCGCGGAGGTTTCCGCCGGCAGAACGTCGACGTGCACGATGCGCCGGTTCCCCTTCGGGTTCCACGATCGCGGGTCGTACTCGACGAAGTCGTAACCGACGCAGAGCACGAGATCCGCGGCATCGAACCCCGCGAGCTCCTGATCGCCGGGCAGGACGCCGACCGTCATGACACTGACCGCGGACGTCCAAGGGACCGCACCATTTCCCATGAAGGTGTGCGCCACGGGAATGTTCGCCTGCTCCGCGAACGCCGTCAACGCGTCCGCCGCTCCGCCCCGAATTGCGCCGTTCCCCGCGAGGATGATCGGCTGCCGCGCGCGGTTGAGGAGGGCCGCCGCCCGATTCACGCTCTCCGGATCCGGGGCCGGGCGACTCGCTCGTTCTCGAGGGAGCGGGCTCAAGCCCCGCGGCGCTTCCTCTTGCCCGACGTTCTCGGGAAGTTCCACGTGGGTTGGCCCCGGTCGTTCCGCACTCGCGATCTTGAAGGCCTTCCGGATGATCTCGGGGACCGTGCCGGCGTTCTCGACTCGCGCGTTCCACTTCGCGATCGGGTCGAAGAGCCGCACGACGTCGATGAACTGGTGCGACTCCCGGTGGACTTTCGAGAGGTCCGCTTGGGCCGTGATCGCGACGAGCGGAGCCCGATCGAGGAACGCATCCGCGACGCCGGTCACGAGGTTCGTCGCTCCCGGCCCCAGCGTCGCGAGGCACAGACCGGGGTCGCCCGTTAGCCGGCCATGGATGTTGGCCATGAACGCCGCGGCTTCCTCGTGTCGCGTCAGGACGAAACGAACGGAGCTGTCGTGAAGGGCATCCATCAACTCGAGGTTCTCCTCGCCGGGGATGCCGAAGGCGAAACGGACGCCTTCGTTCTCAAGGCAGTCCACCAACAGCGCGGCGGCCTTCACGGGTCCCGGATGCCGCCTCGGGGTTTAGTCCATTCTGTGCCGAGCGGACCCGGAGAAGCCGAAGCGCTCCATAGACTCCGAGGAGTACAGCGAGAGCGCCTTAGCACGGCCGGGCGCATACTAGGAGCGGAACGCGCCGTCCCGGAGGCGGAAAGATTGACCCTGACCTTCGGGGGCGCGTGACGGAAAGGCATGGGGACGCAGGGATTTGAACCCTGATCGACGGGTTTCTCCCACGCGGGGAGCGACCCACGCGTGTTCTGCGAACCATGGGTCAGCGCTCCAGTCTGTCATCACCGGAATCAGCAAACCCGTTCGCAATCAAGCCCATGACTGGAGCCCGTAATTCTACCAGGCTAAACTACGTCCCCATGGGACTCGTGGGCCGCGCAAGAGCGGGGGACATATCTAACTTTGCGTCGCGGGACGCGCGCCGCGCGAACGGCGCGCGGTCGATGTCACCCACAACTCCTGAGCGAGGGCGAATGCGAGCACTCCCTCGATTGCTTTCGAGATGATCCCCAGCGGGCCGAACACATATTGTTGGCTGATAAACGGCAGGACGACGAGCCTCGAGGCGACATACAAGCTAATCAGGGCGATCGCCGCCGCAAGCCATGCCCAAACGGTCGACCGCGAGGCCCGCATGATCGTGAAGCCGCCGAAGAACTCAAGCGGCACGAGGACGAGGAAGAAGGAGACGGCGGTCGAATCGACGTGTTCGCCGATCGCGAGGATGTGGATCCCGCCGTCGGCGAAGAGGAGGAACGCCGCGAGGATTCGCCGGCTGCGGACGCGGTCCCAGAGGACCTCCGGATGGTCGATCGCGTATCCGAAGAACAGGAGGCCGAGTCCCCAGGGGACCGCGGAAAGGCGGATCAGGTCCGTGGTGCCCAGGTATCCTTGCGTCTGAAGTGACCCTGTCATGACGACTTCCGCTTCGAACGCTCCGCTGACGAAAAGGATCGCAAGCCCCGCCAGCATGAAGGCGAAGCCGGGCGTGAACCGGCCCCCGCCCATGCGACGTCGTATCACGCGGCCTCGCAAGTACCTTTGCCCAAGAGCACGCTCATCGCTGCCGCATTTTCTGTTCGCGTTTCCGGCGGCGCATCCGCTTCTTGCGCCACTTCCAGCGCATCTTCCCGCGCTTCTTCCAGGCCCGCGAGGAGCGTTTCACCGGGTCGCCGGGGCCCGCCTATTGGACTGCCTCTTAAGTAGTTTCCCTTGTCACATCCTAACGCGCTCAGGACGTCGCGTACAAAACGTTTCCAGGTCCGACCCAACTCGGGCCCTCGCCCCAGGCGATGTGCACTCGGCCTTTCGGATCGAGGACCAACGTGATGTAATCGCCGTATGGGAAGGCGAAGCCCTGCGCGGTAACGTAGGGGTAGCCGTTCCGGAACGCGGAAACCTGCACCTCGGCGGACCACGTCCGGCCTCCGTCCGTGGAACGACGATACCAGACGTTGAACGCGCCCGTGCGGTTGTCCATCCAAGCCACTCGCACATCGTCAACCGCTCCCGAGGCCGCCCCGGGGAAGAGATGGAAGGCGTTCGTCCCACCGGCGTTGAGCTCGACTCGGGACGAGAAGGTCATGCCGCCATCCGTGGACGTCTTGTACCAGATGAAGGGGGGACCGTTGTCGGTCACCGGAGCGTTGTAGGCCACGTACAGGTTGCCTCCCATGTCCACGGTGATCGCGGCGCCGGTGCCGAGGTAGTCCCAGCCGCAGGTGGTGGGACACGGGGGACCCGGTGGGAGGCCCGTGTCGACGTAAGAGAGCGTCCAGCTCGCTCCGTTGTCCGACGATTTCGTGACCACCACGTCCTGTGGACCCTGGGCTTGGCCGCTCTTGTGGACCAGCTCCCAAACCATGTAGACGGCGCCGTCCGGGGCCACCGTCGCCCCACCGTTCAATGGCCATCCGAGCGTGTTCTGGTTGATCTGGACTGTCGCGAAGGTGCGGCCCCCATCGTGAGACGAGGAGACGAAGAACTTCTGGGCGATCGAGAATCCTACGTAAACGTCGTTACCCATGACGGCTAAGCCGTCTTTGTCCGTGATGCCGCTCTTCACGTCGGCGTTGACCGCCACGGGAGCCGACCAGGTGCCCCCCAGGTCATCCGAGCGCTGGACGACCGTGTCCTTGCCTCGGAGATAGCTGACGAACACAACCCCGGCCGCGTTGACTTTCACCTGGGGGTCAAATTGCGCCGCGGAACTGATTGTGAGCGGCGACGGGGCCGTGAAGGTCCGGCCGCCGTCACGGGATACCTGCATGACCATCGTGTCCGCAGAGCAGAGGTTGCAATCCGGGATTCCGCTGAGATGCGTCGTCATGTAGTATACGTTTCCCCGGCCGTCGGAAGCCACCGCGGGCTCCCAGTCGTTCCCAGCGGGGGGATAACCCAGGACGACCGGCGTCGTGAAACTTATGGGACCCGCCGCGGCGCCAAGGATCGAGAAGCCTGCCAACGCGAGTCCCACCGCCAGCGCACCCATTGCGAGCACACGTCTCTGCACAAGAACCCCCCGGTGCACCGGGAAGGCGGGTCCGGACGATAAGCCTTCTCGCCATCGCGACCCCGAGAACATCGACCCGGAATCCGCTTATGGCCGATTGGCCATCCGGACCCGGGTGATTCCATGGTCAGCTCGCAGAGCTTGGCGAAAAGCATTGTGAAGGAGAGCCTTCGACCGAAAGAGGACGAGGTCGTCTTGATCTCAACCTATCCGCACACGATCGACCTCGCGGAGCAGGCCGCGATTGAGTGCCAGAAGGCGGGTGCGGATCCCGCGATTTGGCTCGACACGGATGCGGTCTTCTACGGCCAGTTTAAGAACTACTCGGACGAGAGCCTGCGTCGGGTCTCGGGCCACTGCGTCGGACTCCTCGATTACGTGAACTCGTACATCTGGTTGTTCGGCCCGCGCAATCCCGCGCCCCTGGCGACGCTCCCCCGCGCAAAGTTCGCCGCGTATTTCGAGGGAGAGAAGGCCCATGCGGACAAAGGGTTCGTCAAGATGCCGAAGAACGTCGCCGTCGCCCTCGGTCAAGTCACGCGGGAGCGGGCGAAGACGTACGGCTTCAATTACGCGAAATGGAAGGCGATGGTCGAGGCCGCGACGGTCGCGAACCGCCAGCGAATCGAATCGCTCGGCAACCTGGTGGCCGGCTTCCTGTCCCGGCCCGTCGATGTCCGTGTGAAGGCCGACAACGGGACGAACCTGAAGTTCCGCCTCGCTGGGCCCGACCGGAAGGCGTACGTCCATGACGGAGTGATCAGCGACGAGGATCTCGCGGCCGGCACGTCCGTGAGCCGATCGGTTGAGTTGCCGACGGGCGAGGTCGGCGTGGCCGCGGTGGAGAACAGCGCGAAGGGCACATTCGTGGCGGATGTCGCCGTCCCGTCTCGCGGCCGGCTCGTCGAGGGCATCGCGTGGACGTTCCACAACGGGAAGGTGACGGAATTCACCGCGAAGCGGAACCTGCCATTCGCCCAGACGAACTGGGAGGAGGCCAGCGGTGCCAAGGACATGTTCGGTGGGATCACGTTCGGCCTGAACCCGAAGGCGCTGCCCGGATTCCTCCAGAACGGCATCGTGTCCGGGACCGTCAGCATCGGGATCGGGGACAACCGCGAAGCCGGCGGCTCGAACGACAGCAGCTACGGGTTCGGCGCGTCCCTCGCCCATGGGACCGTGGAGATTGGCGGGAAGACCGTCATCGAGGGCGGCGCCTGGGTCATCTAGGTCGCGCCGCACGCGAGGACCTGGAGGCATCCGCCGAGCTCGTGAGACCACTCCCGCGGGGGATTCCGCCACAGAGCTCATCTAGCCTCCCCGGATTGGTCCCCGATTCCGATGTGGTCTCCCACGCCGACCGTGCCGTCGGCACCGTATTCCGCGGTCCCGCGAAAACTCGGCTTCTTCGAGCGGCTTCGCGTCGGCTGGCGGCTCACGAAGGTGAGCCTCGGCGTCCTTCGCAAGGAGAAAGGGCTCGTCCTCCTGCCCTTCCTGTCCCTCTTGATCACGGGCGCGGTCTGGCTTCTCTTCTTCATCACGATCCTGTTCTTCACCGCGCCCTCCGACGTCTTCGGGTTCTGGCTCTTCTACGTCGGCCTCGCGATCGTGTACTTCGTCACCTTCTTCGTTTCGATCTACTTCAACGCCGCGGTGATGGGTGCGGCGATGATCCGCCTGAACGGCGGCGACCCGACGATCACCGACGGCCTGAAAGTCGCGAGGGCTAACCTTGGTCGCATCGCCGGGTGGGCGTTGGTGACGGCGACGGTCGGCCTCATCCTGCGCGCCATCGCCGAGCGGTTCGGGTTCATCGGAAAGATCATCGCCGGAGCCATTGGGGCCGCGTGGGGCATCGTGACGTACCTCGTCGTGCCGGTGCTGATCTTCGAGAAGCTCCGGCCTTGGGCCGCGGTGAAGCGAAGCGGATCGCTGTTGCGACAGACGTGGGGCGAGGCCGCGGGCGGTTACCTCTCGCTCGGTGCGATCTTCGTGCTCCTCGCTCTCCCGGCGTTGCTGGCGCCCCTACTGGGTTTCGCCCTGGCGGGCCCGATCGGCCTCGCGGTGGGCCTCGGGATCGCGGTCGTATACTGGCTCATCCTGGGCCTCGTCGGCTCGGCGGCGCAGAGCATCCTCGTCACGGCCTTGTACCGGTACGCCACGACCGGCAAGCTCGGCTTCGGGTATCCGGAGAATCTGTTCCAGTCCCGCTCCCCAGGTCGCGCGTGAACGCGGCGCCGGTTCGAGAGACCATGCGACCGGCGCCATCGGTCCTGAACGGTTAACCTTAAACAAGGTTAACGCGCAGGACAAATCGTTAAGAGCCACACGGCCCTTCATTCCGATTCCCGAGGAGGAACCTCAATCATGGCCCGAGCCCTATGGAGTGGCGCGATCGCGTTCGGCCTCGTGAATATTCCCGTCAAGCTCTACGGCGCGACCGAGACGAAGGATCTCTCGTTCACGACGTTGCACGCGACCTGCATGACCGCCCTCAAGCGCCCGTACATCTGCCCGAAGGACAACGTGCCCGTGGACTCGAAGGAGATGGTGAAAGGATACGAGTATGCGAAGGGCCAGTACGTGATCCTGAAAGACGAGGATTTCGAGAAGATCCCGCTCGAGGCGACGAAGGCCTTGGAGGTTGCGGGCT
>WNEY01000067.1_pt1 | contig 45458 bp, 31 predicted proteins | sample 5400531 | NCBI WGS metagenome assembly WNEY01 (sample SAMN13153338, study PRJNA577476) | soil metagenome | isolation source: 200 cm saprolite under Douglas fir tree site 1 | place: USA:California | collected 2015-04-18 | reverse complement strand
TTCTCTGGGCCTGAACTGCACCGATTGCCACGTCGACGAAAGCGGCGGCAACTGGGCAAAGTATGCCGATGACAACGCGCTGAAGCAGACGGCTCGCAGGATGATTCGGATGGTGTCGGCGATCAATTCGGCCAACTTCGGGGGACGGCAGCTGGTGACCTGCAACACCTGTCATCGCGGCAACCGTCGCCCCAACGTCATGCCGAGTCTGGCGTTGTTGTACGGCACTCCGCCTCCGGACGAGCCTGGTGAGCCTTTCGAGGAGGCGCCCGGGCAGCCTCCCGCAGATCAAGTTCTTGACAAGTACATCCTGGCGGTCGGCGGAGCCAAGCCGCTGGCCAACCTCACCAGCCTGGTCGCCAGGGGGACTTACCTCGGGTTCGACGACGCGGAGACGAGCGCAGTGGAAATCTTTGCCAAAGCGCCGGGTCAGCGGACCACGATCATTCATACGCTCTCCGGAGACAGCACCACGACCTATGACGGCCGCACCGGTTGGATCGCGGCGCCACAAACAGAGAGACCGGTGCCGTTGCTCGCGCTGACCGGACAGGAGCTGGACGGCATCAAGCTGGAAGCGGAGCTGTTCTTTCCGGCGCGGATCAAGCAGGCGCTCAGCAAATGGCGCGTGGGTGTCCCGATTACGATCGGCGATCGCGAAGTCCAGCCCGTCCAGGGAACCACCGCCGCGGGGGCCACCGCAACGTTATGCTTCGACTCGGAGTCGGGTCTGCTCGTGAGGCTGGTACGCTTTTCCGGGTCGGCGGTCGGCCGCCTTGTCACGCAGATTGACTACGCGGATTATCGCGAGGTCTCCGGCGTCAGGATGCCGTTTCGCTGGACCGTCACGTGGCTGAACGGGCGATCGAAGTTCGAGCTGAGCGACGTGCAGCCGAACGTCGCGATTGACGCCTCGAAGTTCGCCCGACCTGCAGTCGGACGATGACGCGCCGACACCTGTTCTGAAAAGCCAACGGCCGGGCCACTACCTGGCGCCGGTTCACCGCGACGAAGTCGCTCCTTCCGCGTGCGGCAGGTGGACTGACATCAGCACCAGGGTGCCTTCGATCTGCGTGAACCAGTGCGCCGTCTTTTCGGGCACCATCACCCAATCGCCTTTGACAAGGCGACGCGTCGCGCCGCCGTCGATTGCTGAGCCGCTCAGGTTCTCCGCGTTCGTCCGCTTCTCGTCGCGCAGTGTGCCGCCGGTCACGAGCGTTCCCGCGCCTTCGACGACGTAGAACATCTCCGCCTCGCGCTCGTGCACTGACGCGGGCGCGTTGACGCCAGACACGCGATACTCGAGGTTCGCGTTGTACGGCGCGAGCCGGACGAGCGGCTGGACGAAGTTCGCCTGGTCCGGCTTGCGTTCGCTCTTGGCCTTCGCGATCATGGCCGTCACGTCCGCCGATCCAGCGAACAGCTTGGCCGGCGGCGGCGGATTCTGGGCAGCCGGCTGCTGTGCGATCGCCGCCGACGAGAACAGCGTGAAGATCGTGCAGAACACACATGCGCGCATGGAATGCCTCCTGTGGGCGGTGATTGTACACGCGCCGGCGTCGATCGCGCTTCGAACCTGCATGTCGGCCGACATGAAATCGGGCTTGCGTCGTGCGGTCGCTCTCACTTCGCGGTCATGATCGACGCCAGCGTCGCGATCCCGTTCCACAGGTTGGCGAGCCGGAGGTTCTCGTTGTCGGTGTGCTGTCGCGGCGCCACCATGACGTCGACCCGCGCCTCGCCATGCTTCGCCGAGGAGCGGAGGCTTGCCGACGCCCAATCGCGGTCGGCGCTATTCTGATGGCGCGCAATAACCGCGCCCGAAGGGAGTCCCGCAATGCATCGACGACGAGCGTTTCTGACTCGAATTCCCCTCGGTGTTGCCAGCCTCGTGGCGGCCTGTCGGGCGCGTGGCGATGACGTGGAGTCTGCGGCGGCCAGGACGACATCGACACCGACATCGGCGCCCACAGCGGCCGGTGGATTGACTGGTGTCGGCGCGGCGCGCCCGTCCCCGCTCCTCCACGAGATTCCCGCCACTGCGCCCACGCTGCGTTGGGTGCCCGAGCACCGTGATCTCGTGTTCACGTTCGGCGGCGCCGCACCGAAGCATCGCATCGTGCCTGGCACGCGCATCGTATCGTGGACGGAGGATTGCTTCGACGGCTCTGTGAAGACGGCGAGCGACCTGCCGTCCCAGGTGATGCCCGCGGGACACGATAATCCCCAGACCGGTCCCTTTTACGTCGAGGGCGCCGAGCCGGGCGACACGATCGCGGTGCATCTGCTGAAGCTGGAGCCCGCACGCAGCTATGGGGTGTCGTCGTTTGCTCCCGGCTTTGGTGCGCTCGTCGGCACGGATCGCACAGCGATGCTCGCGGCGGACCTGCTCGAGACATCCTGGCGCTACGATCTCGATTCCGCCCGCACGATCGCCCGCGCGTCGTCACGCGACGGCCGGCACGCGTGGGAAGTGCCGCTCGCGCCGTTTCTCGGCTGTCTCGGCGTGGCGCCGTCGGCCGCGGAGGTCCGGAGCACGATCGTTCCCGGCTCGTTCGGGGGCAACATGGACTGTCCCGAGGTTCGCGCGGGCAATACGGTGTTCCTCGGCGCGAACGTGCCCGGCGCGCTGCTGTCGTTCGGAGACGGCCACTACGCCATGGGCGACGGTGAGATCATGGGCGCGGCCATCGAAGGCGCGATGAACGTCGAGGTCTTCGTCGAGCTCGTCAAGCACACGGCCACGCCGGTCCCACGGATCGAGAACGCTGACGAAGTGATGTTCGTCGGCTCGGGACGTCCGCTCGAGGACGCAGCGCGCGTAGCATTCAAGGCGATGGTTCGATGGGTGCGCGAGCGCAGCGGCATGACCGAGCTCGACGCGTATCAGTTCGTGTCACAGGTTGCCCGCGCGCCGATCATTCAGCTTGTCGATCCCGAATACACGGTGCTCGTAAAGATCGAGAAGGGGCGGGTGCCGCCGTCCGGCGTGGCGTGACCTCGAGTTGTGAGTGATGACCGTGACTCTCGCTAGCGTAGTCCAGGCGGGGCTCATAATCGTACTTGGACTCGTGGGCTGGCGCCTCTCGCGCGGCCGATCCGCCCAAAACGGTTTTTGATAAGGAAGGAGAAGACATGCCAAGTCGCAGAAACTTCCTCAAGGGTGTCGCCGGCGCCTCCGCCGTGTTGTTCAGTGGCGGCCGGGGTTTCGCGGATGCCGGTATGCGGTCCGGCCAGATCGGCGCCCCCGCGGGCAAGCGCCGTGAGGTGTTCATCGCCGGTCGCCGAGTGAAGACCGTGGACATTCACGCCCACTGTTTCGTGCCGGAGGTCTGGGACCTGGTCAAGGACACCGCGCTGGCGGCGACAGCGAGGAACAACCTCACGGGCCCCATTGCCCTCGGTAACCCGCAACGGCTGCAGGATATGGACGCCCAGGGCGTCGACTATCAGGTCATCAACATCAACGCCTGGGGGTACTCGGCGGAGCGCAGCCTGGCGCGCGAGATCGTCAAAGTGCAGAATGAAAAAATTTCGCAGTGGTGCGCGGCGCATGCGGACCGATTTGTGGGCATGGCTTCCGTTGCGTTGCAGTATCCAGATCTGGCGGCCGATCAGCTGGATGAAGCGGTCAGGAAGCTGGGCCTTCGCGGCGCTGCGATCGGAGGCAGCTGCGAAGGCCAGGAACTGTCGGATCGCAAGTTCGACCCGTTCTGGGCCAAGGCGGAAGAGCTCGGAATCATGATTTTCATGCATCCGCAGCCCGCGCCGGGAACCACGCAGAACACGCGACTACAGGGCAAAGGCGGTTTGGGCAATACCATCGGCAATCCGCTGGAAACGACGGTCTTTCTCTCCCACTTGATTTTCGAGGGAACCCTGGATCGATTTCCCGGGCTGAAAATCTGCGGAGCCCATGCGGGCGGATATCTGCCGTCCTACAGCGGCCGGTCGGATGCGTTCTGCGGGCGAGGAGCGGGAGCCGCCGATTGCAAGAGCCTCAAGAAACGCCCCAGTGAATATTTCAAGCGGGAGCTCTTCGTGGACACGATGGTCTTTCACGAGGACGGCCTGAGGCATCTGGTCGCTGAGGTCGGCGTCGGCCAGATCTTCTACGGAACGGATTACCCCTTTGACTGGCCCGTCGGGTTGGATTTCGTCTTGAACGCGACGTTCCTGAGCAACGCCGACAAGGAAGCGATCGTCGGAGGGAACCTGATCAAGCTGCTTCGAATCGCGTGAGGCGGCTTCGTTACCGTAGCGGCCGGCAGCTACCGGCCGCATGCGGCCGCGATGGCCCAGTCGCCTGTCGCCGACTGACGCCAGTAACGTACGGCCGGAACCGGCGCGCCGCCCGTCGACTCAATCTGGACGAAGCTGTAGCAGGGCGCCAGATCTTCGGGTTGGAGTGACGCCAGCAATTCTTTTTCCGGCACGCCCCGGTCGCCCGCGAGCCGGTCCAGCTGAACGGGCGTGATCGTGCGCTGCCACGCGCCGTCGTTGATGACGATCGGCGTGAGCGCTCCGTGGACAGGCGAGAAGCCTTCCATCGGAATCTTCAACAACCCGCCGCTGATCATGTTGGCGCCGGTCTGCGAGCGGTCCGGTAAGTGCGTATGCCCGTGCACGAAGACGGACGGCCGCGCGCGGCCGGACCGCCGCCTGGCGACCGTCTCGAGATGGCGCGCGAAGACGACGTCACGCGATCGCCAGAAATAATCGAAGACCGCGCCTCGCGACTCGGGCGTGCGCGGGCACTCGGCGACCACCGGTCCGCGCGGCTGGAACTGTGTGACGACAGGCTCGAAGCGGCGCCGCGCCCGGCGCATTGCGGCGCGGTAATCGCACACCGCGACGATCTCATCGTCGCCCAGCTCCTCCATCGATTGTGCGAGCCGTCCGTCGGCCAGCGCCTTCGCCGCCAGAGGCTTGAGACGATCGTCATCGGGCAGGCTCGACACCAGGAAGGGGGGCCCTTGCGCGCGAACCTGCGCCAGGTCCCACGTGGGCGGCTGGACGTCGCCGTCGTCGAGCTCCATCCGGAACTGCTGCCACGACATCGTGAACAGCAGATAGCGCACGAGCGGCGCCGCGAGATCGCCGACATCGGCCGAATCGGCGGCGAGCGCGTATTTGACGCCGATTCCCGAGGCGACGACGTTGTCGATCACCGGATAGCGAGGCTCGTAGCGGTTGAACAGCTCCTGGATCACCGCTTCGCCCCAGGGACGCGCGAGTTGCTCACGGCCGCCGCGCCGCACGAAAGGCGACGGCCAGTTCTCGAACCTGTGTGCGCTCGGGCCGATCTGATGGCCGTGCTCGGCGTAGACCTGATCGTCGGCAGAGGACCAGTCGCCGGACGCCGTCACTTCCACGCGGCCTGCAGGTGCGGCGAGCGCGCGTTCGACTTGCCGGCCGATGCCGGGAACGAGCAGCGCCGCGTCGTGGTCGCCCGGCACGAACACCACACGATTCGATCCTGCGCGGGCAAACTGTCCGAGTGCCTTGACCTCGGCCTCATGCGCCCGCAGCACGCGCTCGAGTCGCGCGAGTGCCTCGCCTTCGTCGCAGCCGAGGCCCGCGGCGGCGCCGGCGCAGTCGCCTTCCGTCGACTGCAGCAGCTCGAACGTGTCGCCGTTCAGAATCAGGTCGACGGCGCTTCCGCCCTGGCGGTCGACCGCCGCGAGGAAGGCCGCGAATTCCGGCGACCACCGAAAGTCTTCGTACGGATACCACTTGCCTGACCGGTCGCGACCGGCGCCCATGTGAAGGTCGCTCAACACGACAATCGTGCGCGCGCCGACGCCCTGCGGCAGGTAGTGTCCGGCTTTCGCCGGACCGGCAAGCACATTGTGCCCGGCTTTAGCCGGAACTATGGCGTCGACAACAATCCCGACCAACAACAACGCCCGAGCGACCCGCGCACTCACGTCACGACCCGCTGGCAAGCGAGAAGCGGACGATCTCTTCGTCGTTCCTGATGACGATGTGCCGGTTGGCGTAGGCGGGATGGGACCAGAGCACGTTGGGCAACTGACGACGGCGGACGTACGGGTGCGTCGGCTCGACGAGCTTCGTCCGTCCGATCTCGTTGAACCCCTTTGGCGAAAGCGTCGCCATCACGAGCTCACCGCGGTCGTTGTTGATGAAGAACCGCTCACCATTGCGGACGAAGAACGCCGTTCCGTACATGGCGTGCTCTTTGAGGAGCGCATCGGTTTTCCACATCAGCTTGCCGGTCGCGGCGTCGAGGCAGCGAAGTTGCCCGTCGTTGTCGATGCCGTACACGTAACCGTCGGAGATGACCGGTGTACTGATCACGGAGTTGAGAGTGTTCGGCGTGTCATGGGTCATCCCCCGATCCTGCTCGCCTGGCCCGGACCAGAGCAGCGAGGCGCCGAGCTTGCCGTCATCGAGCCTCAGCATTCGCGCGCCCCCGTATTGGGACGTGAAAAACAGATACGGACCGCTCCGCACGGGCGTTGCGACGACGATGCCCATCTGGGAGCGGTGCTCGATCTCCCAGAACACCTTGCCCGTCGCCGGATCGAGTGAGCTGAACCCGGTCGGATGGAAGATGATGAGTTGCCGGACGCCGCCGACGTCAAAGATGATCGGCTGGTTGTATCCGGGCTCCGTGTCGGATGAGAGCGAGCGCCAAATCTCTTCGCCGGTGCGCTTGTCGAGCGCCATCACCTTGGCGTCGGGCTCGCCGCCGACCAGGCAGATCAGCCGATCGCCGTCAACGAGCGGCGCGCCCGTGATGCCCCACGACGGAATCGACGTGTTGAAATCCTTGACGTAATCCTTCTGCCACAGCACGCGACCCGTGCTCACGTCGAGCGCCAGCAGATTGCCCATCGCGCCCAGCACGTACACGCGATCGCCGTCGACGGTCGGCGTCGCTCGCGGCCCGATCGCGTAGACCAGTTGCAGGCCGCTGTAGTTGGTCGGCCATTCCCGCGTCCATAGCACCTGTCCGGTGCGCTCGTCGAGCGCCAGGGCGCGCTCGATGGCCTGGTTCGCCTTGACGCGCCGCGAGTCGGTGACGAACACGCGACCGCCGGCGACGGCAGGTCCGGCGTAGCCGGCGTTGACCGGCGTCCGCCACGTCGCGGTCAGGCCGCTTTCGGGAAATTTTTCGAGGATCCCGGTCTCGTTCCAGACGCCGAGGCGGCCTTTCCCGCGCCACTCCGGCCAATCCTCTCCGCGCAGCATGACGCCGGCAGCCGCGAAGATGATCAAGAAGGAGAGCGAAATCGCTCCTATCGAGGATCCGCGCCCGGACGCTCCCATGTGATGTGCCCGCACTTCCTGTCAGCGCGGATTATCGTCGTGGCTGAGAAGGTGTCAAGGGCAAAAGGGCGAAAGGGGCAGCGCGATCTTCTTGACGATCCGCTTCAGGAAGCGTTAGATACTCCATGGCGAGTCCAGCTTCCGAACGCGGACTCTGGCCTGGGACCCGAATCCGGCCGGTGGAGAGCTGTTCCGATGCGAAAGTGGCTCAGGGGGGCGTTGACTGCGAGTCTCGGTCTGACGTTGGCGGTGATCTCCGCTGGAGGTCAGACGCGAACGTATCGTGCGCCACGCACTGCCGACGGGAAACCCAACTTCAACGGCATCTGGCAGGCCCTCAACGAGGCCTATTGGGATATCGAGGCTCATGCCGCCGCCCGGAGCCCGGTGCTCGAGCTCGGTGCGGCCCATGCGGTCGCCGGTGGCCTGGGCATCATCGACGGGGGGACGATCCCCTACAAACCGCAGGCGCTGGCGAAAAAGCAGGAGAACTACGCGAACCGACTCAAGCTCGATCCGGAGATCAAGTGCTATCTGCCTGGCGTACCGCGCGCGAACTACATGCCCTATCCCTTCCAGGTCATTCAGGGCCCGACCTACATCATGATGATCTACACGTTCGCGGGGGCGGTGCGCACCATCTACATGGATGAGCACAAGGAGGCGCCCGCTGACAGCTGGATGGGATGGTCGAACGGACACTGGGAAGGAGAAACGCTGGTCGTTGACACCACAGGTTTCAATGACCAGACCTGGTTCGACCGCGCTGGAAATTTCCACAGCGACGCCCTGCACGTCGTCGAACGATACACCGCCGCGAGCCACGACCATCTCCTGTATGAAGCCACCATCGAGGATCCGAACGTGTTCTCGCGACCGTGGAAGATCAGCATGCTCCTCTATCGTCGATTGGAAAAGAACGCGCAGATCATGGAATTCAGGTGCGTGGAATTCGTCGAAGAATTAATCTACGGGCATCTCCGCAAGAAGCCGAGCGAATGACCGCGTGAATGGGAGATTCCAGATGAACCATCGATTTCTAGCTCTGGTGGGCGGTCTCGTTGTTCCCGCCGCGGTTACGTGGCTGTCGACGATGCCCGTTGCCGGCCAGGCGCGATCGGCCGGCGCGAGAACGAGCGGGAGCTCGGCGAAGGCCTACACTGCGCCGCACACTCCAGACGGTCAGCCGGACCTGTCGGGTATTTGGACGAACGCCACGTATACACCTTTGGAGCGACCGAAGAACGTGACGAAGGAGTTCTACACTCGCGAGGAAGCGCTCGAACTGTCCAAGCGAGCGGCCTCGGAGGAGGCGGAGCAGACGGAACCCGGCACGATCCCCGACGTGCATTATGACTTCACGCAGTTTGGCCTGGACCGGAGCCAGGGCGCGATGGCTCTGAACCTGCGGACGTCGCTCATCGTCGACCCGCCGGACGGAAGACTTCCTTCGTTATCCGCGGAAGGCCAGCGGCGAGCCGCCGAACGTGCAGCGGCGCGAAAGAGCAGAGGTGGCCCCCACGATGCCGTCCAGAACGAACCGCTCGGGTCGCGTTGTATCCTGATGGACCGCAACGGGCCGCCAATGCTTGCCGGGGCCTACAACAACACGTATCAGATCATGCAGGCGCCCGGATACGTGATGATTCTCACCGAGATGCTCCACGACGTCCGCATCATTCCGCTCGACGCTCGTCCGCATCTGCCGCCAAACGTGCGTCAGTGGACGGGGAGCTACCGCGGTCACTGGGAGGGCCAGACGCTGGTGGTCGAAACGACGAATCTCACGGACAAGTTTGCGTTCCAGGGCTCGAGCGAGAACATGCGTTTGATCGAGCGCTTCACGCGCGTGGCCGAGGACTCGATCCGCTATCAATTCACGGTCGAGGATCCTTCGACGTGGACAAGACCCTGGTCCGCGGAGGTGCCGTGGAAGAAGGATATAGGTCCGATATTCGAGCACGCGTGTCACGAAGGGAACTATGGTTTGTACAATACCCTCGCGGGCGCTCGCGCAGAGGAGAAGCGCGCCGCCGAAGAAGCCGCGAAAAAGAGATCCCCGAAATAAGGAGGGACTTTCAATGCGAATCAGGCGAGCAGTTGCGGGTGTCTGCGTCGGTGTGCTGCTGGCAGTTCCAGCAATGGGGCATCACGCATTCTCCGCGGAATTTGACATCAACAAGCCGTTCAATCTTCGGGGAACGCTGACGAAATGGGAAATGGTCAATCCCCACTCGTGGTTCCACCTCGATGTGAAAGACGAGAGCGGCACAGTGGTCCCTTGGATGATCGAAGGCGGCAGCCCGAACCAGCTCATCAAACAGGGTGTGACGAAAAATACTCTGGCCATTGGAACGGAATTGATCATTGAAGGTTATCAGGCGAAAGACGGAACCAATAAAGGCGTGGGCCGGAATCTTCTGCTCGCCAACGGGCGAAGACTGTTTCTCGGCGGGACCGAGAAATGATCGGAGTTCCGGGCTTTCCCGACGGATGCCATTCGGCGTCCTCGCGCGCTGTCTGATGGCCAGGTAAGATCACGAACTTCGGCTTCGGTGCGCGACAGGCGCGCAAGTTCACCGCCGCGGCACCGGTGTCATCCCGGCGCGCGCGAAATTCTCCTCGATGAAGGCTTGATCAATCGCAATGATGACGGCGCCTGTGCTCCTGCGAGCGGGACTCTTTCAGGAGCAGCCGTTCACGCACGAGCCGCGAGCGTCGAACTCCATCGTGATGCCGCTCTTCGGTACGTGGACCAGGATGCGCTTGCGGTCGTTGCCGTGGCCGTGGTCGTCGCCGTGCCCGCCCTTCACGGCCTCAATGAAACGGGCCGTTCTCGATCCGGGAACGACGTCGCCACGTGCGGTCGCCGCTTCGTTGGCGTGTGATGGGATCACCGCCCGCGGCCTGACCAGTTGGGTCGTCGCGAACGCCGCCGCTTCGGGTCCCGTCGTGAAAAGATCACCGATGTTGATGACCATCAAGGATGGCTGATAGAAGTCCCGGATGATCCTGTCCATCTCGGCGGTGAGCCCGGTGTCGCCGGTGAGGTACACCGACAGGCCGTTGGTGAACTTCAGGACGAACCCATTCGCCGGATCCAGATACGCGGACAGACCTTCGGCCGTCAATTCGGCTTTCAGCGGATCCGACACCGCTGCGGCTGCAGCACTGCTGTCGTGATTGGCCGGCACTGTGGCGACCTCCACGCCAGACCCGCCCATCGTCACGACTCTGGAGCCGCTGATACCGAGGAGCGCCACGCAGGGGCCCGGCAGTGGAACTGTCATCTCGTTGAAGCCGAAGCCCGGAGGGCTCGGCGGGCATGGAGGGGTTACCGCGCCGGTGATCGCCTGGACTTTCTTCCCGATGAAATTCGAGAGATTGGGCGCAGCGATGACCGCCGCGTGCTTCGCGGCCGCAATCGCCGGCGTGGATCCCAAGTGGTCGCCGTGCCCGTGGCTGACGAGAATGGCGTGGACCACACCGAGCCTGGAATCAGTCGCCGACACCGTCAAACCAGGATCGTAGAGGATGCGGACACCGGTGGGATCCTCGAACAGGAGCGCGCGGTCGAGCGCCAGGAATTCGCCGGCAGTCGCTCCAAGCGGCGTTACCCTTACTGTTTGTGCACCGACCGCGCCGACACTCCAGAAAACGCACACCAGTACCGCCACTGACCACCGCAGATGCTTTGCCATAGCTTCCTCCAGTTGACCGGAATTTCCGTTTTTGGCGTCCAAGCTCGGCGGCATGCTACATCTGCGACAAAGCGTTTGGAACGGAATTCTTGTCGCGTCGGTCGCGCATCATGGGATCCTTCCGATCCTCGAGTCGCGACCGGGATCAGAAGTTCACCGATCGTCCCGGTGGTGTGGTTCACGAGTACGTCCTGGCGGCGCGATCAGTTCGCAATTCAAGAAAGCGACCTGCCGCCATACCCGCGACAACTTGCGACATCGCTGATTCTCCCCGTGGCGTATAGTGGCGCCATCGGATCGTCCGTCATCAGAACGGGTGTGTCGATCATGCACGGAATCGCCGTGGACAGCAGCGGCGCATTCATGTCGGCGGAAAGTTTCGGCAAAGCGGTGCTGAAATTCGTCCAGCCGTAGATGTGGGCCGGTTGAATAGTGTGGCGGCGCCCATCTCGTCAAATCACTGGAGGCGGACATGAAGGATGAGAAGTACGAGAACGGCGGGCGGCCGCGCGGACGCGGAATGGGGCGACGCGACCTCATGAAGCTGGGCGCAGGGGTCGTCGCGACGGCCATGACGGCTTCGAAAGCCTCGGCGCAGCGCGGGGGTGGTGGTGGGCCGGCGCCGGCGGCGGGACCAGACGGGGTTTCGTTTGCGCTGCCGGTGCGGACGCGCGCCGGCTACGTCTACGATGCCAAACGGGAATCGAACAATGGCCCGATGGACGATACGAGCCGCACGATCGTGACGTGGGCCAATGGATTCACGTACTCGAAGCTGACCGCCGCCGACAAGGACATGCTGAACCGGATCATGCTCGACTACCTGGCTGCAATGGTCAGTGGCTTCGAGGAACCGTCGGTACGCCTGGCCGCGGGCTGCGCGGCGCAGGTGGCGCCCCGTAAGCTCGGATGCACGGTGATGGGATATGGCATCGCAACATCGTTGGAGCTGGGCGCATTTGCCAACAGCGCCCTGGGCCGTCATACCGACTTCAACGACCTGGGGCCCGGCGGACACGCGAGCGATATCATTCCGGCCGCTCTCGCGGCGGGCGAGGCCATGCACTCAACCGGCGAAGAGTTCCTGGCCGCAGTCGCCGTCGGATATGAACTCGCCGCTGCTCGCATCGGGAGCGGTGAGTCGGCGGCCGCCGGTGTCATGGCGGGCAAACTGTTGAAGCTCAATGACGATCGCCTCGCCAACGCGCTCACCCTCGCACTGACGCCGCACGTCACGCTGAACAAAGGCGTCGGTGCGATGTCGATGTGGAAGGGCCTCCGAAGCGCGGAGCCCGTGAAATGCGGTGTGTGGGGAGCGGTGATGGCTCACGAGGGCATCACGGGTCCGCCGCAGCCGTACGAAGGTCGAGGCGGTCTCTGGTCACGCGAGGGTCGCCGGGACATCACGCTTCCGTTGGATCCCCGCGCGCTCGCGCTCCAGCGGATGGGATTCAAACGCTATCCGGCAGAAGGATCCTCACAGGCCACGCTCGACCTTATCCCCGAGATGCGCGCGTTTGCGAAAGTGGACGAAATCGAGCGGATCGAACACTGGCTGGGCGGGCTGGGCGAAATCGCGGACGCGCCCAAGTGGGATCCCCGCAATCGCGAAACGGCCGACCACAGCATGCCGTACATTCTCGCCCGCGCGCTGATCGACGGCGAGATCTACCTGGGGTCCTTCACCGAAGCGAAGTTCCGGGATCCCGCTGCGCTGGCGCTCATGCAGAAGATCACGATGTCGCAGGGCGTAGGCTTCAGCGGCAACGCGCCAGCCCGGACGGTGATCACCAAGAAGAACGGCGAAAAGAAGGAATTCAACGCGTCGGGCGGCCGGCGGCAGGCGCCGGAGGGGGAGTTGCTCTCCAAACCCACGCCGGACCACCGGCTGACAATGGACGAGATCGTGGCGAAGTTCAATCGCGCGTGTGAGTTCAAGAAGGTCGACAACGCGCAGCGCGACAAGGCTCGCGCCGTATGGAGCAACCTCGCAGCCGTCAAGGATATCGGGGAGGCAATCCAAACCATGGCGAAGTTCGGCAACCCGAGGCCGCTGTAACGTGATGTCAGGTGAGCATCCAGGGAGGAGGAGTGTGGCTATGCTGAAGCATCTTCGAGCCGCGATCGCCGGCCTGGCCGTCATGGCATCGGCGGCACCGGCGTGTGCGAAGACGGAGACGGTCACGGGCCAGGTGATCGATCTCTATTGCTATTCGCGGGACAACAAGGCCACGGGCATGGACCATCGCGACGGGCGTGAGTGCGCGTTGGCGCGCGTCAAATGGGAAGGCCAGCCGGTGGGGCTGTTGACGGCCGATGGCAAGGTCTATCAGCTTGGGGGCGCTCTGGTGGCGAACAACAACGCCAAGGTCGCGCCGCACCTCACCCACACCGTGACGGTGACCGGCGACGTTGTCGACCGAGACGGCATCATGACGATCAACGCCGCAAACCTGACGATGGTGAAGAAGTAGTCAGCGGCGAGCCGGCTGGCAACGTGCGACGAGCACGCCGCATCCTCGGAGCAAGCGGAACTGGCCGCGCGTCGGCGCAGACATCATCGGAAGTCAACAGTTCAACGAGGTCAGTGCCATGCTAGAGAGAACCGCTGCTCGCACGATGTTGCTCGCGGCACTGTTGTTGGTAGCCGTACCGATGCCTGTTCACGCGCAGGGCGTTGGCGCCATCGGTGGCACGGTGACCGACCAGTCTGGTGCCGTGATGCCCGGCGCCACCGTGACGCTGTCGAGCCCCGGCGTCATCGGCGGCGACCAGAACACTGTGTCGGACGGGACCGGAGCCTATCAATTCACGCGGCTGGTGCCGGGCACCTACAGCGTGAAGGTGGAACTTCAAGGGTTTCGGACGGTCGTTCAGGAAAACATCCGCGTCAGCGCGGACGTCACATCGCGCGCCGATCTGAAATTGGCGGTTGGAGACATTTCGGAGACCGTCACGGTGGCCGGGGCGGCGCCGCTGCTGGATACCACGTCCGCGCTGAATCAGACTGTGATGTCGCGCGAAGTGCTCGACACGCTGCCGACGGCGCGCGACATCTTTTCGATCGCCCGGCTGGCGCCCGCCCTGACGGTTGGCAAACTGGACGTCGGCGGCAAGGATTCCCTGATGAACTCGAACAACGTGTTCATCCACGGCAGCACAGGGGCTCAACAGGCGTTCATGATCGACGGCATGGACATCACCTCGTACAGCGGGGGCATTTCCTTCACTATTGATTCGTTCGCCTACCAGGAGATCAACTACCAGGGCGGTAACCTGCCGGCGGAACGAGCGGCTGCCGGTGTCGTCAGCAACGTGATCACGAAGACCGGCACCAATAAGTTCCACGGAGCGGCTGCGGCGAACGGCACGAACTCGTCGCTGCAATCCGACAACCTGACGCCGGCGCTCAAGGCGCAGCTGCTGGCCGGCGTGCCGGCGTTTGCCAGGGCGGCCAATCCCAATATCGAGCCGGGCGCCAAGACCTTGAAGCTCTGGGAGTCGATGGTTTCCTATTCCGGCCCTGTCGTGAAAGATCGCCTGTGGTTCGTTGCGTCGGGCAAGCTCGCCGAGGTCGACACGTTGCGCGTCGGCAGCTACAACGCCGACGGCTCGCAGCTCCTCGACGACAACCAGCTGCGCAACCTGCTGGGCAAGGCTTCGTGGGCGGTCAACAACAACAACCAGCTGCATTTCACCTATGGCTGGGTGCACAAGGGTCGCTATCACCAGGCCGGCGGGCCAACCGTGACGCAGTTCTTTGACACGGCGGCTTCGTTCTACAACCCAAGCCGTAACCACTATCAACTGGCGCGGTGGACGAGCGTCCTTTCGCCGCGCGTTGTCGCGGATGTCGGCTTCATTCAGCATTACGGTCAAACCAATCGGCTGTTTCAGCCCGACCTGGTTCACCCCGGCGACATTCCGCGCTTCGATAGCGTGACGCTGATCAATACGGTGGCTCCCGCCAACGAGGAGATCAACGCCGGCCGCCGCGCAGAGATCGCTGCCAGCTTGAGTTGGGTCGCGGCCACGCACGAAGTCAAGTTCGGCTATCAGTTCCTGCGAACGGTCAACGAGAGGGGCAACATCGGGATCTCAAACTATCCTGCGGGTTTCCGTGCCGTGTACCGCAATGGAGTCCCGGATTCGGTGAACACGTACAACACCCCAACCGACTACACGCGCAAGACACACGAGAACGCGTATTTCATCCAGGACAAATGGCGGGCGACGCCGAAGCTGACGTTGAATCTCGGCTTCCGATTCGAAACCATTTACGGGTGGATCAACGGGAAGGGCGAGCAGCTCTGTCAGCAGGAAACGGTCTTCATCGCGGCGCAGTGCTTCCCCGCGGTCCAGGGCGCGCCGGATTGGAAGAGTCCGACGCCGCGCTTCTCCGCCGTCTACGACGTGACGGGCGACGGCCGGACGGCGCTGAAGTTCTCGGCCAACCGCTATCGCGGCTTCCTGCAGGGTGGCGCCTATCCGGATCTCGTCAACCCGATCAAGACCGTGAACGATACGCGGGCGTGGACCGGATGCGCTCCGGGGCAAACGTCCGGCTGCGATCTCAACGGCGACAGGATTCCGCAGGTCAACGAGTTTGGCCCCTCAACGGGCTTCAACCTGGGCACGACCAACCGATTCGCGGACAACGTCACGTGGCCGAAGGTCGACGAGCTCTCCGGCGAGGTCGAGCAGCAGCTGCCCGGGAACCTCGTGGTCTCCTTCGCCTACTTCTATCGCAAGACGTTCGATCAAATCGGCTCGAGGAACGTGCTGGTGCCGCCGGAGAGCTACACGCCGATCGGCGTCACCGAGGTCAGCAGCGGCAGGACGGTCACCGTCTACAACCAGGATCCGAACCTGCGCGGCAAGTTCGACGTGGTGTACGACAATTCGCCGGTGCTGGACGAATCGTTCCACGGGCTGGACATCTCCGCGAGGAAACGGCTGAGCAGCCGATGGATGGTGATGGGGAGCGCGACGTTCGGCAGGAACGACACGTATATTCACGGCCAGGCCGATCTGAACAACCCCAATTTCCAGAACGGACGCGGACCCGAAGATCTGAGCATCCCGGTCCAGCTCAAGCTCTCAGGGTCGTACCTGCTGCCCTACAACATCACGTTCGGTGCGAGCGCGCTCCACTACACAGGCTGGCCGGATACGAACACGGTGCGGGTCACGTCCGCCACGGCCCGCCTGACACAAGTGACGCAGGACATCGTCGTCGAGCCGCGCGGCACGACGCGGAAGGACAATCTCAACGTCGTCGACATCAACTTCGGAAAAACCCTGACGCGCGGCACCTTCCGCATTGAGCCCAGAGTGGAAGTGTTCAATCTGCTCAACACGGGCGTCATCACGTCGCGGATCACTCAATACGGTCCGACGTATGGCAACGCCATCGAGGTGTACGGCGGACGCACGATCAAGTTCGCCAGCAGCGTCGCCTGGTAGTTGGCCTTCATCGACGCCGCTGAGAGCGACGCGAGCCATGCGTCCCGCAGGATGCGCGATGGCAAACGTCGACGCGAAAACTGGCAGGCCTGCGATCGGAGTGTCGTGGTGTCAAAGTCTCGTGCGCACCGGTGCCTTCACGTGTCCCTGCTGAATAACCCAGGCTAATAGATTTGCTGGGTTTTGGCGGTGACCGTTTTCGGCGGCGTGACGCCTGCTGCGATCATCACTTCGCGAACCGACGCCTCCGTTTCGGGCGACGGCTTGAAGTTCCCGAACCGGTAACCGACGGCGATCGCCAAAGGCGTCCACCCGAACTTGTTCGGCCGATTCCACACTTCGATCCTGGCTCCCCTGGCAGCGAGAAACTTCACGACCATGGGGAGGTTCTTGTAGGCCGCGCTGTGCATCGCTGTGTCGCCGTTTCTGTCGATCGCATTCACGTTGGCGCCCAGATCCAGCGCCGCCTGGAGCGCCTCCAACACTTCGCTCTCGGTTCCGGCGTCCTCGCCGGGCGACCGCGTGGCGAGCCCTGCCGCAGCCATCAGCGGCGTGCTGCCATCGACATTCGGCAGCAGCGGATCGGCGCCCAACGCGGCCAGTGTCCTCATCAGCTCGGCGTCGGCGGTCAGTGCAGCCAGCATGAACGGCGTCGCCCCGATCTCGTTCAGACGCGTATTGGACAAGTTCGCCCGCCTCGTCATCCTCATGTTCAAGTCCGCGCCATGCGCCACGAGCTTCTTCACGAGCTCGATGCTGCCCATGTCTCCCGACCCCTCGGGGGCGGGATCGTTGTCGCCGACGCCTGGCTTGCGGACCGCCGCGATCGCGTGAAGGGCGGTGTAACCCGTGAGCGCGGCATTCGGATCGGCGCCTTCCTCCAGCAGATATGCCGCCAGCTGGTAGTGGGCGTTCGTCACCGCGAGGAGCAACGGCGTCGCACCGACCGGAGGCAGGCGGCCGCCGTAGCCGCGCCGGCGTCCCTCCCCCACCGGCAACGGCTCGTTCACGTCGGCCCCGGCCCGCAGCAGGAGCCGAACCACACTCGTGCGCCCTTCCCTCACGGCAAACAGCAGCGGCGTGAACCCGGAGCTCAAACGGCTGCGGACATCCGCTCCGGCGTCGATGAGCGCTTCGACCACCTCCGCGTGACCTTCCGCTGCCGCCCACATCAGGGCGGTCTGCCCGCGCCGATCGTCTTTATTGTGAACATTGGCGCCGCGTGAGAGCAGAGCCTTCACGGAGGCGAGCTTGCCCACGCGCGCCGCCGTCATCAACGCGGTTTCGCCGCCAGGAAGGGTCGTGTTCGGATCCGCTCCCGCCTCGAGGAGCATCTCGACCATCGCGCTGTTTCCGTTCGTGCAGGCCAGCGAGAGTGGCGTGACGCCATCCCGGTTTGCAGCTTTCGCATTTGCGCCGGCGCGCACCAGGAGTTGCGCCGTGTCCAGATCGTCCGCGTACGTCGCCCAATGCAGCGCCGTCATCCCGTCAATCTGGGGCGCGTTCACATCGACGTGCTGCTGGAGGAGCGTGCCAATCGCCGCCCGATCCATCCGTTCCGCCGCATCCGCCAGCCGGGCGTCGGAACCGGCGCCGCGCAGACCGACAGCGGACACGAGCAGCGCCATCGCGAAGACGCCGCACCATTTCACACGCGACATGATCTCAGAGCGCAAGGAGTTCATCGACCTTGCCCGTGCTGTCGGCGAAGGCGTCGAGACGGACCCCCGCTTTTTCGAGCAGCGTCAGGTGAAGATTGGCGAGCGGCGTCGGCTCCGCATATCTGATGTGACGCGCTCCCTTGAGCCTGCCCGCGCCGCCCCCGGCGACCAGAATCGGCAGGTTCACGTGGTCATGCACGTTGGGGTTGCCCATCCCGCTGCCGTACAGATAGACCGCGTGGTCCAGCAGGGTCCCGTCGCCCTCCGGCGTCGACTTCAGCTTCTCGAGGAAATAGGCGAACAGCGACACGTGGAATGCGTTGATCTTTGCCATCCTCGCGATCTTTGCCGGATCGTTTCCATGATGCGTGAGGGGGTGATGCGGATCCGGAACGCCGATCTCCGTGTACGTGCGCGTGCTGGTTTCGCGAGCGAGCTGGAAAGTGATGACCCGCGTGACATCACCCTGCAGAGCCAGGACCTGCAGGTCGAACATCAACCGCGCATGGTCGGCGTAGGAAGCCGGTACGCCCACGGGGCGATCCAGATCCGGCAGTTGATGGTCCGCCGCCTCGGTCTCGGCCCTCTGAATCCGCCGCTCCACTTCGCGGACGGTATCCAGGTATTGGCCGACCCTCGTGCGATCGTCCGGTCCGAGCTTCTTCTGGAGACGGGCAATATCTTCGCGAACCCAATCGAGAAGGCTGGCCCTTTTCTGGAGTGCGGTGCGCCGGTCGGCCGCGCTGCCTCCCTCGCCGAACAGGCGCTCGAAGACGATCCGCGGGTGAGCCTCGGAGGGAAGCGGCGTCGTTGGCGACGACCACGAGAGATTGTTCTGATAGACGCACGCGTAGCCGTTGTCGCACTGGCCCACGGTCTGGAGCAGATCCATCGCCAGCTCGAGCGACGGCAGAAGTGTTTGCTGACCGATCTGCTGTGCCGCGATTTGGTCGACCGTCGTGCCCAGGTGGTAGTCGGTGCTTTCGGTCCATTTCGCCTTGGCCGCGCTGAGGAAGGCGGCGTTGGAGGTCGCATGGGTGCCGGGATAGGCGTTCTTCAACTCCAGGTTGCTGATCACCGTCAGCTGATCCACCACTGGTTCGAGCGACTGGAGCGCAGGGGACAGCTCGACCAGCCTGCCATCGCCCGGTGGAGTCCACCGAGCGATGTCGCATCCCATCGGAATGTAGACAAAACCGAGGCGGCGCACCGGCTCCGCCGGTGTCCTGGCCAGGGCGGTCATCGGCGGAACCATGGCATCGAGCAGGGGAAGCGCCAGGCTCGCGCCCATGCCGCGCAGGAACGTCCGGCGCGGCAATGCCTTCTTGGTGATGATCATCGCGACGTCCTCATTTGAAACGGCGTGCTCTTCACGATGCCCAGGATGAGCGAAGACATGCGGAAATCCTCCGGCCGCGCCTGCCGCACGATCTCGCGTATCGCCGGCGCATCGTAGTACTCGACTCCCCGTCCCAACGCATAGGTCAGAAGCTTTTCGGCAAGCGTGCCCACGAATATCTCCGGGTGCTTCAGCAACGCCTCTTCGAGTCCGTGTACATCCGCGAACTGGCTGCCGTCAGGAAGACTTCCGGACGCGTCGATGGGCGTCTCTCCTTCGACGGTTCGCCGACGGCCGATCGCGTCGAACTTCTCCAGGGACAAGCCCACCGGATCCATCAGGTTGTGGCACGCGGCGCAGGTCGCGTTGGATCGATGCTCGGCCAGGCGCTTGCGCACCGAGAGGTTTCCATCCACCGTGTTGTCCTTCAGCGCCGGCACGTCGGGCAGCGGAGGCGGGGGAGGGACGCCAAGAATGTTTTCGAGCACGAATTTCCCGCGTATCACAGGCGACGTCCTCGTGGCATAGGACGTGACCGTCAGGATGCTGGCGTGGCGAAGCAGCCCGCCCCGCATGCGGTCTCCGTCGAGCGTCACGCGCCGGAACCGGCTGCCGTATACGTGCGGGATGCCGTAATGCTTCGCCAGCCGTTCGTTCACGAACGTGTAGTTCGCGTGCAACAGGTCGATCGCGCTCCGGTCCTCGCGCAGAATGCTTTCGAAAAAGAGCTCGGTTTCCTGTCGAAAGGCTTGCCGAAGGTTGTCGTCGAAGTCCGGGAAGAGGCGCATGTCCGGCGTGATCGCGGCGAGATTGCGCAAGCGCAGCCACTGTGACGCGAAGTTGTTCACCAGGGCGCGCGAACGAGCGTCCGCGAGCATTCGCTGCACCTGTCGTTCGAGCACCGCCGGCTCGTGGAGCGTTCCTGCCGCGGCCACGTCGAGCAGTTCATCGTCCGGGATGCTGCTCCACAGGAAGAATGAGAGTCGTGACGCCAGGTCCAGATCGCTGATGCGATACACCGAATTCGGCGGGATGCCGGAAGGGTCCTGTTCGACGCGGAACAGGAACTCGGGACTCACCAGCACCGCGGAGATCGCCATTTCGATGCCCGCTTCGAACCCGTCCTCGGCTCGCGCTCTCTGGTAGAGCTCGAACGGACCTTGAAGGTCCGCATCGGTAACCGGGCGCCGGTAGGCCCGGCGCATCAGCGATCGAAGGATGCGTTTGGCGGACCCGGCTTCCGCGTCCCGATTCGCCGGCCGCGACACGAAAATCCGGCGGCGGCTTGGCGTGTCTCCCGGACCTGTTGCGGCATAGGGACCGATGATCGAGATCGAGTAGATGGCCGGCTGCAGCCGTGGATGCCGGTACGAATTGAAATGGGCCTGGTAGGGCTGACGCGCCGTTTCGAGCAGATCCGAAGGGTTTTTCAGGAACGCCACGCCGAGTGCGTGCGGGCCGGCGCTCACGGGAACGCGGATCTTCAGATGCTGGTCGACGTTGTCGTGCGAGGGTTGATAGTCTTCCGAGAATCCAGCCTCTCGCTGAGGCGGTTTCACGGTAAACAATTGCACGCGCTCCCGATCCAGCAGCAGCTCCAGTTCGTGCGCCTCGTTCAGCCCCTCGACGTGCTCGTTGCGGTCGCGGGTCAGCCGAATCTGGATCTCGTACTCGCCGTCGAGCGGGAAGGCATAACGGACCACAGCGCCGCCGCGCGTGCCGATCGGCAGTCCGTCCAGATGCCCCTCTTGAGTGAGGTCGGCCGGAGTCCTGATGGTGTCGCCGCCTGGAGAACGGCTGGAACGCCCGACCGCGACGCGGCTGATCTTTTCTGCCGCTGAGACGTAGCGGTCGAGCAAGGTCGGCGAGAGATCTCCGACCGTCACGTTATCAAAGCCGTAACTGGATTCGTCGCCTGGCAAGAGCGACGCGACGTCGATCTCCAGCGCGAGCAGATCGCGGATCGCGTTCTGGTACTCGGTCCGAGTGAGCCGCCGAAGCGTCGCCGTGCGACCAGGATTCGGCGTGGCGGCAGCTGCGTAGTCGAGCGATGTCTCCAACGATGCGATGACTGCGTTGTAGGTGGCTTCGTCCGGCCGCGGCAGGCCGATTGGCGGCATCTGACGTGCGCGAATCTTCCGGAGGACTCGCTCCCACACGTCCGGATTCTGGCGCACCTCGTGCGTGACGACCGTGTCGAGCGCAAGCCCACCCCTGTTCAGGCGGTCGTTGTGGCACGACACGCAATACCGATCAACAACGGCGCGATGTGCCGCGGTCGGCGAGGGTGGCCCCGAAGGCGGTTGCTGTGCCTCCAATGTAAACATGAAGCCACTGGTCGCCAACAGACCCGCCGCGACGCTGGAGATCCATACCCTGCGAGCGCTGGACATACACGTATCCTGGCAAAGCATACGCGTCAGATTTGCAACATTCAATGCACATCAGCTGAGGTTGTTCCGTCCTGCCGCGAGCCCGAAGCGTGTGAAGCCCAACGAGCTGTGACAGACGGTCTGCCTGGACTTGACATTGGACATCGACTGTGACCATTGTCCACCGGGCCATGAGGAGGCGTCGCGCGCTATCTGCTGGCGTCATCGGCCTCGCGGTTCTGGCGATCGGCTGCCGGAGTCCGGTTTATGCCAGTCGGAAGTCGACGACCCCGACGCTGCGTCTGGTCACGAGCAATCCAGGATCGAGCAGCTATCGGCTCGGAAGCGCTTTGGTGCGTGGATTTTCATCCTCGGGGGCGAACGTCCAGCTGACGCTCGTCGAGAGCGCGGGCTCCATACAAAACGTTCAGATGATCGAGTCGGGCGATGCCGACGTCGGCTTCGCGTACGCGGATGCCGCCTACGCGGCTTTCAGTGGACACCCTGGCGATCGTCCCTTCCACCACTTGCGCGGCATCGCCGTTCTTCAGTCGAGTCAGGTTCATCTGATCGTCGGAAAGAACTCAACCATTCGCAATCTCGCCGACCTTCGCGGACGACGGGTGGGAGTGGGAGTGGCCAATAGCGGAAGCTCGTTGACGGCCAGCCTGGTGCTCAAAGCATTTGACGTGGACCCGAAGAGCGTGCGATTCGACTGGACGCCGGCCAAGGATGCCGTAGAGCACATCGGCCCTGACGGGCTGGACGCGATGTTGGTGGTGGCCGCGGATGTCTATGATCCGATTACCGTCGCGACGAAGGCCGGCGCCCGCCTGGTTCCCATCGAAGGAGCCCCGATCGATCGGCTGAGGCGCGATGCGCCGTTCGTGCATCTCACGGCAATTCCCGAGAACACCTATCCGGGACAGACATCATCGGTGCACACCATTGCTATCGACAACGTGCTCATCTGCCGAACGGATCTCGACGAGGATGTCGTGTATCAGCTGACGAAGCAGTTCTTCGCCGCGCTGTCGTCGTTCGTTTCAACCGAGAATTCATTACGGCTGATCGATTTCTCGCGGCTGGATGCCACGCCGCTCCCTCTGCACGAGGGTGCAGCACGCTACTATCGAGAGCGCGAGTTGTTCAGATGACCGTCGGCGGAGTTCAATGGCGGCCCACGTCGGCGAGCATGATGGCTGCCGGCCTGTGCGTCTCAGTGACCCTGTTGGCCTGGTTTGGTTTTCAGGCGGTTCGCGAATGGCAGCGTAGTGCGACCTCACTCACCGAGCAACGCACAAACGACGTCGCCGACTTGTTTACGGCCGCACTCTCGCGCGACCTTCGCGGGGCTGAGAACGCCGTGCTCTTGTCATGGCATCTGAACGTGAGCGCGCTCGACGAACCATCATCCGAAATGGAGGGGCTGGTCGCCAGCGCGTTCGCGCGCTATCCCTATCCTGAATCGTTCTTCGGCTGGCGCGGCGAGCCCGCACGTTCGAGCCTCATCTTTTTCAATCGGGCCGAGCGCCTTCCCCCGTGGGCGTCACACGCCAACGCATCGGCGCCGTTTCCAGTCGCGGTCACCCGCGAACCGGTGATAGCCGGGGAGCTCGCCAGGCGCGTGCTCGACGAGGTCAAAGACCGCGCTGAACTATCGGTCTTTGAAGTTCTTTTGAGTGGTGTGCCGTATCAAGTGGTCGTGCACGTGCTTTATCGCGATGCGTTCCGGGAGCACCCTGCGGGTGGCCTTGGATTCACGGTGAATCTGTCGTGGGTGCGACACTTCTATTTCCCTGATCTGGCGGCGCAGATCGCCCGGGCCGCCGGCATCCATGACGGCTTTGCGCTCTCGATCCTCGACGAAACCGGCGCATCGGTGGCGAGTACTCGACAAATCTCGAACGAGAGGCCGAGCAGCCGCCGGACCTTCCCGCTGTTTTTCGCCGACCCGTTGTCGATGGGATTGATTCGGCCGCACACTCTTCCCAACCGTCAGTGGGTTGCGCAAGTTCAGAGCGTCCAGGCGCAGTCAGCGCTCGAGCCCTTCAACGGCGGCCGCACATTGACATTCGTCGTGGCCGCCATAGCCGCCAGCGCGCTCACGCTCGGTCTCGTCGCGATGGCGCGGACTGCCCGGGCCAGCGCCGAGCTCGCGGAAATACGATCGGACTTCGTAGCCTCGATGACCCATGAACTCAAGACCCCGCTCGCGACGATTCGCGCCGTCGGCGAGTCAATCACTTCGGGGCGAGCGTCCGGGACCGAGCAGATCCGCGAATACGCTCAAATCGCCGTCCAGGAGTCAAAACGTCTGACGCGATTGGTCGAGAACTCGCTGGCGTATTCGCGCGTTGCCGACGTGGCCGACGTCTACCATTTCGAATCGTTGAACCTCCGATTGATAGTCGTTGAAGCGCTCCGTGCCTTCAACTCCCAGCTGGCCACCAATGGCTTCACGCTCGACCTGGACGTTCCAGGAGATCTCCCCGCGGTGACGGGCGATCGCAACGCATTGAACCTGCTCTTCGATAACGTCGTCGATAATGCGATGCGATACTCGGGTCACAGCCGGTGGGTGGGCCTGCGCGCCCGGGAGAGCAATGGCAAGATTGTCGTCTCGATCAGCGACACAGGCATCGGTATCCCGGAGGACGAGCTGGACCAGGCTCCAGTCAAGTTCTTTCGCGGGCGACACGGCGTCTCCGGCGGCACTGGCCTCGGTCTGGCGATCGTCGACCGCATCGTACACGCGCACCATGGGACCTTCGCCATCGAGAGCGTGGTGGGTGCGGGAACGACGGTCAGCGTGACGTTACCCATCGCAAAGATGTGACGTATGAAGACGTTCATTCTGATTGTGGAGGACGACGCGGCGCTGGCGAGGGTGCTTTGTGACAATCTGACCTATGAAGGTTTCAGCGTTGACGTGGCAACCTCCGCGCGGGAGGCGACCAGCAAGTCGCGCGACCGTTCACCCGATCTCGTCATACTGGACGTCATGCTCCCCGACGGTAATGGGTTTGCCCTCTGCGCGCAGTTTCGCCAGCGTACCGGCTTGCCGATAATCATCTTGACTGCCCTTTCGCACAAGAGCGACAAGCTCAAGGGACTCGAGCTGGGGGCCGATGATTACGTGACCAAGCCGTTCGATCTGGAGGAGCTGCTCGCGCGCGTTCACGCCGTGCTGCGTCGAACGCAACCCGATCTCGGTCTTCTCACGCTGGGGCAGGTCACGATCGATTTCAGCGAGCTGCGCGCGACATGCGGTGGACAGGCGATTCATCTCACGCATCGCGAGTTCGAGATTCTCCGGTACCTCATCCAGCGCAAGGGCCGCATCGTTTCGCGAGCCGAGCTCTTGAGCCGTGTCTGGGACTATACCGACGCGCCGATCACACGATCCGTCGATCACGCGATTGCACGACTCAGAAAGAAAATCGAGCGAAACCCGCACGAGCCATCCTTCATCCACTCGGTGCATGGCCACGGATACTGCTTGACACCTGACGGCTGAACTGGAGGACCGCGCCGCACAGATCGGCGAATTCGGAGTCGTCTGACGCGTCATGCCTCCGCGCGTCTCGATTCAGCGGCCCCTCGCCTTCATCGCAGCGCCTGCATGATGCCGAGCGCCAGCACGACAGCCGCCAGCAGCACGCATGCTCCCGCGAGCAGTAACCCGATGACAGCGCCCGTCGGCATGTCTTTCACAGAGTCTCTCCGATGGCCTTTGCGGACTGCTGGATCCTGCTAGTCACGTTGGTGCTTGAGCCTCGACTCGAGCAGGCGGCCCGCGGCGACTTCTCGCTCAGCTTCGGCCGTCCGGCCCTCCCGCGCGTACACGTCCGAAAGCACGAAATGGCCAAGCGGTGCCCATTCATCGCGAGGCGCCAGTTCGATGCCGCGCTGCGCCAACCTGGCTGCATCATCGAGCTGCTGCCCGGCGTCAAGGTAGGCCTTGGCGAGAAACAGGTAGCCCGCCGCAAAGCGAGGGTTGCTCGCGATCGCGTCTTTGTATGACTTGATCTGCGACGCGCGGTCCCCGATCCGCTCGTAAAGCTTCCCGACGTTGAACTGCGCCATGTAGCTGCTCGGTGCGAGCGCAATCTCCTTCTGGTATTCGGCGATGGCGGTCGAGACATCGCCGCGCTGTTCCGCAGCAATTGCAAGATTGAAGTGCGCGAGGTGAAGATCCGGTGCCTGCCTCAGCGCCGCATGGATCTCGCGTTCGCCGGCATCGATGTCCCCCTGACGCAATCGCAATGCGCCCAGCGTGTTCCGCGCGGCCGCCATCGCAGGTTCCAACGCGAGCGCAGCATCCAGTTCGCGCTCGGCCGTCAGCAGTTCCCCGTGTTCGAGAAGAATCTCGGCGCGCCGCTGATGCGCGAGCGCGTTTTTAGGGTCCACTTCGGCGAGGTGTTGGTATGCGACCAACGCATCGGCATCTCTGCCGAGAGTCCGATACAGGGTTGCCAGGTAAGTCAATGCGAGGTCGTAGTTCGGATTCAGTGCAAGCGCTCGCTTGTAGCTGTCGAGGGCGGCAGGATAGATCCGTCGCCGTTCGAACGCATTTCCCATCAACAACCACGCGTCCACGATGTTGGCATCCTTCGCCACTACTTCTCGCAAGCTGTCGATCGCCTGATAAGAGCTCCCTGCATCCTCCAGTTGTTCGCGTGCGGTGATTAAGAGGTTGAAAAGCCCGACCTTGTCCTTCGGGTCGGGGAGAGGCGCGTCGAGGCCGACCGACGCCGGCACGAAAGTCCCGATGTATCCCAGCGCCGCCAACCTCGCTCGAGCTTCCGGATCGACATCGACGGGCGCCTTGGTGCTCGTGTTCGAACGCTTCCTGAGTCCGCGCACCTCCTCCGCCAGCCGGCCTGCGAGGCTACGGCGACTGTCATAGAGATTGTGCGCTTCGCCGGGATCATGCTCGAGATCGTACAGCTCGGGGCGTGGTGCGTCGATGTACTTGAAGCGCCCCGCGGTGATGGCCCTGAGCTCGCTCCAGCCGTAATGGTACCGCGGGTAGACGGCCTCGGAATATGCGGTCAGACCCATCTCGCGCGCCGCACCTGTCATGAGCGGCACCAGGCTGCGGCCTTCAACCTCCTCAGGCGCGCCCATGCGAATGCCGAGCATGTCCAGGACGGTAGGCATCATGTCTATGCTGCGAACGCTGTCCGTTACGCGTCGAGCGCGCACCGAATCGAAAGGGGCAAGGATCATGAACGGAACGCGAACAACGGAATCGTAGATGAAGAATCCGTGCGTGTTTTCACCGTGTTCCCCCAGGCTTTCGCCGTGGTCGCCGATCACCACGACGATTGTCTTTCTCAGGAGATTGCGCTCTTCGAGCAGACGCAGGATGCGGCCTATCTGGGAGTCCACAAAGGCGAGTTCTCCCTGGTAAGGCTGTTCCGCGAATTGGGAGCGATAGGGCTCGGGTGGCTCGTACGGCACGTGCGGATCGTAAAAGTGAACCCATCCGAAGAAACGATTCGCGCCGACAGCCTTCAACCACTCGAGCGCGCGATCCGCGACTTCATTACCTGGACGCTTGATGCTCGCCTTCGGGATGGACGCCTTGGCGGGTCCATCGAAATTGTCGAAGTACGTGTCGAAGCCCTGCGCAATGCCCCAACGGCGATCGAGTACGTAGCTTGCGACGAAGCCACCCGTCGCGAAGTGAAGATCCCTCAATCGCTCTGCCAGCGTGACCGCGCCCTCATCCAGGTAGAAGCCGCCGTTGTCGCGCACTCCGTGAGTAAAGGGATATGCTCCGGTGAAGAGCGAGGAGTGAGCGGGCAGCGTAAGCGGCGCGGGAGCGACCGCATGTTCGAAGATCGTCCCTTCGCGAGCGAGCCGGTCGAGCACCGGTGTTGCGCTGTCCGGCCACCCGTACGCGCCAAGCCGGTCCGCGCGCGTTGTGTCGAGCGTAATGACAAGCAAGTTCAGCTCGGACAGCGGGACGCCGCCTCGCGAGCGTCCCAGGCTTGCGCCCGTCGGGGTGATGATGGGATTAGAGAACCGAGCGCGATCTATCGCAAGAGTGATGAGCGACAGGACGAGTATCGCGCTGACTGCGATCGCGACACGGTTCCGTCTGAGACCAGTCGATACGGTTTCGTGCGACCAATGGTACTTCGATGACGGTGGCTTCACAGCTCACCTTCTCGCGACGCGGCTCAGACGACCCCACAACAGGGACCACGCACGTCTGACATCCGGAGACCTACTTCTGTCGCGTGATCATGATGTTCTGTGCCTGATCGGCGCTCTCGAGCGGATGGCTGCCGGCCGGAAAACCATTTGCCTCGAGCAGGTAGGTCACAATGTCGAGCACGGTCTTCTCGCCAAGGCTCGCGGGATCGTCCGCCGGCATGGTGCTCAGGATGCGGCCATACAGGGCACGGACACTCTTCTTGTCCCAATCGTTTCCAAATGAGTCACCGACCAACGCAGGAGCCATCTCGCTGCCTTTGAGATTATCGAGATGACAGACGGCGCAACGTGTGCCATATGCGGCCTCGCCACGCCTTGCCTGTTCAAGGGTATACACGCCGGCCCATACGCTTTTGTCTGGACCGTGCTCGATTTGAGCGCCAAAGCCGCGAGAAGCTCGGCCAGGTTCTCGAAGGCCGCTGCCAAATATCAGATTCATTCCCAACGCAACACACATGAAGTGACCACGGAGATCGGGGACTCTGGTTTTTGCGGAGTGCATCCTGAACTCCGTCAAATCATTTCCGATCAGACGGTGCGCCAGTGCCCGAAGACCCCGCAAACAATGTCTTGCCGTCGGGTAGAATGACATCCTCCGCATTGGCCCGGTGCGGTAGCGTCTTCGCCCGATACGCCGTGACGGTGACCTCCGTGCCAATGGGCAGGGAACCCTTCTTCCAGCCGCGTCGAAAGAGCGCGTTGGGCGCGCCGAATTCAAGCTCCCATTCCTGCATCTGGCCATCCGGCCCCTTCACGTTGATGTAGAGCCACGAGTGAGGGTTTACCCAGTCCATCTTCGTAATGATGCCTTTCAGCGTGATTTTCTGGTCCTTGTCGAACTCCGCGGCAAAGGAATGATGCGCCGCGACGGGCATAACGCCCGGCACTACGCCGACAAGAGCAACAGCGACAAGCCACATCAAAGGTCTCATTGGACCTCCAGAATCGAGCAGGCTCTTCGGCCGCTGGCCGGCATGCTCAGCGACGTTGGCGACGCCGTACGAGTCGACACGCTTCATTGTCAGGGCTTATAAGTCTGGGAGAGGGGCTGCCTTTCCCAGACCGCCACCGTAGTGGTGTTGTTCCTCAGGTTCGTCAATGTCCGGGTCAGAGTCTGGCCGTCCTGGGACAGCGTGAACACGCCCTTCGAGTCCATCACGCCGCCGCGCTTCAGGACGATCTCCAGGTTGTAATCGTCAACTCTCTTGAGTCCCACGACAAACACGGGCGTGGAGCCCGACGGTCTGAGATAGTCCTCCGCTTCACCATCCAGTTTGCCGAACCAGTGACCGAACGTGTTATTCCCGTCGGCCGTGACACCGGCGTAGGTATGAAGCAGCATTCCGTCCATGGTGTAATCGAACGTGCGAACTTCGGCCCGGGGCGGCGTTCCCGGGAATCTGGATTTTGACAGGTTGAGAACCCACGTGCCAATCAGAGCCGCGGGTGCAGCCTGCCGGGCGTCCCGGACGGGTGATGGATTGCCTTGCGGCGCGCCTTGGGCCGAGAGGGGCAGACTTGGAGCCGCGAGACCCAGCACCGTTGAAACTCCGACCGCCCACGCCTTGAGCCGCATCGCGATTCTCCTCTGGCCCGCCGCTTTTCACGGCCGGACAGCAGTAACAGTTGGCACGCTGCACGCGCAGCCTGTCGCAGACCGCACGATCCCGTGACTGTAAACGGGTATACCAGCCGAATCGATGCTAACAGAACCGTTGGGACACAAGTGTCGCGAATTGTCGCAACAAGAGGGCGGCGCGCTCAACCTTCGACGGATGCACTTTCATTTTCATTCCGACCGGTATTCTTGCTATCGTCTGGCGCATCGCCGCTGCCGGCGTCGGGCGACAGGTCACGGTTGGCTCCGGAGATCGCGAATCGAGAACAGCTCGGTGCACAGTCTGAGGAGGAGGTTGTCAATTGAGAAAGCGATGCCTTCCGTTGATCGTGATGACCGTCCTCTGCCTTGCGTCGAGGCCGGCTCTGAGTCAGACGTATGCGCCGCCACGCACTGCGGATGGGAAGCCGAACTTACAGGGGGTCTGGCAGGTCCTCAACACGGCGGCCTGGGACATTCAGGATCATAATGCTCGACTTGGCGTGCCACCGGGCCGCGGCGTCGTGGAGGGGAATGACATTCCGTACCTTGCGTGGGCGGCAGAGAAGAAGAAAGAGAACTTCGAGAAGCGCATGACCGCGGACCCGGAAACGAAGTGCTACCTGCCCGGTGTGCCACGCGTGACCTACATGCCGTATCCCCTTCAGGTTTTCCAGACCCCGCGCTACACGGTGATTACGTCCGAGTGGGGTAATGCCGGTCGCGTGATTTACACCGACGGCAGCAAACATCTCGACGGGATCGACTTCTGGATGGGCGACTCGCGGGGCCGCTGGGAGGACAATACGCTGGTCGTCGACGTGACGAATTTCAATGGCGAGACGTGGTTCGATCGAGCGGGGAATTTCCACAGTGACGCGCTGCATGTCGTCGAACGTTACCGATTGATTGGCCCCGACCACATGAACTACGAGGCCACGATTGAGGATCGGAAGGTGTTTACGAAGCCGTGGAAGATGAGTATGGTTCTCTATCGCCGGAAAGAACCCAATCCTCAACTCCTGGAATATGCATGCCCTGCCTATCTGGTCGACGAGGCCAAGGGCCGGTGAAGGAGAGGTCACGCATCCGTGCGTTCTTCCTGCGGGCGATTCTGATCGCCATCCCGGCGGCATCGCTGACTGGCATCGTGATGATGGCGCAAGGTAACCCCGAAGCGGCAAAGATCAAGAACCCGGTGGCCGCCACTCCGGAGTCGATCGCCGCCGGACAGCAGGTCTTTCGGCGGTATTGCGCGTCCTGCCACGGCACTAACGCCGAAGGCGGGTCGGGGAGCGACCTCATCCCACCGGCGCCGGACCTCACCGACAACGAATGGAAGCACGGATCGACCGATGGTGAGATCTTCTACGTCACGAAAAACGGCGTGCCGCCGGAGCTGAATATGGAGCCCTGGGGAGACCGGATCAATGACACGGCCATCTGGAATGTGGTGAACTACCTGAGATCGTTGGCCAAGAAGTGAAAAAGCAGCAGTGAAGTGCACCATGCGCCTGTGCAGGGTGCACTTCCCGTGGGCCTTATTTCAATTTCATTTCGCCAGCGGGTCGGGGCGTACCTGGAACTTTACAACCTTGCTGCTGGTTCCTTTGCCACCTTCCATATGGAAGGGCGCGCGGGTAGCGTAGGTCGTCCAGACCCCCTTCCCCTTCCAACCCGCATTGGGATCGTCGATCCGGCCATCGATTCCCTTCCCGTAGTAGCCCATCGGATAAGGCACCCTGAGAGTCAGGAATTTGCCGCCGACCAGAGCCAGCAGCGCCTCAGATTCGTTGCCCGTGGCAAGCGGTACGTCTTTGCCCACTCCGAGCATGTCGAACCGATCCACAAAGTCATAGTACGCCGAGTCGGCGCTGGCTGAGTCTGTCGCGCCCTTGTAGTTCGGGCCTGGCAGCGCATAGAGTGTCCAGCCTTCGACGCAGTGCTGTCCACTCGCAGCGGTCGGTCCATTGAGCGGACCCTTGCACTTCCGCCGGTCGAAGCTGGCCAGCTGCCCGCTCGACAGAACCGTCCAGACAACGCCGTTGCTGTCGACGTCCATGCCGCGCGGAGCAAACCCTTGAGCGGCCGCCTTCGGGTTGTTCCACGGCACCTCGTAGTATTCGGCGAGCGCTGTTGCCGGCGGGTTCGACCCTGGCGCCAGGCGAACAAGGGCACCGGCCGTCGAACCGGGCCTCTCGCCCAGCACCGATCCCCAGATTGAGCCGTCGGCAGGACTCGGCGCCACACCGTAAAACGGCGCATTGATCCGCTTGTCCTTGGCGGGGTCGAGCGGCTGGTCTGGTTCTACATACGCGTCTCGCTTGCCGTTGCCATTCGTGTCGAGGACGAACACCGTCCAGCCCTGAGCCTTCGCCTCATCTTTGGTCTCGTTGTACACCTTGGTATTGAACCATCCCTCGACCGCACCGCCGCCGGTGAACCACAGCGTGTCGTTGTAGTCGAAGTTCAGGTGGTGGGTTCCGAAGCAGGTATCGACCGTCGTCACTTGTTTCGTCTTGGGGTCGTACAGCTGCATCTGGCGGCCGCTCTGGCTAATCGGAAACGCCACCGCCGACGGATGACTCGAGCCTTCCCGACAGAAGGCCGGAGTCTGATTCTGACGGATTCGCGCCGCTATCCATAGACGGCTCTGACCATCTATCGCGAAGCTGTGGGCGTTGGCCTGACTGGTCCAGAGAACTTCGTCGCCCCAGTATGGCGACGGCTGCGCTGGTGGCGTCCGCGCTTCGCTCGGTGTCTTCGGATCGCGAACCGTCAGCTTCACCTGGCTCGCGGTGTTGCGTGTCGGATCCACGACAGGCACGTAATCCGCGCTGGCCTCGAGAGCTCCGTACACCGGCCCATTCGCATTGATCGTCGGGTTCCGCTTGTCTGACGCGATCGCATCATGGAGATAGGCCTTCGGATCGGCCCAGTCCCACATCGTGATGACAACGTTACGTTCTTTACCCTGAGGACGAGCCGGTGCCACGGCCGGCAACTCGCCTGCGGCAATGCGATCGGTCCAGTCCGCCCACATCGCCAACGCCCGCTGACGGCCCATCTGCGTGAACCGGGCGCTCATCCCTCCTCCCGCTTGCCCGGACTGAACCCGCCGGTCCCAGGCAGCTATTGAATTTTGGAATTTGCCGAGGCTCTCGGGGATCTCTCGCGTTGCCTTGTTGCCCATTTGATGACAGCCGGTACAACCGTCCGTGCTGACGATCTGGCGAATCCAATCGGCCTGGCTTTTGAGCGTTTCCGAAATCCCGTTGCCTTTGGCCCCCGTGCCGGGGAAGTCGCTCTTCGGCGGCAGCTGGAGAAGCGAGAGCCAATACTGCGCCGGGTAATATTGCGCCGCTGCGTGGGCACTCGGTGCGGGCACCGCCTTGAGATCCAGATGCTTGCCCGGAGCGGACTGAACCTTGGCCGAATCCACCAGCCCGTAACCCCGCACCCAAACGCGGTAGTTCGCCTTCGGGAGGTCCGGCAACACGTAGCGGCCCTGGTCGTCGGTCACCACGCTCTTGATCAGGCGAGTAGGCAAGTCCGTGGTTTCTGCGATCACCCAGACTCCAGCCTCGGGCCCACGTTGGCCGGTGACGACGCCCCCTATATCATCATTGTCGATCGCGACTGCTCCCGTCGCGACCTGACCCGCGCGAAGTCCTCCCGCCGATGCAGCCACGAACACGGCAATTGCGAACGCCGCGACTCGCAGACACAAGGTTTTTCCGGTCATGTGCGGCCTCCTTCGGAGCGTCAATGACGAACGCATCATCCTTATCATGGCTTTCCTTTGCTGCGTCTGCTCAGTATGGACTCCGCGTTGCGCTCACCTTCCCAGCACGCGAACTCCAACAGCTCGAAGTGTGGTTCCGTGACTCGATTGAATTCGGCAGCGAGCTTCCAGGGCCTCGCGAAGACCTTCCCGTCCTCGAACGTAGCTTCGAAAGTTATCCTGCCAGAGTCGGCGAACGTCCAGCGTTCGACGATGTGCAAGGCGTCGCTGTGAAAGTCGCCCGTGAGGTCCAGCCACGACCTGTCGTTGAAATTGGTTGCGTCGACAACCAGCGTGCTGCCCTCCCAGTGCCCGCGTGCGTCCCCCATCCACTGCTTGATGTCCGGACCCATCCGCGGCCGACCGTCCAGCGGGACGATGCGAGAGAGGCTTTCATATTCGTACAGGAACACCACGTACCCAGGGGGCTGCAGTATCTGAAAGGCGGACCTGTTGACGAAAAACGATCGCGGAATGCCGGGAGGCAGGCAGCGTGACACTGGATCCAGATACTCAGGGGTCGGGTTCAGGTAGTTGCTGAGGATGTCCTCCCGTTTGGCTCTCGCCCAAGGCTGATACGGAATCTTTCCGTCCGCGGGGTCCACAACCCCTCCCGCCGAATCGTCATCCGGTGCGCCCCTTCGCTCGGCGGGGCGCTGCACACCGAGATCGCCGAAGCGTTTATCGAGTCGCTCGAGGGTAACGGACATGTAGGGATGGAGCTGTACCTTGAAGAACCCCTGAACGTCTGGCTGGCCGTCCGGCGTCCGCGGCGGACTCCACGCCGGAGATGTCGCCTTGGCTCCCTGGGCCGCGGCGGGTGCGGCCGGGAGCGACACCAGGCCTGCAACCGCGGCGATCGTCAGCGTGGGCGCCAGGAAACGATGACCCATCGAAACCTCCTGCTGCTCACCGGAACGTCCTTCGAAGAGCGACCCACGCGCGCTCGCGCGATCGGAAAGGCGGCAGTCGCCGTGGCGCACTGAAGCGACACTCATGCATCCCGTGGATCGGACGCGCAGATAGTAGCCCATCTGCCGCGTCGTGCCCAGGAGCGATGCGACGTGCGGCGGAGGGTGCGTGTTTGGCGCGGGGGAGTCCGTCGGCCGTCCGGGGCCGGGTTCACCAGATCGGCGAGCTCGCCGCGCCAGGCGGCCCTTCATCGACGAGCCATTCCGTCTGGAGGACTCGGATGTTGATGGTCGAAGCGGGTCGTACGCGACAAATTGCGACACATGGAGCCGCGGTCGAAGCTTAATATGCGTCTCCAAACAGCCGCGCTAGATCTGTCGTGATTGCCCGACCTGCGGTGTTGCCCTGGAATCCTCATTGGCAAAGGAGAGCAGGATGGTCACGCACTTTCACTCGACCGAACGGTTCGCCTTGAGGCGCGCATTGACCGGACTCGCCGTAATCGTCTGCGGCTGTTTCGTCAGCGCTGCGGGAGCCCAGACCACGACGGGCGGGATCAGAGGCACCGTTCGCGATTCCACGGGCGGCGTGCTGGCTGGCGTAACAGTCGAAGGCTCGAGCCCGGCCCTCATCGGCGGTCCAGTTGTGAACGTGACCAATTCGGATGGCCTGTACCGGTTCGAGGGGCTGACGATCGGGATCTACACGTTCAAGTTTACGCTGCAAGGGTTCAAAACCGTGTCTCGCGAGAACGTGCGCGTCGAAGTCGGCAGAACGATCGATCTGGATGGGACGCTCGAAGTCGGCACCGTGGAAGAGACGATGACCGTGTCGGCCGGCGCGCCCGTCGTCGACAGCCTCCATGCCGGTACTTCGACGACCTTCAATCAGGAAATGCTGGACAGCCTGCCGGCCGCCCGCACGTCGTGGTTCAACACGGTGAACTTTGCGCCGGCGATGCGCGCCGACCTCGAGAACTTTGGCAGCGCGAATTTCATCATGTACGGTTCCGACGTGAATCAGAACTCGTACCAGTTCGAGGGGATCGACTACAACGCGCCTTCCTCCAGCTCGATGTTCGATCGGCCCAACCCCGATACCATGCAGGAACTTCAGGTCAAGGCGGTGGGCACGTCGGCTGAGGAGTATGGGTTCCAGGGCGGAGTGGTCAACATGATTGTGAAGGAGGGGAGCAACAGGTTCAAGGGCATGGTGAGCGAGTACTACATCGGGGACAAGACCACGTCCAACAATCAACCGGGCGTGGCCCTGCCGTTCCGCATCGGGTACCTCTACGACACGACTGTGATGGCGGGCGGCGCCATCATCAACGATAGATTGTGGTTCAACGGGGCGTTCGAAGACTTTCGGAACCGGCAAGTCAATCCCGGCGTTGTCCTGGAAACGGCGCCAAAGACACGACGCGACAAGCCCACCTATAAGGTGAGTGCCAAGCTGACGCCACACGACGTCATCGATTTTTCACACACCGACAACTACCACGACATTGCGCCGGCTGCCACGATACAAAATCCGCCCGTCACGGCAATAAAAGACGTGGGACACGCCCCCGCTTACGCCGGCCATTGGACCCGGACGATTGGCAGCAAGACCGTGTTCGAGGTGAAGGGTGGCGGGCTGCACGTCGGCCAGCTGGACCCACCGCACTCCGACAACTTCACCGATTCGGGTCACTTTGACCTGGGCACCGGCATTGCGAGTGTCAACGCCAGGTTCCCATCCACCAACATTGCGAACAATTATACGGTGGCGGCGACCCTCGGCCATTACGCCGATGACTTCGTTCATGGGTCGCACGATCTCAAGTTCGGCGTGCAGATTGTGCCGAGGCGGGACGACGTGTTTTCCAGCCTCGTGATCAACAACATTTTCTATTACGACCTGAATGGCGCCCCGTATTACGCGCTCAAGCGGCAACCACTGGCACTGGCCGGCAGAGAAAGGGCGCAAGGCGCGTTCGCGCAGGACAACTGGACGTTGAACGATCGGGCGACGGTGAACCTGGGCGTCCGCATCGATCGCAAGACGGAGTCCGTGCCGGAGGCCGCGTTCTACGATGCGCACAGCGAGCCGTCCGGCGAGACCATTGGCGGTCTGCCTGGAAACATCTGGCAGTTCACTAACGCATCTCCGCGCGTCGGGCTCACATACAAGGTGGATCAGACGGGCAGGACGGTGGCCAAAGCCAGTTATGGCCGCTACTACGGTCGAATCTCGATCCAGAACTTCAGGGACATCTCGCCTGGCAATGTGATCTCCAGCTATTTCTACTACAACCCGGCGACAAGGCAGTACGACGTTCCGTACTTCACCGTCAATCCCAATGGGAATTACGCGGTTGATCCCAATACGAAGAACCCATACACCGATCAGTTCAGCGTCAGCCTCGAGCGGCAGCTGGCGCCCAGCTTGGGGCTCGAAGTGTCGTTTGTCGTGAAGAAGGAATCCGACTGGATCCGCGTGACGGACACGCGGGGAGTGTACACGACCCAGAACTTTCGCGACCCGTTCAACGGCCAGAACCTGACGGTCTACAATCGCACGTCCTCGTCCGCCTCGAGTCTGTTCACGGCCACGAATCCGCCGGGGTACGACCAGAACTACAAAACGTTCATTGTCTCGGTGAACAAGAGGCTCTCCGCGAAGTGGCAGCTGCTGTCGTCCTATCAATACGAGGATTCGAGGGGGAACAACGGAGGCGCGCAGGGGGTTGCCTCCCAGTCATTCTCCAACACCGGCCCAAACGGGTTCGGCCGGGATCCCAACGACCTGACCAACTCGTACGGGCTGTTCTTCACGTCGAATGCGCACACGGTCCGCGCGTCCGGTTCGTACGAATTGCCTCGCGGCTTCAGTTTCGCGGCGATGGAGTCGTTCGAATCCGGGCGGCCCTATGGGCGGCTGGTCACCGTCTTGGGCTTGAACCAGGGCTCGAGAGGTGTTCTGGCAGAGCCGCGCGGGAACTATCACCTGGGCTCGACCAACAACATCCAGCTCCGCATCGCCAAAGCCATCAAGATAACGCCGACCCAGCGTATCCGTCTTAGTCTGGACGCCTACAACATCTTCAATGCCGACACACCGCTCACGGTGGGGAATAACAGCACGCAGAACACTTACGGCCGAATACTCACGATATATACGCCGCGTCGATTTCAGCTCGGCGCTCGCTACGAGTTCTAGCAGTCCGTGGTGCGGATGAGCGTCGGACCCTCGCGAACTTTCGCCGCGGACACGCAGAGGCTGGAGGATCTATGCGGACATCGTTGATGGTCATGCTGGTGATCGGAGCACTCTGGCCGATAACGGCGCGGGCGCAGAGTACGACCGCGTTCCCGGCATTGTGGGAGCAGCGGTGTGCACGATGTCACGATAGCTCCGCTGCCGCCGATCCGCAGCCCCCGAGTCGCGAAGCGCTCATGCAGATGACCCCGCAGCGTGTTCACAATGCGCTGACCGCCGGCTCGATGGCGCCCAACGCCGTTGGTCTCTCGGCGTCACAGATCTTCACGCTCGTCCAGGGCCTCACGGGCCGTCCCGAGGGAGACGTGATCATCGCGGCCTCGGCGATGAAAAACCAATGCGGGAGCGGGATGCGGCTCGGGCCGTTGACGGGCCCGCAATGGAACGGCTGGAGTCCGGAGCCCGACGGGTCGCGCTTCCAGCCGGCGGCGGCCGCCGGGCTCACGCCCGAGCAGGTGCCGCAGCTGAAGCTGAAATGGGCGTTCGGTTTTCCTGGCGGCGTATCCGCCTGGGGGCCGGTGACCGTCGCAGGCGGGTGGCTGTTTGTCGGGAGTGACAACGGCGCAGTGTATGCGCTGGATCCCCGCAGCGGGTGCGTCCATTGGTCGTTCGAGGCCAAGACCGGTGTGCGGACCGCCGTCAGTGTCGGACCCGCCAAGGACGTGACGGGCGTCCGCTATCTGGCGTACTTCGGCGATATCTGGGCGAATGTCTACGCGGTCGATGCCGAGACGGGCAAACAGGTGTGGATGACCCAGGTGGAGACCTACAAGCAACGGCGGATTCTGGCGTCGGTGGTCCTCGACGCCAGCCACGGACGTTTGTATGTGCCGGTGACCTCGCTCGAAGGCATGGCCGCGCCGCATCTGACGTATGAGTGCTGCAAGTTCCGCGGGAGCGTCGTCGCTCTTGACACGAACAACGGCAAACAACTGTGGAGGCGGTATAGCCTTCCGGAACAGCCCCAGCCGCTGCGGAAGACCTCAACCGGTACGCAGCTGTTCGGCCCGGCGGGCGGGGCGGTGTGGAACACACCCTCCATCGACCTTTCGAGGAACACGCTGTACTTCGGCACCGGCAACGACTATATCTACCCGGCGACCGAGTTCACCGACGCCATCGTGGCCGTGGATATGGGCACGGGACAACCGAAGTGGAGGTATCAGCTCTTGGCCGGAGATGCCAATGACGGCGGGTGCGGGACGACCGAGGAGGAGCAAAGATTGAACTGCCCGAACTGGGCAAAGAGCCCGCAAGGAACCGAAGACGTTGCCACGTCGCCGATTCTGCGCACACTGCCGGGCGGGCGTCGCGTAGTGATTGGGATGACGCAAAGCACGCTGACGGCGGCGATAGATGAGCGCACGGGCGTCGCCATCTGGCAGAAGCACGCTTCACCTCTCGGGCCGTTGCCGGATGGGGGCGTCTACGGCGCCGTCGCGGACGCCGAGAACATTTATGTCCCACTCTATTACCGGGATAAGACCGGCGGCATGGTGGCCGTCAGCCTGCTGACAGGACAACGAGTGTGGTACACGCAGCATCCCAAGCCTGTGTGTGCCGAACCCAACGCTTCATGGTGTAACGCTGGCAATTACGCCGCCGCGACGGTGATTCCGGGCGTCGTCTTTGCCGGCGCTATCGATGGCACGCTTCGCGGCTACTCGACGAAAGACGGCCACGTCCTTTGGGAATATCAAACACGGCACGACTTCGAGACGGTCAACGGCGTTCCGGCGAAAGGCGGGTCGATTCATTTTCAGGGGCCGACGGTTGTCGGCGGCATGCTGTTCATGAGCTCGGGATGGGCGGGTCAGGCGACTGGCAACGTGCTAATGGCATTCAGTCGGGAGTAACCGAATGACGCTCCACGTTCATGGCCGCCGATCGTTCATGATGGGCCGGTGGTTTACTGCAGTCGTCAGTGTCGCATCCAACCGCAGACAGCTACTGATCTTCGCAGTCTCGGTAGGACTGCTGGCAGTGGCGAGCCTGGAGGTCGGCACGCAACAGGGTGCGACGCAGAGTGGCTGGCGTTACTGGGGCGGTGACCCGGGCGTCACGAAGTACTCCCCGCTGGATCAAATCGGTCCCGCCAACGTCAAGGATCTGCGCATCGTGTGGCGCCGGCCGGCTGTCGATGCGACGCTCACGAAAGCGTTTCCGGATCTGACGCCGAGCCCGAATCTCCGCGGGACACCCATCATGATCGATGGCGTGCTCTATGCGCCGGACGGCGTCGGGCTGCTTGAAGCCTTCGATCCTGGTACCGGCAAGACGGTCTGGGTGGAGGAGCCGTTCGAGCCGGGCATGCGTGGCGTGGCCGGGCAGAGCACGCGGGGGGCGGCCTACTGGAAGAGTGGTGGGGAAGAGCGCATCTTCATTACGCGCGGCGAGTACCTGGAGGCGCTCAACACGAAAACGGGCAAGCCCTTTCCGGACTTCGGCGTCAAGGGACGCGTGAACCTGAGCGCCACGGATAGCCCGTGGGCTCGCAACTATGCCTGGACCGGCGCCCCCGTCGTCGTCGGCGACGTCGTCGTCCTCTCCGGCTCTAACGGGAACCAGGACGCCAGCACGGAACGGGAAAGTGTACCGGACAATATCCGTGGTTTCGACGTCCGAACCGGCCGCCTCCGTTGGACCTTTCACGTGGTGCCGCCGCCGGGCGATTTTGGCAGCGAGACGTGGGGCAACGACTCCTGGGCATTTTCGGGCAACTTGAATGCCTGGGGGGGCCTCAGCGTCGATGAGACCCTGGGATACGTCTATGTTGGGCTGACCGCGCCGAACAATAGTCTGTACGGCGGGCAGCGGCCCGGCCAGAATCTGTTTGCCAACACCCTGGTTTGTCTCGATGGCAAGTCGGGCAAGTTGGTCTGGCATTATCAGCTGGTCCACCACGACATGTGGGATTACGACCTGATGACGCCTCACCTTGGGGACATCACGGTCAACGGGAAGAGGATCAAGGCCGTCTTTGCGCTGAGCAAGCGGCCCGACGTATTCGTGTTCGATCGGATGACCGGTCAGCCGGTATGGCCGATTGAAGAGCGCCCGGTACCGCAGTCGACGGTCCCGGGCGAGCATTCGTGGCCGACGCAGCCGTTTCCGACGAGGCCGCCGGCGTTCGACCAGTTCGGCATGACCCTCAACGACGTGATCGACTTCACTCCGGAGCTGCATGCAGAGGCTCTCCGGATGCTCAAGCCATATGTGCTCGGGCCGGCATTCACGCCGCCCTCCGTTTCCAGCAATGAACCGGGGGGCACGAAGGGCACCTTCGTCATCCCCGGCGTGGGGGGCACGAATTTTCAGGGCGGGACGTTTGATCCCGAGACGGGGATTCTCTACGTCATCGGGCACAAGCTTCCGCTGATCCGCGGGCTGATCCATCCCAAGCCCCTGCCCGCCGCTTCGAAGTTCACCAACCTTCCATGGGTGGAACAACGGACGCTGGTCGGCTTCCAGGCCGTCCTGCCCGGCTCCGAGGCCATGCCAGGTCCGCAGGGGTTGCCGTTCACCAAGCCACCCTATGGTTCCATCACGGCGATCGATATGAATCGCGGAGAGATTCTTTGGAAGGTTGCCAACGGGGATGGGCCGCGCAACCATCCGGCGTTGAAAGGCCTGAACCTCCCGCCGCTCGGCGTGGCCGGCCGCCCGACACCGCTGCTCACCAAGACGCTGCTTTTTCTCGGCGAGGGCAGCGAGGTGCTGGCCGGCGTGCTGGGCAGTGGCAAGAAATTCCACGCGTACGACAAGAAGACCGGGAAGGTTGTGTGGGAAACCGAGCTGCCCGCGGGGACCACGTCCGGGCCCATCACCTATCTGTTTGCCGGCAAACAATACATCGTGGTGCCGATCGGCGATAAACAGAGCCCGGCCGAATGGGTGGCGCTCGCATTGCCTTGAGTTCAGATCAGGAAGGGCCAGCGACAGTTCCTCGAGGCCTGGTCCGTCTGCCCGCAGAAGGCGCAGTCTCGTTCGCATTCTTCATCTCCGGAGCAGCGGGGCTCATCTTCGAGATCGTCTGGCTCTACCGATGCGGCCTCGTGTTCGGCAGCAGCGCCTGGGCAACCAGCATTGTCTTATCGAGCTTCATGGGCGGGCTCGCGTTGGGCAATGCGCTGGTCGCGCGGTACGCCCACAGAGTCGGTCGCTTTTTGCAGACGTACGCGGCGCTTGAATTCTTCGTGGCTATCAGCGGCGTCACGCTGACCCGCGCGCTGGTCGATCTCACGAACCTCCTGGCACCCGTCACGCGTTCGTTCCTCGACACTCTCTGGCTGGTCAATCTCGTTCGCGGCGTCGCGGCGTTTGCGGTGCTGGTGCTGCCGGCTACGGCGATGGGAGCGACGTTGCCACTGCTCGTCGGGGCGCTTTGCCGCTGGCGGCCCGGGTTTGGACGGGCACTCGGGCGCTTGTACGGATGGAACACGCTGGGGGCTGTCGCTGGTGTCGTCGGCGCCGAGGTAGTGCTCATCCCTCACCTGGGCGTGATGGGGAGCGCCTGGATTGCGGCGCTCCTGGATCTCTGTGCGGCGGCGGCAGCGCTTTGGATATCGCGCCAGGCCGCCGAGGCTCTCTCGCTCGCTGCCGGTCGTCGATCGCCAGAGCCGGCGGCGCGATCGACCCTCCCGTGGCGGCTGCTGGCGTGCGCATTCCTGGCTGGCGGCGCGCTCATGGCCCTGGAGGTTGTCTGGTTCCGATTCTTGTCGATGCTCGTCGCCAGCAACACGCTGGCGATCAGTTTGATGCTGGCGGCCGTCTTGACCGCGATCGGCCTCGGCGGCCTTGCGGCCTCGAGTTGGCTGAGCCGGCGCCCTCACGCCGCTACGTACCTGCCAGCCGTGCCTCTCACGACGGGATGCGTGATGGTCGCGTCGTACTGGACCTTCCAGTTTGCGACGGGGGACTCGAGGGTCTTGGCTTGGTATCGGATCTTGTGGTTCGCGTGCTCGCTCAGCTTCCCAGCGTCTCTACTGTCCGGCGTCATCTTCACTCTGCTCGGTGACGCCCTCAAGCGCGACGTGGTCGATGAGGCGAGAGTGGCCGGCCGGCTGATGCTCGCCAACACTGCAGGAGCCATGTCGGGACCGGTGGTCGCCGCCTTTGTGCTTCTGCCGGTTCTTGGGATGGAACGCTCGCTCTTCGCGCTGGCGATCCTGTACGGCGTCATCGGCCTTCTCGCGATTCGAGATACGTCGCCCCGACGGCCGAAGACGGCATCGTGGGCTTTGCGGGCGGCTGGCCTGGCGATGGTTGCGGTCGTGGCCTTTTTCCCGTTCGGGTTGATGTCCCAAACCTACTTCGCACGGGCCGCGCAGGCGCACATGCGTGATGGCTCGGAAGTCGTGGCGACGCGTGAAGGCTCCAGCGAGACGATCTTCCTGATGCGGCAAGCATGGACAGGTGAGCCTGTTTACTATCGCCTCGTGACGAATGGCATCTCGATGTCGGCAACGACGGCGAAGGCCAAGCGGTACATGCGCTATTTCGTCTATCTGCCCCTCTTGTTGCACGAAGCACCGCTGCGGCGTGTGCTCGTGATCTGCTACGGCGTCGGGGTGACGTCGGGCGCGGTCAACGATGTCACCTCGGTCGAATCGATCGATGTGGCCGAGATCTCGCGTGATGTCGTGGCGATGAGCGACGTCATCTATCGTGCCGGAGAACATCCGCTCCACGATCCGCGCGTGCGCCTGCATGTCGAGGATGGCCGCTACTTCCTCCAAACGACCGGCGAACGATTCGATCTGATCACGGGCGAGCCGCCCCCGCCGCTCACTCCGGGAGCCGTGAATATCTATACGCGGGAGTATTTCCAGCTGATTCACGAGCGCCTCGCCGACGGCGGCATCGCCACCTATTGGTTGCCCGTCGCCCGCCTGGCCGGGACAGACCACGCCGCGATCATCCGGGCTTTTTGCGACGTCTTCGATGACTGCTCGCTATGGAACAGCACGCCAGCCGATCTGATGCTGATGGGAACGCGCCGCGCCAGTGGAGGGCAACCGGCGGCGCGATTCGCAACGGCATGGAACGACCCTGTTCTCGGATCGCACCTGCGCGAGGCCGGTTTCGAACGGCCGGAACAAATCGGTGCCACCTTCATCGGCGATGCGGCGTATTTGCGGCGCCTGACGGCCGCCACCGCGCCATTGACGGACGACTATCCCAGGCGACTGCAAGTTCCGGCAGGGGTTTCGCTGTCGGATCCGCGCCGCCGCCTGGATTGGAGCGGCGCCGAGTTTTATCGCGACGTCATCGATCCTCAGCGCGCCCGGCGAGCTTTCGAGGCGTCGGCCTTCGTGCGGGGTCTGTGGCCGGAAGCGTTGTTGAAGGAGACGCTGCCGTTTTTCGAGGTCCAGGGAATTATCAATCGCGTCCTGACTGATGGTGCAAATCCCTTGAGGCATATCGAGGATCTACACCTGCTGCTCACACGGACGCCGCTTCAGAGGCTGCCGTCATGGCTGCTGGGGCTGGATGATCACCCCGTTCTGAGAGGCATCGACGTCTTGCCGGATGATGGGAGCGGCCTTGTGGAGTATGTACGCGGATTGCGCGCGCTCGTGGCCCGCGATTACCTCGGCGCTGCAGCGTATCTCACTCAATCCGAGCAACGTCGCTTGAGAGGCGTCCGACCGCTGCTCGTTTACTCACTATGTCTCGCCGGGCGGCTGGATGCTGCGAACCAGCTTGCGCAAGGCGTGGATGCTTCTGACGCCGACCAACGTCACTTTCTCGCCTGGCTGCGTGCGACATTTGGCGTAGGACCGGCCTGACACGATCCGTCACGTGGCGCGGCGCGCTGGCGACGTTCAGCGCGAGGAGCGTATAGGCCGCCGGGAAATCGGGGCCGAATCCAGTACGCGCTGCGCCTCCCTTTATGTGCTCCACATTCTCCCTCGGAGGTGAGGCTCGCTGGACGACATTATTGTGGTGCGGGTGCTGACGTTGCGATATAAGGGGACCGCTCGGCGTGGACGCATGACAGGGGGTCACCATGTGCCTGAGAGTCCTGCTCAAATCGGCCATGACCGCGTTTGCGTCGCTGGCGCTTTTGCCGGCTCTCGCATTGGCCCAGGCCACCGGACTCGCCGGAGTTGTCAAAGACGCCACCGGGGGCGTGCTGCCCGGCGTGACCGTCGAAGCGGCCAGTCCAGCGCTGATCGAAAAGGTTCGTACCGCGACGACCGACGAACAGGGGCAGTACAAGGTCATCGATCTTCGGCCTGGTCGGTATCTGATCACTTTTACTCTGACCGGATTCGCGACCGTCGTTCGGGAAGGCATCGACCTTCCCGCCGGGTTCACGGCGACCGTCAACGCCGAGCTGCGCGTCGGCGCCGTCGAAGAAACGATCACGGTGTCAGGATCAACCCCGACGGTCGATGTCCAGAGCGTCAGAGCACAGACGGTGCTGTCCAACAGCGTGCTCGACAGTCTTCCGAGTCAGCGGTCTCCACAAAGCTTTGTCCCCTATATCCCCGGCGTGGTCGGTGGTCTGGGCGATATCGGCCGCGACACGGCATCTGTCGCCATTCACGGAGGGCGTGCGGGCGAGGCGAATGTGGCCATCGATGGCGCGAATGACCACACGTTCGAGGGGACCGGCGGCGGCGCTGGCTTCACGTACTACATCAATCAGGGGAGCGTTCAGGAAGTGACCGTCACGACCGGCGGGCAATCCGCGGAACAGGCGGTCTCCGGAATCACGACCAACCTGGTGCCCAAGGAGGGTGGCAACTCGTTTTCTGCCAATTTCGTCGCCGCATATTCGGATGAGCGCGTGCAGGCGCGTAATTTGACAGACGCGCTGCGGGACC
>WNEY01000066.1_pt1 | contig 45490 bp, 50 predicted proteins | sample 5400531 | NCBI WGS metagenome assembly WNEY01 (sample SAMN13153338, study PRJNA577476) | soil metagenome | isolation source: 200 cm saprolite under Douglas fir tree site 1 | place: USA:California | collected 2015-04-18 | reverse complement strand
AAGCTTGCGTCGAGTCAGCGCCAAGAGCAAGATGGGCGCCTGACATGGACCGGCGATTCACGGGCAAGGTCGTGGTCATCACCGGCGGCGCCGGCGGCATCGGACGCGCCGCGGCCGTGCGTTTCGCCTCCGAGGGCGCCCGCATCGTCCTCGTCGACCTCGTCGGAACGGCGCTCCACCAGAGCGTGGCCGCGGCCGAGAAAGCGGGCGGCGAGGTCCTCGCCGTGGAGGCCGACGTGACCAGGCTCGGCGACGTCGAGCGCTACGCCGATGCCGCGGTGAAGCAGTTCGAGGGGATCGACGTCTTTTTCAACAACGCCGGGATCCTCGGCGCGCTGAAGCCCCTCGTCGACTACCCGGAAGACACGTTCGATCGCGTGATCGCCGTGAACGTGAAAGCCGTGTGGCTCGGCATGAAGGTGATCGCGCCGCGGATGCGCGCCCGCGGCGGCGGCGTCATCGTCAACACCGCGTCGATCGCGGGGCTTCGCGGCTCGCCGAACATCATCGCCTACACCGCGAGCAAGCACGCCGTCGTCGGGATGACGCGCGCCGCGTCACTCGAGCTGGCGCGCCACGGCATCCGCGTCAACGCCGTGTGCCCGGCGCCGATCGAGACGCCGATGGCCCAGCAACTCGAGACCGAGGTCAAGCGCGAGAGGCTCACCGCCACCATTCCGATGCGACGCTACGGGGCTCCCGAAGAGGTCGCTGCGCTCGTCGCGTTCCTGGCGAGCCCCGACGCCACGTACATCACGGGCGCGCTCTACACGGTCGACGGCGGCGCGATGGCGTGATCGTCGCCGTCACCGGCTCGAGCGGCTTCCTCGGCTCGGCGCTGGTCTCTTCCCTCGCGGCGGGTGGCCACCGGGTGATCCCGCTCGTGCGCCGCGAGGTCCGGCCGGGTCAGGACGCGCTTCGCTGGGATCCAGTCTCCGGAGCCATCGCTTCTCCCGGACCGGCGATGGCCGACGCCGTCGTTCATCTGGCCGGTGAGAGCATTGCCGGCGGCAGGTGGACAGCGGCGAAAAAACAGCGCATCCGCGAGAGCCGCGTGGACGCCACGCGCCGTTTGACCGACACGCTGACCCGCCTGGCGAAGCCGCCAGCCGTTCTCGTCTGCGCCTCGGCGATCGGCTACTACGGGAACCGCGGCGACGAGGTCCTGGGCGAGGAGAGCCGGCCGGGCGTGGGGTTCCTCGCCGACGTCGGCCGCGAGTGGGAAGCGGCCAGCGCGGCGGCGATCGTGCGCGGAATCCGCGTTGTCACGCTCAGGATCGGCATTGTGCTGAGTCCCGCGGGCGGCGCGCTCGCCAAGATGCTGACGCCGTTCCGGCTGGGCCTGGGCGGCGTCATCGGCGGCGGCGCTCAGTGGATGAGCTGGATCGCCCTCGACGACGTGATCGGCGCGCTCCGCCATGCGCTCGGGACCGACGCTCTGCGCGGACCGGTCAACGCGGTCGCGCCCGCGCCCGTGACCAACGCCGAGTTCACGCGGACGCTCGGGCGCGTGCTGCGGCGCCCGACCCTCGTGCCGATGCCCGCGTTCGCCGCGCGCCTCGCCCTCGGCGAGATGGCGGACGAATTGCTGCTCTCGAGCCAGCGGGTGCTGCCCACGCGCCTCCTGGCGAGCGGTTTTGCGTTCGGTTATCCGACGCTGGAGAGCGCGCTCCGACACGAGCTCGGCCGCTGACCGGTCCGATGCGTGCCGCCTGAACGAATACTTCTCCAGGGCCTCGGCGCCGACTTCCACATGATTGAAGATGACAAATCGTTCGTCCCGGTACGGCCGCTCCGTCACGCCGCGGTCAGTCGGCAACCCGAGAGACGCGTCAGGAGCGCGGCAGACGCGGTGTCTCGGCGCAGGCGCGCTCGACTTCGTCCACCGTCTTCGGGGTGCCCGCGGTGAGCACGTCACAGCCGTCCGGCGTGATCAGCACGTCGTCCTCGATGCGGATGCCGATCCCGCGCAGCTCTCTCGGCACGGGCTGGACGACCGTCCCGACCTTCGCCTTCTCCTCGTCCTCCATCTTCTTGGCGGCCGCGGCGCCGAAGCGGAGGCGGCGCTCCCACATCTCGTCCTCGCTGTATTCCCGCAGGTGATACGTCACCGTTTCGCGGTCGGGGTCGAAGTAGAGCCCCGGCTCCACGGTGAGCACCATGCCGGGCTCGAGCACCCGGGACGCGCGGTCGATCTTGTAGTCGCCGACGTCGTGCACGTCCATGCCGAGCCAGTGGCCGGTGCCGTGCATGTAGAACTCGCGGTAGTGGTGCATCGCGAGCGTTTCCTCGACCCCGCGCGGCAGCGCGCCCAGCGCGACGAGCCCCTCGGCCAGGACGCGCCGGGCCGCCTCGTGGATCGCCTCGTAGCGGTTGCCGGGCCGCGCGGCGGCGATCCCCGCGAGCTGCGCGCGCAGGACGATCTCGTAGACCGCGCGCTGGGCGGCCGTGAACCGGCCGTTGACCGGGAACGTCCGCGTGATGTCCGCGGAGTGGTAGCCCCACTCGCACCCGGCGTCGATCAGCAGCAGGTCGCCCTCCTCCATGCGGCGGTTGTTCTCGCTGTAGTGGAGGATGCACGCGTTGGGGCCCGAGGCGACGATCGACGGGTAGCCGTTGCGCGGCGAGCCGTTCACGCGGAAGACGTATTCGAGCGCCGCCTGCACCTGGTACTCGTAGAGCCCCGGCCGCGCATAGCGCATCGCCTCGGCGTGCGCGTCGCGGCTGATCTCGCAGGCCCGGCGATGGCGCAGGAGCTCGGCCGGCGAGCGTCGCAGACGCAGCTCGTGGAGGATCGGCCCGGGGTCATCGATCCGCACGGGGGCGGCGTGGCCGCGGGCCCGCGCCGCGCGCAGGTCCGCGACCAGTCGCGTCACCCGGCCGTCGAACGCGCCGCTGCCCAGTCGATAGACGACCACAGGGCGGTCGACCATATACTCGCGGAGCTTCTCGTCGAGCCGGTCGATCGTGTAGGCGGCGTCGGCGCCGTAGGTCGCGATGGCGCCCTCGACCCCGGCCCGCCGGCCGGTCCAGATCTCCATCTCGCGGTCGCGCGGGCGGACAAAGAGGACGAACCGCTCCTTGGCATCCGCGGGGTTGAAGACGGCGACGGCGTCGGGCTCGTCGAACCCCGTCAAGAAGAAGAAGTCGGAGGCCTGACGAAACTCGTAGTTGACGTCGCCGTTGCGCCGGAGCTCCCGGGCGCCGGGGACGATCGCCAAGGCGTCGCCGATCGCCGCCGCGAAGCGCTGCCGCCGCTCGACGAAGGGGGCTGGATCGAATGGGCTCATCGGCGCAATAATACAACGGCGAAAGGGGAGCGCCCTATGCACGTCGGAATGGCCGCGGTCTTCCAGAACCCTGACAAGGCGCGCACCGACCGCGAGGTCTACTGCAGCGAGCTCAGGCTCGCCGACCTCGCCGAGCCGCTCGGCTTCGAGTCGATCTGGGGCGTCGAGCACCACTTCACCGACTACACGATGTGCCCCGACGTCCTCCAGTTCCTGACGTACATGGCCGGGCGCACCGAGCGCGCCGGGCTCGGCTCCATGGTGGTGGTGCTGCCCTGGCACGACCCCCTGCGGGTCGCCGAGGAAGTCTCGATGCTCGACCACATCTCCGGCGGCCGGGTCATCCTGGGCCTCGGGCGGGGCGCCGGCAAGGTCGAGTTCGACGGATTCCGCCTCTCCATGGACGAGTCGCGGCCGCGGTTCGTCGAGTCTGCCGAGATGCTGCTGCGCGGGCTCGAGACCGGCTACTGCGAGTACAGCGGCACGTTCGTCAAGCAGCCGCGCGCCGCGATCCGGCCGGCCCCCTTCAAGTCCTTCCACGGCCGGACCTACGCCGCCGCCGTCTCGCCCGAGTCGATGCCCGTCATGGCGAGGCTCGGCGTCGGGATTCTCATCATCCCGCAGAAGCCCTGGAAAGAAGTCGCCAGAGAGCTGGATTCCTACCGCTCCGTCTACCGCGAAGTGAACGGCGTCGACGCGCCGCCACCGGTCTCCGCCGGCTGGACGTTCTGCGACGCGAGCGCCGAGCGCGCCGAGCAGATGGCGCGCCGCTACATCGGCGGCTATTACCGGACAGTCCTCGACCACTACCAGTTCCAGGGCGACCATCTCGCCAGGACCAAGGGCTACGAGTACTACGGCAAGATGGCCGAGAAGATCGCGCAGTACGGGACCGACACCGTGATCGACTACTTCATGAACCTCCAGGTGTGGGGCACGCCGGAGCGGTGCTACGAGAAGATCCTCGACATCCATGAGCGCACCGGCAACAGCCACTACGTCGGCGTCTTCAGTTACGCCGGCATGCCCTACGACGACGCCGAGCGGAACATGCGCCTCTTCGCGCGCGAGGTGATGCCCGCGCTCCAGAAGCTCGGCGCCGAGACACCCGCCGCCGGCCGCGCCGCGTCGGTGTCGGCGGGGACGCGCGTGGACGTGGGGCTCCTCGGCTCATGACCACGCCGCTGACCGTCTATCTGCCGTTCAACCGCGACTGCCTGCGCGGTGCCTTTGTTCCGGCCAAGCGCGGCACGAAGCCCCCGAACGAGCGCGGCCACTGGCTCATCGTCCAGGATCAGACGCTGATCGTCATCCCGGACGGCGAGAGCTTCCGGCTTCCGGCGGGCGAGCGCCCGGCGAAGCTCGACGGCGCGCTCGGCGAGTCGCTCTGGCTGGGGACGCTGGGCGGCGACACCGAGTGCTGGGTCGCGCCGCTGCCGCGCGATGCCGTCGTGCCCGAGGAGTTCCACCGGGAGACGCTCGTGCCGATGCAGGGCACGCGCCTGCCGGACGATCTCCTCTCGCTCGGTGGCATGGCCATGCAGGCCCTCTGGTGGGAGTCGACCAGCGGCTTCTGTCCCCGCTGCGGCGACCGCACCGAGCGTCTCGCGGGCGAGTGGGGCAAGCGCTGCCCGCGCTGCAAGTACGAGCATTACCCTCACCTGCACCCGGCGGTCATCGTCGTCGTGCGCGACGCCGACCGCGTGCTGCTCGCGCGCAAGGGCATCTGGGCGCCCGGCCGCTATGCGCTCGTCGCCGGCTTCGTCGACAATGGCGAGTCGCTCGAGGGCGCCGTCGCCCGGGAGGTGAAGGAAGAGGTCGGCGTGGACGTGAAGGACATCACCTACGTCGGGAGCCAGAACTGGCCCTTCCCGAGCCAGCTCATGGTCGGCTTCGTCGCCACCTACGCGGGCGGCGAGATCCAGGTCGACCCGGAGGAGCTGGAAGACGCCCGCTGGTTCCCCTGCTCGAGCCTCCCCGGGCTTCCTTCGCGCCACAGCATCTCGCGCTTCCTCATCGACAACTTCGGCCGCTGATTCGTCGGGGGTAGAGGATTTCTTCCTCACGAGGGGCCGAACAACATCGCGCTGCAACTGTTCAGCTTTACGTCGCTGGCCGAGTACGAGCGCTCACCGCACCGCCGTCAAGCAGGACGAAGTCGCGCTGGCGGCATGGCGCTTTGCCGAGGACACTCGATGCGTCGTGAGCTTCGAGCGCAGTTTCATGCGTCCCATGTTCGAGTGACGGGCGTTCGCGTGATGAAAGGAGGCGCCTATGTCAAACAGGGTGAGGGTCAATCTCGCGAATCCGGCGGAGCTACTCGAGCTTCCGGGCATCGGACCCGAACAGGCCCGGGCCATTCTCAACTTTCGCGCCGAGCACGGGCCCATCCAGGATGCGGGCCAGCTCGCGAACGTCCTGCGCGCGTGGCCCGTCCCCGAGGCGATGTGGGAGCGCGTGGAGTTCGACCCCGCGGATTCCACCGCGCCCGAAGCGCCAGGCGCTTAGGACCAGGCCCGACACTCCTCGGGCTGCCCCTGGCGAAGCCGGCGCAACAGGCGTCTAATCAGCGTACCGCCACGCCGGGTGAAGGGTGGCGTCATCAAGGAGGCCAGCCATGGTGATCCGCATTACTTGGGGCAAGCTTCGGGCAGGCGCATGGGCCGAATACGAGCGTACCTACCGGGAGAACGTCCTCACCAAAGGTAAGTCTCTCAAGGGCCTGCGCGGCCGCTGGCTGGCTCAGGACGCGGCGGACAAGGACACGGGATTCGCGGTGAGCCTGTGGGACAACACCGCGGACATGCAGGCCTACGAGCAGAGTGCGCTCTACCGGGAGATCATGGCGCCGCTCCAGCCGTTCTTCGTGGGTGACTACAAGACCTATCGCTGCGACGTGAAGTACACCGACGTCGGCGCGTAGCCGCCCGAGGCGGACGTTCGGCCGGGCGATCAGCGCCGAACGTCAGCCAGACGAGGCCCCGGCGGGGACGGGGAGCTCGGCGCCGCACTTCTGACAGGTTCGCAGCGCCGCGCTCGCGTTGAACCTCTGGATGGCTGCGCGCAGCTCCACCTCGATGTTCGCGCACGAGAACGTCGCCTCGTGGAGCTTGCCGCCGCACCGCTCGCAGAACCACGCGAGCCGGTCGAGCTCGTCGGGCCGCCGCTTGCGCTCGATGACAAGCCCCCAGGTGTCCGGCGGGCGGATCGGGCAGTGCGGCGTGCCCGCGCGGCAGAGCATGACTTCGCCCTCACGCACCGGGATGTCGCGCGGCTTGCCGTCGGCGTCGATGCACCGCACGGTGATGTCGCCCTTGAGCTGGTAGAAGATCTCGTCGCCCGGATCGATGTGGAAGTCGTTCCGCGCGTTCGGCCCGCGCACGACCTGATAGATGAACTCGCTCTCCGGAAAGACTTCCTTGTTCGCCACCGGCCCGCCGAACAGACTCTTGTTCTCCTCAATCCACCGCATGAGATGAACCGGCGCAATATTCCCCATCGACCCCTCCCTACGAAAACGTCCGCCATCCTACGCCCCCGAGTCGTCATCGTCTACACGGGTCGCCGCCGGTCGTGGGTCGGGTTGACGGGCGGGGTCCGCGCGACCCGTTCCCTCCAAGTGACGACGGACCTAAATGCGCATGCTGGAGCCCAGCCGCGAAGGGTTGGCGGGCGCGTGCCGCGTGGTCGCGCGACCCCGCCCGTCAATCCGACCCACGACCGGCGCCGCCCGCGTAGATCGCGGCGCTCAGTGTTGAACTTCGGCGACCCAGGCCGTCGTCCGTCCGCCGACGGTGAGATAGCGGATACGCTCGCCGCGCACCGTCAGGGGACTCCGCAAGCGCTTGCTCCACCGCGTGTGGAAAAGCCACTTCGCCGGGAACCGGTCGCTGTCGGCGCCGACGCGAACCGCCGTGGCGACGACCGCACGCAGCCGCCCGCGGAGCCGTCCGATCTCCGCCGCCGTGAGGGTGTGCGCGCGCCGGCGCGGATCGATACGGGCCTGGTAGAGCACCTCGTCGGCGATCCAGTTCCCGACGCCCGCCGAGAAGGACTGGTCGAGCAGCACGGCCTTCACCGGCGCCGCGCGCTCGCCGAAGAGCGCGCCGAGTTGGCGGACCGGCGGCAGGTCGCGGAGGGCGTCGAAGCCGAGCAGGCTGATCGGCGGCTCGGCGGGCGGGTCGTGGCGCAAGCGCATACGGCCCAGTCGCCGCGCGTCGCGGAACGCGACCTCGCCGCCGTCCCCGAGCACGAGAAGCAACTTGAGAAAGCGGGGCGGCCACTGACCCTCACGCGCCCGGCGGCCTTCCATCACGAGGCGGCCGCGGCGGCGGCCGCGGACCTCGATCCCGCCGGCCATCCCGAAGTGAAAGCACGGCCAGGGCCGGCGGTCGAGCTCGAGCCAGAGGTGCTTGCCGTGGCGGCGGGCCGCGATCACCCGACGACCCAGCAGAGCCCGCCGCACGCGCGCCGGGCTCACGCCCTGGAACACGATGGGATCGCGCACGCAGCGGACGGCGACGATTCGCCGCCCGACCGCGGCGCGGGCGAGCAGGCGGCGGGCGGCTTCGACCTCCGGAAGCTCGGGCATCGTGCGGTAGTGTACGATGAGATCCCCGCGAAGGGGGCCGAGGCAGCCGACCGGCGCAACGTGCTACCCTGCGACCCTAACCCGAACCAGTGAGGACCCGGCGATGGCGCGGATGACCGGTGGTGAAGCGATCGTGAAAGCTCTCGCGCGGGAAGGCGTGCAGGTGGCGTTCGGCCTCCCCGGAGTCCAGCTCTACGGCATCGTCACCGCGTTCCGCGACGAGCCCCTCCGTTTCATCACCGTGCGTCACGAAGGGTCATCGAGCTACATGGCAGACGGTTACGCGCGCGCCGGCGGCGGCATCGGCGTCGCGGTGGCGGTGCCCGGTCCGGGCCTGCTCAACGCCTCCGCGGGCCTCAACACCGCCTACTCCGCCTCCTCGCCCGTGCTGATGATCTCGGGGCAGATCCCGCGCAACCAGATCGGCAAGAAGATCGGCGTGCTCCACGAGCTCGATAACCAGCTCGACGCGCTCGCCGGCTCCACCAAGTGGCGCCGCAGCATCCTCGAGGTCGCGGACGCGCCGCGGATCGTCCACGAGGCTTTCGGCCAGCTACGCAGCGGGCGCCCGCGGCCGGTCGCCATCGACATGCCGTGGGACACGATGGAAGAAGAGGTCGACGTGACGCTCGTGCCGGGCGGGCATCCGCCACGCGCCGCGGCGCCGGCCGCCGACATCGATCGGGCGGCCGAGATGTTGCTGCGCGCCGAGCGCCCCGCGATCTACGCGGGCGGCGGTGTCCATCTCTCGGGCGCGCACGAGGCGCTCGCCGCTGTCGCCGAGCTTCTCCAGGCCGGCGTCGTCGAAACGGCCGAGGGCAAGGGCGCCATCAGCGACGCCAGCGACCTCTCGCTGGGCGCCGGGCTCTTCCCCAAGAGCCCCCTGCGTGGCTATCTCGACGTCGCCGACGTCGTCCTCGCCGTCGGCAGCCGGTGTGCGCTCGCCGCGTTCAAGCCGGACCAGCAGGTGATCCAGCTCGACGCGGACGCCGAGGAGATCGGGCGCAACCACGAGAAGACCTTCGGCCTCGCCGGCGACGCGAAGGCCACGCTCGAGAGGCTGCTCGAGCGGCTGCGCGGAGGCGGCACGCCGCGCCCGTCGCGCAAGGCCGAGCGAGAGAAGCTTCGCGCCGAGGTCGGCGCGCTGATGACCCAGGAGCCGAACTCCTCGATCCTGCGATCACTCCGCCAGGGCATTCCCGAGGATGCGATCGTCGTGGCCGGCATGACGCAGATCGGTTACTACTCGCGGCCATTCTTCCCGGTCTACCGCCCGCGGACCTACATCACGTCGTCCTACTCCGGCAATCTCGGCTTCGAGTACCCGACCGCGCTCGGCGCCAAAGTGGCGTGCCCCAACCGCCCGGTGGTCTTGGTCGCGGGCGACGGCGGCTTCCTCTACTACGCGCAGGAGATGGCGACGGCCGTCCAGCAGCAGATCAACGTCGTCGCGGTGGTCTTCAACGACAACGCCTACGGCAACGTCGCGCGCGACCTCGACGAGCACTGGGGCGGGAAGTTCGGGGCGGAGCTCCACAACCCGGACTTCGTCCGCCTCGCCGAGGCGTATGGCGCCGTGGGTCGGCGCGCCAAGGAGCCCGCCGAGGTGGGCCGGCTCGTCGCCGACGCGATCCAGATGGACCGGCCCGTGCTGATCGAGGTCCCGGTGGGGCGGATGGCGCGACCGGTGTTCTTCTCGCCGCTCAAGACGCTGCCCCGCTATCAGCACTGAGCCCGGCTCGGCACGAAGGAGAACCCGATGGAATTCGAGTATTCGAAGAAGACGAAGATGTACATGGAGCAGCTCACCGACTTCATGACCAAGTACATCTACCCCAACGAGCACGTCTTCCACGACCAACTCAACGCCGGGCCCACCCGCTGGCAGATCCCGCCGATCATGGAGGAGCTGAAAGCGACCGCGCGCGAGCGCGGGCTCTGGAACCTCTTCCTGCCCGAGAGCGAGCGCGGCGCCGGGCTCACGAATCTCGAGTACGCGCCGCTCTGCGAGATCATGGGCCGGTCGCCCATCGCGCCCGAGGCCTTCAACTGCTCGGCGCCCGATACCGGCAACATGGAGACCATCGAGCGCTACGGCGGGCCGGAGCAGAAGAAGCAGTGGCTCCAGCCGCTGCTCGAAGGCAAGATCCGCTCCGCGTTCGCGATGACCGAGCCGAAGGTCGCCTCGTCGGACGCGACCAATATCGAGTCGTCCATCGTCCGTGACGGCGATGCCTACGTCATCAACGGGCACAAGTGGTGGACCTCGGGCATCGGCGACCCGCGCTGCAAGATCCTCATCTTCATGGGCAAGACCGACGCGAAGAACCCCGATCGCTACAAACAGCAGTCCATGATCCTGGTGCCGCGCGACACGCCGGGCATCAAGCTCCTCCGCATGCTGACCGTGTTCGGCTACGACGACGCGCCCCACGGCCACGGCGAGGTGCTCTTCGAGAACGTCCGCGTGCCCGCCTCGAACATGCTGCTGGGCGAAGGGCGCGGCTTCGAGATCGCCCAGGGCCGCCTCGGTCCCGGCCGCATCCACCACTGCATGCGCCAGATCGGCGTCGCCGAGCGCGCGCTCGAGCTGATGTGCAGGCGCTCGCAGAACCGCGTGGCGTTCGGCAAGCGACTCGCCGAGAACGACATCACGCTCGAGCGCATCGCGCAGTCACGCATCGAGATCGACCAGGCACGGCTGCTCGTCCTGCACGCGGCCTCCATGATGGACACCGTCGGCAACAAGGCCGCGATGCAAGCGATCGCGGAGATCAAGGTGGCGGTGCCCAACATGACGCTTCAAGTCGTCGAACGCGCCATGCAGCTCCACGGCGGCGGCGGCGTGAGTCAGGAGTTCCCGCTGGCGTCGATGTGGGCGCACTCGCGCACGCTACGCTTCGCCGACGGACCCGACGAGGTGCACCGGCGCCAGATCGGCCGGCTGGAGCTCCGCAAGCACGGTTGAGCTGAGCGGCGCGCGACGGATCGTCACCGGCCTGGAGGCCGCGGGGGTGACGCTGGCGGCCTCGGGGCCCGACACGTGGATCGGCACGCTCGTGCGGACGGTGCGCGAGTCCAAGAAGATCCGCGCCGTCGACGCCGCGCGCGAGGAGGAGGCGGTGGCGATCGCCTGCGGTGCCGGCCTCGCAGGCGGACGCGGCGCCGTGCTCATCCAGAATGCCGGGCTCTCATGTGCCCGAACGTTTTGGCCACGGTGGCCGCCGCCCGCCCCTCGAATCTCACGGCGCTTCTGTGGGTGAACGGCCACTACGAGTCCTCGGGCGGGCAGGCCCTTCCGTCCGCGCCGGTCGACTGGGTCGCGCTCGCAAAGGGCATCGGCATCGAGCACGTCGAGCGCGTCGCCGATGTCGCCTCACTCCGCGTGGTGTTCCCCCGGGCCCGCGCCGCGCGCAAGCCCGCGCTGCTCGTGCTCGACGTCGCGTTTCGATCCGAACGAGCCGATCCCGCCCTACTCGGAGCGGCCGGACGAGATCCGGGCGCGGTTCAAGATCCCATGACGGCCGCTGTGGGCGTGGACGTGGGCGGACTTTCACCGACCTCGTAGCCTGGGATGCCGCGGGACGAATGACCGCGCTCAAGGTGCCGACGACTCCCGAGCATCCAGCCGGCGTGCTCAACGGCCTTGCGGCCATCGCGTGCGGCGGCTGGGACGTATGACCTCCGAGGGCGCGAGACCACGTCATCCGACAGAGGAGCGCGGCGTGTGAAAACCTTTCGGACTCCTGCTCGTCTCGTCCGCTCGCTCGCCGCCGCACTGTTGCTCGCCGGTTGCGACCAGGGCGCGCGGCCGCCGTCCGACCCCTACGACATTGGCAAGATGGACCTCAAGCCAGCCCCTGCGAAGGTCGGCTCCGAGCGCCATACGGGCGCGTTCGCGGAGGGCGACTCGCTCAGCATGGGAGCCGAGCTCAAACGTCTGGATCCTTCGCCGGTCAAGACGGTGCGGCTCGACACCGCGCACAAGATCATCGAGATCGCCCCCGGCGTGAAGTTCAGCGCCTGGACCTTCGGCAACCAGGTGCCCGGCCCCACGATTCGCGCACGCGTCGGGGACAAGATCAAATTCAGCATGACCAACCGCAGCGACGAGCCGGTGTCCGGCGTGCAGGTCACGGCGGCACCGATGATGCACTCGATGGACTTTCACGCCGCCATGGTCTCGCCTCAGGATAAGTACCGCTCGATCGCCCCGGGGCAGACGATCGAGTTCGCGTTCACGGCCAACTATCCGGGGATCTTCATGTACCACTGCGGCACACCGATGATCCTCGAACACATTGCCTCGGGCATGTACGGCGCGGTGATCGTCGAGCCGCGCGCCGGCTATCCCACGAAGGTGGACCGCGAGTACGTGATCGTGCAAAGCGAGTTCTACGCCAAGCCCGACCCCGGAAAGCGCAAGGCGGACGGGGCTCCACTCTATGTGCTGGACGGCGACCGGCTGCGTGCCTCTCAGCCGACGTACACCGTGTTCAACGGCGTGCACCACAGAATGGTGAAGACACCGCTCGCGGCGAAGTCGGGCGAGCGCGTGCGCCTACATGTGCTCAACGTCGGCCCGAGCAAGACCTCGAGCTTCCACGTGGTCGGCACCATCTTCGATCGCGTCTGGATCGAGGGCAACCCCGACAATCAGTTTCGCGGCATGCAGACCGTACTGCTCGGTTCGTCGAACAGCGCCACGGTCGAGTTCATGATTCCCGAAGCGGGCTCTTACATCATCGTCGATCACCACTTTGCCAACGCCTCACAGGGCGCGATCGGGCTCATCTCGACAGACGCCAAGCCCGAGTCCAAGGACCTCGAGCATCACAACATCCCAGCCTCGGCCGCGCCGAGTGATCCGGATACCGTGCAGGGCAAACTCAACTTCGAGAGCAAATGCCTCGCCTGTCACTCTGTCGGAGAAGGCAGGAAACTCGGGCCCGACGTCGCCGGCGTGACGAAGCGGCGCAGCGACGTCTGGTTGACGCGCTGGCTCAAGGCTCCGGAGAAAATGCTCGAGGCCGATGCCGACGCGAAAGCCATGCTGAAGGAATTCAACAACCTCCCGATGCCGAACCAAAGCCTGAGCGACGCGGAGATCAAGCAATACATCAAGTACTTCCACTGGATCGACGCCCGGCCAGCAGGTGCCGTGAAAGCATCGGGGGCGCACTGAGGAGCGCCGACACCGATCCGCGCCGCCGCGGTGAGCGCCGCTCTACATCTTCCAGTCCTGATACCAGGTCGAATCGGCGCCCACGCCCTCGCGCGCGACCTTCACGTCGATCACGTACGGCTTGTTCTCCCGCGTGGTCCGTTCGAGACCGCGCCGGAGCGCCGGCTCGAGCTCCTTCAGCGTCTTGACGGTCTCGCCCCCCACGCCCTGGGAGCGAGCCAGCGCGGCGTAGTCGGTCGCCGGGGCGTCGAGGTAGAGTCCGGGGTATTTTCCGGTGTGCACCATCTTGCTGTCCGGGACCTCGCGCGCCCAGTTCGTTCTGACGACCTGATAGGTCTCGTTGTTCGAGATCACGGTCAGGATCGCGGTGTTATACCGGGCCATCGTCCAGAAGCCCGCCGCGCTGTACGTCAAGGCGCCGTCGCCGAGGTGGAGCACGACCGGCCGCTCGCGACCGACCGCGATCTTGGCGCCGATGGCCGCGCCCACGCCGAATCCCAGCGAGCCACCGCCGCTGCGGGTCCAACCCATCGCGTCATGTCCGAACGGCAGGAGCGTCGTCCGCGCCGTCGAGCTCTCCTGGACCATGACGGTGTTTCGCGGCAGGAGCTGCGCCAGCTGCGCCTCGAGCACGCTCGGATGCACGATCGTGTCGTGCTCGTGCTCGCGCACCAGGTCCTCCTCCCGCGAGATCAGGAGCTTCGCGTACGCGCGCACCTTGTCCCGCTGACGGGCCCAGGCCGCAACCTTGTCGGACGCATGCAAGCGCGTCAGGGCCGCGGTGAGGCTGCGGAGCGTCTCGGGCAGCTCGCACTGCGCGGCGATGTCGAGCGGATAGTGGCGGCCCATGAGCAGCGGGTTGGGCCCGATCTGGATCACGAACGGCTCGGCGACGCTGCCGTGCACGCCCTGGCAACCCACGAGGAAGACCAGGTCCGGCTTCAGGCCGGTGACCTTCTCGAACTCTCTGGAGACCGGATACATGCCGCAGTAGAGCGGATGCCTCGTCGGGAAGTTCGCAAAGATCTGCCGGGTGCTGAATGCCGGCGCCTCGAGCGTCTCGGCCAGACGCACGGCGTCGGCCGACGCACCCTCGCGCCACACGTCGTCACCGAAGATCAGAACCGGGCACTGCGCCTCGCCGAGCCGACGGGTGATCGCGTCGACCGTCTTCGCGCGCGCCGGCCCGGGACGCTCGATTTGATACCCCGCGGCTTCCCCGATCTGCGCTTCCAGTCCCTCGCGCCGGAGCAGCTCGGCGCTGATGGAGAGGTAGACCGGGCCGGTCGGTGGCGTGGTGGCCTCGCGCAGAGCGCGAGTCGTCGCGACCGTGATGGCCGCCGGGTTCGCCGCCACCTGATAGGCGGCGCGCGCGTCCTTGGTGAGCGGGCGCATCGATTCGGCCTGGGTCAAGCCCGGGAACGGAGCGAGACCGCGGAAGTCCTGGAGCTCGGACGCCCAGTCTCCGGCGATGACCAGCAGCGACGAGCCGGCGATCTGGGCGTTGAAGAGCTGTCCGGCCAGCTGGTACGACCCGCCCATCACGTGCGCGATGACGACGCCGACCTTGCCGCTGATCCTGTGGTAGCCGTCGGCCATCGCCGCCACGAGCCCCTCGTGCTTGCCGACGATGAGCTTCTGGTCATTGTCCTCCGAGAGCGCCGCGAAGATCCCGGTCTCCGCGGAGCCCGGATTCGTGAAGAGATAGTCGACCCCCGCGTCCTTCAGGGTCTGGATCAGCAACATCCCACCGGTGCCGGTCACGGTCTTGCGCATGGTCTCCCTTTCTGTCGGATCAGCGAGCGGCTGGTAGACACGCGCGCGTCGCCTCGAGCGCCTCGCGCGCGACCTCGTCGGCCGGACGCGCCCACGCCGCGGGGTTCGGCGCCTCGTAGCTCATGAACCCGCGATATCCCTTGCGGTCCAGGAGCTCGAAGATTTCCTTGAAGGGTACGCTTCCCCGGCCGGGCGGCAGCCGATCGAGCGCCTTGCCGGGCTCGAGCCCCGTGCGCGGAACGTCGCTGTACTGCACGTACGCGATCTCGCCGAGCGCCACGTCGTCGATCGCGGCCAGGGTGGCGCCGCTCCGCCCGAGGTGATAGGTGTCGAGCAGAAGCCCGCAGCTCGGGTGCGCGGCCCTGGTCACGACCCCGCGCATGACGTCGAGGTTGTTGAGCTGCTCGGCCTGCGAGTTGAACTCGATCGCGAGCTTCACGCGGTGGGCGGCCGCGATGTCGCCGGCCTCACGGACATTCGCCGCGGCGCGGGCCAGATCGCCCCGGCCCCGATCCGACGCGCTCATCACCGTCGAGCACTCGAGCTCGGCCGCCCATCGGCAGGATTCGGCGAAGGCCTGCAGCAGCCGCCGGCGCTCGCTGTCATCGGCGAATATCCAGCCCATCTCTACCCCGACGCACGCGACGCGGAGGCCGCTCGCCTTCACCAGCCTCAAGACCTCCGCGGCGGGCTGGCCCTTTTCGGCGGCGCGGGCGAAATCGACGCGACGGAGCTCGACGCCATCCCAGCCCACCGCCCGCGTGATGCGGAGGAGGTCCGGCAGCGACGTCGAGTCGAGAGTCCAGGTGTGGAGCGCGAGCATCGGCGTCATGGCTTGGTCGTCGCGGGCGTGGCCGCCGGCGCCGGCTTGCTGCCCTCTGGCGGATTGGCCTTGGCGAACGCCACCGCCTCCTTCACTTCGGCATCGGCCTGCTTGACCAGGTCGAGCGCCTTGGCGCGATGCCCGCCGAAGTGGTGCTCCGCTCGCTCGAGATGCCGCTGCGCCTGCTCGAGGGCCCTGGCCGCGGCGTGGATCTGGTGAAGTCCCGCGCGCGTCGCCGTGGGTGGCTTCTTGTCCTGGGAGGAAGCCAGCGTTCCGAGTCCGAGGACGCACCCGATCGCCAGCACGACAGCGACGAACACGCTCTGTTTGAGCATCCGCTCCTCCCTGGTCGAGACCGGCCTCAGCGGCCGTGAGGTCACCCGGCGGGGTCTGGGACGACGCCGCGACCTGCTCTGCTTACACCGCTGCCGTCAGCCCACCGTCGAAGTTGATGGCGGTGCCGGTGATGTAGGCCGCCCGCTCCGAGGCCAGGAAGGCCACGAGGTCGGCGAACTCGCTCGCCTCGCCGAACCGCCCGAGCGGCAACCGGCGCTTCTCCGCGATCTCGCGGTAGTGCGCCTCGAGGTCGCCCTTCGCGCGGCGCTCGTGCTGGGCGCTCTTCACCAGGCCCAGGCAGATCGTGTTGACGAGGATCTTGTCCGCCGCGTATTCGTTGGCGAGCGACTTGGTGAGGTTGATGCCCGCCGCGCGCGTCACGCTCGTGGGGAGCGAGCGTGCCAGCGGCGCCTTGCCGCCGACGGTCGTCACGTTGATGATGCGCCCACCGCCCCGGCGCTTCATGTGGGGGATGACGAGCCGGCAGAGGCGAATCGCGCCCATGACCTTGAGGTCGAAGTCGTACTGCCAGGTGGCCTCGTCCACTTGCTCGAAACCGGAGGCGGAAGAAGTGCCGGCGTTGTTCACGAGGATGTCGACGCCGCCGAACTGCGCCACGGTCGCGGCAACGAAGGCTTCGACCTCGGCGGCATGGGTCACGTCGGTCGCCATCGCGAGGATGTCACCGCCGGTCGCACGCCGGATGGCGTCCGTCGCGCGCTCGAGCACGTCCTTTCGCCGGGCACACACGGCGACCTTCGCGCCGGAGCGCGCGAACCGCTCCACACACGCGCGACCGAGCCCCTCGCTGCCACCGGTGACGATTGCGACCTTGCCGTTGAGACCGAGCTCCAGAGCGTCCATGATCGCCTCCCGATCCGAGATTGCCCGAACATATCACTCCGCAGGCGGTTGGTATAGCCCGCCGCCCGAGGCGATCGTTCCGACGTCGCACCGATAGTCCTTGCCGATCGCGGTCGGCGGCAGCGTGAGCTTCAGCTCGGGCACGCTCCGGCCGACCCAGGCCGTGAACGTGTTGCTATTGGGGCCGGGCCAGATCCGATAGGCGGACGGATAGGGATACGACGCGACAGCGGACTCGACACGCGCGATGATCGCGTCGACGCCGTCGCCCCGCAGATCCACGAGCCGTTCGGGGCGGTCTCCGAACCAGTAGTTGTCCGGGCCGGCCCGGTTGACGCGCACCGCCGGCGCACCTCGATCGACGCCCCAGCCGATCACTTCGTAGCGGGTATAGGACATGGCCTCGCGCGGTTTCACGGCGATCCACGTGTGGACCGCGAAGAGCCCGCGCAAGCCCACCGTGCGTGCGGCGTAGACCTGAACCACCGGCTCGGGCGTCATCACCGGATCGGGCGCCTGGCCGGATGGGCCGCGCTCCAGCTCCCAGAAATTCGTCCCCGCCCTTCGCAGCACGGCGCAACCGGCCGCGGCGACCACGACCGTCGCGACCAGGAGCACGAGCGACAGAGTGCGCCTCACCCGCCGAGCTCCTTCCTGACGATCCGGGCGCCCCCGACGAGCGCCGCGAGCTTTTGCTTCACCACCCAGCGCGGCGTCTCCCAGAAGCCGCAATCGGGATTGAGCCAGAGCTTGTCGGGCGCGACGTGCTTCACGATCGCGCGAATCCTCTCGGCAACCTCTGCGGCGGACTCGGCCTTGAACGCCTTGACGTCGATCACGCCCGCGCCGAGCTCCTTGTCGGTCGGGAACTCCTTCCAGAAGCGCAGATCCTCCATGCCGCGGTTGGCGAACTCGAGGACGATCTGGGACGCCCGGAGGTCGCGCAGCGCGGGATAGAGATTCCGGAAATCACGCACGGCCGAGAACGGCCGCCCGTAGAGATTGCCGAAGCAGACGTGGACGGCGATCTTCGCCTCGATGCCCTCGACGGCCAGGTTCACGCCCTGATCGAAGCGCGGGGCCGAGCCGGGGTACATCCCGCTGTGCGGCTCGTCGATCTGGATGAAATCGGCGCCGGCCTCGACCAGCGCCCGGCACTCGGCGTTCACGATGCCGACGAGATCGGCGAGCAGTGTGTCCTTATCCTTGTAGCCGCCGCCGAGCTTGAGCGGCACGAGCAGCGTGTACGGCCCGGGCACCGTCGCCTTCAGCGGCTTCGCCGTGAGCGCGCGCGCGAGCTTGAACTCCTCCACGATGCCGAGGCCCCCGGGCGCGCTGATCGGCTCGGTCACCTCGAACGGCGTGTTCGTGTCCCAGAGGGGCTGGCCGAGCTGGCGCGGCGCCGGGAGCGGCCGGATGCCCGCGATGCGGTCGTAGAAGCCGATGATGAACCGCACGCGCATCATCTCGCCCGTGCTCACCACGTCGACGCCCGCGCGCTCCTGATCGAGGAGCGCCGCCTGGGTCGCGTCCTCCATCAGCTCGCGCATGTCGAGCGCGCCCAGGCGCCCGGCCTCCATCGCCTCGCGGGCGAGCCACACCCACCCGGGAAGCCCGTGACTTCCCACGACCGACGTCGGCAGCAGCATCATCCGACTCCTTTCTCTCGGCTCGCGGCGCGCCCGAGGTACGCCTCGATCACGCGGGAATCACGGAGCACCACGGCCGGTGGCCCGTCGGCGATCCGCTGGCCGAAGTCCAGCACGGTCACGGTGTCGGCCAGGTCGCCGACCAGCTCCATGTCGTGCTCGACCCAGAGCATACTCATGCCCAGCTCGTGCTTGATCCGGAGCAGGAAGCGGGCGAGGTTCTCTTTTTCCTCACGGTTCATCCCGGTCGAAGGCTCGTCGAGCAAGAGGAGCGTCGGCTCCATGGCGAGCGCCCGGCCGATCGCGACGAGCTTCTGGACGCCGAATGGCAGGCTCGCGACCAGCTCTTTCCGAAAGCGCTCGAGCTCGAGGAACTCGACGATCTCCTCGACCCGGCGCCGATGGCGCACCTCCTCGCGACGCGACCGTCCCCAGAAGAGCGCGCCCGCGAGGACGCCGGCCCGCATGTGGCGATGGCGCCCCAGCAGGATGTTGTCGAGAACCGTCATCCTACGGAACAGCTCGACGAACTGGAACGTCCGCGCGATGCCGTGCGCGGCGATGCGATGGGACGGCTGGCCCTGGATCGCGGTGTCGCCGAAGACGATCCGCCCCGAAGTCGGCGCGTAGAAGCCGCCCACGCAGTTGAGGAGACACGTCTTGCCGGCGCCGTTCGGCCCCACCAGCGCCGCCAGGGCGCCCGCGGCGACCGACATGCTGACCCCCGTCAAGGCACGCAACCCGCTGAACTCGAGCGTGAGGTCGTCCACGACTAGAACCACCGGCGCCGCCTCTGGTACTGCTTGACCTCGGTGTAGCGCTTCCGCCCGGCGCGGGGGCCCACGCCGAGATAGAACTCGCGGACGTCCTCGTGGGCGATGAGTCGGTCGGCGGGCCCGTCGTAGACGATGCGGCCGTGCTCCATGACGTAGCCGTAGTTTGCGACGGCGAGCGCCGCGGCGGCGTTCTGTTCGACGAGGAGCACCGCCAGCCCCAGCTCGTCACGGAGGCGCGCGACCAGCGTCATGAGGCTCTCGATGACCAGGGGCGCCAGCCCGAGCGACAGCTCGTCGACCAGCAGCACCCGCGGCCGGCACAGCAGCGCCGTCGCGAGCGCCAGCATCTGGCGCTCCCCGCCCGAGAGGTAGCCCGCGAGCTGGCGGCGGCGCTCGGCGAGCACCGGAAAGTAGTTGAACACCTGGTCCAGCGTCACGGGCGCGCGGGTGGCGCCGGCGTCGCCGTGACGCCCGGGGACGAGCGCGCGCAAGTTCTCCTGGACCGTCAGCGTCTCGAAAACCTTGTCGCGCTCGGGCACCAAGACGAGCCCGCGGCGCGCCAGCTCGTGGGGCGGGCGGCCCGTGACGGTCGCGCCCAGAAACACGACGCGACCGGCGACGATCTGAGCGTCGTCGGCGCCGAGGAAGCCCGAGATCGCCCGGAGCGTGGTCGTCTTGCCGGCGCCATTGGTGCCAAGGAGTGCGACGATCGCGCGCGGCGGCACGCGGAGCGATACTCCCTGGACCGCCGTCGCGACGTGGTGGTAGACGACTTCGAGGTTCTCCAGCTCGAGGACGGGCGTCACGACGTGGGGCGCAACGGACGATATCGGAACGGCCAGAGGAACGCCCAGTTGCGCACGCGGCGCCAGATTCCGACGAGCCCCTGTGGCTCGAAGATCAAGAAGACCGCCATCAGGAGGCCGAACGCGCCGAACTTCAGCGGAAACAAGTAGTACTCGGCGCCGCCCGGCACCCGGAGGCCCGCGACCACCGCGTCGATCCCGTGCGGGAGCAGAGTCACGAAGGCGGCGCCGAGCACGGCGCCGAGCGCCGAGCCGAGACCGCCGATGATGATCATCGCGATGTACTCGATCGCCAGAAAGAACCCGAACGCCTCGACCGAGACGAAGGCGCGCTGGTAGGCGAAGAGCGCGCCGGCGAGCGAGGTCAGAGCGCTCGACCAGACGAACGCCAGGACCTTGTACCGCGCCACGTCGATCCCGACCGACTCCGCCGCGATCTCACGGTCACGGATCGCCATCCACGCCCGGCCAGCGCGGGAGCGCTGGAGGTTCACCGACAGGATCAGGACGATCGCGGCGACCACCGTCAGGGCGTAGTACCAGGCAGTTGTTCCCTTCAGCACCCAGGCGCCGAGTCGTGGCGGCGGAATCGAGACGCCCGTGTTGGCGCCCCAGTGGTTCTGAAACTCGCCGCACGCGTAGAGAACGACGTGGTGCAGCGCGAGCGTGCCGAGGGCCAGATAGAGCCCCTTGAGCCGGAGCGCCGGGATTCCGACGACCACGCCGAGCACGGCGCCCACCAGCGCCGCGGCGGGCAGCGCGAGCAGGGGCGACGGCATGCGGTTCTCGACCAGCACCGCGGTCGTGAAGGCCCCGGCGGCGATGAATCCCGCGTGGCCGAGCGAGATCTGGCCCGCGAGCCCGGTCAGGAGATTGAGCGCGAGCGCGCCGACGGCGGCCAGCGCCGTCTGCGCGACGAGGTCGAGGACGAAGGGCGAGGCGTGGCGTGGCAGGACCAGGAGCACGACGAGCAGCGCGGTGAGCGCCGTGCGCCGGAGCCGTGTGTCCACCAGTGCCAGGTCGCCTGCGTAGGTCGTCTTGAAATAGCCGCCGCCCAGCGCCATCTACACGCGCTCCAGCTCTTCCTTCGTGCCGAAGAGCCCCCACGGACGGACGAGCAGCATCGCCAGGAGGCAGAGAAAGGGCGAGACATCGGCCAGCAGCGGATCGCCGTAACGGACGGATAACACCTCCACCGCGGCGACGATGAGCGCGCCGGGGATGACCCCGGCCAGGCTGTCGAGCCCTCCGACCAGCGCCACCGCGAAGGCCTTCAGGCCGAGGACGCCCAGCGAGGGATCGAGGCGTACGTTGTTCGCATAGAGAATACCGGCGAGCGCGCTCGCGAACCCCGCAAGGGCCCAGGAGAGCGCGAAAAGCAGCTGGAAGTTGATGCCGCGCTGCGCGGCGAGCAGCGCCTTCTCGCCGGCGGCGCGCATCTGGATCCCCAGCGGCGAGAGCCTCAGAAAGGCGAAGAGCGCCAGGAAGAGCGCCGCGGCCGCGCCGACCGTGAGCAGATCGAAGGTCGAGACGACGGCGCCGCCGGGGAGCCGGCGCGGCGGGTTGACCAGGTCGAGCAGCGGGAGCGGGTGGCGAATGCGGTCGGTGTAGACGAGCACGATCGCCGCGCGCAGGAGAATGCCGAGCGTGACCGTGACCAGGACCGCGGCGAAGATCGGATGGCCCGCCATCGGTCGCATGAGGAGCCGGTAGATGAAAAAGCCGGCCAGCGCGCTCAGCGCCGCCGCCGTGGCGACCGACAGCGCGGGCGCGCCCGGCGCCGCGGTGGCGAGCAGGAAGAGGAAGTAGCCGCCGAGCGTCATCATGTCGCCCTGTGCCAGGTTCAGGACGCGCGTCGCGCGGTAGACGAGCACGTAACCCGCGGCGAGCAACGCGTAGAGGCTCGCGACGACGACGGTCGTGGCGAGGACCTGCGTCACCGCGTCACTTGATCTCGAGTCGCGTCCAGCCGCCGACCGACGCGATGCCGGTCTTGGCCGGGTCCCACCGGTAGACCTTGTAGTACGTATTCTTCCGGTAGTGATTGTCCGCGGTCCACTCGATGGGCCCACCACGGAGCCCTTTCGTGTCGACGCTCACCCCGGCCATCGCCGTCGCGAGCTTGTCCTTGGGGCACGGCCAGCCGCACTTCTTCAGCGCCGCCTCGAGCACCATCGCCGAGACCCAGCCCTCGGCCATGTAGTGCGCTGGATGCGTCGTCTGGCCCTTGACCAGATTGGCGATCTCAGCATGGATCGGCAGGTTGTCCATGAAGAGCGTGTTGCCGCCGAAGGCGTTGAGGTTGGGCGCCTTCAGGCGCGCCAGCTCGTCCTGCGTCTGCTGGTGGCCGTACAAGAGATAGCTCCCCGTCCAGCCGATGCGCTGGAGCGCCTCGAAGACGCCCACCTCGACGTGCCACAGCGCCCACGAGAGCACCCAGTCGGCGCCGGCATCCTTCAGCTTCTGGGCAAAGAGCGTGAAGTCCGGCGTGTTGCCCGGCACGACCACCACCGGGATCGGCTCGAGGCCCATTTCCTTCGCGAGCTGCTCCGCAAACTCGAGCTCGATGCGCGAGAGCGGGATGTCCTGCGCCGCGAAGCCGATCTTCACCTTCTTGCCCCCCGCCTGCTCCTTGATGAAGCCGAGCGCGAAGCGGCTGTCCCACTTCGAGCCGAACGAGGTCGAGCAGAAGATCAGCGGGCTCGCGGGCGGAAAGGCCTCGCGCGGGCAGACGCCGCCGCCGAACATGAGCGGGACCTTCCCGGTCTCCGATTCGGTCATGAAGGGCTTGTAGGTCGCGGAGGTCGACGAGTTGACCATGAGGATCGAGGTCTCGCCCAGCTTCTTGGCGTTGGCCGCCGCGCGCTGGGGCTCGCCGCGGTCGTCCTCGAAGGCGATCTCCACTTTCTGGCCGTTGATTCCGCCGGCGTCGTTGACGCGCTTGAAGTAGACCCTGTACGCCTCGTACGTCGGCGCGTAGGTGGACGACGCGGGCCCGGTGATGGCCGCGCTCATGCCGATGCGGTACTGCGCGACGGCCGGCGTGGCGCCCGCGGAAACGGCCAGGAACGCAATGAGCACTGTGAGCCAAAGCCTCGGCATCTAGTCCTCCGTTTGGAGAGAGAGGCTCCGCCCCCCTCGCGACTCCCGCGGTTCAAGGCTCGCCACCTCGGCGGCGATCCTGCGTTCTTCGTCCCCGGTGTACATCGACTCCACCAGCGTGCCGTACCGCTCGGCCATGAGCCGCCGCTTCACCTTCCGCGTCGGCGTCACGGGCTCGCCCTCAAGTTCGGGATCGAGCTCGCGCGGCAGGAGGCGAAAGGCCTTCACCTGCTCGACACGCGTGAGATCGTCGTTCGCGCGCTTCACCTCGGTCCCGATCAAGCCGATCACCTCGGGGTGGGCCACCAGCGAGGCATAGCCGGTGTACACCACGCCGCGCTCGCGGGCCCACTCGGCCACCGTCTCGCCGTCCGCTTCGAGCAACGCCACCAGATACTTCCGCCCCTCGCCGAACACGGCGGCCTCGCTGACGTATGGGCTCGCGCGCAGACGGTTCTCGACGTGCGCGGGGCTCACGTTCTTCCCACCCGCGGTGATCAGGATGTCCTTCTTCCGGTCGACGAGCCTGAGCGAGCGCTCCGTGGTCCACTCGCCGACGTCGCCCGTCGCGAGCTTCCCGCCGCGAAAGAGGGCCTCCGTCGCGTCCGGGTCGCGCCAGTATCCTCCGAACCCCTCTCTGGCGGTCACGAGAATCTCGCCGTCCGGGTCGAGCTCGACCGCCACGTTCGGCGCAACGACGCCCACGTCGCCCGGCACCGGATAGGGCCCGCGCTGGCCTGAGACGAGCGCGCCGCCCGTCTCGGTCTGGCCGTACGCCTCGCAGAGGTTCACGCCCCACGCCTGCCACAGCGTGGCGACGGGCACCGGCAACGGCGCGCCACTCGAGATCACGAGCTCCACCCGTGCGAACCCGACCTTCTCGAGGAGCCAACGGAACACCAGCACACGCGCGAGCACGGCGAGCAGCGCCCAGGCGCGCCCCGGGCGCCGCTCGCTCCACCGTCGGTCGAGTGCCCGCCGTCCGACCCTCATCGCCGCGTGATAGGCTGCGCGCTTGACCCAGGAGCTCTGGTCGAGCCCGACCAGCAGATGCGCGGCGAACTTCTGGAGGTAGCGCGGGACCGTGAAGACGAACGTCGGCTGGATCTCGTAGAGCGCGTCGACAAAGGTATCGACGGACTCCGGGTAGTGCGGCACGACGTCGGCGATGAGCGGCATGGTAATGGCGAGGTTCCGGCCCATCGCGTGACAGAGCGGCAGCATCGCAACGGCGCGGTGCTCGCCGCCCGCCAGGATCGGATAGTGCTCGATGATGTTGGCGCACGCGGCCAGGTGCGGGCCGTGCCGATAGACCGCGCCCTTCGGGTGCCCCGTGGTCCCAGACGTGTAGATGATCGTCGCCGGGGCATCGGGCGACAGCGACCGCGCGAGGCGACCGAGCGCGTCAGGCTCGGCGGCCAGCATTTCACGCCCGCGGCCCTCGACCTCGGCCAGCGGACGGACACGCGGGTGCCGGTACATGAAGAGCGCGCGGGTGTCGATCACCAGGACGGCGCGGACGTTCGGGCACTCGTCCAGCACCTCGAGCGTCTTGTCGAGGTGCTCCTGATCCTCGGCGACGATCAAGGACGCGCCGCCGTGCTGGAGCAGGTGGCGCACCTCGCCCGGCGCGCTCGTCGGATAGATGCCGTAGCTGATCGCGCCCAGCGCCTGCGCCGCGAGATCGGCGATCGTCCATTCCGGACACGGGTCGCCGACGATCGCCACCGTCTCGCCCCGGCCGATGCCGTACTCGCGTGCGAAGCCGCTCGCCAGCGCCGCGACGCGCTCGGCGAGCCCCTGCCACGACGTCTCGCGCCAGATGCCGAGCTCCTTCGAGCGGAAGGCCACGCGATCCGGCCGCGTCCGCGCGCGCTCCACGAGCAAGCCCGGCAGTGTGCTCGCGCGCAGCGCTTCGAAATTCATGCCGGGCGGATTATACCGGAGGGGATTATCCTGGGGCCGTCATGACGTGTGAGGAGCAGGTGAAAGCCGTCGGCCTCAAGGCCGGCGCGCGCGTGGTCGGGATCGCGGCGGTCGAGGCGTTCCGCGAGAAGGTGCCGGAAGGCTATCGCCCGGAGGACATCCTGCCGGGGGCCCGGAGCGTCGTCGTCGCGGGCGGCGACGGGCCGACCGCGGGCGCGTGGCGCTGTCCTGATCATCGGGTGATGGAGATCACCGGCTACGATCTCCGCGAGAACGTGGCGGTCCATGCGATGTGCGACTTCATCGAGGGCACGCTGTCCCACCACGCGATCCAGGCGCCATCCCTGCCCGTCCACGGTCACGAGCCACCGATGTCGATGATGCACGCCGCCGAGCTCGCGGGGCTCGGCACGCGCTCGCTCGCGGCGCACATCATCCTGAACCCCGAGTACGGCCTGCTCTACTACGCGGCGCTGATCACGACGCTGCCGCTCGAGCCCGACCCGCCGCTCGCCGAGCCCGCGTGCCCGCACCCGGGCTGCGCCGCCATGTACAAGCGCATCGGGACGACGCCGTGTTTGCGCGTGTGCCCCGCGTGCCTGGCCGGGAAAGTAAGCGATGGGCGCATCCAGGAATCGACGTACGACCGCGAGCGCTGCCACTCGCGCGCGCAGACCTATGGCATCGGCTCCTTGCAGAAGGGGCTGCTCCAGATCGTGAACGAGGACGATGCGGACCGGCGCCGGACGATGATTTACAGCGACTTCTTCACGAAGAGCCTTCAGTCCGTCGGCTTCTTCCGCGACTCGATCGCCCAGTGCTTCGAGTGCATGCGCGTCTGCCCCGTCGGGCGCAAATACCGGAAGCTGAAATGAAGCCCGCCCGCGCCTCTCTCCGGCCACCCTCGGTCGCGCCGGCCTCCCGGACCCCGCTACAAACGACGCCGGCCCGCACCTGTCTCAGGCCACCCTCGGCCGCGCCGGCCTCCCGGACCCCGCTACAAACGACGCCGGCCCGCGCCTCTCTCCGGCCACCCTCGGTCGCCCCGGGCTCACGGACCCCGCTCCAGTAATGTCGGACCTGGCCCCCAACGCCACTGCGACGCTCAAGTCGGTCGCCCTCAAGTCGGGAGCGACCGTCTGCGGCATCGCTGACGCGACGGCGTTCGACGCCCACGCGCCCGAGAAGCATCGCCCGGACGATCTTCTGCCGGGCGCCCGATCGGTCGTGGTGGTCGGCGGCGCCCAGCCGCGGGCGGGCGACTGGGCGGCGACCTCGCCGTGGGTCCTCCAGACGATGGGGACGACCGAGCGTATCCAGGCGGTCGGGCGGCGGCTCGCCCAGTACATCGAGAGCGAGTTCGGTTACTACGCGCTCTACGTCCCGCCCGGCACCGCCAGCGGCGACACGCCCTTTCTCTCGCTCATGCTCGCCGCCCAGCTCGCTGGTCTGGGCTCGCGGTCGCTGGCCGGGCCGGTGTTGAACCGCGAGCACGGCTTCATGTACTGGAGCGCGGTGATCACCACCGCCCCGTTCGACGCCGACGCGCTCGAGGCCGAGCCCGCGTGTCCGGCGCCGCCCTGCCGCGATATGTGGGAGCGCGAGGGCACAACACCGTGCCTCAAGATCTGCCCCGCCACCGACGGCGGATGTCTCTCGGGCAAGCTCGAGAGCGGCCGCGCGGTGCGAACCTTCTACGATGCCGCACGCTGCAACACCCGCGTGCACACGCACTGGATCGGCGGCTTCCAGAAGGTGCTCGAGGAGACGCTCAACGAGCCAGACCGGGACAAGCGCAAGATGCTCCTCTACGGTGACTTCTTCACGCGCAGCCTCTGGGCCATCACCTACTCGTCGACGAACATCGCCCAGTGCTTCGAGTGCATGCGCGTGTGCCCCGCCGCCCACGGGCTCAAGGAGATGAGGTAATGAGCGTGTTCAAGCTCGATCCGGAGGTCTACACGCGCTACAAGGACGAGGTGTTGAAGCTCTGCAACTCGTTCCAGCGGATCGACCAGCCCGGCCTCTCCGACAAGCAGATCGCCGAGCGGCTCGGCCTCGACGAGCGCACGGTGACCGAGATCCGTTGCGTCGCCGAGCGCGATTGCTACTCGCTCGACGAGTGGGAGAAGGCGATCGAATTCAAGCGCAAGGCGACGCTCGAGTGGTCGGCGCTCGCCCTCAAGCGGCCCGACCTCAAACCCGAGTGACGCTCTACTTCTTCGAACGCGTCACCGACGACGACTTCATCGGGCCCGTCATCGTGGCCGCGCCCGACGAGGCGACGGCATGGAGTCTCCTGGCGGGACGCGAGCGCTCCGACGTCGAGGCGCTGAAGACGCTCGGCTGGCAGATCGCCCAGGACCTGGCCGCCATCCCCCCGAGGCCGACGATCGTCTACCCGAGCCACTACCGCCGCGCCATCCTCAGCTAGGGCGTATCGAGCCCTGAATCCTCTCCACGTCGTCCTCGCGCTGCTCGTCACTGTCATCTGGGGGCTCGCCTTCGTCGCGACCAAGATTGGGCTCGACAGCTTCTCGCCACCCCAGCTGACGGCGCTGAGATTCCTGATCGCGGCCGTCCCGGCCCTATTCCTGCCACGGCCGCCGCTCTCGTGGTCCACCCTCGTGGCGCTCGGGGCGACGCTCTTCGCCGGTCAATTCCTCCTTCAGTTCTTCGCCATCGCCCGTGGCGTGCCGCCGGGCCTGGCGTCACTGCTCGTCCAGACTCAGGCGCTCTTCACGATCCTGTTCGCCGCCATCGCGCTGCGCGAACGGCCCACCGCGCGCGGGCTCTCCGGCGTGGCCGTGGCGTTCGCGGGCCTCGTGCTCATCGTCCTCACGGTCGGCGGCGACCTGACCGTCGTCGGGTTCTGCCTCGCGATGGGCTCCGCGATCAGCTGGGGCGTCGGCAACATTCTCCTGAAGCGCATCGGCAACGTAGACATGCTGAGCCTCATGGTATGGCTCAGCCTGGTGCCCCCCCTTCCGTCGCTGGCGCTCTCGCTGATTCTGGATGGCGGGCCTGCCGCACTCCCGCATGCGGTGTCGAACGCTGCGTGGCTCGGTGTCGCGGCCGCGTTCTATCTCGGCCTGGTCGCGACCGTCCTGGCCTACGCGATCTGGGGCCGGCTCCTACGCCAGTACGCGGCGGCGACGGTGGCGCCGTTCGCCTTGCTGGTGCCGTTCGTCGGCGCCGGTTCGTCCTCGCTGGTGTTCGGCGAGCGGTTCGGCGCGCTGCGACTGGCCGGCATGGCACTCGTGCTGCTCGGGGTCGCCGTGATCGTCATTCCCTGGGGCCGCGCGCGGAACCGTCGCGACGCGCGTTCTCGCAAGGTCGACCCCTCACTGACCATGTCGCCCGCGACGCGGGCCGACGCGCCCGGTGTCATCGACCTCATCGGCCGGGTGTACGCGGAGTACGGCTTCATCTACGATCCCCGCGTCGAGGTCCCCGACCTGCTGCGGTTCGAGCAGCACTACGAGGCGCCGCGCGGAGCGTTCTTCGTCCTACGGGAGGGGCACCTGGTCGTGGGCTCGGTCGGCGTCGAACGGCTCGACGGCGACACCGCCGAGCTCCATCGCCTCTATCTCGACGCCCGCCTGCGCGGGCGCGGCACGGGTCGAGCGCTCGTCGAGGCCACGCTGGACTGGTGTCGCGCCGAGAAGATCACGCGGCTGATCCTCTGGTCGGACACCCGCTTCGAGCAGGCGCACCGGCTCTACACCCGGATGGGCTTCCGGCAAGCGGGCGAGCGAGTGCTCCCGGACGACCTCAACCAGACGAGCGAGTACGGCTTCGAGCGCCCGGTGTGAGGCGCTCGCGCGCTCAGTACCCCTTGCGCTTGTCGATCAGCGCGATCAGCGGCTGGCCCGACCGCATCCGGCGCAGGTTCTCGCAGAACGTCTCGATGACGCGCCCGGCGCGCCGCGGCGAGCCGCCGGCCGTGTGCGGCGTCACGATGGCGCGCGGATGATTCCAGAGGCGGTGGCCGGCCGGAAGCGGCTCCGGGTCGGTGACGTCGAGCCCGGCGCCGCCGATCATTTCCTCGTCGAGCGCCTTGAGCAGGTCGTCGCCGTAGACGATCGCGCCCCGGGTCACGTTGATCAGGTACCCGGTCCGCTTCATCTTCCGGAAGAGGTCGCGCGTGAAGAGGTGGTGGGTCGCCTTCGTGAGCGGCAGGCAGATCACCACGGCGTCGGAGGCGCCGAGCAGGTCGCCGAGCCGATCGGGCTTCCAGATCGCCTCGACGCCGGGCTCCGGGGCGACGTCCTCGATGTCGACCGCCAGCACGCGCATCCCGAAGCCGAGCGCCCGCCGCGCAACCTCGCGCCCGGTGCCGCCGAACCCGACGATGCCCATCGTCAGGTCGTAGAGCTCCAGCTGCCGGAGGCGGATCGGCTCGCGCAAGGTGTAGTCCGGCTGGCGGATCGCCGTGTGCAGGCCGCGGGTGAGGCCGAGGAGCAGCGCGAACGCGTGCTCGGCCAGATGGATGCCGACCCCGCCCTTTTCGCTGGCCAGCGGAACGTCGCTCTCGACCAGCTCCTGCGTGAGGATCGAGTCCACGCCGGCGCCGATCGACTGGTAGTAGCGCAGGCGCTTGTTCAGGGAGAAGATCTCCGGCGACACGCGGCCGAAGAGCGCGTCGGCGTCCACGATCTCGCGCCGCTGGCTGGCGGCGTCCTTCGCCTCGACGAAGGTCGAGCCCGGGCCAGCGGCTTCGAGGATAGCGGCGCGCTGCTCGGGAGTGACCGTCGGCACGATCATCAGCGGCGTGTAGAGGATCTTCATCGTCAGCTCCGTTTCTTCGATCGAATGTTGGCCATCGCGCGTTGGTGCTCGTCGGATTCGAAGCACCCGACCAGGGCGGCGTTCATCTCCTCCCGGAACGTCTCGAAGTCGAGGTCGAAGGCGCGCGTGCTCAGGCGCTTGCTGGCGGTCACACTCACGGGCGGGAGCGCCAGGAACCGCTCGACCGTCTCGTTGAGCGCCTTCGAAAAGTCCGTCGGCGGCACCGCGCGGTTCACGAGGCCGATGCGCTCACCCTCGCGCGCGGTGATCGCCTCGCCCAGCAGGATCAGCTCCTTCGCCCGGGCCAGCCCGATCAGCCGCGGCAGGCGGTAGAGCGCCATCGACGGGATCAGACACTCCTTGACGGCCGGCAGGCTGAGCAGCGCGTCTTCGACCGCCAGCCGGTAGTCGCACACGAGCGCAAGCTGCAGCCCGCCGCCGATGCAGTGCCCGTTGATCCCCGCGATGAAGAGCTTGTCCATTCGCTCGATCGCGGTCATCGCGTCTTCCCATCTGACGAGGTCGGACAGCGTCAGCTCTCCGGCGGCGAGCGCCTTGAGGTCGACGCCGGTCTGGAACGCCCGGCCCGCGCCGGTCATGACGACCACGCGCACGCCACTCCGGGCGGCGACCGTCGCGACCGCCTCGCCGAGCTCCGCGGCAAAGCGCGCATTGCCCGCGTTCAGCACTTCCGGCCGGTCGAACGTCATGCGGGCGATCGGGCCCCGCACGTCCAGGCGGATCGTCGCCTCATGGGCCATGGGGCATTGGTTGTACCATAAGAGCCCTCGTGACGTCCCTGACCGCTCTGCTCTGCCTGACCACCTTCTCCAATATCTTCTCGGGGGGCGCCTTTCCCGCCGTCGTCCCCGACATGGCGCGCAGCGCGGCCCTGGCCGACTGGCAGCTCGGCATCGTGGCCGGGGCCTTCGGGTTCTCCCGCATGGTCGCGGACATTCCCCTCGGCCTCTTCCTGACCCACAACCTGCGACGGGCGTTGTGGCTCGGGCCTCTTGTTTTGGCGATCGGCGCGCTCTGCCTCACGAGCGGAGGAGGGTTTCCGGCCCTCGTGCTCGGCCGACTGCTCATGGGCCTGGGCCAGGCCCTCAGCATGATGGGGGGACTGACGGCGATCCTTCGCTTCCAGTCCGGGAGAAGTCTCGCCTCGGCCCTCAACGCCTACGAGCTCTCGGCAATGATCGGCATGCTCGGCGGCGTCATCGCGATCGCGGCGTTGCCGTCGAGCCTTCCGTGGAACACCGCGCTCTTGCTCACGTGCACGCCCCAGCTCATCGGCATCGTGGTCATTCCCAAGCTGGTGGCGGCGCTTCCCGCGCAGGAGGGAGCGAGCGCGCAGGCGCTCTTCGCGCGGCAGGCGGCGGGCAGCGCGACGGCCAACCCGACCTCGCATCACCCGAATCGGGTCGAGCACCTGTCGCTGGTACCGCTCGCCTTCGCGGCCGGGGGGTTGATCGCGCTCGCGTACTCGACGATGGAGCAGTTCCTGGTTCCGTTGCGCGCCAGCCGCGAATTCGGCCTCGACCGCACCGGTGTCGCGCGCTTGCTGATGGTCCAGCAGCTCTTCGACATCGCCGCGCTGTTGCCCATCGGGGTCCTCGCCGACCGGCGGGGCGCGGCGCGCGTGCTCCCCGTGGTCCTGCTCGCGATGGCGACCGCGAACGCGCTCGTGGGCTTCGGCGCGCTCCCCGTCGTCGTCGTCGGGTGCGCGCTCTTCGGTCTCTCGATGGCGGGCTGGATGCTGCCGCTCAGCGTGCTGCGGCGGGAGACCCCGCCCGAGCACGTCGCGTGGCGGACCGGGCTCTACCGCGTCTGCGTGGACGGCGGGATATTCCTCGGCCCGTTCCTCTCCGGCGCCCTGGGCATGCACGTCGCCGGGTTCCTGCCCGCCCTCTGGACCGCCGCGCTGGCGCTCACAGGCGTGCTCCTCCTGGCGCGCGCCCGAAGCTCGGGTACCATGGCCGTGCATGGCTGACACCGGGCTCATCTTTGCCTGCTTCGGCTGCTGCTGCGGCCACACGAACAACGGCGCGGCCCGCATCGTGCGGCCAGCGACGCGACGCGTGTTCGACGCCGCGGGGCTTCAGGGACGGGTGCGCTTCGCCTTTTCCGAGTGCCTCGGGCCGTGCAGCGAGGCGAACGTGGTCTTCGTGTATCTCCGCGGCCGGCCACTCTGGTTCAAGCGGGTCAACACGCTCGACCTGTTCGAAAAGCTGCTCGTGTACGTACGCACGGCGGTCGATGCGCCCGGCGCGCCGCTGCCCGAGGAGCTGGCCGCGCGCTCGTTCTCGTGGACCGGCGGCGGCCTCGGCCCGGCGCTCGCCTGAGGAGAACGTCATGAACTACGCGGATTACCAGCACCTCGCGTTCGAGCCGAAGCCGAACGGGGTGCTCCTCGTCACCATCAACCGCCCGGAGGTGTTGAACGCGGCGAACGCGCGCCTCCACTGGGAGCTCACCCAGGTCTGGCTCACGGTCGACGCCGATCCGAAAACCCGCGTGGTCCTCGTCACCGGCGCCGGCAAGGCGTTCTCGGCGGGCGGCGATCTCGCGCTGGTCGAGGACATGGCGGGCAATCCGGACGCGTTGACGCGCACGATGCGTGAAGCCTCCGACCTCGTCTACAACATGATCAACCTCGACAAGCCCGTGGTCTCGGCCATCAACGGCGTTGCCGTGGGCGCGGGGCTGGTCGTCGCGCTCATGGCCGACGTCAGCATCATCGCCGAGACCGCACGGTTCACCGACGGGCACACGCGCCTGGGCGTCGCCGCGGGCGACCACGCCGCCATCCTCTGGCCGCTCCTGTGCGGGATGGCGAAGGCGAAGTACTACCTGCTCACCGCCGACTTCATCGACGGTCGCGAGGCCGAGCGGATCGGTCTCGTGAGCATGTGCGTGCCTGCCGATCAGCTCATGGCGAAAGCGCTCGACGTCGCCGGCCGGCTCGCCCAGGGCAGTCAGCTTTCGATCCGCTGGACCAAGCGCGCGCTCAACAACTGGCTGCGCCAGGCCGGCCCGATCTTCGACCAGTCACTGGCTCTCGAGATGCTCTCCTTCACGCACGCCGACGTCCTCGAAGGCGTCAAGGCGCTCCGCGAGAAGCGCGCCCCCGCCTTTCCCTCGGCGAGATAACGGAGACCGACGTCGTGGCCGCGAACTCGCCGGCGCCGCGCGCCGCTCATCCCTATCACATGCACGACGCGATTTACGCTCAGCCCGGGGCCCTTCGGCTCGTCGCCCGCGGCCAGGGCGACGCGATCGAGGCCGCGGCGACACGCCTGCGCGAGCTCGATCGCGTGCTCCTCACGGGCGTCGGCACCTCGTGGCACGCGGCGCTCGTCGGCGAGCTGCTCCTCGCGCGCCTGGGTGGGCTCGGCCATCGCGCTCGGGCCTTCCACGCCTTCGAGCTCGCGCGCTACTGGCCCGAACCCGAGCGCACCGGGGTGATCGGCGTGAGTCACCGCGGAACCAACCGTGACACGCTCGCGGCGCTCGCCCGCGCCAGGGCGGGCGGCGGCATCGGCGTGGCGATCACCGGCAAGGGCACCGACGCTGCCGCAACCGCCGAGTGGACGCTCCGCACCGTGGACCAGGAGAGCTCGGGTGCCCACACCGTGAGCTACACCTCGGCGCTGACGCTCCTCGCGACGCTCGCTGGCGCCCTGGGCGGCAACGACGGCGCCCGGCGCCAGCTCCAGGAAATTCCTGACATGCTCGCCCTGCTGCTCGGCCAGGAGTCGTGGGAGGAGCTCGCGGCGCGCTTCGCCGATCGCCGCGCTTACTGGTTCGTGGGCGGCGGGCCGAACACAGCGACCGCCTGGGAGGCCGCGCTGAAGATGAGCGAGGCCGCCCACGCGACCGCGGTCGGTTTCAACTGCGAGCAGTTCCTCCACGGCGCATGGGCGGCGCTGGAGCGTGAGGATGTGGTGATCCTCGTGGCGCCGGCCGGTCCGTCCCACGAGCGGTGCCTGACCGTCGCGCGCGTCGCGAAGGAGATCGGCGTACCGCTCGTCGCTCTGGTGCGTGAGGACGATCGCGAGATCGCGCCGCTCGCCGCGGAGACGATCGCGATTCCGGAGATCGACGAGCTGCTCTCGCCGATCCTCACGGTCGTGCCGCTCCAGCTCTTCATCTATCACACGGCGATTCGGCGCGGGGTGAACCCCGACACGACGCGCGCTGACGAGCCCGCGTACGACCGCGCGCGGGCGGCGTTGTCGCTCTAGCGTCCAGCCCGCCCGCCGGGCACGCTAGCGGCGGCGATACGCGTCCAAGAAGTCCGCGAGCGTTTCGTCGAGCAGTCTGAGGATCTCGACGGGTGAGTCGCGCCATGGGCCGGCGGCCTGACGTTCCGCGTGCCAGACACTCCCGCGGACCGGCTCGGGCACGCCGACGACGATCGCCATACGCTCGAGGCTCAGGCGGACGGGGCCGATGCCGTAGGTTCCGGAGAAGGGTAGCCAGAAGCCGCGCAGGGCCGTGGCGCCGTAGGGTCGGACCGCAACCGTGAGCCTCAGGCGATCGCGGCCGACGGGACCGAGGGTCAGGGCCGGCGCGCCCTCGCTCAGCCGCGCCTGGATTCTTTGCGCCAGCCGCTCGGCCGACAGCGACTCCTGACTCGGGTCCAGGTCGACGTTCACGCCGATCGTGCTGAGCCCGGCGAGCGCGCGCGCCGGCTCGGCGGCGGCCGGGCGCACCAACCCGGCGACAAATAGGAAAAACAGGGTCAGCGTGCTGGCCGTCATCGCATCGCTACGACGGCGGCGGCGATCCCTCCGGTCCGGGGCCGCGGCCTCGACGGCGGCGCCGGTGTCGAGGCCCGGAGGCGCCCTCGGCCGAGTATGGCGGCGGAGGAGGCGGCGCCGGCGTCGAGCGGCCTGCGGGCGGCGGCTCAGGGTGTGGCCGCCCGTGGGGACGGCCGCCCGGGCGACCGCGGTCGCGCCCCCGGTCACCGAACCGGTCGCGCGCCGCCAGACGCGCGCGGCGCTCCTCGGCGTAGCGCCGGCGCTCGTCCGCCGTCGGCTTGATTTCCGGCATGAAGAGGTCGTCGTCCGCCCACTCCACCGCGATCTTCTGGCCGATGAATTTCTCGATCGCCTCGAGCGCCAGGGCACTCGCCTCGTCCACCAGGCCGATCGCCTTGCCGCCGGCCCCGGCGCGCGCCGTGCGGCCGATACGGTGCACGTAGTCTTCGGCCTCCTGGGGCAGGTCCCAGTTGACGACGTGGCTCACCGCCTCGATGTGCAGCCCGCGCGAGGCGACGTCGGTCGCGACCAGGATGGGCAGCCGTCCCTCCTTGAAGTCGTTCAAAATCTTGAGCCGTCGCTTCTGGTCGACGTCGCCCGTGAGCGCGCGCGTCTCCCAGCCGTTGCGGATGAGCCGATCCTCGAGGCGCCGGGCCTCCTCGCGCGTGTTCGAGAAGATCAGGATCCGGTCGCCGCCCTCGCGGCGCAAGAGACCCAGCAGCAGCGGGAACTTCTCGTCCCGGCCGACGTGGAAGAGCGACTGCTCGACGCGCTCGGCCGTCTTCTGCTGCGGCATGATCGTGATCTGCGCCGGGTTGTTCATGAACTCCCAGGTGAGCTCGAGCACCCGGAACGAGAGCGTCGCGGAGAAGAGATACGACTGCCGCTTTTCATGCGGCGGCAGGCGGCGGAGGATGAACCGGAGGTCGGCGATGAAGCCCATGTCGAACATCCGGTCGGCCTCGTCGATGACGAGGATCTCGACGCGCCGGGGCGTCCAGACGCGCTGCTTGAGGTAGTCGATGAGACGGCCGGGCGTGCCGACCAGAAGATCGCAGCCCTCGGCCAGGGCCTCGCGCTGCTTCGCGTAGTCGATGCCGCCGTAGACGGCCAGGGTCCGGAACGGCGTGAACCGCCCGAGGAGCCGCGCGTCGGAGTCGATCTGCACGACCAGCTCGCGCGTGGGCGCGATGACGAGCATGCGGGGCGCCCCCGTGCCCGGCGGCGGCGCCGGCGCCGGCGTGCGCAGCATCTTGGTGAAGGCCGCAATGAGGAACGCGGCGGTCTTCCCGGTGCCGGTCTGCGACTGGCCGGCCACGTCCTTGCCGCGCAGCGCGAGCGGCAGGGCCGCTTCCTGGATCGGCGTCGCCGTCACGAAGCCCGCCTCGCGGATCCCCTGCAAGACGGGCTCGGGGAGATCGAGAGAGGCGAAGTCCATCTAGGCCGATTCGGCGGGCGCCGGCGTCGGCGCGGGCGCGGGCTTCCGCCCGAAGATGCGCGCGCACACGATGCCGACCTCGTAGAGGATGATCAGCGGCCCGGCCATCAGCGTCTGGTTGAAGGCGTCGGGCGTGGGCGTCAGGACCGCGCCGGCGATGAACGCGCCGAGGATCGCGTACTTCCGGTTCTTCGCGAGCATCTTCGCGTTCACGATGCCGACACGCGCCAGGATCGTGAGGGCCAGCGGCAGCTCGAAGACGGCGCCGAACGCGAGCGTGAACTTCAGCAGGAAGTCGATGTGGTTCTGCAGCGTGATCATCGGCGTGAGGCCCGGGCGCGCGTAGCTCAGCAGGAACTGGATGGCGTAGGGCGTCACCACGAACAGGGAGAACGCGCCGCCGGCGAGGAACATCACCGAGCCGATGATCACGAAGGGCGCCGCGTACTTCTTTTCGTGCCCGTGGAGCCCCGGGGCGATGAAGGCCCAGACCTGCCAGAGGATCGCGGGCGCGGCGATGAAGACGCCGACGATCAGCCCCACCTTCATCTGCACCCAGAAGGCCTCGGCCGGTGCCGTGAAGACCAGCGAGTAGTTCAGCCGGGTGACCGGTCGCGCCAGCCAGTCCACGATGCGCTGGCTGAACGGCAGTCCGATCAGGGTGCCGACGAGAAGCGCGATGAGGGCCCGGACGATCCGAACGCGGAGCTCGCCCAGGTGCTCCAGGAAGGACATCTTGTCGTCGACGGACGATGCCATACCCTACCAGCTCGCGACGAAGTGCCGTAGCGCACCCACGCCGCGCCCGGCCTGAAACCCCTCGCGGATCGCGGCGGTGACGTACGCCTTCGCCTCGCTGATGGCGTCCCGGAGCGCGTAGCCGCGGGCCAGACAGGCGGCGATCGCGGAGGCGAAGGTGCAGCCCGTCCCGTGGGTGCTCGTCGAGTCGAGCCGCACCGTGGTGAAGCGCGTGAGGTCGCGCCCGTTCCAGAGGATGTCGGTGGCCGCGTCCCGGAGGTGGCCGCCCTTCACCAGCACGTTCTTCGGGCCAAGCGCCAGGATCCGGCGCGCCGCCTCTTCCATGTCGCGCTCGGTCGCGACGGGCATCCCCGCCAGCGCCTCCGCCTCGTAGAGGTTCGGCGTGACCACCAGGGCGAGCGGCAGCAACTCCTTGACGAGCGCTGCCCGCGCCTCCGGCTGCAGGAGCGGATCGCCCGACTTGGCGATCATCACGGGATCGAGCACGATCCTCTCCTCACGCCCGTGCGCGCTCAGCCGTTTCGCCACCTCGCCGATGATCGCCGCCGTCGAAAGCATGCCGATCTTCACGGCGTCGGCGTCGAAGTCCGAGAGGACCGAGTCGATCTGCCGGCCGACGAACTCGGGCGGCAGGTTGAAGACACCCTGGACGCCGAGCGAGTTCTGGGCGGTCACGGCGGTGATCACGCTCATCCCGAACACGCGGAACGCCGAGAAGGTCTTGAGATCCGCCTGGATGCCCGCGCCGCCGCCGGAATCGGAGCCGGCGATGGTCAGCGCTTTGGGAACGGTCATAATCTCTCGAAGTATACGGTTCGCTCGACGACGGCACAAACGCCTGTATCACCGTGAGGACATTGACCCCGCGACACGGAGTCGCTAGGGTGTCGCCATGAGACGGGCCATGGGCGAGCCGGCCATCCGCACGCGGCGCTGGACGCGGCAGGAGTACAACCGGTTGATCGAGTTGGGCGTGCTCCACGAGGATGAGCCTGTTGAGCTGCTGGATGGCCGCTTGGTGGTGAGAGAGCCGCAGAGGACGCCCCACGCCGTGGCGACTCAACTGGTCGAGGCGGCCCTGCGGGCCGCATTCGGCACGGGATGGTCCGTCCGGGTCCAGCTGCCGCTCGCGCTCGATGCTGATTCAGAGCCCGAGCCCGACGTTGCAGTCGTCCAGGGCGCCCCGCGCGACCACCTACGCGAACACCCCCCGGCCCCGGTCCTCGTGGTCGAGGTCGCGCACGACAGCCTGCGAGCGGATCGAATCCTCAAGGGACGCCTCTACGCGCGCGCGGCCGTCCCGAACTAAAAAGTCGTCCGGCCTATGCCGATGTCCGAAGCTATGCACCGTCGGACGCGGTCGCACCGCTCGCCGCACCGGGAGCGCGGATGGTCGTCGCCGACCTGCTGCCCTAGGCCGACGCGCCGGGCGCCGTTCGGCCGACCGCCGGAATCACCAGCGTGAACTCGCCGCGCGGCTGGGAGGCCGCCAGGCGCGCGAGGTGCGCCGCCGGCGTGGCGGTCACGATCTCCTCGAACTGCTTGGTGAGCTCGCGCGCCACCAGCAGCTCGACCTCGCCGTAGACCTCGCCGATCGCGCCCAGGGTGGCGATGATGCGGTGCGGCGACTCGTACAGCACGACCGTCGTGTCGAGCGCTCGGAGCGCCGTGAGCCGATTGATCCGCTTGCCGGGCTTCACCGGCAGGAAGCCATCGAACACGAACCGGTCCGCGGAGATGCCCGCGGCCGAGAGCGCGGCGACGAGCGCGGCGGGCCCCGGCACCGGCACCACCGGGACGCCGTGGGCGCGCGCCTCGCGCACGAGCAGGACGCCCGGGTCGGAGATCCCCGGCGTGCCCGCGTCCGTGACGAGCGCGATCGAGCGCCCGGCCGCGAGCTCCCGCAGGAGCTCCCGCCCGCGCGTGAGCTTGTTGTGCTCGTAGTAGCTGACGGTCGGCTTGTGAATATCGAAGTGCGTGAGCAGGGCGCGGGTTCGCCGCGTGTCCTCGCAGGCGACGAGGTCGGCCTCGCGGAGAACGCGCAACGCGCGCAGGGTGATGTCCTCCAGGTTGCCGATCGGGGTCGCGACTACAAAGAGGGTGCCGCTCAGGCCGTCTGTTCTTTCGCTTCGGAGACCAGGATCGGCCTTTCGCGATTGAGGATGACTTCGCGGGTGATCACGCACTCCTTCAGCCCCTGGATGGAGGGCAGCTCGTACATGATCTCGAGCATGACCTCTTCCAGGATGGCGCGCAGCCCCCGCGCGCCCGTGCCGCGCTTGAGCGCCTCGCGCGCGATCGCCGCCACCGCGTCGTCGGTGAACTTGAGCCGCACTTTCTCGAGGTCGAAGTACTTCTGGTACTGCTTGATGATCGCGTTCTTCGGCTCGCGCAGGATGCGCACCAGCGCCTGGTCGTCGAGGTCGTGGAGCGTCGCGATCACCGGGAGCCGGCCGACGAACTCGGGGATGAGGCCGTACTTCAGGAGGTCCTCCGGCTGAATCATCGCCAGCAGGTCGCCGATCCGGCGCTCCTCGCGGCTCTTGATCTCGGCCCCGAAGCCCATCCCGGAGCGGCCGACGCGATTCTCGATGATCTTGTCGAGGCCGACAAAAGCGCCGCCGCACAGGAACAACACGTTGGAGGTATCGACCTGGATGAACTCCTGGTGCGGATGCTTCCGCCCTCCCTGCGGCGGCACGTTGGCCACGGTGCCTTCGAGGATCTTCAGCAGCGCCTGCTGGACCCCTTCACCCGACACGTCCCGCGTGATCGACGGGTTCTCGGACTTGCGCGCTATTTTATCGATCTCGTCGATGTAGACGATCCCCCGCTCCGCGCGCTCGACGTCGTAGTCCGCGGCCTGCAGGAGTCGGAGAATGATGTTTTCGACATCTTCCCCGACGTACCCCGCCTCGGTGAGCGTCGTCGCGTCGGCGATCGTGAACGGCACCCGCAGCATCTTCGCGAGCGTCTGGGCGAGCAGGGTCTTGCCGGTGCCCGTCGGGCCGATCAGGAGGATGTTCGACTTCTGCAACTCGACGTCGCCCGTCTCGCCGCCGCCCGACTCGATCCGCTTGTAGTGGTTGTGCACCGCGACGGCGAGGACCTTCTTGGCGCGCTCCTGGCCGACGACGTACTGGTCGAGGGCGGTCTTGATCTCGGCCGGCTTCGGAAGGCTCCGGAGCTCGCGGGACTTTTCCTCTTCCCACTCCTCCGCGATGATGTCGTTGCAGAGCTCGATGCACTCGTCGCAGATGTAGACGGTCGGACCGGCGATCAGCTTGCGGACGTCGTTCTGGCTCTTTCCGCAGAACGAGCACCGCAGGGTTCCGTTGCTTTCGCGCGTTCGGGGCATCCGCGTGCTACTTCTGGATCGCGAGTGCCGCCGCTTGGGTCACCGGTCGGGTCGTCGGCTTCGAGGAGATCACGTCGTCGACGATTCTATAGTCCTTCGCCTGCTCCGCGGTCATGAAAAAGTCCCGGTCGGTGTCGTGCTCGATCTTATCCATGGACTGGCCGGTGTGGTACTGCAGAATGCGGTTCAGCTCCTCGCGCATCCGGAGGATCTCCCGGGCCTGGATGTCGATGTCGGTCGCCTGGCCCTGCGCGCCGCCCAGCGGCTGGTGGATCAGGATCCGCGAGTGCGGCAGGGCGAACCGCTTGCCCTTGGCGCCGGCGCAGAGCAGGAGCGCGGCCATCGAGGCTGCCTGGCCCATGCAGATCGTCGAGATCGCGGGCTTCACGTACTGCATCGTGTCGTAGATCGCCATCCCCGCGGTCACCGACCCGCCGGGCGAGTTGATGTAGAGGCTGATGTCCTTGTCGGGATCGTCCGCCTCGAGGTAGAGCATCTGGGCGATCACGAGATTCGCCAGCTCGTCCTCGATGAAGGTCGGCAGGAAGATGATGCGCTCCTTCAGGAGGCGCGAGAAGATGTCGAACGCCCGCTCGCCGCGCGGTGTCTGCTCGACGACCATCGGGACCAGAGCCATCAAGAGTCTCCTGTTTGCCCGCTCGTCTGGTTACGCTTTGACATTGGCGTTGGCGACGAGCAACTCGAGGGTCATGCGATCACGCAGCCCCTGGCGCAGCCCGTCGAGGTCGCCGCTCTTCTCCATCATACGCCTGACGGCGGGCGTCGGCCGTTGGCTCGCCTGGGCGAGCTTCTCCACCTCGGCGTCCACGTCGGCCTCGGAGGGCGCGATCGCCTCCTTGTCGGCGATCGCCTCGAGCAGGAGGGCGCGGCGGACCATCTTCTCGGCGTTGGGGCGCAGCTCGGCGATCAGCTTCTGGTAGTCCCACGGCATCCGTTCCGGATCGATCCCCTGGCGCCGCACGGACTCCCGCGCGTGCTCGATCCGGTGGGCGACCTGGCGCATCACCAGCGCGTCCGGCACCGTGAACTCGTGCCGCGCGACCACGGCGTCGACGATCTTCTCCTGCAGCGCGCGGCGCTCGTCGTGCTCACGCCGCGCTTCGAGCTGCTTCAGGAGCTCGGCCCGCAGGGCCTCCAGCGTCTCGAACTCGCCGAGCGACTTCGCGAAGTCGTCGTCGAGCGCGGGCAGCGCCTTCTCCTTGACCTCGACGACCTTGACGGTGGCCTGACCGCCCCGCCCGCGCAGGTCCTCGCGCCGGTGGTCGTCGGCGAAGCGCAGGGGGACCTGGCGCTCCTCGCCCGCGCGCAGGGCGACCGCCGCGTCGTCGATCTCGGGGAGCACGTTCTTGGCGCCCACCAGGAACTCGTAGCCGGTCTGGCTCGACGGGTCGTGGCCGTCGATGGCGAGCGTGTAATCGACCACGACGAGATCGCCCGTCGCGGCCGGACGCTCGACCGCGTGGAACTGCGCCTGCTGCTCGCGCATGTGCTCGAGCGCGGCGGCGAGCTCGTCGGCGGTGACCGTCGTCGGCGCGTGCTGGACCTCGACGCCCTTGTACTCGCCGAGCGCGATCGACGGCTTGACCTCGACGACGGCGACGAAGCTGAGCGGCGCACCCTCCTCCAGCCGGACCTCCTGGAGGTCGGGCTCGTTGACGGGATCGAGCTTCGCCTCGGAGAGCGCCTTCCGGTAGACGTCGGGAATCAGGTGCTCGGCGACCTCTCGGCGCACGTCGTCGGAGAAGTGCACCTTGACGAGCGAGCGCGGGACGTGGCCCTTCCGGAATCCGGGCAGCCGCGCCTGCTTCTGGACGCGGCCGTAGGCCCGCTCCCATTCCTGCTGCACGACGTCGGCCGGTGCCTCGACCGCCAGACGTCGCTTGCAGCCTTCGACCGCTTCGACCGCGACTTTCATCTACGCTCCGGCGTGATTTTTCGAGCTTTTGCATGGTACCACGCCCGACGCTGGAACATGCCCGGGCCGAGGGGCGAGGGTACTACATACGGAGCCGAGCGCCCACGCCCCCTAAACAGGCTTGCTCCGGGCCGCGTCTAAGCTCGGCAGGAGGACTCACACATGGCTCGTCGAGTCGGATTGGGCCGTCTGACGGCCGCCCTGCTCTTCGTCGCCGCCGTGGGCATGTCAGGTTGCGTTCTCGTGCCGGTGCCAGCGCCGGTGGTCGGCCTACCTGTGATCGTGGCACCTCGGCCCGTTGTCGTCATCCCTGGTCGGCCCGTCTACGGCTCGTATAGCCCTTACCGGTACTACCATCGAGGTTACGGCTGGGTGCAGTGAGCGTGTGCGAGGTGGTACGCTGAGGTTACTGAGGCTTCGGCCCTCTGAGGAGTCGAGGGGAAAGTGAAACGATCTGCTGCGGCTTCGCTCCTGGCAGTCGCGCTGATCCTCGTCGCCGCCACGCCGAGCCATGGCTGGCACGGCCGAGTCTTCATCGGCGGACCTGTCTTCTGGTGGGGCCCGGTGTATCCCTACGGGGGGTACCCGCAGCCGTACTATGACTGGAACGAGGTAGCTGAAAGGAGAGCGATGGCCCAGGTGCGTCTCACCACTGAAGCCGCGCTGCTCTCCGGGTGCACTCGTATCGGTGTGGTCCGCGACGACTCCATCAAGGATCTGCGGCGAAAGATCGTGAGAGTGGGCGGTAATGCCGCCGTTCTCGAGTTCGGGATCGACGACCTCTCGACCGTTCAAGCGGAGGTCTACCGCTGCACAAGCACCGCGAAGGCACCCTCCAACATTCCTCCGCCGCCGGCGGGAGCGCCGCCGCCACCGCCGCCCCCCGGGCCTGCGCGGTAGCGCACAGTCTCCTTCCTTCGCCGGGGAGTGGCGCATCGGCAGCGGCAAGCGGGTGATCGTCGTCGAGCAGGACGGGATGAAAGTGCGCGGCTCGTGGAAAGAGTCATACACACCTGCGACGGAAAGGCGGAACCCCTCGACATAAAGATCGTCAACAAGGACACCCTCGAGATATTGACTCTCGCCAGAGGCTGGACGCCCCCGACGACCAGGTTGCGACGCGTCAAGTAGCCTGGCCGAGGGGCCTTCGCGCAGGGGCCTCGCAGACCCGAGATTCTCTCCCTCAGCCGATCACGATGCTGGTGCGAGAGGGGGGAGTCGAACCCCCAAGGGCTTTTGGCCCACTGGATCCTAAGTCCAGCGCGTCTGCCAGTTTCGCCACTCTCGCCCGCCGGAGTATCGCATAGTTGCGAGCCGAGCCTACCCGGACGCTGAGGCCACTTGGCCAATACTTGGCCCAACTCGATGACGCGGCCGTGCTCGGCCCGCGCCAGCCTCGCTGCGGCCTCATGGAGATCTTGCTCGCTGACGATGGCATAGCGCCGGTACACGGCTTCGGTCTTGCGGCCGGTGAGCTTCATGGCGACGGAGCGAGAGACACCCGCGCGCTCAAGGTTCCGGACGGCCGTACGCCTGAAGTCGTGAGGGATGCGTCCCGGCAGGCCTGCGGCCGCGCACACGGTCTGCCACGCGCCCCTGAAGTCCTTGATGGGGCTCCGTTGCGATGGAAGACCGGGGGATGACGTCGCACACACCGCCGTCCTGGACTTCCTCCTGGAACGCGGTGGAGTACCTGCTGTCACGTACAGAAGCGCACCCAGAACTTGTGTAAGCGAGAAGGCCTAGGTAAAAACTACGCGGCTCCGGCTACTGGCGCGGGCAGTGTCCACAAGCGGAGACGTTGACGTTGCACCGCTGCCCGGGTAGCTTCGCTGCGTGCTCGACCAACGCGGCCGACTCCTCATGGCGGCGCTCGGCTTCGCCAGGCTTCCTCGACCCTCGTACGATCGGGCGCTCCACGCCCTGCGCGCCTGGCTCGACTGCTGGTCCGGCATCGGCCGGGTCGCGGTCGGCATGGCTCGCCAGGGCTACGATCTCCAACTCACGCGGTACGACGAGAAGGGCTGGCGAGCCACGTTCTATACGAGCGGGATGGAGCATTCGCCAACGAGCGCGACCGGCCCTGGGAGCGCACGCCGTGGCACGCGACGCAGCGGGCGGCGTGGGAGGCGTTGAAGAAGGCGGAGAATCGCAGTGAGTGATCCTCAACGAATCGTCGTAGCTGGCTGCGTCAGCAGTCCTCCAGGGGCCATGCGGGATCTTATCCATCGGTCGCTTCCGTCGCTTCGTAGGCTGCGCCGGCGGCCCGTTCGTAGATGATGGGCTCGGCGTCAGAGATACACGACGCGGTCTCATGGCCAAGGTTGCGCTCGCCAGATGCGAGGCGCCCCAGGGATGGCTACGCCAAGAGCCGCCGCGTGGACATCCGCCTGCTCGCTCTTCAGAGCTGATCGAGCCGGGTCACCGCCAGAAAAGCGAAGGGCTGGGCGTCGCCGCTCCACACGACGCCCAGCTCCTCCAACGACGACCGGCGAGCCCGGTCGCGACTCGGCGAAGACGCTCGCGGACACAGCGGGGTGGTGCCACGCCCGTTCCCGCGTGCTTACTGAACCGGTACGAACCACAGCTGGGCGTGGGGACGACCCAGCGGCGTGTTCCAGTCCCAGAAGTAGTTCAGATAATCGGCGGCGAAGAGCCCGCACTGACCGCTACAGAGCAAGGGATTGGAGATGGACAAGAGCTGAGAGGTCGCGTTCGTGAAGCTCGGCTCTCCCTTTCCGGTGTAGCGCGTCTTCACGAAGTGGTCGGTCGAACAAAGAACGGCGTTCACAGTACCCGTCACCACCCCGGTCGTGTCCACGGCACAGGTGCTGACGTCGATCTTGCTGTTCGGTTGTCCGACCAGTCGCACGTAGACTTCGTACGTCGTGCTGACGTCCGACGGAAGGATCATCGCCGCGCCGTCGCCGTCGCAGGCGTTGCCGTCCATTATCGAGAAGTCGGTCCCCGGCGCCAGGAAGATCTTATTGGTCTTGTCGATGTTCGTGAGCAACGTACCATCCGCGATAGAGTCCGTGAAACCCGCCAGCACCGCGATGCTGCGCCGGCTGGTGTCATCGAAGCTGCCGGCCGGGCAGGTATCGTGAGCGATGATCTGCACGCTGTACGCCTTGTTCTTGGCGAGCGACCCAACACCGTTACCGGCAACGGCGTTTCCAGAGCCCAGGAGCAGGACAAGACCGATCACTACTTGCGTAGCAACGAACCGCTTCATCATGTGTTCTCCTTAGTCTCCTTCGGGTTGTGCGCCGCCCTGTGCGCTTCGGGCGCAGATCAACGAGACGCGTAGGCTTCGTG
>WNEY01000107.1_pt1 | contig 45764 bp, 47 predicted proteins | sample 5400531 | NCBI WGS metagenome assembly WNEY01 (sample SAMN13153338, study PRJNA577476) | soil metagenome | isolation source: 200 cm saprolite under Douglas fir tree site 1 | place: USA:California | collected 2015-04-18 | reverse complement strand
ACATCGGAAGGTGATTCGGTCTTGTTCATTCTCATGTGTGGCATGCCACACACATGCACGTCAACGAAAAACTCGCTCAGAACGAACTGCAAAAACCCCCGAATTTACGTGATATCTTGCCTTTCGCGACAGAAACTAGACTAGCCACCGCGTTTAAACAGACGCTACCTCGCCCTGCCCTCATTCCGGGGCGAGCGTACCCACAGACGTCATGGAGGACTTCGAAGTCCGGTCGTGAGGTTTGGCCGATGCTATCACCTCCCGCATCAGCCAGGACGCGATCCAGGCATGGCCCTTCGCCGTGAAGTGAATTCCGTCCCACTGGTAATAATCTGCCGGCACCATCGTGTTTTCGAAGACGATGACTTTGATGTTGCGGGCGCGCAACCGGCGCACGATGGCTGCGATATTTGTGGCGCGCTGCTCTTTTGACCCGAAGAAGCGAAGATCGTTGCCGCCCGGCTGCAGGACTACAATCGACGTGCCGGACGGCACAGCCGAATCGAGGCGCCGTAGCATTCCTGCGGTCGTGTCAAAGCTGACTCCGGCGTTTGCAACGTGTGCGTTATAACCTCTGGCCCTGAGCATAGCCTCCAATTGCGCCGGATAGGATCTTTGCGAACCTACGCCCCAGCCTGCGGTGTTGCTCGCGCCGATTGCGACGATATTCATGGGCGCGGGGGCGGCGATACTATCCGCGACGGTACCGCACAAAGACGCCATGCAGGCACCCACGAGCAACAGGCGATGCAATCGTCGATTTGCACTCATATCCGGTTCCCGGCGATCCTGTCCCGCGCGCTCCCGACAATACCCGCACATGCAGGACCAGGCCCCTCTCAAGACTAGCCGATATCTGCGACCTCGTAGGCGACCGCTTCATCATCGAGGGCTGTTCGGGGATCGCCGGAGCGGTTCAGCAGGGCCATTCCTGTCGACCTGCAGAACGGTCAGCCGGCTCGTATTTCCACCCCAATGCCAGTTGGCCCGCGGCGCCTTGATGCTGCACCGACGCGCGTCGCATAATTTGTACCGGTGCCCGGCACCGTCTATCGCCTGATTCAGCGCGGAACCTATGCCGCATGCCCGCAATGCCGACGAGCCGTACCATCCCCGGCCTGCTCGACGAGCTGGCGGCACGCTTCCCGGCCCGAGAGGCACTGGTGGGGTGCGGGCGACGCTACACCTACGCAGCGCTGCGCGAGGAGGTGCGCGCCTTCGCAAAAGGACTGCATGCGCTGGGAGTCCGGAAGGGTGACATGGTCGCGATCCTGATGGGCAACAAGCCCGAATGGGTCATCGCTGACCTCGCGATCTGCTCTCTCGGCGGCATCATGGTCGCAGTTAACACCTGGGTGACCACCCGCGAGCTCGGCTACGTCCTCGCACATTCCGACGCAACCACCCTGATCGCAAGCGACCATTTTCTCAGATATGACTATTTCGCGATGCTCGACGACCTCGAGCCACTTGCGCATTCGACGCCACGGCTTGAGCTCATCATCCATGTGGGGGCGCGCGCGTACCTTGGCTCTATTTCGTTCGACGACGTCTACGCGCGCGGCTGCACAGTGCCGGACACCGAGATCGAGCGCGCGGCGCGTGCCATCGACCCGAAAGACGTCGCCTATCTTCTCTACACATCAGGCTCGACCTCGACGCCGAAGGGCGTGCAGCTTCAGCATTACGCGCTGATCGAAAACATGTGGCAAATCGGCGAGCGCATGCATGTCACCGAGCACGACCGGCTCTGGCTGGCCGTATCACTGTTCTGGGGGCTCGGCTGCGAGAACGCATTGTTCAATCTGCTGACCCACGGTGGCTGCGTGGTGCTGCAGGAAAGCTTCGAGGCGGGCGAGGCGTTGCGGATCATCGGCGCAGAGCGCTGCACGCTGTTCTACGGGACTCCGAACATGGCGCAGGCCCTGAGCGAGCACCCCGACCGGCAAGAGCACGATCTATCAAGCCTTCGTTCAGGCGGCACGGTCGGCACCCCCGAGCAGATCAAGCGCATCGTCGATCTCGGCGCCCGCGAGATCTGCAACATCTACGGCCTGACGGAAACCTATGGGAACTGCACCGTCACCGACGCGGCCGAGCCGTTGGACATTCGGCTCGCCAGCGTCGGGAGGCCGCTGCCCGGCGTCGATCTGCGCATCGTGGATCCCGAGACGGGCAAAGCGCTGCCGCAAGGCGAAGTTGGCGAAATTCGCGTCAAGGGCTACGTGACCGTCGGCTATTACAAGGATGCGGACAAGAATCGCGCCGCCTTCGATGCGGGCGGCTATTTCATCACCGGCGATCTCGGCTTCCTCGATGCCGAGGGGCGACTGTATTTTCGCGGGCGTATCAAGGAGATGATCAAGACTGGCGGCATCAATGTTGCTCCGGTCGAGGTCGAAGAGACGCTGATGGCGCATCCGGCCGTCAAGCTCGCATGCGTTACCGGCGTTCCAGATCCGCGGCGCGACGAGGTGATCGCCGCGGTCATCGTCTGCCGGTCGGGGCAGAGCGTCGAGGAAGCCGACCTTCTGGCGCATTGCCGCCGCCAGCTTGCGGCTTACAAGATTCCGCGCCTGATGAAGTTCGTCAGCGAAGCGGAGCTGCCATTGACGGTCACTGGCAAGCTCCAGAAGAATCGCCTGGCGGACTTCTTCACACGCGGCGGATGAGATCAAGCGGCGGGGAGGTGATGGCCGAAATTGCATGTGTCGCGCACACCCAGGACATCCTCGGCGAGGTTCCGCGCTGGCATCCGATCGAGCGGGTGCTCTATTGGATCGACGCATTCAAACCAGCCATTCATCGTCTGGACCCCGCGAGCGCAGCGCTCGAAAGCTGGACACCGCCGGAAAAGCTCGGGTCGTTTGCGCCGCGCGTTGGCAGAGGATTGTTGATTGCCGGGCGGGGCGGCCTCGCTCACTACGATCCGGCAAGCGGAAAGCTCGATCGCATCGTCGATCCGGAGGCCGGCGGCGCGGTCAACATCCTCAATGACGGCCGCTGCGACCGGCGCGGGCGATTTTGGGTCGGCTCCATGAGCAAAACGATGGAGCGCGCGAGCGGCCGCCTCTATCGACTTGAGCGCGGACATCTGGACGCCGTCGACCACGGCATCTGGGTCGCCAACGGCATGTGCTGGAGCCCGGACGACACCCGGATGTATTTTGCCGACAGCCATGTGAGGACCATCTTCGTCTACGACTTCGATCTCGCTACGGGAAGGATCGGTCCGCGCCGCGTGCTTGCGACCATGGACGGTCGGCCCGGCGTGCCCGATGGCTCGTCGGTCGATGCCGAAGGCTTCGTCTGGAACGCGGTATTCGACGGTGGCTGCCTGCTCCGCTATTCGCCGGACGGAAGGATCGACCGGACGGTGCAATTGCCGGTCAGCCGACCCACTGCTTGCACCTTCGGCGGCGCCGATCTTGCGACGCTTTATGTGACTACGGCGCGGTTCCGCCTTACGCCCGACAAGCTCGCCGCCGAAGTCCATGCCGGCGGACTACTGGCCCTGGATGTAGGGGTAAAGGGTTTGCCGGAGCCGCTTTATTCCGGCTGAGGTCTCATGGCTCCACGATGCGAAAGCCGTGCAAGGTCAGTTCCTCGTCGATATCGTCGAACACGACTTCGACACGTTGTCCGATCTGGATCTTTTGATCGCCGCAACCAACGATGCGCGACGTGAGCCGTGGCCCCTCGTCCAGTTCGACCTGCACGATGTTGTACGGCGTTTCACCCTTGAACGCCGGGAACCATGCCTTGTGAACGATCGTCCAGGTACAGATGCACCCGCGGCCGGAAGCCGCCTGCCAAGCGATGTCGTCGGAGAAGCAGAACGGGCAGACCGGCCCGGGCGGCAGATGCGGCTCCCCGCACGCACGGCAGGTCGGCAGCATCAGGCGATGCGCGCGGCAGCCGTGCCAGAACGGCTCGTTGTCCGGGCCGATACGCGGGCGCGGCTTGTCATAGGCGGTCACGGGTGCAGTCTCCTTACGCCGCCAGGATGAACGAATCGCCCCATGCGGTGCCCCATTGCAGCACCGCGGCATTGGCAATCTGGCTCGCCCCGGCGGCACCGCGCAATTGCCTGACCATTTCGCAAATCGAGTTCCATCCGGCGACATGGGCTTCCGACAGGAGGCCGCCCGACGTGTTGATGGGCAGCGCGCCGCCGAGCTCGATCCGTCCGCCCTGGACCCACGCCGCAGCCTCGCCCGCTCCGCAATAGCCGAACCGCTCGAGCGCGAACATGACGAGCGGCGAGAAGGCATCATAAGTGTAGAAGCCCTGCACGTTCTCGCGCGCCACGCCGGCTTGCGCGAACACTTCGAGGTCGATCGGACGATTGGCCGAGCGGCGGGCGGACTGCTGATTGATGCCGAGACCGCGCGGGGCGAAGATGAACTCGTCGCGGCCGGAACGGGTTCCTTGCATGCCGATGACGCGGACAGGTTTCTGGCGCAAATCCCGCGCGCGGTCGCCGCGCGCGATGAGGACCACCACCGCGCCGTCGCTGATCAGGCAGCAATCGAACAGTCGCAGTGGATCGACCACCATCCGCGCCGACTGATGCGCCGCAAGTGTAAGCGGCTCCTTCATGATCGCACGCGGATTCTTCAGTGCATGGTTGCGCATCGCAATCGGCACCGCGGCAAGCTGGTCGCTCGTCGCACCGTAGAGATGCATGTAGCGCTGCATGGCGATTGCGGCGCCGCCCGCCGGCGCGGTGAGGCCATAGGGCGGGGCCTCACCATGGGTGCCCCCCTCTTCGCGGTTTCCCTCGATATCGCCGGGGCCGCCGAGAAAGCCGCGCTCGCGCGTGAAGCTCACGGCAGTCACGCACGCGACCACGTCGGCGAGGCCGGCAGAAACCGCAAGCGCCGCGTGCTGAAGCGCGTTGGTGACGAAGCGCCCGTGCAGCCATGATTGGTTGACGTAGCGGATATCGAGTCCGAAACCCTCGGCGATGCGGTCGTAGTCGACCCCGAGCGGCCAGCCGAGATGGATTGACAGGCCATCTACGTCGCTTCGTTGGAGTCCGGCGTCGGCGAGAGCGTCCCTGAACGCCACCGCGGCAAGGCGAAGCTGGCTGTCGGGGAGGCCGCGCCCGAATGTGCTGCAGCCGATGCCGACGATGGCCGCGTCGATGTTCACTTCGTCACCCGTTCGGGCGCAATACGATGCGCCCGGCAGCCTTGCCGGCCTCGACCAGTGCATGCGCCTTGGCCGCCTGCTCGAGTGGTAGCGCCATTGAAATTATCGGCTTGATCGCGCCTCGCGCAACCAGCGCAAGGCAATCTTCGAGCTGCTTGCGCGTGGTGCTGGTCGCGCTCAGCATCGACACGTTCTTGAGGAACAACTGCGCCGGATTGAACGGCACGAACTGGCCGGTCAACTGACCGATCATGATCCAACGGCCGCCAATCCCCAAGCTGCGGCGGATCGGCTCGAACAGCTGGCTGCCGACATTGTCGATCGCGACATCGACGCCCTGACCGCCGGTCGCCTTCTTCACCGCCCCGGAGAAATCCTCGCCGCGCCCGTGCACGATCACCTCGTGTGCACCGAGCGTGCGGATCCGATCCGCCTTGTCCGGAGAGGTGGTCAGTGCGACAACGTAAGCCCCGGCAAGGCGGGCGAGCTGCACCGCGTGCATGCCGAGTCCCCCGCCGGCGCCAGTCACCAGCGTGCTCTCCCCAGCGGCCAGCCGGCCGACCTCGCGGATGGCATTGAGGATGGTACCGACGGCGCAGGCGACGATCGAGGCGTCCTGCAGCGGCACCTCCTCGGGTACGAGCGCGACGTTGTCGTCCTCGATCGCGACATATTCGGCATAGCCGCCGACCAATCCCCAGTCGCCAGTGAACTTGCGGTCTGGACACAACGGCTCGCGCCCGCTCCGACAGTAACGGCAGGCACCGCAGATGTGGTAGCGCTGGACGGTCGCGACGCGATCGTTCTTGCGGAAGCCGCGCACGTCACGGCCAACCTCGACCACGGTTCCGGAGATTTCGTGTCCCAGTATGCACGGCATCTGCACGCCGAATTTCAGCGTGCCGTTGCGCGTGACCACGTCGTGAAAGCACACGCCGCACGCATCGATCTTGATGATCACATCCTTTGGCCCAGGCGTCGGATCGGGAATTTGTTCGATCTTGAGGACATCGGTGCCACCCGGCGCGCGCACCACCATCGCTTTCATTAGTGTTCCTTCCGCGGCTTGAACTTCAACAGGGTCACGTCCGACGTGACGCCCTCGAACACGGCCTCGACCGGCATCCCGATGTGGAGCGAGCCGGCCTCGACTCCGACTGGATTGGAGAACAGCCGGACGCCGCAATCGAGTCGCACCTGGATCACCGCGTACGGCACGCTAAGACCGTCGAAGTAGGGTCGATGGAAAATGCACCACGTCTCGATGATGCCAGTCGGCGCGACCGCATGCCATTCGGATGTCTCCGACCGGCACTGCGGGCAGAACCGCGTGGCGGGAAACCGGCACAAGCCGCAATTTCCGCAGCGCTGGACGCGCACCTCGCCGCGGCGCAGCGCCCGCCAGAACGGCTGATCCGGTCCGTCGACGTTCGGCAGCGGTCTCACGATGGATCCCTGCCATAGATGATCGACGTCACGACCGGTGCCGCCGCCATGTAATGGGCGAACGCGCAGTCCTTCACCTGGCGCTCGCCGCACGTGCCCCGAATTTGCAGCACCGCCTCGAGATTGAGCGCCCAGCCTTGCATATAGGACTCGGACAAATGGCCACCCGATGTATTTGCAGGATATCGCGCGCCAAGCGCGAGATGACCTTCCGCAGCGAACGACCCGCTCTCGCCCTCGCCGCAATAACCGAAGCCTTCGAGCGAGAAGAGCACGGTCGGCGTGAAGTTGTCGTAGATCATGAGCGCCGATATGTCGTCGCGACTCGCTCCGGCCGCGCGGAAGCTCGTGGCCGCCGCCTTGCGCATGGGCTCGCGCCAGAAATCGTCGGGTGGAAAAGTCGAGGCCGTGAGAGCCGTTGCCATGCCGCAACCGCGCACATGGACGGGCGGTTGGGCGAGGTCGCGCGCTCGCTCGCCGGAAGTGAGGATCAGCGCTACGCCGCCGTCGTTGATGAGACAATAGTCGAGCAGATGCAGCGGCTCGCAGATGTAGCGCGACGCATGATAGTCGGCGAGGGTGAAGGGAGTGCGCATCACGGCCGACGGATTGAGCGCCGCGTGGTCACGAAACGTCTTCGCGACGGCGCCGAATTGATCCGCGGTCGTCCCGTAAAGCTCCATATGGCGGCGGGCCATCAGCGCATGAAATGCGCCGGGGGAGGTCATGCCGTAGGCAAACCATTGCCCGCCGCCGCCGCTGCCGTAGGTGTCGCCCGCCCCGCCGTAACGATCTCCGCCCGAGCGGCCGTTGTTGCCGTAGACGAGGGCTACGATCGTCGCGAGTCCGTCGCGGATGAGCGCGGCGGCTGTCTCGATGCAAATGCCGGAGAAGCGTCCTTGACCGGGGGTTGTGCTCACGTAAGACGGGTTCAATCCCGCGATCTCGCAGAAGCGCTGATAATCGGGAATGCGGTTGACAATCAGTCCGTCGATTTCCTCGAAACGAAGGCCGGAATCGGTCAGCGCCTCCTTCAGCGCCCACAAGCCGAGGTCATAGGCATCGTATTCCGGCAGCTTGCCGTAGCGTGTGTGCCCCACGCCGACCACGGCCACGGATCCTGGGCGGGCCATTGTTTTCCTTCCCTTGAGAGCCGGTATCACGCAGAGCATCGATCATGTCCACCCGGCTTGCCAAGGGAAAGGATAGGATGACGACTTGCCACCATCGTCGTCGCCCCCGCATAGTCATGCTCTCATGGGTTCCGCTCTTGCTGCCGCAATTCGCTCATGTCCAAGGCGCTTCCGGCGTCAGCGGCGCCGCGCCGATGGAATACTTGCGCACCGTTTCGCCTTTGCTTCGGATTTTCGTTTCGGATTTTTCCGATGGGCTGACCGGGAGCGCATGAAATGACATCGCTCGGAACTTTCATCGAAATTTTTCTCCAGGCGCTCATCGCTGGCGTCCTGATCGGGGCGATTTACGGCCTGATGTGCGTCGGGCTTGGAATCATCTTCGGCGTGATGCGCGTCATCAATTTCGCTCAGGGCGAGTTCCTGATGCTCGGCATGTACTTCACCTTCTACCTCGTCGTCGGGTTCAACATGCTGTGGTTCCTGGGGCCCGTCGCCGGTCCCTATACCGGCGCGTTGCTTGCGGGCCCGGCGCTGTTCTCCGTCGCCTATGTGCTTCACCGCTTTCTGATTTCGCGGGTGACCGGCATCAGCGTCGCCGGAACCGAGGGCGAAGGGCATTATGCGCAGCTCATTCTCACCCTCGGCGTCGCGCTCGTCCTGCAGAACGGCGGCCTCATCCTGTTCGGCTCGACGCCTCAATCGGTGCGCACGCCCTTGTCCGCGCGCGCCTGGGAAATCCCGCTGCTTTATGATGCGAACGCGTCGCTGTTCCTCAACAAGGCGAGGGCCGTCGCAGGTGTCGTGTCGGTCGTGGTCGCGGCCGCGCTTTATTGGCTCATCAATCGCTCGCGACTCGGCAAGACGCTGCGCGCGGCGGCCGACAACGCTTCCGCCGCCATCTACATGGGCATCGACGTCGATCGCGCCTACCGCATCGCGTTTGGCATCGGCATCGGCATCACCGCCATCGCAGGCGGCCTGGTCGCCACCTACAATCCGTTCCAGCCCTATATCGGTCTCGACTTCGTCATCATCATGTACGCGGGCGTGGTGCTCGGCGGCATGGGCAGCATTCTCGGCGCGTTCTGGGGCGGAATGACGATCGGGCTCGTCCAACAGCTCTCAACGCTCGTGCTGCCTACTCAGCTGCAGAACGCCGCCATCTTCGTGGTCTTCCTGCTGATCGTGATGGTTCGCCCGCAGGGCCTGTTCGGCCGTGCCACGGAGCGCGTCTGAACATGCAGGTTCGCCGAAAGCTGATCGCGCCCCTGCTCGTGATCGCGATCGTGGCAATAGCCTGGATCAGCCTCGGCATGGTCGTGACCAATTCCTATTACCAGCTGATGCTCACCCTGGTCCCAATCTGGGCGGTGATGGGCCTCTCGTGGAACCTGCTCAGCGGCTATACCGGCCTCATCTCGTTCGGGCACGCCGCGTTCTTCGGGCTCGGCGCGTATACAGTGACGATCGCGCTGGTGCAGTACGACATCACGCCGTGGCTCGGCATTCCGCTGGGCATGATCGTCGGGACGGTCGCCGGCATCGTGATCGGCTATCCGACCTTCCGCCTGCGCGGCCATTATTTCGCGCTCTCCATGCTCGCCTATCCAATGGCCCTGCTCTACGTGTTCGTGTGGCTCGGGTACCAGGAAGTCCCGCTGCCCATGAAGCGCGAGGCACCGGGCTTCTACATGCAGTTCTCCGACTACCGGGTGTACATCGCGCTCGCCGTCGGCCTTCTCGTCGTGTCGCTCTTGATCTCGCTTGCAGTCGAGCGGTCGCGCTTCGGCATGTCGCTTACCGCCATCAAGCAGAACGAGCCGGCCGCGGAAGCCGCCGGCATCGACACGCTTGCCTGGAAGATGCGTGCGATCATGCTCAGCGGTGCGGTCGCGGCGGCGGCGGGCGGGCTATACGCGGTGGTTCTCCTCGTGGTGACGCCGGACAGCGTGTTCGGAGTGCTCACGTCGGCGCAGGCGCTGACTGTTGCCCTGTTCGGCGGCGTCGGCACACTGTGGGGTCCGCTGATCGGGGCCGCGATTCTGATCCCGTTGAGCGAGACGCTCCAGGCGCACCTTGGCGACGTGATCCCCGGGATTCAGGGTGTCGTCTACGGCATCGCCATCATCCTCGTGGTGGTGCTCGCGCCGGAAGGCATTTTCTGGCGCGTGCGCGACCGGTTCCAGCGTCCATACGCAACGGGCGCAGTGCCAGCGACACCGCTTGCACCGCACATTGTCACGGCCGCACCGGCGCCGGCGACGCCGCGCAACGGCAAACCGATACTGGTGGTGAGCGGGATTTCGAAATCGTTCGGTGGTTTGCGGGCGGTCACGAACGTGAGCTTCGAGATCGGTGACGGCGAGATCGTCGGAATCATCGGGCCGAATGGTGCCGGCAAGACGACGCTGTTCAATCTCCTCAACGGGTTCCTGCAGGCGGACGGCGGCAAGGTGGTGTTCGCCGGCCGCGAGCTCATCGGCCTCAAGCCGAACCGCATCTGCCGGCTCGGGGTCGGTCGTACCTTCCAGGTCGTGCGTGCCTTTCCGCGGCTGTCGGTGCTCAACAACGTCGTGGTCGGCGCTTACGCGACGACGACAAACGACGCGGACGCATTCGCGGCGGCAAGCGCAGCGCTGGCGCAGGTCGGGCTGATCGGGCGCTCCGCCGCGATCGCGGGTCGGCTCACCAACAAGGAGTTGCGGCTGATGGAGTTCGCCAGGGCGCTGGCGGGACGGCCGCGCCTTCTTCTCATGGACGAGCCGCTCGCCGGTCTCGCCAGCCAGGAGATCGAGGATATGCTCGCGGTGATCCGTTCGCTAGCGGCGCAGGGTATGACCATCGTGATCATCGAGCATACGATGCGCGCCATGGTGCGGCTTGCCGAGCGCTTCGTGGTGCTCGACCACGGCGCCATCCTGGCAGTCGGCCAGCCGAGCGAGATCATCAACGACGGGGCCGTCATCGAGGCCTACCTCGGCAAGAAATGGGCGGCGATCCGTGCTCGCGGTTGAATCCCTCTCCGTCGCGTATGGCGGCTTGACCGCGCTCTGCGAAATTTCGCTCGCGGTGAGCTCGGGTCAGTTTGTGTCCATTGTCGGCCCCAACGGCGCCGGGAAGACGACGCTGTTCAAAGCCATTTCCGGCATCGTGCGGCCGAGCGGCGGCAGCATCCGTTTCGAGGATCGGGATCTGCTCGCCGTCGCTCCCTCCGAGCGTGCCCATTTCGGCATCGCGCACGTTCCGGAAGGCCGCCAAGTCTTCGGCTCGATGACGGTAATGGAAAATCTCGAGATGGGCGCCTATCCGCAAACCGGCCGGCGCAACTTGGGACGCAATCTCGAGCGCATCTTCGCGTTGTTTCCGATCCTCGCCGAGCGCCGCGATCAAGCCGCCGGTACGCTCTCCGGCGGCGAACAGCAGATGCTGGCGATTGGCCGCGGCATCGCGTCCTCGCCGCGGCTGCTGATGCTGGACGAGCCGTCGATGGGCCTCGCCCCGATGGTCGCCGACCTGATCTTCGAACGGATCGCGGAACTGCATCGCGACGGCCTCGCCATCCTGCTAGTGGAGCAACGCGTCGCCGAGGCGGTGCAATCGTGCGATTTCGGCTATGTTCTGGAGACCGGCCGCGTGGTGCTCCAGGGAACCCACCAGGCCCTGCTGGCTGATGACCGGATCAGGAGCTTCTATCTCGGGATGTGAAGAAACATAACTTGGAGGAAAGCGATGTCACAAGGACATAAATGGCTCACCCTATCCATGCTGACAATGGCGCTCGGCGTTGCCGCGGCCGCGGCGCCAACCCCCGTTGTGGCGCAGCAGCCCAAGGAGGTCGAAGTCGCGCTGGTCGTTCCGCTCTCCGGACCGTGGGCGCGGCAAGGGCTGCTCGAGCGCATGGGCGCCGACATGGCGATCGACGACATCAACAAGTCGGGCGGCATCAAGTCCCTCGGCGGGGCGAAGATGAAACTCATCGTCCTTGACACCGGCGATTCCGCCGAAAAGGCCAAGAACGCGGCGCAGCGTCTCGTCGCCCAGAATCCGGAGGTCGTCGGCGGCATCGGCGCCTGGCTCAGCTCCTTCACCCTCGCGGTGACCGAAGTCACCGAGCGCGCGGAGCTGCCGTGGATCACCCTATCCTATTCTGACGTGATCACTGGCCGCGGCTTCCGCTACGTGTTCCAGACCTCGGCAACCGGCGACCGCCAGTCCGAGCTCGCCTTGCCGACGATCATGGAGCTGGCTGAGAAGTCAACCGGCAAGAAACCGACCACGACCGGGGTCATCCAGGACAATACGGCCGCGCCGGTAAGCTTCATGAAGCCGATGCGCGCGGGCGGATTCGAGAAGGCCGGGCTCAAAGTTCTGGTCGACGAGATCTATACGCCGCCGCTGTCCGATGCGACGCCGCTCGTCTCGAAGGTGCGCACGTCGCGTCCCGACTTCGTGTGGGTCATCTCCACCAGCATTCCCGACGATTCATTGCTGATGCAGAAGTTCACCGAGATGGGCATCGGCGCAAACAAGCTGCCGATCGTCGGCAACGGCGCGCATTTTGGCGCTCCGGAGCTGCTCAAGGTCGCAGGCGCCGACGCGCTCGAAGGCACACTCATCACCGTAGCCAATTGGAGCCACGACGGCCAACGCCAGCTCATCGACGAGTTCAAGAAGCGCACCGGCGAGCCGTGGCTCACCCAAGACAGCCTGTGCGCCTATGGGCACGTGTGGATCCTGAAGGAGGCGGTCGAAAAGGCGGGCGTCGCCGACCGTAAAAAGGTCGCCGAGGCCATCCGGGCCATGGACACGAGCGAGGGCGCGGCCCGGTACTTCGCCGGCAACCACATCAAGTTCGACGACAAGGGCCGCCGGGTCGACGCGCCGCTTGTGATCTACCAATGGCAGCAGGGCGTACCGGTCACGGTCTACCCGAAGGGGCCGGGCACCGCCAACCCGCGGTGGGCGGCGAAGTAACGGCCACCGCCGCAATTCCGTCATGCCTGATGGTGGGGTCCGGCCTCCGGCCGGCCCCTGCGCAAGCGTCTTCACGCGAGCATCCGTTCGAGCTCCGGCAGCAGATGACGTCGGAATTCGGGATAATTCTCCACCATTGGGAAATGGCCCATGCCGGGCATGACTGTAAACCGGGCGCCCGCGATCGCTCGGGCGAAAGCCTCGGTCATCGCCGGCGTGCAGGAATAGTCGTATTCGCCGGTGAGCAATGCGACGTGGCACTTGGCGGTGTCGATCCGGCGCACGTCCTCGCGGGCATCCCAATCGTTGCTGTAGAAGTGCACGTCGCCCTGATAAATCCCCGGCCCGGACTGGCTGTAGTACCACCAGTTTTCGCGCCGGTTCGTCTCCGGGCTGAGCGGCGAGTTGAGGCCGTAGGTGTAGCTCGCGCACAGCTCGCCGCCGTGGATCGCCGGATGGTGGAGAAAATCGTTGTAGCGCCCCGGCGCATAGGCGGCGCTCTCCAGGCCGATAATGCCGCGCAATTCGTCCTGATGCTCGGCCGCGAGCTTGAGCACGATGGCGCCGCCCATCGAGCAGCCCATGACCACCGGACGTTCGAGCGCGAGCGCCTTCCACACCGCACGGATGATGCCAAGATAGAGCTTGGTCGTCAGCCGGTATCGCGCGAGCCACCAATCCGCTGGCGGATTCGAGCGGCCGTGCCAGGGGAGATCGAACGCGACGACCCGGAACCGGCGTGTCACTTCAGCATCGTTGAGCACGTGGCGGAATTGGCGGCTGTCGGCGCCAGCGGTGTGAAGGCACAGCAAGGGCACACCGCCGCCCGCCTCTTCGACGTAGATGCGATAGTCCACGCCGTCGAACGTGGTGGGCATATAGCGGCCGACAATCGGCTCGAATTCAGTCAAGGCCGGCCTCCGTGCCACGCATAAGGTTCATCATGCGATGGAGCGCGCGCGCATTCTGCATGGCGATGAAACTATCGCCCTCGATCACGAATTCAGGCACCCGCATCAACATGGCGAAGAAGTCATGATAGAGCGGCGGCGGCGTGGCGCTCAGGAACTTGTGCCAGACCTCAAGCGGAGCGCGGAACCCAAATGCCGCGCGTGCATCAATCCGCGGATCCGCCACGATCTCGCTGATGCATCCTTTATTGACGTGCAGCACGTAGCGCATATCGCCGAAACTCAGCGAGATCGACGCGGTGAACCAATTGCCGACGAGCTTCATTTCCGGATCAGCGTTCACGCGATCGCGAAACGCTTCGAGCCAGACGAGTTGTGGAAATCCGGACATATTATCCGTGCTCGCGGCGGGCTTTTGCGTCAGCACATTGCGGGATTCGTACGGAACGTTCCATAGCCGCGCGCTCTCATGGGACAAGAATGCCGACGCCGCTGCTCCGTCTCGCCTGCAAGTCCTCATGCGCGCGCGCCGCCTGCGTCAGAGGATAGGTGCGGCCGACCTCCATCTTGACCACGCCGGCTTCGATGGCGCCGAACAGCGCGTTGGCCCGCCGCAGCAACTCGCTTCGTTCCTGCGTGTGCGTCACAAAGGCCGGGCTGGTGACGTAAAGCGAACCGAGCCGATTGAGCTCAAATATGTCGAAGGGAGCAATCGGCCCCGAGGCGGTGCCGAACGAAACCAGCAAACCGCGCGGCGCCAGGCAGCGCAGCGATTTCTCGAATGTATCCTTGCCCACCGAATCGAAGACGACCGCGACGCCCCTACCATGCGTCTGCTGCTCGACCGCGCCGACAAAATCCTCCGTGCTGTAGACGATTGTCGCGTCGCAGCCGTGCGCGCGGGCGATTTCAGCCTTTTGCTTGGTCCCGACCGTGCCGATGACCGTTGCGCCAAGGTGCTTGGCCCATTGGCAAAGAATGAGGCCAACGCCGCCTGCCGCGGCATGGACCAGAATGGTGTCACCAGCCTTGACGGCGAACGTGGTGAATATCAGGTAGTGGGCGGTGATCCCCTTGGTGAAAATCGCCGCCGCAAGTGAATCCGGGATCGTCGGCGGTAGCGGCACCAGCCGATCCGCCGACATCAAGCGTACATCGGCGTAGGCGCCAATCGGCATCGAGGAGTAGACCACCCGATCGCCAGGCTTGAACGCGTCGACCTCGGCGCCCACCGCCTCGATGATGCCGGCTCCCTCGATGCCGATCGGCGAGGGATAGTGGGGGAGCGCGTAGCGGCCGGTGCGATGCTGGATATCGATGTAATTGAGCCCGATTGCGGTCTGCCTGATCAGGACTTCGTGCGGCGCCGGCGTCGCGATGTCGTGCTGCTCATAACGCAGAACCGATGGCGGCCCGGGGCCCGTCATGACAACCCGGCTGGCACACATGCTCGAGGCCCCCTGCTCCGCACGATCGGCCAATGTTAACGGCGTCGTCTGGGCGTTGCAACGCGGCGCACCTACGACGGCTTTGTGACTTGAAATCAGCGATTAAGCTCGGCTTTGGCAAGATCCCACAGAAGTCGATAGGTCCCGAACGAGATCGGCTCGCATTGCGGAAGCTGCGCGCGAAATCCGAAACGCTGATCGCCGGCCCACTGCACGGCGTCCGGATCCGTTCCCTCCACAACCACATACCAATCTCCGGAGCCCGGCTGGCGGCTGGTTTCTCTCGGCGGATTCGAGAGCATGGGATCGGCCTCGAGCAGGTGCGCGGAGATGATCCGGTCGAGACCGGCGACCGAATCGAACCGCGCCAGGATGGCCTTTCGCAGCTCGCTTTGGCCCGATCCCGACGGGCGAATGCGGCTGAATGCGAGCGTGCCGCCGCGTCCCTGACCTTTGCTCACCGTCACCCGCGCGGCCACGCGCGTGTAATTGCGGAATTTCGGACTATGGTGCCTGGTCCACGGCGTCGCATTTTGCAACTTGTCGCGATAGGCCGGACTGTCCAGGGTCTCGAGCTTCTCCGTGCTGTAGAAGTTCAGGTATTTGGGAGACGCCAGAACCGCGACATAACGGCGGGCTTCGAGAAAGCCCGCAATCGCCACCCGCTCGACGATATGCTCCCGATCGTACCACTTATTGAAATCCTCCTCTTCCGCCGGATCAGCGTCCATCACCGTGATCAACATCCCCTTCCCCGAAAGCGGCATGCGGTTGCCTCCTTGCGATCCAATGGTTCACAACACGATGGAAACTACAGTGCCTTCCACGGCCGTTCGCCCGACAAGCTCGGAATCGAGCATGTTCGAGAGTACCGGCTGCACCTGATGGCCCGCGGCCTCAAGGCAGCATCGTCTGCAGCGCATGAATTTGGGCCTTGCTCACTCCTCGAACAGCGTCCAGAGCGCGCCGCGGAGGCGAAATCGATCATCGCGGCGAGCCCCCTTCCCTCAGCATCTATTTCTGGTACGCGTTGGCGCGAATGTAGTGCCAGACCTGATCGATCTCTTCGTCGGTGAGCGCGCCCTTCCACGGGGGCATCTGGTTCTTGCCGTTGCGCACCGAGTTGTTGAAGCGCGCACGATCGTTTGCGGTCAGTCGGCGCAGGTCGAATATCTGGCCTGAGCTAACCAAACGATCGCCGTGGCAGACCTGGCAATTGTTGTTGTAGACATTCTCGCCGGCCTCGATCTTGGCTTTGTCCTGCGCCGATGCGGCGTCTTGCGCGGATAGCGTCGGAATCAACGAAAGCACGGCGCCAAGCACGATCGTTGCGCCGGCGCATGCACGCAGACCCTGCATCGCCTCGATCTTTTCGATTGGGACAAAACCGGGAATGAGGGGAGCCGCCACAGGCGGCCTCCCTCGCTTACGTCACCTGTCGAATAGTCCGAAAGTCCACAGCGATGCGCCGGTCGGTGCATTCTCGAGAGCTGGATCTCCGGCCCGCTGCGCATAGACGCCGCCGATGCCGCTCAGCACGGTGACGTACTGCTTTCCGTTTCTTTCCCACGTCACCGGCTGACCGACGATCCCGGACGGAGTCTGGAAGCTCCAAAGGATCTTGCCAGTGTCGGCATCGAGCGCCTGGAATTCCCCGGTCATGACGCCGGTGAACACGAGGTTGCTCGCCGTCACCATGGTCGATGAATAGTTCGGGCTCCGGTAAGGCGTCTCCCATTTCGATTTACCGGTCAACGGATCGACCGCCTTGAGATAGCCGCGGATGTTGGGGTCGTCGACGACGACGGTTCGCTTGACGGTGCCGGGTCCGGAAGGGCGCCCGGGTTGCAGCTTCGGCGGCTCACCGGCTTCGTAGGTCATGCCGACATGCAGGGTATTGATGTAGAGCAACCCGGTGCGCGGGCTGAACGACATGTGCTGCCAGTTGGTCACGCCCGAGATCGACGGCCAGACGGTGACGTTCTTTCCTTCGAGGGCGCCTTTGAAGACATCCGTCACGATCGGACGTCCGGTCTCCTGGTCGATACCGCTCGCCCAATTGACCTTGCCGAAGGCGTTCGCCGCGATGAGCTTCCCGTCCTTCGCATCTAGCACATAAAGGAAGCCGCTGCGATTGGCCTGCATCACGACCTTGCGCGGACTTCCGCCGACATTGATCGTGGCAAGGACCGGCGTTTGCACCGCATCGTAATCGAACGGGTCCTGGGGCGTCGTCTGGAAATACCAGACCCGTTCACCGGTTTTCGGCCTGACGGCGAAGATCGAGTTGGTGAAGAGGTTGTCCCCGCTGCGGGCGCGCGGGTTCCAGGGCGACGGGTTGCCGATGCCCCAGTAGACGAGGTCGAGTTCCGGATCGTAGGTACCGGTCACCCAGCTGCTGCCGCCGCCGGTGAGCTGAGAATCGCCGGCCCAAGTCTCGGACCCCGGTTCGCCTTTGGCCGGAATCGTATAGAGCCGCCAAAGATGCTTGCCGGTCTTGGCATCATATCCTTCGAGGAAGCCGCGATGGCTGAATTCGGCGCCAGCCACGCCCACGATCACGATGCCGTTGACGATCAGCGGCGCGCCCGTCATCGCGTAGCCGTTTGCCGCAGTTACAGGCTCCGGCGATCTTTCCGTCCAGATCTCCTTGCCCGTCTTGGAGTCCAGCGCAACGATCCGATTGTCCATTAGCGCGCGAATGATCATGCCTTCGTAGATAGCAGCGCCGCGATTGACGATACCGCAGCAGACGACCCGCAGAGTCTCGGGCGGATAGTCGTGAATGATCCGCCAGATCTGCTTGCCGGTAAGGGCGTCGACGGCGGCCGTCGCATTGTGGGTCGTCACGTAGATGACGCCATCCTTGACGATGGGAAAGCCTTCCGCGCCCTGGAGGTCCGCGAGCGAATAGCCCCACACCGGGACCAATTTGCTCACATTCTCCTTATTGATCTGGGTGAGCGGACTATACCTTTGTCCGGAATACCCCATGCCATAGACGAGGACGTCGCTCGTCGTATTGGCGTCGTTCTTCAGGTCGTCGGCGGTCTGAGCGCCGGCGCCCAGCGGAACTGCCACGCTCACCAGCGCGGACAGCAGCGTTGATCGCACCATGGTGATTTCCCTCCTCGTTTCCATCGGCCCCGGTTTTCGTTCTTGTTCGCCGGAACGGCGGTGCCGTCGACGCCAAGACTATAACGGCCGGCTGCGCCGGCATAGACGGAAAAGACTCGAACAAGCTCGGTTGCTGCAACGAGGGGTCTGCGCACGGCATTTGCAAACGGCACAACCTGTGGCATCGTCCGCGGATGTTCCCTGCCCTGCGTCCTGCGTTGACGACCATCGTCGTGCTGGCGGCGGCAACCGACGCCATCGCCGCCGATCGCATTCGTCTCGCGGTGCAAAGGACCGGGACGCTGGCGTGGGAACTCGACGTCATCAGGTCGCACGGCCTCGATCGCAAGCTCGATCTCACGGTCGAGAGGATCGAGCTCGCCTCGACCGAGGCGGGCAAGATAGCGCTCAAGGGCGGCGCGGCCGACCTCATGCTGTCGGACTGGCTGTGGGTCGCGCGCGAGCGCTCGCTCGGGGACGCGCTGGTCTTCTATCCGTCGTCAAGCACGCTCGGCGCTGTCATGGCACCGGCGTCGTCGCCGATCCGGGAGATCGCCGATCTCAAGGGCCGCAGGCTCGCCGTCGCCGGCGGCCCGCTCGACAAGAGCTGGCTGCTGCTGCAGGCGCTCGCGCGCCGCGCCGGCGTCGATCTCAAAAAGCAAGCGACGATCGTCTATGGCGCGCCGCCGCTGTTGTCGGAGAAGGCGCTGCAGGGTGAGACCGAGGCCACGCTGACCTATTGGAATTTCTGCGCCGACCTCGAAAGCAAGGGCCTCAAGCGCGCCATCGCGATGGATGCGGTCGTGCAAGGCCTCGGTGCCAAGGGGCCGGTCGCCCTCGTCGGCTACGCCTTCGACGGCGCCTGGGCGGCGCGCAACCGATCGATCGTCGACCGCTTTCTCGAAGCGGCCCGGCAGGCGAAGGACATCCTCGCCTCGTCGGAAGTCGAATGGCGGCAGCTTGCGCCGCGCATCCGCGCCGCCGACGATGCCACGCTTTCGATCTATCGCCGGCGCTACGGCGAAGGCCTCCTCCGCCGATCGCTAGCCGAGGAGGAAGCGGACGCGCGTGCGCTCTACCGGGTGCTCGCCGAGATTGGCGGCGCCGAGCTGGTCGGACCGGCGCGCGAGCTGCCGGGCGGAACTTTCTACCGCCCGACCGCCGGCGAATGAACGGAGCATTGAATTTGGGCGCGAGGCTCGCCTCGCTGGCGCTGCTGCTGGCGGCCTGGTCGATCGGCGCGCAGCTCGCCGGCGCGCGCCTGCTGCCGGACCCGCAGGCGGTGGCGCTGGCGCTGGTCGAGGAGGCGCGCATGGGCGCGCTTGCCTTCAATCTCGCCGTCACGCTGGCGCGCGTCGTGGCCGCCTTTGTCATCGCGATGACGCTCGGCTCGGTGATCGGCTTTCTCATGGGCCGCTCTCGCGTCGCCGACCGGCTCGGCGATCCCTGGCTGATCGTGCTGCTCAATCTGCCGGCGCTGGTGATCATCGTCCTTGCCTATATCTGGGCCGGACTCACGGAAACCGCCGCGATCGCGGCGGTGGCGCTCAACAAGCTGCCGATCGCGACCGTCACCGTGCGCGAGGGTGCGCGCTCGCTTGACCGCGCGCTCGACGACATGGCGCGAGTCTTTCGCATGGGGCCGTGGACGCGCCTGCGCCATGTCGTGCTGCCGCAGCTTGCACCCTACCTGGCCGCTGCCGCCCGCTCTGGCCTGTCGCTGGTCTGGAAGATCGTGCTCATCGTCGAGCTGCTCGGCCGCCCCAACGGCGTAGGCTTCGAGATCGGGGTCGCATTCCAGCTGTTCGACGTCACCCGCATCCTGGCCTATGCTCTCGCCTTCATCGCCGTCATGCTGGCGATCGAAACCTTCGTGGTTGAGCCGTTGGAACGACATGCCGCCCGCTGGCGACCGCGACCCGCTTGACGTCGCCATCAAGCAGAAGTGCTTCCGCGCGGCGTCCGGCGGCACGCGCGCGGTGCTCGGCGAGATCGCGTTCAGCTTGCGCCACGGCGAGGTCGCCGCGCTGGTCGGGCCGTCGGGCTGCGGCAAGACCACTTTGTTGCGGATCATCGCCGGGCTCGATCGCGACTTCGAGGGCGGCGTGGCGCTGCCCGCCCACGGCACGCTCGGCATGGTGTTCCAGGAGCCGCGGCTTCTCCCCTGGCGCACGGTGGAGCACAACGTGCGGCTCGCGGCCCCGCGGGCGGGCGATGCCGCGCTCGCCGCGCTGTTCCAGGCGCTCGGGCTTGCCGACCACCGCCACCACTATCCGGGCGAGCTGTCGCTCGGGCTTGCTCGGCGGGTGGCGCTCGCCCGCGCCTTCGCCGTCGAGCCCGACCTGCTGTTGCTCGACGAGCCGTTCGTGTCGCTCGACGATGCGCTGGCGGCGCGGCTGCGCGAGAAGCTCGCCGAGCTGGTCGATCGCCGCCCCGTCGCCACCTTGCTGGTGACGCACGACGTCGAGGAGGCGCTCGGGCTCGCCGACCGGCTGCTGCTCCTGTCCGCCAGTCCCGCCCGCATCCTCGCCGAGGTGCCGGTCGCGCGTCCGCGCGCGGCGCATTCAGCGGACGAGCTCGCGGCCATGCGCGAGGAGATCGCGCGAAGGGCCAAAGAGGCGGGTCTGTAGCCCTGCTCCATGCGGGGCTACAAGGCTAACGCTCGCTCGTCCGGGACACCCCAAATGGGAAGCACGCGGAGTTCGCGGCATGCCTTTGGATCACACGCGGCGCGCGCTCAGTACAGCACCACGCTCCTAATGCTCTTGCCTTCGTGCATCAGGTCGAATCCCTTGTTGATGTCATTGAGCGGCATGGTGTGGGTAATCATCGGATCGATCTCGATCTTGCCCTGCATGTACCAGTCGACGATTTTCGGCACGTCAGTGCGGCCACGCGCGCCGCCGAAGGCCGTGCCCTTCCAGACGCGTCCGGTGACCAGTTGGAATGGGCGGGTCGCGATCTCCGCACCGGCAGGGGCGACGCCGATGATGATGGATTGGCCCCAACCGCGATGGCAGGCTTCCAGCGCCTGGCGCATCACCGTGATGTTGCCGGTGCAGTCGAAGGTATAGTCGGCCCCGCCAATCTGGTCGGCGCCGCGCTTCGTCATGTTGACGAGGTGCGCAACCAGATCGCTGCCAACCTCTTTTGGATTTACGAAGTGCGTCATGCCGAAGCGCTCGCCCCATTGCTTCTTGGCGTTGTTGATGTCGACGCCGATGATCATGTCGGCGCCGGCAAGCCGCAGCCCCTGGATGACATTGAGACCGATGCCGCCTAGCCCGAACACGACGCACTTGGAGCCGGGTTCCACTTTGGCGGTATTGAGGACGGCGCCAATGCCGGTGGTGACGCCGCAGCCGATGTAGCAGACCTTGTCGAAGGGCGCGTCCTCGCGAATCCTGGCCACGGCGATCTCGGGCAGCACCGTGAAATTCGAGAATGTAGAAGTGCCCATGTAATGGTGCAACTTCTTGCCGTCGAACGAGAAGCGCGAGGTGCCGTCGGGCATGACGCCCTGGCCCTGCGTCGCACGGATGGCGGTGCATAGATTGGTCTTGCGCGAGAGACACGACGGGCATTGCCGGCATTCGGGCGTATAGAGCGGAATGACGTGGTCGCCCTTTTTCACGCTGGTCACGCTCGCCCCGACGTCGACGACGATGCCGGCACCCTCGTGGCCGAGGATGACCGGGAACAGCCCTTCCGGGTCGGCGCCGGACAGCGTGAACTCGTCGGTGTGGCAGATGCCGGTCGCCTTCACCTCGACCAGCACCTCGCCGGCTTTCGGCCCGTCCAGGTCGACCTCAGTGATTTCCAGCGGCTTGGCTTTCTCCAATGCGACGGCGGCACGGGTTTTCATGACGACTCTCCTCCTCCCAATTTGGCTGGCACGACTTTGAATTGGAGGACGCACGGCTGAACGTCGCGGCCTCGAGCCACAATCCTGCGGTAAACCGATGGCGGCGAAGGCTGCGACCTCATAGCGCTTCCCTCCGACCCGCTCCCACAATGGCCATGTTACTTGTTCATGTTACTTTGTTCATGTTTTTTGTTCATGCAACTTTGTTCAGGTTCGAGCCCATGAACGGAATTGCATTTCAAAAAAACTTCCAGTATCGACGGAAAGGCATTACACAAAGAAGCCTGATCGAAATTGAGCCTTCTCGCAAGAGCGCGGGCGCTCGGAAGGCACCGTTCGAAATCTTCAGAGCGAGCCGCCTCACGAGAACGTGACCGTCCTGCGGCGCCATCGTTGCGCCGTAACCAAACCAACCTTGGGAGGACATGCTATGGCGAACATCTCAATTCACCCGGCGGTGGACAATGGCGTGAAGCCCGGCTCGCCGAACTTCGCAGGAGGGACACTCGTCTGCAAATGCGCGAGCAATCCGGTCGAAGTGACCCTCACGTCGCAGTGCGCGTACAATCACGTCTGCGGATGCACCAAATGCTGGAAACCAGCAGGCGCGCTGTTCTCGGAAGTTGCTGTCGTGCCGCGCGACAAGCTTCGCGTCAGCAAGAATGCCGACAGGCTCAAGGTCGTGGATCCCAATGCGGCCATTCAGCGGCACGCCTGCACCCAATGCGGCGCGCACATGTACGGCCGCATCGAGAACACCAAGCATCCGTTCTACGGATTCGATTTCATCCATCCGGAGCTTTCGAAGGAGCAGGGCTGGGCGCCGCCCGAGTTCGCCGCGTTCGTCTCCTCGGTCATCGAATCCGGCACCCCGCCCGACCAGATGCCGGCCATTCGGGCCCGGCTGAGGGAACTCCACCTCGAGCCCTACGACTGCTTGTCACCGGCCTTGATGGATGCGATTGCCACCCACGCCGCCAAGGCATCGGGGATGCTTGCGGCCTAATCGTCGCGCCGCGAGATCGGCGGCCTGATGGCTGACCCGCCCGCGTGACGGCCGGTCCGGGGGGCCGGCCGTCAGGTCCGCGCTGGTTTACTTGCGGCAATCCGTGAGTTGCTTCTCCTCGATAGAGAAAATGTCCTTCACCTCGACGTTCCTCACGATGCAGACGCGGCCGCTCCTGTCGGCGAGCTTCACATCGTAGCGACCGGGGTCGACGCCGGTAATTCGCAATCGCTCATCGTGATCAACCGTTCCGTCCCGATCATTCTTGCATTGGTCGGGGCCCCACCGGTCCTCTCCGGCCGGCGACATCTGGAGGGCGGTGATCGTGTACAGCGTGAGATTCCAGAACCGAATACCTTTGCGGTCCTGCGCCAGCACAAAAGAGCTTCCGAATGCGATCGAAGCAAGCAACAAACCGCGTAACGCTGCCTGCCCGGGGATCGTGCGTTTGGACGCCTGCTGCATCGCAGCAACCCCTCATTCACGCAGCAGCCGGTCGATGTTCAGCGCCTTGTCGAAGTTCTTGGCGGCATCGAGCCCGATCGGCGCGACCAGTCTCGCTGATGCGAGGTCGGCGCCAAGGAAATCGGCGCCGGTCAGCACGGCGCCGGTGAGCGTCGCGCCCCCCAAGGCAGCGCCCCTCAGCGAGGCATTGGTCAGATCCGCGTTCTTGAGGGACGCGAATTCGAGGTCGACCCGCGACAGATCCGCGTCCCGCAGAATGGCTCGCTCGAGATCGCTGGATTTGAGGACCGCCCGCATCATCCCCATGGACTGGTTCTTCATGTCGGCGCCGAGATTGGCGCCGGTGAGCTTTGCGCCGACGAGCCTTGCTCCGCTGAGATCGGCGGTGATGCGCGCACCCGAGAGATCGGCTCCATCGAGGATCGCGCGCTGCATTTGCGCGGCGAAAAGGCTTGCTCCCTTGAGGCTCGCTCCGCTGAGATCGGCCTCCACCAGCCAAGCCTGATCGAGGATCGCTCGGTCGAGCTTGGCATCGCGAAGTTTGGTCTTGTTGAGCCGCGCGGCCCGCAAGACGATACCGGACAGATCGAGGCCGGAAAGGTCGAGGCCCGACAGCTTCTTGCCCGACAGATCGGGCGGCTGAGCGGAGCTTGCCGCTGTGATGGCGGCCTCGACCTCTGCCCGCGTCATTTCCGCCGATGTCATCTCCGGCGTCGTCAGGTCGACATTCTGCATCAGGCCTTGGGTAGCCCCGGAAATCGCCAGCCCGAATATTCCGATGGCACCGATCCAGATGAACGCGCGTGTCATTGCCCGGCTTCCCCTCGGCGTCGCCGCTCGGGTCATCGCACCGGCAGCGAAAGCTTATTATCGCCGAAGGTGGGCAACGCGTGATCATGTCTCCGATCACGTTCTCGCGACTAACACCGGAGGCTTGCGTCGCTCGGTCGAGCGGATATCGTTATATGCCCGTGCGGTGGAAAACGGCGATGACGCTCATTGCAAGTGCGCGGCGAGTTGGTTTGGTACTGGTGGCGGCTACCATGCCGGCCGGCGCGGCCTACCTCAACGATTATCCGACGGCGGCGCGCGCGGACTACGTCTTCGCCTGCATGAAGACCAACGGGGACACGCGGCAGGCCCTGGAGCGGTGTTCCTGCTCGATCGACGTCATCGCGTCGATCCTGCCTTATGATCGCTACGTCGCTGCCGAGACCTTTCTGAGCCTTTCACAGGTGCCTGGTCGGTTCGGCACCATGTTTCAATCGCCTGAACAGGCGAGAGCGGCAACCAATGATCTCAGGCGCGCGCAAGCCGAGGCCGAGGTGCGTTGTTTTTGACTCTCCATTCTGTGACGCATTCTGTGCCGCCCATTGCGGGACGATAGCGGTCGCGGCAAAGCCGTCCGCATCTTTCATCGCCGAACGCAAGTCCGATGGGAGGCAATGCGCGCTTGCCGCGACGGGCCATAGAGGCCTTCGAATGCTGCATTACTCCGGACGATGCTTCATTGCTTAGGAATTGGGCAGCAAGAGGACGCGGCAAACGCTCTGCGGGTGGGCAAGGCGTCGCGTCAGGTGGAAGCGCGCCAACGCGCGATGATCCTGCTATGTAAAAAAATACCGTCGCAACACGGCGCGTGTGGGCAAGACGATGGCTGAAGGTTTCTGTTGCGGTCGGCGAGAGGCGAGAATAGATTTTTAAATTGCTTCTGGCTTCAAGACGTCAGCTATGCTGACGTTTCCTCGTAAGCGAAGCGGGGCGTAAGCGGCATTCGTCTGCCTCTTGCGCCTCGGTGCGAGGTGACACACCGTCGGGAGCTCGTTTCGTCGAACGGGTGCCGATCAGGCATGGCGTGCGCTGTTGCATCGGACACCCGGGCCAATGTCGCAGGGAGGAGTCCGATGCGCAATTTTTTTCTCACGACCTGCTTGGGCACCGCGGCGCTCGTCGTTGCGGGCGCCGCTCATGCGAACGATGAACTCATCCGGATGTCGCAGAACCCGAAAGATTGGGTGATGCCGACGGGGAATTACGACAATCAGCGCTACTCTCAGCTCAAGCAGATCACGGCGGCCAATGTCGGCAAGCTGCAAGTGGCGTGGACGTTCTCGACCGGTGTTCTGAGGGGGCATGAAGGCGGACCGCTCGTGATCGGCAACGTCATGTACGTGCACGGGCCGTTCCCGAATCCGGTCTTCGCGCTCGACCTGAGCAACGACGGTAAGATCCTCTGGAAATACGAGCCCAAACAGGACCCCAACGTCATTCCCGTCATGTGCTGCGATACCGTCAATCGCGGGCTCGCCTATGCCGACGGAAAGATCTTTCTGCATCAGGCCGATACTACAGTGGTCGCGCTCGATGCCAAGGATGGCAAGGTCGTCTGGCAGGCAAAGAACGGCGATCCGTCGAAGGGCGAGACCGGCACATCGGCGCCGATGGTGGTCAAGGACAAAGTGCTGGTCGGCATCTCGGGCGGCGAGTTCGGGGTCGCTTGCCACGTGACCGCCTACGACCTCAAGAGCGGTCGGAAGGTGTGGCGGGGCTACTCGCAGGGTTCCGACGACCTGTTGCTGGTGGACCCGGAAAAGACCACCGAGCTCGGCAAACCGATCGGCAAGGACTCGAGCCTGAAGACCTGGCAAGGCGATCAATGGAAGACCGGCGGCGGTTGCACCTGGGGCTGGATCTCTTACGATCCCCAGCTGGACCTGATCTACTACGGCTCGGGTAATCCCTCGACCTGGAATCCGAGGCAGCGCCCGGGCGACAACAAGTGGTCCATGACCATCTGGGCGCGTAACCCGGATACCGGCATGGCCAGGTGGGTCTATCAGATGACGCCCCACGACGAATGGGACTTCGATGGCGTCAACGAGATGATCCTTGCCGACCAGAACATCGGCGGTAGCTCGCGCAAGACGCTGGTCCACTTCGATCGCAACGGCTTTGCCTACACCCTCGACCGCACCAACGGCGAGCTATTGGTGGCCGAGAAGTACGATCCGAAGGTCAACTGGGCCACCAAGGTCGACATGGATAAGAATTCCCGGACCTATGGCCGCCCGCAGGTCGTCGCCCAGTACTCGACGGAGCATAACGGCGAGGACGTCAACACCAAGGGCGTCTGCCCCGCGGCGCTCGGCACCAAGGACGAGCAGCCGGCGGCGTACTCGCCGGAAACCGGCTTGTTCTACGTGCCGACCAACCATGTCTGCATGGACTATGAGCCGTTCCGGGTGAGCTACACGGCGGGCCAACCCTATGTAGGCGCGACGCTGTCGATGTATCCGCCGCCCGGCGAAGACCACATGGGCAACTTCATTGCCTGGGATGCCAAGACCGGCAAGATCGTCTGGTCGATCAAGGAGCGGTTCTCGGTCTGGTCGGGTGCGCTGGCCACGGCCGGGGGCGTGGTGTTCTACGGCACGCTCGAAGGCTATCTCAAAGCCGTTGACGCCAAGAGCGGCAAGGAGCTCTACAAGTTCAAGACGCCGTCCGGCATCATCGGAAACGTGACCACCTATGAGCATGGCGGCAAGCAGTACGTCGCGATCCTGTCCGGCGTGGGTGGCTGGGCCGGCATCGGCCTTGCTGCGGGGCTGACGGATCCGCAGGCAGGACTGGGTGCGGTCGGTGGCTATGCAGCGCTGAGGGACTACACGTCGCTCGGCGGCCAGCTCACGGTGTTTGCGTTGCCCTGATACCGAGCGGTCGCTTGGTCGAATGCATCCCCGTCACGCTCCCGATCTCGGGTCGATCCCGAGATCGGGAGCCGGAGCCGCGCGCCGTGCTCGGGCGAAGGCAGTGCGCCGTCGCCGGGATGCGCCATTGGCCTCGAACCTGCTGCTTCGATGCGTAATCCACCAGCATCAAGGGATAGCTCGTGAGACATGTCATGCTGGCCGCAGCGTCGCTTCTGGTTGGCGCAACCCTCACTTTCGCCGAGGGCGTCGGCGATCCGGCGGCGGTCAAGAACGAGGGCGGAAAATATTACGACAAAGAGGGCAACCCAACTTTCAAGGTGCAGGCCGACGGAACCGTGGATTGGTCCACCTATTCGGGCTATCGCCGTTATCACTCGGACTGCCATGTCTGCCATGGCCCCGACGGCGAGGGATCAAGCTATGCCCCGGCGCTCAGCCAGTTCGTGAGGACGATGGGCTACTCCGACTTCGCCAATGTCGTGGTCAACGGGCGCAAGAACGTCAACACGGCGCAGGGGAGCGTCATGCCGGGGTTCGGCACCAATCGGAATGTCATGTGCTATCTTGAGGACATCTTCGTCTATCTGCGGGCCCGTGCCAACGACGCCATTCCTCGCGGGAGACCGCAAAAACATGAAGACAAGCCCCAGGCGGCGACCGAGGCTGAAAAAAGCTGTCTCGGACACAACAGCTGAGCGCTGTCCGGTCGCAAGGCAGGATACCCGTCGCATCCGGGTCCTCGCCGATCGTGACGAGAGGAGACCGATGGCGAGATCCGCCAGGCGCAAGCGGCTGGCACGAATGAGCCTGTGTGCCATCGGCGCGGCAGTCGCCGGCACGATCGTGTCCGGGAAGCTGCTCGCGCAGGCATTGGAGCGTCCCGAGTGGTCGCTCGAGCTCATTGATGCCAAGGTGCTCAGGGTCTGCGCCGATCCGCACAACATGCCGTTCTCGACCGAAAGGGGGGAGGGATTTGAAAACAAGCTCGCCGAGCTGTTTGCGCAGAAGCTTGGCAAGGAGCTCTCCTATGCCTGGTATCCGCAGGCCACGGGCTTCGTGCGAAATACGCTTGCGGCGCACAAGTGCGACGTCATCATGGGCGCTCCACAGGGCGACGAGGTGGTCCAGGCCACAAACCCGTATTATCGCAGCGCCTACGCGCTCGTGTTCAAGGAGGGCCTCGACGGCGTGGACACGTTGAGCGATCCCCGCCTCAAGGGCAAACGCATCGGCGTGGTGGCGGGGACTCCGCCCGGGAACAACATGGCGGCTAACGGCCTCATGGCCAACGCAAAACCTTATCCGCTCGTCATCGACACCCGGGTCGATTCCTCGGCCGCCGCCATGATGCGTGATCTTGCAACCGGGGAAGTCGATGCCGGTGTCCTGTGGGGGCCCATGGCCGGCTACTACGCCCGGCAGGCGAGCGCCGCGGTGACCGTTGTGCCGCTGGTCAGGGAGACCAGCGGGCCCCGTCTGGCCTATCGCATCGCCATGGGCGTGCGCCATTCCGATCAGGAGTGGAAGCGTCTGCTCAATCGCCTGATTCGGGAAAGCCAGCCCGCCATCGACAAGCTGCTGCTGAGCTTCGGCGTGCCCCTGCTCGACGACAACGATCGCCCCATCACCGAGGGCTCGACCGCCAAGTAGATCCTGATTTCGTGACGATCGGCACCCTCAATCGCGCTTTTCACTCGAGCGCCTGTTGGATCGCGCGGGCAAGCGCAAACAGGCGTTGCTCGATGAGGGTGGGCACCTCGCAGACATAACCGATCGTCTTGCGCCGCTCCTCGAATATACGCGTAGCCCATTCGACGCGATTGGACAGCTCCTCGATCTTGCTCTGGTCGTGATCGGGACCGTCCTGAAGGCCATGCAGCTCGCGAATCGTCGATCGGATTTGCTCGGCGAACTCACTCTGCCTGCGGGAAAATCGCTCGATCCCGTTCATCACCTCGCTGCGTTCACGATTGAGGGTCTTGAACAGGCCTGCGAAAATCAGCTTGGCCTTTCGCTGGCGCTCGGTTTCCGAGCCCGTGACGAAATCCGTAACCGCCTTTTGCGCCTCCTCGAGCGGCGTGCGGCGCGCGGCGAGCAGAGCGACCAGATCCCTGGTCCGTTCGTCTTCCTCCCAAGCGTTGTCAACATCGTCGATGGATGGTCCTGCCCACACCGCGGCAACCGAGACGTCCGATACCTTGATCTGACGACACGGCCAATCGGGATGCCGCGGATCGGCGGCGAGCGCCATGGTGAGCAAGGCGCCCCCGATGCCGAGGGCCATGATAAGAGACCTCATGTGCCGCCTCCGGGCTCGCCGCGACGCGCAAGAAATCCCCGCGAAGGGTCATAGGCGAGAATCGCGCCGACCATGAACAGCACCGTGCAGCCACCGACGACCGCGAGCGAGATCCAATTGATCTCGCCATACAGCGCGAAACGTACCAGCTCGACGGCGTGGGTGAATGGATTGAGCTGGCACACGTCATAGAGCAGGGGGCTTGCTTCCCGCACGCGCCAGAGCGGATAAAGCGCCGATGAGGCGAAAAACATCGGGAAGATCACGAAGTTCATCGCGCCGGCGAAATTCTCGAGCTGCTTGCTGACCGAGGACATCAGCATGCCGAGCGCGCCGAGCAAAAGGCCGGACAGGACCAAGGCCGGCAGGACGGCGATATATCCGATGGGCGGCGCCTCGATCTCCCAAAACCAGGCGATGGCAAGGAAGGTATAGACCTGCGGCAAGGACACCGCCATCCCGGCGACGAGTTTCGATGAGAGCAGAAACCACCGCGGCAGCGGGCTTACCAGGAGCGTGCGCATGTTGCCCATCTCGCGATCGTAGACCATGGACAGCGACGACTGCATGCCGTTGAACAGCTGGATCAGCAGCATCAATCCGGGCGTAATGTAGACTTCATAGAGAATATAGGTCTCGTAGGGCGGGATGATCGATACGCCGAGCACTTGCCGGAACCCGGCGGCGAAGATGAAGAGCCAGACGAGCGGGCGAACGAGCGCGGCCACAAACCGCTCGCGCTGATGCAGGAAGCGCAAGCCTTCCCGCCAAACGATCCCCTTGAGGCAGATCGCGTACTGGACCGGCGCGAACCCGGTCAGCCGGGAGGAAGCGGCCACCTTGGAGATCATGGAGCCTCGATTTGAGCTTCGGCGGCCTGCGTCAGCCGAGTGAATGCCGTGCGAATATCTTGGCCGCCTGCGGCCTTCACCACGCTTGGGACCGGACCCTGCGCAAGCACCCGCCCCTCGTGCAGCACGATGACGTTGTCGTCGTCCGCGACCTCGTCGATGAGATGCGTGGCCCACAGCGCCGAGACGCCATCTTCGACGACCAGCCGTCGCACGTAGCCGAGGATATCGGCCCTTGATTTGATGTCGAGGCCCACCGTCGGCTCGTCGAGGACGAGCAGGCGCGGCCGGTGCAGGAGCGCGCGGGCAATTTCCACGCGGCGCATCTGGCCGCCGGACAAATTGCGCACCTTATCGTGCGCGCGGTCGGCAAGCGCGATGCGGCGGAGCACGTCGTCGGCGCGGGCGCGGCCTTCGTGCTTGCCGATGCCGTGCAAGGCCGCATGGTAGATCAGGTTCTGGGTGACGGAGAGGTCGAGGTCGAGCGTACGCGATTGGAATACGACGCCCACCGTGCGCAGCGCCGCGCCCGAGGCGCGGCCGACGTCATGGCCGAAAATCCGGATTTGACCGCGCTGCACGGCGTAGAGGCGCGTGATCAGCGAGAACAACGTGCTCTTTCCGGCGCCGTTGAGGCCGAGGACAACGGCGAAGGTCGCCGGCATGACTGAGAAGGTCACGTCGTCGAGCGCCTGGCGCGCGCCGTAGCAGTGGCTCACGCCGTCGATGGCGACGGCGGGCGACGCGATGGTCTTCATGTCGTGCATCGTGCCGGCCTCCGGTTCTGCCGGCGGTCGCCGTCACGCTTCTTGGCCTCAACGGCGCCCAGGCCCAGGTCTCGCGAAAGCCTTCGCCTGGCTGCCGCCGGGTCGGATACGTGAATGTAGCGGCTTCCGCGATGGGTGTGAAGCAAACGAGGTCACTGCTGTGAAATCGCGACTCCCCAGGGGAGCTCGCCGACCTGGATGGTCTTGATGACCTTTAGACTTGCAACATCGATGACGGAAACGTCGTTCGACAGTCCGTTGGTCGTCAGAAGAGATTTCTCGTCCGGAGTGAACGCCATGTGCCAGACGCGCTGGCCGACCAGAAGATATTTTTTGACCTCATGGGTCGCACCGTCAATCACGGCGACCCGATTGGCCGGGCCGAGCGCCACGAACGCCGTCTTTCCATCCCGCGTGATGCTGATCCCGACTGCCTGGATGGCTTCCTTCCGCAATCCCGGTATGTCGAAGACGATCTTCTTCTTCACCTCGTGCTTCACGGGGTCGATGACGCTCACGGTTCCACCGATTTCCGACGAAACCCAGACTTCGGAGGCGTCGCGCTTGAATTCGGCGAAACGGGGGCGCGCATCGACGAGCACGTTCGCCACGATCTGGCGGGTCGCGGTATCGATGAAATGCGCCATATTGCTCGTTTCCGACGTGTTGACGAGGATCTTCCCGTCCGGACTGAGTCCCATTCCTTCCGGCTCGACCCCGACCTGAACCTTGCCCAGTGGAACGCGCCGTTCCAGGTCGATCATCGTGACCGTGTTGTCGTTCTCGTTGGCCACGTAGAGAATCTTTCCGGTTGGATCCTGGGTGAACAGCTCCGGGTCGGGACCCGACGGCAGCGTGGCGACGATCTCGTGCGTTTTCGCGTCGATCACCTGAATCGTATCGTCATCCCCGACCGCCACCAGAATGAATTTTCCGTCCTTGGTCAGCTCGATGCCGCGCGGTCTTTGGCCCACCTTGATAGTCTTTACGACCGCGAATTTGTCGGTATCGATCACGCTGATCGTGTTGCCCTTCTCGTTCGAGACATAGGCCGTGAAGGCGCTGGCTTGAGTGCCGAGCAGCACGAAGAGACTGGTCAGGCAACAGCCTCTTCCGAGGAGACCGGGCTGGAAACGCGAGCTGCTCGTCATTTGAGCCTACACTTCGTTTCAGGGCGATCGATCCCGAGCGTGTCCAGTTCCGAAACCTGATGGAGAAACCCTTCCTGTGGAGATACCGAAATGATCATTCTGCCATCCGTCAGAAGGATGGGTTGACGCAGCTGAAGGTTCCAGTCGCGCAGCGTCAGTCGTTGTCCCTTGAATGCAGCCAAGGCGAAGTCGGGGCCTTTGAGGAAATCAAGCACGGCCTTGGGATCGGTTGAGCGCGCTCTTGACGCGCCTTCACCGATCATCCGAACGGCGGTCCAAGCCTGCATGTCGCGCGCGGTCATTCGTCGTGAGAACCGCTTCATGAAGCGATCCTGCAGCTGAACCGCTCCCCATTGGTCGTGGGAGCCGTCCCAGCTGGTCGGAACGAGGCCGGCCGATCCGGCGACCGGTCGCGCTTCCCAGGTCCGGTACGGCAAATAGGACGCAAAGACCTCGCTCTCGTCCGCCGCCACCAGGACATCGTAGGGGGGCGCGCCTTGCGTGAATACCGGCAACTGGCGTTGGATCTGGACGATGCCGCTGTCCGTCCTGCGCGCGCCGCCAGTGTCCTCGAAAACTTTCTCCTGCACAATGCGCCCTCCGAACCGTTTGGCGGCCCGGCGTAATGCGTCGCCATAGAGCTTGTCCTCGGCATGGGAGCCCACGATCAACAGCCATCTGCGCCACTGCTTCCAGACGAGGTATTGCGCCAGGGCGTCCGCCAGCATCGAGCGGGTCGGCGCCGTATGAATCACATTGGCGCGGCAGTCCTCTTCCCGCAGTCGGTCGTCGATCGCGCCGACATTGAAGAACAGGAGATTGCGCGCTGCGCCGGCGTCAGCGACCTTGAGGAGCGCGTCCGCGGGCAGATCGGCGATCACCAGTGAGACGCCGCGCTCTGCGAGCGCGGTGGTCGCGGCTGCCGCATCCTCGTTCCGAGCGAGTTCCTCGAGCGAGAACTGCTGGTTCAGGAACCTGCCCGTGGTGTTGTTGTCGTCGATCGCGAGCCGCGCGCCCGCCACCCCGTCGTTGTCCGCTGGGATCTGGATCAGCGAGAGGTATGTCTTCGGTTCCCCGTGGCGCAGATGGCCGATGTTGATCTCGGCAGCATCGGCAGACATCCACACCAACAGGACGGTCCCGGCTAACAGGAGGCGGATCAAAACAGGTGCTCCAGTCGATATCGCTTGGCGGCCGAGGAAAACCACCATTGTTTGTTTAAATCATGATAACAGTCGCGTAAGCCATTGGTCGACCGGCACGGGCATCAACGCCATGCCGGTCACTTACACGCACCATGGCCGGCAATACATCACCGTGCTGTCCGGCATCGGCGGGCTTTACTGGAACATCGCGCGCGGGCAGCTCAAGGATAGGGTGCCGCAAGGCGGATCGGTTTGGACCTTCGCGATCTTGCCGGAGTGAATGCCGAACTTTCCATCGTTACTCAACACGTCATTGTCGGGCGCCGAGCGGTGACTTAATCCACCCTCACCTTGAGGAGCGGCCGGGCCCGTGTCTCGAAGGGATGGAGCAGCCTCATGCTTCCAGACGCATCACTTCGTGATCCTCCTCGGCATGAGCACGAGAGGCGCGCGGAAGCGATCACAGCTTCGCTCGCAGCCCGACATAGATCGAGAACGGCTGCGCCGGGGTCATCATGCGGTGGTCGGTCGGCGGATCGGGAAGGGCGTTGGCGATCACCCGCGGGTCGAAATAGCTACCAAAGGTCGCAAACTTCCGATTGAACAGATTGTTCACGAAGCCGTAGATCTGCACCTCCTTGGTGAGCTGATAATACCCGTGCAGGTTCGCGACCCAGTAATCCGCGAGCTTGACGTTCTGGTTGGCATCGTCGCCGATATACCACTGGCTGCCGACCCAGATCACATCGGTGCCGAGTTTCAAAGCCGGCGTGACCGCATAGTCGACGCCGGTCTTGATCTGGTGCAGTGGGATACCGGGAATGTGCTTGCCGGGCGTAACCAAGATATTTCCGTCCGCATCCGCCGACGGGTTGTTGGGTGAGGCGAGCTTGCCCGTGAACTGATATGTGGCATCGACGAGGGCGTAATTGACGTAGAAGAGCCATGGCGCCGCTTGGTACTGTGCCCCTGCCTCCAAGCCCTGTCGACGGGTGCCCGCGACGTTCTGGAACACGCCGCGGCCCTGGATGATGCTTGAAACTCGGATGATGTCGTTTTCGCTGTCGGTCCGGAACAGCCCGAGCTTCCAGTCCAGCGCTGCGCCATTGACCTTCGCGCTGCCGCGCAATCCGGCTTCGCGCGTGCGCGCAACGACCTGCTGGAGCGGCGGGTCGGATACCAGGAATCCTTCCAGCAGGCAGGGCTTCGCCGCATTGGAGCAGCCGAGCTCGAGCGGGGTCGGGGCGCGGTTCGCTTCCGAATACCCGGTGTAGAACGTCATTTCCGGGAGGATCTTGTAGGTCAGGCCGACCACCGGATTGAGGCGGCTGAAGGTGAAGTTGCCATTGATATCGGGGCTGGTGCCCAGCAGATCCGCCATGACGATCTTGGCGAGGTTGTAGCGCGCGCCCGCGGTCAGCGACAGCCGATTGGTGACATCGAACGTTTCGTTGGTATAGAGGCCGTAATACGTATTCTGTGCATCGAGACCGACCGGGCTGAATCCGAGATTCGCGGCGGTGTGGATGATCTGTCCAGTTCCCGGGACGGCGGCATTGGGCCCGACGAATAGGTCGGGGAAGACGAAGCCAAGCTCGCTGTTGGCCTGGAAGCCGATCTTGCTGTGGTCGATGCTGCCACCGATCGTGAAATAATTGTCGTGGCCGAAGATCGCGTTGTCGTTGGTGGCCTGCAGGGTTCCGCCGGTAGTGAGCGCGTTGGTCCAGGTGCGGTCGACCGTCCCCCACGGCGTGGTGGCGCACGTGTTTCCGGTGCCCGGGGGGCAATTGATCGGCTGGTTGTTGGCGTTGAGAATTTGGAAATTCGCCTGCGGCTGGGTGGGGAATCCGTCGTTTTCCAGGCACAGCGTGTTGAACAGCGGATTGGCCTGATTGCCGCTACAGCGCTCGACCGCGGCTCCGTTGCCGTCGACGTGGCCCTGCTGAAACTTCCGCAGATAGAGGTTGCTCTGGACGGTCCAATGGTCGGTGACGGCGTACCGGCCATTGAGGGCAAGGAGCTGCGCCTGATTTTTCGTGGTCTGCGGCCAGGTGAAGATCGACCGGTAGTCGTTGTTGAGGAGCTCGACCGGCGTCGGCCCGATCACGCCGAAGAAATTGTCGGCAGCGCTCGCGACCAGATGGACCTCCGCGTCGGTGCTTTTCCAGCCGAGATCGCCGTAGAAGCGGGCGATCCGCGACGGCGACTGGTAGCGCCAGCCATCGTCTTTGAGCCCCTGCGCGGCAAGGTAGAGCGCCCATTCCCCATTCCTGACGCCGTATTGCAGGGAGCCGCCGACTCGGCCGTAGGAGCCGCCCGAGGCGTCGAATTCCGTGCCGCGGTAAGTGAAACCGTCCTTCATCTGGAAGCTTATCGCGCCGCCCAGCGCGTTGAGACCGAAGGCCGGATTATTGGTCCAGACGTCGGCGCGGCCGATGGCAATGGTCGGGATGAGATCCCAGTTGACGGTGTCCCCGAAGGCTTCGTTGACGCGGATCCCTTGCATGTAGACCGCGAGCCCCTGCGGGGTGCCCTGCAGCGGCGAAGCGGCGAATCCGCGATAGCGCAGATCCGAGGTGAACTCGTTGCCCTGGACGTCGCTCGTGAACACGCCCGGAACGCGCTGATCCAGCGTTTTGGTCACGTTTGGCGAATAGACGCGCGAGAAGTCCTCGACGGGGAGCGTCTGCACCATGGCCGGCACCTTGTCGCGGTCGAAGCCCAGCCCGGTTACCGGCGTGGTGGCGACAACCTGGAACGCGGGAATTTGGGGCGCCGGTGCCGGCGGGGACGGAGGCGAGGGGGCGGGCGTGCCGGCTCGAACCGCCCGCCCAACCGGCGCTGGCGATGGGCGGGGGGCCGTGACGGTCACCTCGGGGAGCGTCACCGCCACCTGGGTCCAGCCCACGTCCGGGAATGTCAACCCGGCCGGCAGTGTCAGCGCGCCGACAGCGGCGGCCTGCAACAAGCGTCGTTTGCCGGCCGCAAGCCGCGACGCAGTTCGTCGTCCCCCCGTCCCACGCATGGCACCGATTTACGTCGTGAAACTCTCCGACTGAATGCTGAAATATTCCAGGTCCGGGGTCTTGTTACGTTTTGCCAATTTTCATCGGAACGTCTGGCAATGTGGCCATGAGGCCACACGCGCGCAGCGGCCGGGATGCCCTCGTTCCGCAGATATCAGGCCGGCAGGGTGTGGCTACAGGGAGATCCTCGGCCGCATAGCTACCTAGAAAGTCCCGCGCGTTTTGCGATTGGAACCGCCGGCGCTCAGCCCACGTTTGTGGAGCGATATGTGTCCGAGAGATTGTGTATTATGTTGACCTCCATTGAATCAGAGGACGTGAACATGAGGATCCGACGAAGGAGCATATTGGCCGCTCTCGCCATCACGCTGATCGGCACCGCGCCAGGATGGTCGCGGAGCCTGGTGCAAACGCTCGATCCGGACAATGACGGCACCGTCGATCTCGCCGAAGCGAAGAGTGCAGCTTTGAAGCTGTTCGACAAGCTCGATCGCGATCACGACGGCACCCTCGACAGACGCGAATTGCGCGGCCGGCTCACCGCCAAGGCTTTCGCCGCGGCCGACCCCGACAACGACGGGACTCTGGACAAGAATGAATTTCTCGCGCTCGTCGAGAAACTCTTCAAGGCTGCCAATCCCGACAATGATGGCACGATTGACGCCAAGGAGCTCAAGAGTGCCGCAGGCCGTTCCCTCGTGCTGCTCCTGAAGTAACCGGCGCTAGTTGCTGAGCTTCAGCGGCGCCGACGTTTGAAATGTCGATCGGTGCTTCACGCGTGTGTCAGCGTCTCATGACTCAGCCGAGACCAGCCGCACGGCCGCGCGGATCAGCTCGGGCAGGTTCTTGGCGTTGAGCTTTTGCTTGAGCTGGGAGCAGGCATTGACCACGGTCTTGTAGCTGACGTTTAGCTCCTCGGCGATGCGGCCGTAGGGCTTGCCTTCCGCCAACAAGGACAACGTCTGCAACTCGCGCGGGGTGAGGTCGGCGAGTGGATTCGCCCGCGCGCCCGTGCGCACAAAAGCGACCTGCATGGCAAGATCATTGCTGAGATAGGGCGTGCCGGAGCGCACTTGGTGGAAGGCCTTCATCAGCTCGTCCGCGGAGGTGTCCTTGATCACATAGCCGGTGGCGCCGGCTTCGAGCGCGCGCGCGGCGATGATCGGATCGCTGTGCATGCTGAACACCAGAATCCGCGAGCGCGGATCGTTGAGCCGCATGCGCCGGATCAGCTCGAGGCCGCCAAGGCCGCCGTCCTTGAGGGCGAGATCGACGATCACCACGTCGGGACGGTGGCGGCGGTAGAGTCGGTAGCCGGAGGCCGCCTCGCGCGCCTCCAGCACGGTCTCGACGCCGGCGTCCTCCAGCATGCGCCGGCAGCCCTGTAGCACGATCGGATGATCGTCGATGATCAGGGCGCTGGTCATCAGCCGACCTCGGCGCGGCGCAGCGGGACGACGACCCGCACGCAGGTGCCGCCGCGCGCGCCGTCGACCGTAATGCTGCCGCCCAGCGCCTGCACGCGTTCCCGCATGCCGTGGATGCCGAAGCCCGGCGGCGTCGCCGGATCGATCCCGCGCCCGTCGTCGCGGACGATCAGGGTCAGGCGCGGCGGGCCGCGTTCGCCCGGACCTTCGTCATCGGCTTCGCCGAGCTCGATGCCGACGTGCCTCGCCTGTGCATGGCGGATGACGTTGGTCAGGCTTTCCTGCAGGCAGCGATAGATCGTGAGATCGACCGAGTCGCCATAGCTGCGCACGAGCCGGTCGGCCGCGAACGAGAAGGCGATCCGCGGATATTGCCGGGAGCGATCGCGCACCAGCTCGGACAGGATATCCCGCAACGGCACGTGCCCGAGCGCCATCGGACACAGACGGTTGAGCATGCTGCGATTGATGCTCTGCAGGCGCTCGATGATCGCGAGCATATCGCGCACGCGCTCCGTCGTCTTGCGCGCGGCTACCGCCGGCAGCCCGGCGGCGACGCTCGCGATCGAGCTCGCATTGGCCTTGAGCCCGAACAGGCTTGGGCCGACCTCGTCGTGCAGCTCGAGGGCGGTGCGCCGCCGCTCGTCGTCCTGGGCGGTGACCAGTCGGCGGTTGAGCGTCTCGTTTTCGGCTCGCGCCGCCTCGAGCGTCTGCGCCAGCGCGTTGAAGCGGTCGACGATGGCGGCGAGCTCCCGCGTCCGCGGCCGCGGCAGCCGCACCCGATAATCGCGCCGCTCGAGACCGGCGAGACCGCGGCCGACGCCGCCGAGCGGATCGAGGACCCGCCCGAACAGAACGTAGAGAATGCCGACGACGGCGACGTTGGCGACGAGCGCCACGGTGCCGAACGCGACGGTATTGCCCCAGACCTCCGCGATCTCGTCGCGCGGCTCCGCCACGATCTCGACCGAACCGACGCGCTGGCCGTTGACGATCACCGGCACGTTGCGGCTCGCGATCGGCGGTGCGATGAGCGCCGCAAACCAAACCGGCGCGCGGTCGTCGCGCGCGGCGTCGAGGGCGGGCGCGGGAGGGCGCAGCACGGACGCAGGGCCGCCGGTAGCGTCCTTGACCGCGATCCGCACGTGGCGGATGAGCCGCAACGGCGAGGAGAGGTCGGCGAGAAACTTTTCCGCCGGCCGCTCCTGCTGCATTAGCGCGACCGCCTCGCTCACCAGGAGCTCGGCAAGCTCCAGCGAGGCGGCGATCTCGACACGCGTGGACGCGCGCGCCTGCAACACGGTCACCCCGCCCGCGATGAGCCCCGCGACCACGTCGATGGCGACGAAGACGATGAGGAGCTGCGCCCGCACCGAGCGGTCGTGCCACAGCGCATGCAGCAGTCGCTGCCGCGGCCACGCGAGCGGCCGCGGCAGCGGCGTCCGACTTTCGGATTGGGCGCTGATGACCGTCCTCCCGCGCGTAGCCGATATGCCATTGATTGAGGTAGAAAGCCGCGGGCAATGGTAATCGAGCCGCGATCCCGGCGCCATAGCGCTGCCGACGTCAGCGACGGTAGAGGCGCATGCGCTCGGCCGGGATGAAGGACTGCTGGTAGGTTTGGTGCTCATCGTCATGAGGACTGCCCGAGGCCGCTCACTCGCCCTCGCTGGAAGGCGGCCACCGGCAGCACCCAGGCGCCGGCTGACCCCATGTGGAGGACTCCGATCACCGGCATCGCCGGCTGCTGGGCGCGCGCCGCGAGCGGCCACGCAGCGGCCGCACCGCCGAGGAGCGTGATGAACTCGCGGCGGTCGCGGTAGGGACGCGAGTTGCCTCGCGCCCCCCGCACAGATCCGTACATGCAGCTTTCCCGCATACGGCTCCTACCTTGAATGTGTGACGGCAAAGCGCGGGTTGGGCCAGAGCACGTGACTGAATGACACCGGGCCGCGCATCATTCGTCGGCCGACATTCCTTTCGAAACGATAACAAACCGCGATAAGGGTAGATTTGGCTCTGCACGGGCTTTGGCGCCCTCGCATTCGTCAAAGGTGGCATGACGCTAGAATGCTATTGGGCCGCAACTGCGCTTGAGTATGGGAAATCCGAAAATCGGAAGCTCTTGAGCTTTGGCTCATCGGGAAGCGCGAGTAAACGGCGCACTGTCGCGATTGCCTGCGGAGTGCCATGGAGCGAGATTTGTCCGTTCTCAAGCGCCGCTACAAGTCCGGAATAGCCGAGCCACACCTTGGTGAAGGCCGCGAGATCGGCGGCGATGGCGACGTCGACATTCCTGCCAGGATCTTTGAGGCAGACCTCGATATCGTCCGGCCGCAAGACCAGCCACCAATAGCGCGGGCTGCGACTGGATTTGGGTATGCCGCGAAAAGCCAATCGAATGACGAAGCCTTGCGCAGGTATTTCCGCAGTATCGATTTGTCGGCGCATTCCCCAGACGAGCATTTTGGGATCGAGGTCATCGGGGCCAATCAGCCCTTGTCCCCAACGCTGGCCCCAAACGCTCAGCATCTCGATGACCGGCCGGAAATCGTCTCCCGCTGGGGTCAACCGATAGAGATGACCCTTGCCGGTGGGTTTCGCGTCCATGTACACCACGCCGGCCTGCGCGAGCTCTTTGAGACGCTGCGCCAGTACCGTGCGCGATATGAGCGGCATGGCCTTCAGCAGCTCGCCGAAAGCACGAGTGCCGAAGCAGAGTTCGCGGATAATGATCGGAGCCCAACGGTCGCCGACGACTTCGGCCGCTTTGGCCACGGGGCAGAACTGGCCATATCTGATCATGGGTTCGATCATCCTGCGTCCGCCGCGGCCCGGCAAGTACGTTTTTCGTACTTGAACAGCAGCGCGTCGGTGACAGAATGGGCCAGATGCGACCGCAGCAAGGGAGGAAGAGCCATGCGATCTGGTGTGAAAGCCTTCAGCACGGGAGTTTCGCTGAGCATCATCCTGCTATCGCTTGCGCCGGCAGCTTCGGCCGAGCCGAAGGAGGAGGTGGCGGCAGCAGCCATGACATGGGCGCGGGCGCTCGGCGAGGATGATCCCGACAAGGTGTTGCCGCTCTATGCCGATGATGCCGTGCTGTGGGGGACCCTGTCGCCGGCGCTGCGCGCCGATCGGGCGGCATTGCGGGATTACTTCGTGACCGCGTTCAAGGTCCTTCCCGGCCTCAAGGTGGCGTTTGGCGATCAATTGGTTCGCGTTTACGGCGGCACTGCAATCAACACGGGCTATTACACATTCTCCTACGTCAAGGAGGGCGAGACCAAGACCTTGCCGGCGCGCTACAGCTTCACTTACGTGAAGCGTGGCGAGCGCTGGCTCATCGTCGACCATCATTCCTCGGCCATGCCCTCGGCCCCAAAATAGGCCCCCGGCTCCGGCTTCGGAGACACGCTTCGTGCCGGGGCGCCTCTAGCGGCATCCCGGCGCGATCTTTCGACCGAGGCGGTGGACCGCATGTCCACCGCGGCGCGTCTCGGACGGAGGTTTGGATCATGGATCTTGCTGGCCTGATGCACGAGCTGGGCCCGGAATTTGCGGCGCGCGCGGCACGCCACGATGACGAAGACCTGTTCGTCGCCGAGAACTATGGCGCGCTAAAAAGCCATGGCGTTTTGGCCGCCGGTATCCCGGCCGAGCTCGGTGGCGGCGGAGCCGAGCATCGCGAGCTAGGCGAGATGCTGCGTGTGCTTGCCCGGTATTGCGGTTCGACCGCGCTTGCCCTCTCCATGCACACCCATCAGGTGGCAACCGCCGTCTGGCGCTGGCGCCATGATCGCGCGCCGGTCGAGGCGCTGCTACGAAGCGTCGCCGCCGAAAATCGCATGCTTGTCAGCAGCGGTGGCTCCGATTGGATTGCGGGATCGGGCAAGGCAGAGCGTGTCGCGGGCGGCTGGCGCGTCACCGCGCGCAAGATCTTTGCCAGAAGCAAGGCCGCCTACACCAGCCTCCGCGGGGACCCGAGCGCCGCGACGATGTGCGCGCTGATGGTCTCCTGTTCCGCGAGCTGCAGCTCGCCCAGCGCGCTGTCGCGGATGTAGTGGTCGGTGATGTCCCCGCCCGAGTGGTTCAGGAAGCGCCGGATGCTGTCCTTGGGCACCCCGGCGGCGCGGCCCTCGCTGGCGTAGGCTCGCCGCAGGGCGTGGTTCGCGGCGATGCCGAGTTTGGTCAAGTGGTCGCCGCGCATGTGGCCGTTGGGGCCAGCGAACACCCACGTTTCGGCGTGGCTCGGATAAAGCCTGCGGCTCGCCCGGCGGGCACGCCACAGGACCCGCAGCATCGGTCGGCTCAAGATCAAGTCGAAGGCCCTGTCCTCGCCGCCCTTCGGGGCCGGGATCCTTATGGCGCGGGCCCTTAGCACCGGCCCGCGAAGGTGCTCCCAGGCGAGCTTCTCCAGCGAGCCGCGCCTCAATCCTGAGAGCAGACAGAACACCAGCGCCCAGCGCTCCACCTCGTTCGGAATCGCTTGCACCTTGTCCCACCAGTCCCTCATCTCGGCCCGGCGCAGGATGGGCAGGTCCTTGCGCTTCGGGTCGACGGTCGGCACCGCCGAGCACGGGTTGCCCAGGAGCGTCGGGTCGCGCAGCTGAGCGAACGAGAACACCGTAGACACGAACCGTGCGGCAGCCGTCGCCATCGCGCGCCCGCCGCGCTTCTTGTCGTGGAGCACGGCGCGTATACGCTCGACCTCGCGTTCCATGATGGTCGGGTCGGCGGCGAGCTCGCGCAGCGGCCGATTCTTCACCTCGTCGGACAGCCGTCTCATGATGTCGCCGTAGCCGCCTATGGTCCGGCGCGATCGGCCTTCGTCCTCGAGCCGCGACCGGAAGCGCGGCCAGGTGCTCGCGACCGTCTCCTCGCCCTTCCTCGGACCGCCGTCGAGCGGCTCGCCGCGCTGGTGCCGCTCCCAGAGGTCCTCGGCGATCCGGCGCGCCTCGCTGGCGGTGACCTCGGGCCAGTGTCCGAGCTGTCGCGTCGCCTTCGGGGGTTTTTCGATGCGCAGCTCGAAACTGCGCTTGCGCGTCCCGACCCGGATCAAGAGTCCCGGGACCGCGCCGTCGCGCACGATGCGCTCCCGCCCGCCGTCCTTGGGCGCCAAGGAGCCTATAAAGGAGTCCGTGAGCTTGCCGTGCCGGGCTCGGGGCATAGGGCCATCCCTGGGCGCCTCGCGCCGTGCGAGTCGCACGTAATTTGTACCGTGCGGGAGCGCGCAAGGGTCAAGAATGAGGAGGCGATCGACGGTTATGGTTATCAGACGCTCGCACCCGCGGGCGTTTCTCGCGATGATGCCATCGTCAGCCGCCGTGCGGCGCGGAGCGCCTCTTGCTTCGCAATGAGGAGGTCAGGGGTTCGACCCCCCTCGGCTCCACCAGCCCAAAAGCCCGACAGAATCGGCACTTTCTGCCCCTCCAGCGCATCGCTGCCGGACGAGTTTTGCGGCAACTCGTCCTCCAACTCGTCCTCTTGGGCCAAAATTTGCAGCCAGATTTGCGTTCACTCTGTTGCATTCCCCGCTCGCCTTTCGGCTGAAACGGAGCGTCAATCCGCATCCCTGCCCGCCACTGCGGTGGGCGATACGGATGCACGCGATGACCCGCCGGCTCGAGCAGGTGAACGTCTGGGACCACGCCAGCGCCCGAGCCGCATACGCGGCGGCAGTCGCCAAGGTGCAGGAAGCTGTCGCGGTGCTCCAGGCCAGAGCCAATCAACTCAGCGATGCAGATCCGGCGACCGTCACCTGGGATCGCGCCGGCTCGGCGGCAGCACTTGCGAACACGCTGGTCGATTTGGTCAACGAGTCCAGGTAAGGGCCGGCGCGAGCGAAGGCCTGGCAGCGACTTCCTTCCCGTGCTGAGGCGCAAGGGGCGCACTGGGAGGCAGCCGTCGCGCTTCGCGCGCTACGATCTATCCGCCTACCGTTTTTGCCAGGCGGGCCGCCGTGTCGCATGCGGGCGGCCGAGAGAGCCCATGTCCGGCGGGGCCGCTCGCCCGGCGCTGATGTGGCATTAGGCGCTCCCGCCGGTGAGCGGCTCGAATTCGAGATGGGCTGCCGCGGCATCGGTCGGGAGCGCATCATCGAATCCTGATCTCTCGATCAGGGCCGGCGCTGTATGTCCGCTTCCCTCCGACTGCGTCCGAACTGTGTGCGCCGCAGCGAATGACGCGAAGTGCCAACAGCAGACAATGCGTCGGCGGTCGGAAATTCCCGGAATCGAGCCCACGCCACAGCCACTGACAGTGCTTATTTTTCGGATTTGATACAGTTCACACCGGCCGGGACCGCAGTATGCTAAACTCACCTATTCTTCCGCGAAGCGTGTCTTTCACCCTCGGGAGCGAAAATGAGACGGCGCCAGTTCATCACGCTGCTCGGCGGCGCGGCGGCCGCCTGGCCGCTCGCGGCGCGCGCGCAGCAGCCGGCGATGCCGGTGATCGGCGTGCTGCTCGGCAGCTCGGCGGCGAGCGACACCTTCCGGGTGGCTGCCTTCCGGCAGGGCCTCAACGGAGCTGGTTACGTCGAAGGCCAGAACGTCGCCATCGAATATCGCTGGGCACAAAATCAATACGATCGGATGCCGGCGCTAGCGGCCGATCTGGTCGGCCGTCAGGTGGCAGTGATCGCGGCGATCAACAACGCGGCGGCGTTTGCGGCAAAGGCGGCAACCACGACAATTCCCATCGTTTTCGAAACCGGCAGCGACCCGGTCAGGGTCGGCCTGGTCGCGAGCCTCGCGCGTCCCGGCGGCAACCTCACCGGCGTGACCTTCCTGGGCGGAGAGTTGGCGGCAAAGCAGTTCGAGCTGTTGCACGAGACGGTGCCCAAAGCCGCGACCATCGGTCTCATCGAGAACCCGACCAATCCCATTGCCGACGCGGTCAGGAGAGAAATCCAGGCGGCGGCGAGCGCACTGGGGCCGCGAGTGGTCGTGGCCAAGGCCATCGTCGAAAGCGACATCGAGCCGGCCTTCGCGATGCTGGTGCAGCAGCGGATCGGCGCCCTGCTCGTCCGCTCGGACACGCTTTTCAATGACCGACCGGAACGCCTCGTTTCCCTTGCGGCGCGCTACGGGCTCCCGGCGATCTATCCGTTGCGATCGTTTGCCAAAGCGGGAGGCCTGATGAGCTATGGAACAAGCCTCACCGACGCCCTGCGCCAGGTCGGGACCTATGTCGGCCGGATTCTCAAGGGCGAAAGGGCGGCCGACCTGCCGGTCCAGCAGTCCACCAAGGTCGAGCTGGCGATCAATCTCAAGACCGCGAAGACGCTCGGTCTTACCTTCCCGCTCTGGCTGCTCGGCCGCGCCGACGAGGTGATCGAGTAGCTCATTGCTGATGTCGCTTATGGGTCAAGAGCGCCGGAGATGGCCGGGGCCGGTCATCGGGTGGGGTCCGCTCCCCTCCGAAACCGGTCGTAAATTCAAGTGCCTGGGGCGTGCAGCGAGTGCCAACAGGCTGACTCCCCCTTCCGCCGCGTCGCGTGATTGATGTAGCCTAATCGCCGAGCTGCCTAGAGGGACGTGCCGAACTCCCGATTTTTGTGATTGGCAGCGCTCGTGCCATCGGCGGGCTCGCACTCTGAAAATCAAACCGACTGGCTGTTTTGCGGGCTGCCCTCAGGCCCCGCATGCCGTCATTTTTCGGAAAGGGAGCGCGATGAAATTTGCACGGAGAGATTTTCTGTGTTTGGCCGCGGGTGCTGTCACGGTCGCGGCCATCTCGGGCGGCGCGTGGTCGGAGACCTATCCGTCGCGTCCGCTCACCATGGTCGTACCATATCCGGCGGGCGGACCAACCGATGCGGTCGCGCGCATTCTGGCCGAGGGCCTGCGGGCACCTCTC